>Ga0209638_1000660_pt1 | contig 22638 bp, 32 predicted proteins | sample BarGraNGADG00211_FD_184490 | JGI IMG/M metagenome (GOLD analysis project Ga0209638, IMG submission 184490) | Arctic peat soil microbial communities from Barrow, Alaska - Barrow Graham LP Ref core NGADG0002-211 (SPAdes) (version 2) | ecosystem: Environmental > Terrestrial > Soil > Wetlands > Peat...
GAGCGTGACTCGCTCGCGGCCGCGCGCCCGTAGCTCAGCGGATAGAGCACCTGACTTCGGATCAGGTGGTCGGGGGTTCGAATCCCTCCGGGCGCGCCAACTCCCCACTTTGAGCGTGAATACACCATCTGACTGCTCAACTGTCGGCCCTTGCTAGTTAGCACGTCGGTGTTACCATCATCTAACTGGACACGACAGTGAGGTGACAAGAATGAAGCTCGTGACCGCCACCACGACGGCCGGTGATCTGCAATTCGGCACGCTCAGGGGTGAGCTAGACGGCTGGCGCCTGAGTCTCGAGGCCGGCAACAAATCGCCCAGAACTGTGCAGAGCTACAGCGAGACGGTTGAACAGCTGGCCGACTTCCTGGCCGCCAAGGGGATGCCGCGGTCGGTTGAGAACGTCAAGAGGGAGCACATCGAGGCGTGGCTCCGCGACATGAGGGAGGCCGGACGGAGCGAGGCCACCATCGCGCTCCGCTATCGCTCGTTGCGGGTGTTCTGGCGGTTCCTCGCGGATGAGGAGGTAGTCGCGGTCTCGCCGATGGCAAAGATGCACAGCCCGAAAGTCAGCATCCAGCCGACCGCGATCCCGCCCCTCGAGGACGTCAAGAAACTACTTGCGACCACGGCCGGGAAGGACTACGAGGCCCGGCGCGATCGGGCGATCCTGCTCCTCATGGTCGACTCGGGCGCGCGGCTGAGCGAGGTTGCGAATATCAAGCTCGCAGACGTCACGTTCGTGGGATCGCGGCCCGATCTGGTAGAGATCACAGGCAAAGGCGGATCACGGCGCACCCTCGTTATCAAGCCCGTAGTGGCTCAGGCGATGCGCGCCTATCTGCGGCTCCGGCAAGATCGGAGGGATGCTCGGCTCCCGTGGCTGTGGCTGGGCCGGGGCCACCTGCTACCTGCGGGAGTCGCCCAGATGATCGGTCGACGGGCCGAAGAGGCTGGACTCGTGGGCATCCACCCGCACGTATTCCGGCACGCCTTTGCTCACGCCTGGCTCGCTGCCGGTAACTCCGAGTCCGCCCTTATGCGGGTGGCGGGCTGGAAAAGTCGGTCGATGCTGGCCCGCTACGGCGCATCGCTGGCGGACGAACGCGCCCGAGAGGAGCACCGAGGGTTCAGCCCGACCGATCTGCTCTGAGCTAGAAAGGCAGACTCAGCCATGACCTACAGGTATTGGAAGTGGGACACCGGCGACCCCCCGGTCTACCGATCCGCTCCCGGCGGGTTCTACGAACGATGGGACCCCGAGGCGCGGAAGTGGATCGACATAGGGTTCCCGAACTCCGTGTCTGACTACATCTACGGCGAGGGTGGCGCCGGCATAGTCGAGGCGACCGAGGCGGAGATCGTGGCGATCACAGGAGGCGTGACCTAGCGGACAAGGCTCTGGCCCGTGAGATCGCATCAAGCCGGGATGGGAAGCGAGTGGCTAGGACAGGAAGCGGCTCCCGAAAGGCGGGCCGCTTCTCTGTAACCTGCCCGACCGACCGGGTGTAGCAAATAGCGGTTGCATCGCGCCGGTGAATGTGTTTCCCTTTGGTCATCCCCCGCGGATGGGGTAGAACCGTTGAGGGCACCCAGCCCTCTTGGAGAAAGTCGTCGTTCGGCCGCTCTTCGTCATCCGAACGCATAAAGGCCCGACTCCCTACGGATATCGCCAAGACGATGGGCGACGCGCCGGGCCGATCCGCAGCAAAGCCGAAGAAACCGACCCTCCGTAGAAGGGCCAACGGGACAACCTCATTGCGAGGTGTACGTTGGCCTCTTCTGTTTCTCCCGTGCGTCGCCGGCGCCCCGCACGCCCCGTCTTTCTCCGATCCCCACTCGGTCGACGCCTCACCGAATGGCGCCTGGCCGCGGGTTACACACAGCGTGGGCTGGCCGCTGCGCTAGGCGTCCAAGGGGCGTTCGTCGCTCGCGTTGAAATCGGCTCGAAACCCCTCCCGCCCGCCCGTCGGGCCGCTTGGGCTGCCCTGCTCGGCGTCGACCTGGCCGAGATGGACGGCTCGAGATGAGCCTCACCCCGTCCGAGAGATCCCTCCGCGCCCGCCTGGCCGCCTTCGCGATGCACGGCGCGGGCAAGACCAGCACCACCGCTGCCACCGCTGCCCAGCTCGGCCGATATCAGCGGCAAGCCATCGAAGAGGCCGCCGCCCGCGGAGAGCAACCGCTCGCCCCTGAGGAGATCACCCGCCGGGCCGGCCATCTGCTCAAGGCCAACATGAGCCGCCTATCCCTCGCCGCGTCGCAGGCCAGGCGTGCGAAGTCGGCAAGGTCGACCCCATGAAGACCCGCGACATTCAGCGACGCACGGCCGCCTACGTCCAGCTGCCCCACAGGATCGCGGAAGACCCGAAGTACGCCGGCATCTACGGCGACGATCACCGGCTCGCCGAATACGTCCGCCTGCTTTGGGCGGCCGATCGTTCGTTCCCGGCGCACCCGAAACTGCCGCGAGGCGCGGATCAACCGACGGTCGACGCCATGGCCGCCGTCGGTCTCATCGTCCTGGGATCGAACGACACCTACGTCATCCCGGAGGTGGATGCCCTGCGCTCTCGACTCGCGGAGGCCGCCCACCAGGCCGGCATTGCCAGTGGAGAGAGTCGCCGCGATCCAACGGAAGGGGAACGCGCCGTTCCCGATCCGGGGAACGCTCCGTTCCCTTTTAGCGCAACGGAAGGGGGAACGGAAAGGGAACCTACGAAGACGAAGACGAAGACGAAGACTAAGACGGAGACGAACGTTGGTTCTTCCGTCCGAATAGGACAAGAGAACACTCAATCGTCAGTCTCTGCGCGAGATGACGGCTCGATCGGATCAGATGACGGAGAGTCGGCCGACCGTCCCTTGAGTGAAGGCTTGTCGCCAGTTGAGCGACCTGAGCCAGCTACCTGGATCGGTGAAGGTGATCCGGCTTTCGACGCCGGCCTCGCCTTGGTCTCAGGGAGACGACTTCGGTGAGCGAGCGCATCGTGGCCGTGACTCAGCCGGGCGACCTGTTCGCCGACGTCAACGGAGAGCACGTCCGCGTCGTCGCCCTCGCCATCGTTCGCCTCGAGGAGACCGTCGACGGCGAGCCGGAAGTCTGGGACGTGGTGCAAGGCGTCGTATCAGGCTCAGCCAGCGAACTCGGCCTCGTTGACCTGGCCGACTGCCATCCCGTCGAGGATTGCCCGGCACACGAAGCCACGGAACCGACGCCGATACGACGAAGGGCGACCGTATGACCACCGCCGGCCCGCGGCAGTCCGCGCCATCTCTCACGGGCGCGGGCGAGACGTCCCCTGATCTGTTGTCAGATGGTCAACGAGGCCCGGAGTCACGCTCAGACAGCCTCGCGGATCGCGTCCAGTCAGATGGTCGGCGGGACCGATGCCGCTACAAACGGCGTGACGGCAGCCCATGCGGCAGCTTCGCGAGCTTCGCGGATCAGGGTTGCATTGCCCATTCGCAGCATCCGACCGCGCTCGACTCCCGCCGGCAGGGTTCGTCTCTGGGCGGGCACCGTCGGTCGAACCTGGCCCGCGCTTGCCGGATCGTCGCGGCCGGCCCATTCAAGGCGATCGCGTCAACGCTCGAGCAAGCCATCTGCGAGACGTTCAACGGCACGCTTGACCCGGCGCGAGCCCACGGCATCGCCGCTCTTGCCCGATCCGTCGTGGCCGTTCAGGACGCCGCCCTCGTTACCGATCGCCTTTACGAGCTCGAGGCTGAGGTCGCCCGTATCCGATCCGGCGAGATTGTCGGCGAGACCTTCACCCGGTCCACCCCGTAACCCAGGAGACTCCCATGCCACGCAAAACACAACTCATGAAGCGACTCGGCAAGGATCTGGCCGTGGCGACCGAGGCCGGCCGCGTCATCTATCGCCACGCCGACGGCTCGAAACTCGCCCTCCCGCAGATGGCCGACGTCGACGCCTTCCTGACCTTCATGACCGATGGTCCCGCGTCGCCGCTGCCGTTCAGCCCAGAGGCGATCGCCTTCCTGGCCGGGTGCGAGACCACAGGCTCCATGTCCGACGTAGAGGCATCGCTGATCGAACGGGCACGAGCCGAAGTCGCCCGAACGCCAGCACCCGAACCGCCAGCGCCGACTGCGAGGGAACGCCTCGAGCGGCTGATCGTTCGACTCGAGGCCATGCAGTCCCGGTCCCCATCGGCCGGCGTGGCACGGGAGACGCGCGCCTGTCTCGCCATGGCCGCCGATCTACAGGCCGACCCGCCGACCTTCGATCTGCTGCGACACCCGGACTACTTGGCCTTGCGAGGCCGACTGATTGAAGCGCTCGCCGAATACCCAGACGCCCGCGCCGCCGTTGTGGCAGCCCTCGAGCCGGACTCCGGGATCCGCCGGCCGCTTCACATGATCCCGCCCGCCCTCGCGCCATTCCGCCCGATCGAAGATGAGGACCCGCTGCTATGAACTTCGATGCTCTCGACCCGATCGCCCACGGCAACCGCGCCGCGGTCACATTCACCCAGCCCGAAACCGGCGCGACGGTAGCGATTGACGCCGCCTGGCTCGCCCGCGCCGCCATCCACGTCCAGCGCAGCCCGGACCATCCGCTCGGCATCTCGCCCGAGCTTTCGGTCTTCCTCGCTGACTGCGAACCTCAGGACGAAACCGAGGCCGCGATCATCGAAGCCGCCCGGACGGCCGCCCGTCACTTCACCCAGGTTCGCGACACCCTGATCAGCGACCTAGAGAGCATCGCCGCCCCGAATGGCACGGATGCGCACCTCCCCAGCCGACACGCGCCAGAGGCCACTCTGACGCTGCCCCAGGCCATCCCGGCCGACGATCCCAGCCGCCCGGCGGAGACACTCGCCGAGATGCGACACCGGCATAGCGTCGCCCGCCAGAACGGTGGGAGCCTCATCCCGAGCGACACCCCGAAAGGAGCCCGATGAACAGTCTCGGCGCACCACCGCCAAACCGAAACCTCGCGGCCCTTCGGCGCCACTGGCGGGCCCAGAGAGAGGCCGATGCCGTGGCCGCCCGCCGCCGCGATCGCCTCGAGCGGATGAGTCCCCGCGAAAAGCAGCTCGCCGTTATCGAAGAGTTGCACCACCTCGCGGAGGCAGCCGACAGCATGGCCACCGCCGCAACCGATCCGGCTCGGAAGGCCGACCTACTCAGCCAGGCGACGGAGATCCGTCGCACCATCGTCAGGAAGGACCATGAGATGCCCGCTACCGACTTCACCACGCCCGCCACAATCCGCGCCGCCTTCGCCGCGAAGGTACTCACGATCACATCCGAACTTGCCGCCCTGGCCGCCGACGATGGAAGAGAGGCCGGCTGGAAGAACCGCCGCCGGGCGGAGATGACCGCCGACATGGATACGGCGCGACAGACAGCCGACCGCGAACTCGCGAAATGGGCCACGGCCGCCGACCGCGAAGCCACGAAAGCCGGGAACGCCGACACCCGCAGCCCCGAAGACTGCATGAAGGACTTGGCCGTGGAAATGCGAACCACGCGCCTGGCCGCCTCGTGCACCACTCAGGCCGAGGCCACGAACCGCCTCATGGGCGAGGCTCAACGGCTCCGGTCGATCGACTTCCGGCAGGCCCTCAGCTACGCCCAGGCCGCCGCCACGCATGGGGCGATGGGAGCCGCCAACCTGGCCGCAGAACTCGAGCGGGACTACCGCGCGACGTGGCCGGGACACCCTGAGGCCGCGGAGTTGGCCGCCAGTGTCGAGCGCGAAGTCTCGGGCTGGGTGGTCGAACGCGCCGCGACATTCGCCCGAGCCGGCGGCCTCGCCCTCGAAGTCGCAAGGAGAACAGGCGACAACTCCGGCGACGTCGGCCGGCTCACGAGCGAAACGGTGAGCGCGAGCATCGCCGCGAAGCACTCCGCCTACGCCGCGTCGCTCGCATCCGGCGAGCCATATCAGGCCCCGGACACCGGCACGCTCGGCGCGCATCCGACCATCGAAGTCGGCTCGCCCTATCGCGACCCCACCGCCTCGACCACGCTCCGCTGAGCCCCGCGCAACGGCGCATGGCACGACGTCGACCAGCCCCGCCACCTGAACCTGCACCGCCGGCCTGCTTCTCTTCGGAGGAGTGGGCCGGTTGGCTGTCTGCCCGGAAGACGTGGCGCCGAGTCCAGCACTTCCGGCCCAACCCGAGCCCGTGTACTGACTGCGATCGCGCCGGCTCGTTTCGCCTCGAGCAATGGTCGGCTGGTCTTTGCCGGCTCTGGTCCCCGATCCCCGACGCGGGAGAACTGGCGGGGGAGGGTGGCGATCAGAAATCACTGTCCGCTGCTCTGCGGCCCGAGGCCGAACGGCAGGCACGAGCGAACATGAGCGCTGGCGGTAAGGGTGCGCAAATTGCGCAACCTTTACGAGTGCAGAACCGCCTGGCCGCTGCCGTTGGTCTCTCGGGTCGCACACTCGACAAAGCCGCTGCCTTGCGACCTGAAGCTGAACGGCAGGCCCGAGAACGGCAGGCCCACGGCGGCCCACGTTCCGGAAAGTTGCCGGAACGTTCACACGCGGAAACTCGCGACCGGCTGGCGTCCGCAGTCGGTCTCTCAGGCCGAACGCTCGGCGGGAGAAATGGCGACGTCCGGGCTGAGAGTGAGCATCCGGGCGATACGCTCCCCGCGGCACGTCCTGGGCGCCCACACAGACTCACGCCAGTCGAGCGGGCAATTGCTGAGGTTGAGCGGATCTGTGCCGAGCGTTCCTAACTGGCCGTACACCACCTGACTGGCAGGCTTTCGCGGCCCATCTGAGCGTGAGAGTGCCCGCCGTAGATGATCTGATTAGCCCTCAGACGCGCCGGCGTCGTGGTGGAGGTGTAGGCGTAATCAATCGACCCCCTTGATTGATATTCCGACCCTCTCAGCCCTCAGACGCGCCGGCGTCGTCGTGCCGAAGGTCGCGGGAGTCAGCAACTCGACTGTGAACCTAGCTGTGCGAAATCGCACACCTGAACCTGACGAGCCACCCACCCGCGTCGTGGGCGCCGATGGCAAGTCCTACCCCGGCCGCGTGGTCCCTCGCATAATCCGAGCGCCCGTCTCAACCCCCCTGAGGCGGGCGTTTCTCTGTCCCATTGCCACCACCTAACTGAGGCCGTCTCGGTCGCCCGCCCACGAAGGTGAGCACGTCGGTGGGAGGCTGATGACTTCGGATCAGGTGGTCGGGGGTTCGAATCCCTCCGGGCGCGCCATAACAACCTGAGGCAGAGCGAGGGCCAGGCCGTTCGAGTAGGCAGCCGGAGTCAGGCGTGCCGAGACGATCGACCGACCCACGACGACGATGCGGTCGTAGATGGCGTGGAGCAGGTCCGCCCTGGCCTCCGGAACGTCTGCCTTGACCCACGTATCGGCCAGCACCCGCAGCCATTCCACGGCCCGTTTCGCGGGCAGATCACCGCGAGGGGTTGCATCAACGTTCGCAAGGTCCGAGCGGAGCTGCCCTAGGCGTTCGAGGTAGCCCGAGTCGTCGATCCGTTCCGCGAGGTGGTCGCTGGAGAGCTCTCGCATCTGGCGTTCAATCCGGGCGCGGTCGAGACCGACAGGTCGTTCTGCTGAACTGAGAGCGGCCACGACCCGGGCGATGATCCCGTCGTCAAGGGTCAGTCCGGCCACTTGGGCGAGAACCGGCACTTCCCAAGTCTCGTCGCCGTAGCGCGCTTGCGCTCCCCACGACTCGCAGGGGTTGACGTGGAGCTTGCGGTGACGCCCGTCGCCGAACGTCCCGTCGCTTCGCAGCCGTCGTCCGCAGACGCATTCCAGCAGCCCCGCCAGCAGGTCGAGATGCCCGCTCCGGCGGGGCCCGCCGCCCTGGGTCTTGGACCGCCGAACCTCCTCCACGCGAGCCCACAACTCGTCAGACACGGGTGGGTTGCTGCGCCAGGCCGCGGGACGGCGCGTCTCGGCTGCTCCGCGGTGACGGCGCATCCAGCCGTTGTACAGGGGGTTGCGCAGGATGTAGCGGATTCGATCCGGCTCAAGGCTCGTCTCCGAGCCGAGCTGCTCGATGCTGACCGTGCCGAGCGAATAGCGTTCAAACAACGCGACCGCGCGATTGATCGTTGCCGCATCTACCTCCAGCGTGTGCGGCTTTTCGTCAAGGCGTCGAAAGCCCAGGGGGGCGTTGCCGCCCTGATCGGAGTGCATCTCGAACTTGGCGCCATAGCCGTCGGTGACCTTCTCGGCGAGCCTGCGGGTATAGCGCTCGGCGGACGTCGCCTCGGCCACCAGCTCGTCCCAGTCATGGGGGTCAGAGGAGAGGATGCGCCGGTCGCACATCACCAGGGCAACGCCTGCAGGGTGAAGCCCGTCCTCGAGAAGTTCCAGCGTTCGCCGCAGGTTGCGCTGCCAGCGGTCCGAGTATCCGGCCAGCAAGAGGTCGAAAGAACCGGCTCTCGCGGCCTCGATCATCTTGGTCATGGTGGCCGAGCGCCAGACTGTGGTGCCGGAGTGGGCCACCTCGAAGACCAGGCCACTGTCGACGAGGCCGTAGCGTTCGATGAAGCGGTCCTGCTGTTCGTGCTGACTGGCGGGCCCGAAGCGGTCGTATTGGCCCTGGGTCGACTCCCGGATCCAGCGCGCTGCTCGGAGTCCCCTGATGTCATCGAGAGAGCGCGGCAGTCGCTTCACGCCGCCCTGCCACCGTCGCTCTTGTGCATCCGACGCATGTTCCCGCTGGCGTCAAGCGCTTCGCGGCGCATCTGGTCAGGCCCGTCGGGATAGCGGGCATGGAGGGCCTCGACGTAGCGGGCCAGGGCGGCGATGAGCGGATCATGCCCGCCACCGAAGGCCGCGGTTATCGTCGAAAACGCCGTTTCAGTCACGGCTGACCGCCCGGCTTTCCGCGCTCGGTCCGGCGCCCCGCTTCCCACCACTCCGCTCTGGCGGCCCGGGCGAGACGCTCGATCGCGAAGAGATGGCCCAGTGGGTCGTGCCCTTGGGCGAGGCGGACGAGGTGCGCCTCGATCCTGGCCACGTAGGCATCGGCCAGTTCGCAGTGGGCAGTCGGAGCGTAGGTGGCGCTCACGGCGCCCCTCCAGCGTCCGCAGGAACTGGGGCGGCGAGCCAGAGCTCAGCCTCGGGGTCGTCCGCCCCGGCGTCTGGGTCCCAGGCGCTCCGCGGGTAGTCCTCCTCGATCGGAAGGTCAACCAGTTCGACGCTGCCATCCCCATCAGAGGGGGTCCGATCCGAAACATCGAAACTTCGTTCGTGCTCGGTGTTTCGGTGTTTCGGTTCCGAGGGGGAGGGAGCTGCGGGCAGGTAGCGTTCCCAGCTATCTACGAAGCTCTCGCGCTCGTATCCCTTCAGGCTCGTGAGCCCAATACGGAGCTGCTTCGAGGCGATCCCGAACGAGTGGATGAGGCGCGCGAAACGGTGAGGAGTGAGTGGGGTCCGCTCGCTCGCCCAGGGACCTTCCTCATCAGCTTGTAGTGCTGCGATCAGATCGGCCGTGGAGATCCGCACACCCCCACGAGCATCGAACACCACTCGGACATCGGCGAGTAGACGCAGGCCGAGTGAATCGTCCTGCTCTCGACCCGCGTGGAGGACGATGGCGGCCCGCCGGGCCCGCGCAGGCCAAGTCCCACCCGCAGCGTCGGCGATCGCGAGCAGCGGCTCCCAAGCATCGCCCGCACGGTCCGGTAGTTCAGCCGGGATATCCGCCTCGAGCGCTGGCGGCTGCGCAGCTAAGGCTTCTGCAAGGGCGGCGACGATGGGCACAGCTTCCTCGCGGACGGTCCGCTGGCGGAACCTCTCGACGGGCTCGGTGCGCTTGCGCTTCAACATCAAGATCGGGATCGAGCGATCTGTCACCGTGTCGGGCAACTTGCCGATGCCCGCGAGGGCCTTCGGACCGAACACCGGGAACTGCTTGACGATCCAGGTGTTCTTGGGGCCAGGCACGCTACGCCGAACCGTGGCACCCCGTCGATGCCCGGCATTGATGACCGCCCTCACCTCCTCGTACTTGTCGGAGTGGTCTCGAAACACCGCGTCGAGCTCGTCGAGGAGCAAGGTGCCCTCAGGGGTCGCTTCAAGCGTGCGGAAGATCGTCGAGGCCGTAGGTGTGATCGCTATCCCGTCGCAGTCGTGCGCCAGGAGCGTTAGGCACTCGAGCAGTCGAGTCTTGCCCGACTGCTTCTCTGGGCTTGAGATTGCGAGATACGGCGTCGCCTCGGCGTGCTCGATGGCGTGGGTGTGCGCGACCCAGAGGACGACCGCGACGAAAGCCTCGGGCCTGGCCAAGACTACGAATCCGCGCAGGAACTGCTCGACCTTGGTAAGGGCGTCCGCGAGCGGGGCGGGCGGCGTGGAGGCGAGCAAGGCTCCCGCATCGCGACCTTCGGGGACTGCGTCCGCGGCGTCGTCGCCCCGCCTCGCGGGTGCGTCTTCGATGACCTGGCCGTCGTCTGGCATGGGCCAACGCTAGCACAGCGTCCCGTGCCCACGCAACAGAGAATGGCGAGGCGTGGCGGTATGCTGTTGCACTATCGCCGGATCTATGGCAAAGTGCCCGGGATGACGCTCACGACAGCTGTTGCATTCGATGAAGTCGAGCCACGTACATCGAGCTCGCCCGGAACCGTGCGGGCCGTGGTCACGGTCGATGACTCAGACCATCCTCGCCTTAGCGCGACATTCTCCTACTTCGCCTCTTGGTTCGACAGGCGTGACGCCTCGTGGGCGTTGGTCAGTCTCGCCGTCGGTCCTCGGGCTGATCTACCGATCGGGAAGCATCTCATCCTGACCGTCACCCAGGTGCGTGACCTTCCGGTTGCCCGCTGGCAGCAGGCCGCGAGGGCGGCTGCGACCGCGGAGATGGGCAAAGGCGTAGAGGGCGGATTCCGTGTCCTCTCCCGGGAGCTCGAGGACATGGCGAAGGCGGGGGCGGCCATGACGGCGGGTGAGGTCTTCGGGGCTCCGATGACCGATCGGCGCGCTCAGCGTGGGCTCGAATCACGCCTTCGGCTGGTGCGCATCGCCCGCGAGTACCGTGAAAACCTCGCTGCCGGCGTGACCGATCCGGCCGGGGCGATCGCTCGCGATCGGGGCGTCAACCCATCGACCGTCCGCTCGTGGATCCGACGAGCGCGAAGCGCTGGCTTCCTCGGGCCGGCTGTGGGCCGGACGCCCGGCGAGCAGGATGTTGGTGAACCCGGACGACGGTGAGCGAGCCGGTGAGGGCGCTGCCCCAGACGTCCGGCTCTGGCCCGTACCTCAAAGCGGAGCCCGACCCGAGCCGACCCTAGCAGTCGCCGCTTACCTGGCGCTTATCTGGCGGGTGGAAGGCCTGGATGGCCTTGTTGCTTTGGCGGGAGAGCAGTGGCCAAGGTACCCGCCAGCCGCACGATGACGCTCGGATCGATTGTCGGCGTGCCTGTGACAAGTCTTCGGAGGGACCTCGGCCCTTCGAGCCTGACTCCTCGAAACCAATCCGGAGAGTTGAGCGGCCAACGAACGCTGAGAAAGCACAGGACTGGCGTGACGGGATAAGGGGCGCCGACGGATGCGAGAACGTACTGCACGGCCCTGATTTGCCAGGTCATGCTGTCGGCGAGGTGCGAACAATCGCGTCGGCCGATGTAGAGCCGTTCTTCGTCGCCGAACGACGCGCGGCCGTGGTGGATCCGGATGATGCCGTGATAGTTCTTCGCATCCACGATGAACAGGCCAGCTGGGGAAACAACGAGGTGATCGATGTTGCCCCTGGTGCCTGGGACGCGCCGATCGCTCAGGGTAATCACGCCCGGGACGCCGACCGCGGCAGCAACCTCCTCCTCTCCGCGGGCGCCATCTCCCCAGGCACGCGTCGCTTGTGGCGGCCTGAATATCGTGAGAACCAGTCCGCCCAGTCGTTTGCCCCACCTCTCCCTGGTCTCGGTCTCCCTCATTTCCTTGCGCCGCATGTATTCACCCAAGGCAGAAGCGCCCGGTGTCCCGACATCGAAATGCCCGGCCTCGAACTTCGTGGGGCCTGCCGGACAGGTCAAGCAGCGGATAGTCTTGGTCTTAGGGTGGTAGAGGCCTTCCGCGCCTTCACGCAGCAGCGCACCGCACAAGACGCAAGTGCCGGCGAACTTGACTCGGAACCGCCTCAGTTCCGTGGCTGCGGGAGTGGCTCTGCGATCGGTCACGGCGGCGAGTGTAGAGCCCCGCGCGGTCGGGATGAATGCCCCGTTCTTCCTAGACTCCGATCGCCTCGGCCACATCGCGCCAGGCCAGATCCTCTTGGCCTTCAAGTCTACGCAGGTAGATGCTCGTGACCGCCAAGCTCGAATGGTCGAGGAACTGGCTCACCGACTCGATCGACTCCCCGGCGTCCCGGCGCAGCTTCGCCGCGGTGTGGCGGAGGACGTGGATGCCGGTCGGGGCCATTCCAGCCGCCTGGAGATACCGGCGGAAGCGGGCGTAGAACGTCCCGCTCGTGACCCCTTCTGGCCGGGTGCCGGCCTGCCACAGGGACTCAGCGGGCGCCATGGTCGTCAGGTCCTTGCCGGCATCCGCGAGAGTTGCGCAGATGGCCTCGTAGGCGGGGTGGGGGAGTTCCCTCCGACCTCGCTTCCCACCTTTGCCTCTGTAGGCATAGAAGCACGTCTCGCCCTCGATGCTGAGATCGCCTGCCCTCAAGCTGATCACCTCGGCTCGCCGTCTGCCGGTCAAGACGAGCGTCAGGAGGATCGCCCGGTCGCGCCGGCCGGCGACCGTATCCGCCGGTACGACCGCGAGTAGTCGGCGGACCTCGTCGGCGCTGTACCCGCGGGCCACCGACTGGACGCTTCTCGGCCGCTCGACGGCATCGCATGGGTTGGAGACGACGAGACCCATCCGGATCAGGAAGCGGTAGAAGGACGACAGGCAGGCGATCCGGGCGCCCACCGTGGTCCCTGAGGGCGTGCGGCCGGAGCGGCCGATGCCGTGGACCCAGGCGAGCACGTCTGCTGGCTTGACCATATCAGGGGTGAGACTGCGTTCGGCGAAGAAGGGCCAGAGCATCCGGGAGTAGCTCTCGACCGTCCGCCGGGAGCCAGAGCGGTTGCCCTTCTCGACGAGGAAGGCGTAGAGGGCTTGGTCCCAGGCAGAGGGGTCTCCGCTGGTTAGGGCCGGGAGTGGTTGAGCGGTCATGTGGCGCCTCGGGTACGAGATGGTCGCCCACATGACTCACTCCGCCGGGCCCGGAAAGCAACACCATGACCAAGTCGTGAGCGGGGCAGCCGACATGGTTCTCCAGATTGCCACCGTTGTTATCGCAGCCATAGAAGTCGCGGTCTCATGATGGATCGAGGACTGACCGGCGCTGGAGGGCGGCCGGGCCCTGGCGCCCTCCGCGATGGGAGCGTAGACTGGTAAAGGCGTTCCGCCTGCAAGGCCGATTCGTCCCCATGGCCCAGTTGGCCAGCAGATCCCCGCCCCAGGGATTATCCTCCGTGCCTCGCGCGACATTCGTGCCTACGGAGTCGCGAAGATCGGTAGAAGGGTTGCAGCTCGTTGTTGGTTAGTACTCACGGGACCTCTGGGTCCCTTCGGCTTAGGCCGAGCCCGTCCGATACTCATAGGGGAGGCCGACGGACTGCGATGGTTGCTCTTACTAGATCCGAAGCTCTGTTTTACGCTCGGATAGAGCTTGTCCGCCTGGCCCAGCGCGCTGCCGAAATGGACGAAGGCAGCAGGGAATATGTATCTCGCCTGCGAGATTCTTGGGCGGAAACCCTGACCGAAATCGCCAACCCGGCCGACGATCCGTCGATTACGGGGGAAGCTTGGCGGGTTCTTGACCGCTTGATACGCACGATCAACGATCGCTCCTTGACCGCATCGGCGCTCGTCGAGTGGGTCGATGCATTTCCAGAGGCGGTCGCCGACCTTCTGGCGGACGAAGTGCAGGCGGCCTTACCTGTTGGCGCGATGAAGGTCAGCATGCCGCCGACGAAGGCGGTAGCCAAGGCTGGCAATAACCAGTCCACCCTCGCGCTAGCCGCCTAGCCCAACATGGTGAAGGGCGAAGCCGCTCCGCCGCATCCGGTTCAGCTCGTCCGCGTATCGGCCGTCAACGTTAGTTGCCAGCGAAGAAAGAGGAGAGCAGCCGACCCGGGCGAAGCCAATGCTTTCTTGGGTGCGCCCCGTCTCGCGTCGTTCTCTCCGGGTGGGGCGTTGTTTGACTGCGACTTCCAGGCTCGGCTGATCGTTCCGACAGGGGACGATGAGGTATGGGAAGCTCGCCTCCATATTCGTGGGGAATTCTCGAGTGCTGTCCAGCTGAAACGTACGCAAGCGGCTTTCTTTGCCGGCACTTCCGCCCTGTTCGTAATGCTGCCGATCGCAAGAGCCGACCTTATCCAGCTGGCATCGCTGGCTAACGTCCAGGCTCCTACGCTCCCCCTGGTGGTCAGGCCGCCGCAGCAGGTGGATGACAGAAGCGACCGGCCCTAGACGTGCGTACTCGGCCGCGGGCGGGGGCGCCGAACCAGAATACAGACCAGGATCGGGCCTTCCGAAACGGACACGTTCAGACGATCGTCTGCGAACTTCTACGCCACAAAGATCCGCGACTCGTGAAGTTGGCTCACCAGGCAGTCATCACGCCTCGGCCGACCTCTCGGGACGAGTTGCATGATCAGCTGTCCACCATGCGCGGGTATCGTGGTCAAGATGTTACTGACGCGCAACTCGACTCCGCGGTTGCAATCTGCGCCGAGGGATCCAGAATCTACAACCACGCGGACTGCGAGCGCCTTAAAGGTGGACTCCTGGAGCGGTACGTGTACGAGATGGTCAGCCTTCGTGCTCCGACCGCCGTTCGCCACGAGCATTCAGTTGCGCTCACGCACGCCAAGCACACCGGGCGCGATTGGACCAATCCCAAGGAAGTCGTGGTCGATTCCGACCCCTTCGAGGTCTACGAGTGCAAGTGGAGCGGCCACCTAGACCAAGACGACATCGATGAATTGGGCGATGTCTACGCCACGGCCCAAGCAGAAGGGACAGATGCTCGTCCCTGCATTGCAGTAATGACATCGATGAAGAGGGTTCAAGCCCAGCTTGAGAGGAACGGAGTGGTCTTGGACGAATGGTTGTACATAGCCGACGACAACGACCTTCAGCTGCTTGAGGTTCGGCCACCGTCGCTGCGGATAAGGTAGCCCGGCAGGCTGCCGCAGTTCCAATCCGAACGCCGCATCACTCATAACCCTCGGCTGACCGGGGAGAACGGGGCGCAACCGCCGGTTCTCTTCTTGTCCTTCTAGTCCAGCAGCGCCGCGATCCCTTCGCAAGTCGAGAACTGATCGCGATCCAGCACGCTGCCCGAGAAAAGTATCCGGGTTTGGCGTCGAGCGCGGCTGGCCGACTCCGCCCGTTTGTTGCAGCAACACGATCGCGGCATCGTCGGTGCCTCGCCGATCTTGACGGGCGACATACGCCAGAACATGCTCGCGGCGATGGATGCGCTTACGACCTGGAGACCAGTGCCACTGCTGGCGATCCTCGTATTGGAACTGGGCTTGATTGGGTGGGGGACGGGTTATGTCTCGAGCTTGATCTTGTCATTGGTCCCGTGGCGACCGCTCTCGTATCCGTTCTTGCTCCCCGGCACGGTGCTTCATGAACTGGCACACGCCGTATCGGCCCTTGTGCTGGGTCTGGGGATCGAGAAGGTTGCGCTCTTCAGACCGACTACGGCTGCCGATGGCTCTGTGGAGTTGGGCTGGGTCACGGCCCGACGGTACGCGCGTTGGAGGAGCGCGGTCATGTCAGTTGCACCTCTGTTGCTCGTGCCGCCCACGCTTATGGCGCTGGTGCTGCTGGCCACTGCCTTGCCGACCGCCTGGTGGGGCGCGGCCGTCGGGCTCTGGATCGTCGCCGCCCTCGGCTCTCTCGGGGCGTTTCCCTCGTCGGGAGACCGCGTCTCGGTGGTTGAAGCGCTGGCGCTGGTCGGAGTCACAGTCCTCGCTGGCGTAGCTCTTTACGTGGTCGGCGGAGAGCACACGACTTCGGTGGCATTGGCGGCAGCCGTTCTCGCACTCCTGGTGCCAGCGATCGTCTTTGCTCTCGCCTTCTGGCTCAAGTTCGTATGGCGCCAAGAGGCCCGCGGATCGATCATGGTCATCGTCATCAGGGACAGGCCCCGGGCGGTAGCCAGGGCGCAGGCTCCCCTACGGTCTAGCCTCGGCCGGCCGCCTCGCTAAGTCGAACTGATCGCTAGCGCACCATCACCCGCTCGTGTCGGAATGGTCGGGGCGAGAGGACTTGAGGCCGAGACAACAAGCTAGCCGCCGACGCGTCAGTTTGGCCGTCAAGAACGCCTGGTTATGAACAGGACGAACCGGCGCCCCAGAGGCGTCCGCCGATCGGTGGCGAAGAGGGTGATGGCCAGCCGAGTTATTCCGTCTAGGTCGGTGACCGGCAAGTTCAGCAGCCCCCAGTCATACAGATTCATCCAGGCCAACCGAATCAGTTCAACGGAGTACTCGGGCAGTACCTCTCGGAGAGCGTGCCAGGACTCCAGTCGGTGTTGTCTATTCCCCGGATCTTCGCTCAAGACGCCGAGCATTCGCACGTGGATGGGGCGACAGCCGCGCAGCAAATCTACGAAGAGCAATCGCTCCTCCTCGTCGCCTCGCTGCACCATAGCATTCACGAGAATCGCAGCGTACGCTTCGCGCTTCTCCGCCTCCGAGGTGTGGATCGCGTCTTCGAGAACCTCCTCGAAGATCGCAGCGTAGTCAGGCGGAGGTGTCGAGGCGGCCTCCCTCGCAGCGTCATCGAGGGCCTGGATATGGGCTGCCAATCGCAACAGCAGTTCGCCCAGCCGCCGCTCTCGGGCGGCCGGGATCTCGACGGCAATCACGTTGCTGAGCACATTGCCAATGGCCGGAATGCCTCCGAGAATGCCCAAAGCCAAGGCACGGAGTCGATCCTGACCTGCAGCGGCTCGCAGCTCGACCGCCCGAGCACTCAAGTCTCTGTTCTCTTCCATCTGAGTTGCCAGCTTAGGAGCGTCCTCGTCGGTCATCGCATCACTTGTCCTGAGTGTCGAGTGGCCCTTACTCCTGATCCCTCTTCGCCGGCCCGTCACCAGAGCCCGCGGATGAGCTCACCGGCTCGCTCGATCGCCTGAACGAGCATCGGCGTCACTTTGTCAGCTGCCTCGACGGCAGCCTCTTCCGTGGAGCCGAGCACGGCGAAGAAGGCCGTGGATGTCGCCTCGTCCACGAGTCGGCGCTCTTCGTCGTCTAGAACCCGGCTCCGCAGGAGGCTGACTCGCCGCTGCAGCGTCATCATCCGCTCGTTCAGCTCGTCAGGCAGGCGGCTCCGCGTCTCCCAAGAGCCGTTCGCGTGCGCCGATTTGCGATAGAGCCCGTGGGCTTCCATTAAGGCGCGGGCCCACTCGGTGAGGGCGTCTTGTAGTCCGATCAACGTCTCCCGCTGGAAGGCGTCCCTCTCGGCTGCCTTCTGCGCCACCCGCGAGGCAGCTTCGCGAGAGTCCGCCCGCCGGTCCTTCATCAGGTCGGCGACAATCCCGCCGACGATTGTCAGGGCGCCACCTGCAACCGCCAGCGCGCCACCAGCAACGATCCCCCAATCCATCGGCCTTGCCTCCTGTCTCCGACTCTACTTCCGTAGCCAGCGCCGCCCCAGCTCGCTCGACACGGCGCCCTGGAAGGCCTCGATAGCCTTCATGGCTGAAGCCCGAGCCGCCAAACGCTCCTCAGGCTTCTGCTTCGCCTGCCCAGCCGTCGCCTCTGCCATTGCGGTCGACAGACGCGCCGCGGCGTCGGCGATGACAGTGGAGGAGAGGCCAACCCGAGCAAGGGCCAGGAACCACTCACGGGCGACCTCTGACCGGACCTCGGGCGCGGGTTGCCCCGTTACGATCGAGACTTCGATCTCCGCGAATAGCACGGTCGTCTCGAGCGCGCTCGCGATGACTTCCGCGCACGCGTCCTCAAGGCGCCTGTGCTCGTCCGCTGAGCGCTGGAGCCAGGAGCCGAGCCATACACCGCCGAGTGTCCCCACGATCGTCGCGACGATCGCCGCCAAGCCGAGGATCGCGCTCTCGCTCATGGTCGAAGCGTAGTCCCGGCGACGGCGGAGCGTTGGCACCCGACGCGGCCGCTCGAACTGTCACGACGTAGCCGACTAGCGGAGCCGGGGGTGCTAACTGTCAAACGGCATACTTCGACAGTAAGGTGCTCAATTTGAGCGTGACTCGGGGGTTTGGCTGGCGAGGAAGGATTCGAACCTCTGATCCCCGGTGCCGTATCGTCGTGCGAACTGGATCGCAGATGCTCCATCACGATGGCTTGTTAGTGCTCGATCCGTGCGCGTGGGCGGACCACGATAGGCGTCTCGCCAGATTCCGCGGCGCTGGCCCGAAGGTACGAGTTGACGGTCCCGCGGACTGCCTTCGCGATCACGGCTACCGGGCCCACACCTGGCCGGTGCGCCACGCTCCGCCGCTCAGCTCGGGGAAGGCGAGCCGGGGCTCCCCGCTGCGTTCTGCCGCTGCCGTGGCGGGCGCTGCCGGTGCAAGGGCGAGGGCCCGGCCAGGTGAGCCGCACGGCCCGGGTTGTACCGGCCAGGACGCGGCCCTGGGCCCCGGAGCCGTGTCTACCGCCACTCCGGCGCCCCGCGCAGGCGCCCGTCTCGCTCCCCCTCGCGGGGCGGGCGCTTCTCTGTGTCCGTAGACTGGACCGCATGTCGCAGGCGCCCAAGGGTCATCCGTTCATCGAGTCGGTGCCGCTGGCGCCGTTCTGCAAGCGTGCCACGTATGGGAACGGGCTGGCATGGCGGGTGTGAGTCGCCCGTACCGCACCGGGTTCGAGACCGGTGGCGCAGAGCCCGACGAGCCGTCTGGACCGTTCCGTGGTGCGGGCTGGACGGCAGAACTGGTACCGGAGAACCGAGAGTACAACCACATCGTCGGGGGGATGGACATCGTGCTGCACGCCAGCGCGTGGCCTGCGGCACAACGCGCATTGGATCTCATCAATGGATGTCGGCTGCTGGTCAACGGCAACCCCGACGTCTTCGGCCCGCTCCACCCCATCGCCTACAACGATGTGGAACCCGAGTGGATGGACGACGCGGAGAGAGCCAGCCTCTCGGAGCAGCTGATGTCCCAAGCGTGGCTGCCCACGTCTTGCGCCGTCGCTGCGAAAGCGTCGCGGCGTCGGCGGTCGGTGTACGCCATCGCCAAGTACAAGTTCAGCCTCGACCTCTACAGCGTGCACCACATGGATATGCAGCCGAGCTACCACATCTATCACAAGGTCTCGGCGCACCCAGACGACCACGTTCTCTTCTCCCACGCCATCCTCTCTGCCTTCGGCGCCATCGAGGACTTGGGGCTGAATGTGCCGGCCGGTCGCGACCGGCCCAGCCGTATAGGTGGCGCTTGGAACCCGGACGTTCTGGCGGACCTACAGGGGAGCCTCCGAAGGGAAGGCATCGATCCGGGCGAGGAGCTTCTGTGGACCGTTCGGGGACCTGCAAGACGGATTGAGAAGGCGAGACCTCTGCCGCCTGGTACCAGCCCAAGCTGGGCCCGCGGCCCCGTGCGAGACCGGAGGGTGGCCCTTGTGGACGCCATCGCGTATAGCGATTACCTGCGGGACCGCGTGGCTGCCCACGGTACCAAGCCGCTGACGAGTTCACTCTCGCCCTACGATGTCGTGAACGTCCAGCGCGTGGCCCGCTTCCTGCTGTTGGCGAGCCTAGGCTTCAGGGTATGGCTTCCGAGTAGGCCGTAGGTCGAGCGGCCCCGACGCCAGCGCCAGGACTGGCCGCAGGCCGCGGGATCGTCGGCACTGAGCGGAGCGGGGCCCGACGAGACGGTATCGGCGGGCGATCATCTGCGGCTTATCATTGAGACTGTCCGACGACGAGGGAGGAAGTTCTGGAAATGGCAGCGGCAACTCCAGAGTTGGGCCGAAGGCCTCGCGTATTCGTCAGCTCGACGATTCTCGATCTGCGGGACCTTCGGTCGGCCGTCAAGTACTTCCTTGAGGAGTCCGGCTTCGATGTCATCCTGAGCGAGTTTCCGACCTTTCCGCACACGCTCGACCAGTCGGCCCGGCTCGCAGCGATCCCCGCCATCGGAGACTGTGACTACTTCATCCTGATAATCGGCGACCGATACGGGTCACTCTTGGATGAAGGCGTCTCTGTCACCAGGACGGAGTTCCGCGAGGCGCGGAAACTCGCGGTCGACGGAAGGATGCGGCTCATCCCGTTCGCCCGTGAGTCGGTCTTCGACTTCTGGCGTCACGGGTTGAACGACGTTCCTGGCATCCCCGAGTGGCCGGCCATTCGATCGTTCCTCGACGAAGTGAACGAGGAGCACGGCAACGCGTCCAACTGGATCCACCGGTTCAGTTCCTTCCGCGATGTCAGCGACGCACTTCGGGCGCAGCTGCGACTGTCTCGGCCACTCCGCATGAGAGCACTGGAGGCTAACCTCCTCTGGGAATTGAGGGCCAACATCAAGGCCTGCCACTACGCGCGAGCCGGTCATCCGCCCTTGGCCATTGCGGCTCTGTTTACCAAGGAGACGCTGCCCGAGCCGGGCGAGGGGGACTCCGGGTTGGACGACACGCAAGCCGTGACCCACCACCAGGCTCGCCTGATTGCCGAGTTCAACCTTCTAGTCCCAGGCGGGGCTCGCGGCCTGAAACGGAATGCTCTCGACGACGCGATCGCCAGTGGAGAATTCTTGGAATTCGACGCCGCGACGTCGGGTTACAAGGTCGGGCCAGTCCAGGCTCTGCTACTCGATCTCGCCGAGCGCATCGCGCAGTTCGAGTTTGTGGTGAATGATCGCCACGAGAACAAGTGGTACACGGGCGACATGGGGGAGGTGCTCGCTGCAGCACGGAGAGGGTCCACTCGTGGCGCGACTCTGCAGTCGATGACCCTTCGGATGCTCTTCGCCATGCGCAACCAACTCTGGAACATCTTCGCGGAGACCACCGCCCTGGCCAGGCTGTTGAGTGGGCTGGATCACTCGATGCGTGCCGCCTTCGTCGTTCCCATCATTCCCCCTCCGACGGAGATCACGCCCGAGAGCGACAGGGAAATGAACGACGAGGAGGTCAATCAATTCCTTGAGCGGGCCGGAGGCAAGGCTGCCGCATCGCGGCAGTCGTAGCCTTTGCTAACTAGGCTCTTGCCGAGGTATTGGCCGCAGACTTGGGCCAGGCAGTCCCAGGTGCCACGTTGTGGTTTCACCTCACCTGGGATGGTTGACGGTTGCATTAGCGCGTCGCACCACCTGGTCGTTTCGACCCTGCCTCGTCCAGATCCCTCGCTCCGGTCGCTTTCTCGAATACAAAGCCGCCGATTGTCAACTTGGCGAGTTCGGGCCACATCGGCAACGTAGCCACGAGCAGGTAGCCACTGACGGCGACGATGTCTTCTGTGCCGATTGGCGCGCAGACGACAACGACGCTCGTCTGCAGGGCCACGTCTCGGCAGATGCGCGCCTCGGGGACCAGATATGTAACGAGGATGGCAAGAAAACCGACGACCAGCAGCGTCGCCGATATCGCCCACCTGACCCGTGGGGACCATGGCCTGGCTCGGATGGAGTGGTTGCGCATGGAAGGACCCGCTTTTGGGACACCCCACACGCGGGCCCGGCGCGCCAGCTCTCTTCCCCGTGTCCGTCGGGTGAGACCCATAAACAGGACTAGGGACCGATGGTCCCGACCCATCGCCAGGCAAGGCACAATTAGCATACAGAGACAGTCAAGGCCGTCCAAACCCAAGAACCTGGGGCGGACGGCGAGATACGACTATGTGGACGTCAGACCCAGACCACGATGTTGTGATACTCCGTGCGCTCCTTGCCGTTGCCGCGGTACTCGTTGGTGGCCACCGCCGACGCGCTGTCGCAGGGGGTCGCGGCGAGGCTCCGCTGATCGCCGACGATCCCGGCAAGGCCGGCCAGCTCGTGCGGCTGCGTCGGGGGCTGTTGGGTCGGCACCTTCGGGCACTTTCGTGCGTCGCTCCGGGCTGATACGCTGGTCAGCCAGGCCGTTGTGACGTCGCGGCGTGAAGCACGGAGAGGGGAGGCATCCGATCATGGCTACCTGCGTGAGGTGCGGCCTCGCTGGGGCTCCGGTGGGTTGGGATGGCTTGTGCCCCAAGTGCAAGCGTCTCGCGGATGCCGACGCGACCCTGAACCCCTTCGCCCTCAACCCCTTCGCCCTCCCCAGAATGACCAGGCCTTGGAAGACCGTGGTGGTCGCCATGGCCGTATTCGGGTTCGTCTACGGCTATGTTGGGACGGCCGGGTCGGCTCCTTGGGCATGCGGTTCGGTGGGCCAATGTCTGCAGTGGACCCTCGACCGTGGCTTCCCTGGCTTCTTCTACCCCGCCGCGCTGGGTCCCGGTGCCTACTGGGCCCTGCTCTTCGGGGCGGCTGCATACGTGCTTTTCCTGACCGAGTTTGGCATCAAGAAGGCCTTCCACTGGGAGCCAGCCGATCGGGGAGAGAAGCAATCGGCTCTGGCCGAAGGCCTTCCATTGGCAGCCAGCCGTTCGGGAGAGACGCAATCGGCCCTGGCCGAAGGCCTTCCATTGGCAGCCAGCCGTTCGGGAGAGACGCAATCGGCCCTGACC
>Ga0209638_1000661_pt1 | contig 22635 bp, 25 predicted proteins | sample BarGraNGADG00211_FD_184490 | JGI IMG/M metagenome (GOLD analysis project Ga0209638, IMG submission 184490) | Arctic peat soil microbial communities from Barrow, Alaska - Barrow Graham LP Ref core NGADG0002-211 (SPAdes) (version 2) | ecosystem: Environmental > Terrestrial > Soil > Wetlands > Peat...
TCACAACGTCTTCGACCTCTATGTCCTTCTCCAGGACGTCCTGTGTCCTGACAGCGCCGATCTCATGAACGCTCCGTCCGAGGAGGCCCATTCATGAAGACCCCAATCCTCATCTGCGAAACCAGTTTGCTGCTTGAACCATGCAAACTTGGCGGCCGACATGGCGTCCGGGTCCTCGTCCAGATTCATTGGGACAATGTCCGCGAAAGCCTCGCCTTGCGTGCTGGAACCCCACTCGACACCTTCGATCCCACGGTCTGGGAAGGATTCGTGGCAAAGGCGCTGCGCCTGGCGGAATCATGGATACACGACAGTTATGTCCATCAGGTCATGTGGTGGCCCGGCGACAACCGGCTGCCGGAGGGCTGGTTTGCCATGTACTGCTTCCCGGCCGGTCCCAGACGTGTCCTCCTGGGCGTCATGCGGTACCTCGGCACAGGAGGCGATGCGCTCCCTTGCGTTGGATCCACGTGCTTCTGCGAGAACCCGTGGTGGCAGCAGGGAGGAGACTACCTCAACTACCTGTATCACCTCAAACCAGGCGGCGAACGCCAGGCTGCATGACAAAACCAATGTACAAGACCGCCCTGTTCACGTTCGACCAGCCAATCAGCAATGATACGGAGCAGGCTGTGGTGCAGGCAGCCCAGACCGCCGAGCGTCCCGAAACGGTGCGGGCCGTCCTCACCGCCAGCGAGCGCGACATCCAGAGCGAGCTCGACTTCATCGAGCATTCCATCTGTGGCAACGCTGCTGCCCAACGAGCCTACGCAGTATTTGTCGAACAGCTGGAGCGACCAAGAGGCTGCGAGGCGGTGCTTGCCGCATCAGGTGAGACATCTGCCGAGGACCGCGCCCTGCTCCTGGACCACTACCTCGTCATCGCCCACCGCATAGCGCAGGGATTCAACGAGAGGGTACGGAGGCACAACCGTTGAACCCTGTCCGCATGGTAGCCGATTACGTCCCGGGGCTTGAGCGCATTTCGTACTGCGCAAGAGCTTCGTTCTTCGCGTTCGCCAATTTTAGGCTGCTGAAAATATTCTCCCGTATCCCAAGGCGAGCGATACGAGGAGGGTGATCCCCGTTTCGAGCGCGTCGTCGTTGAAATCGAATTCCGGACTATGGAGACGGGGCCAATCAGTACCAAGTCCAAGCCGCAGAAGACATCCGGGAATACGGTTCAGGTAATAAGCGAAGTCCTCGGTCGCCATGGAGGGAGGATGATCATCCGTCCAGACACCAGCGCCGAGGGCTTCGGCGACGATGGAACGTGCGGCGGACACAGCACCGCCATCGTTGACCATCGGTATGTATCCTTCCAAAAAGTCCAGGGTGTGAGTGCATCCGCCCGAGGCGCAGGCTCCCCCCACGATCGAATCCATTTTATCGCGGATAAAGGTTTGCAGGTCCTTGTCAAAATAGCGTACCGTCCCCTCGAATACGACTTCTTCCGGTATAACATTTCTCGTGTAGCCGCCGCGTATTGTACATATCGAAACGACAGCGGGTTTCAGCGGATCGACCGAGCGAGACACAATGGTTTGTATGGAGCTTATGGCCTGAGCGGCAGCCACTATGGGATCGGCTGTCTTGTGTGGCTGGCCGCCATGACCGCCCTTGCCCCGGACCGTCACTATGAAGCTGTCCGCTGCCGCCATTGTCGGTCCGGGAGCCCCGCTCACCATTCCGAGACCAAGACCGCTCCATCCATGGAGCGCGAAGGCGACGTCGGGTCGAGGAGCGAGATCGAGAAGGCCCTTGGCAACGAGGGCCTTTCCTCCGCCGATTTCCTCCTCAGCCGGCTGAAACACGAAACGTACATTCCCCGCGAGTTCCTCCGTCGATTCTTCGAGCACCTTAGCGGCAGCCAAAAGCATCGAGGTATGGCCGTCGTGGCCGCAGGAGTGGGCCTTGCCGGGGATGGTCGAACGCCAGTCCTTGCCGGAGGCTTCTTCCAGCGGCAGCGCATCGATATCTGCGCGAAGCAGCACGGTTGGCCCCGGCATCTCTCCCCTGAGGAGACCGACAGTGTCGGTCCCGATCATTGGCTCCAAAAGCTCGATTTTGCCACCCGAGAGGAAGCCCCGAATAAGGGCCATAGTCTTCTGTTCCTCGAATTTGGTCTCCGGGAAAGAGTGAATCTGGTGCCGGATCTGCATCGCTTCCGGAAGAATATCCTTGATCCTGCGACGCACCTTTTCGGAAAGGCTGAAGTCCATCATGTCTATTCTCCTCTATCTGCTTTTTTCCTCTGTGGCACGTGGACCGGGCAGGCAGCGCGCCGCAAAAAGCCTAGGCCTTTGTGACTATTTTTGGAAGGACGTAGCTGTCGTTAAGCTGAGCTGCCGATCCGCACCCGGATGGAAAAGCCTCGAGCACAACCGATGCAAGATCGCCTGTGATGGGAGCCCCGAGAAGAGGCTGCCCATGCAGCGCCGCATTGCTGGTGACTATCCTCAGCCTGCAGCGCTCGCCGATCCGGCGAATTGCGTATGCGGCCACTGCAGCGAGAGGGTCGGACAATTTGTTGCTGTCGAGCAGACCAAGGATGTCAGAGGGTTTTCGGTCCAGGAGCTCGATGAAGTCGGGATGGTCGCCAAGCCCCTCATCCAGAGGTGTCACAAGCACGAGGGTGCCTCCGTTCCTAACGAGCATCTCGCCGATATAAAATCCTTTGCCGCTCTGCCAGAGATCGGTCGTCGCGGGGAAGGACGAGACCATGACGAGGTCGAGCTTTTCCGGGAAACAGGCTGTCATGGCATTTTCCGCCAGCGAGATGCTCCTGCTCAGCGTTCCCCAAGGTTCTCCCGCTGCCACCCCAACTATTCCTTCCACAGTCGGCACGAAATTGATGCAGAATTTTAGGCCGGCCAGGTCCCCCACCCTGTTGATGAAACTGCGGAACCAGTTCTCGCGCTGTCCGGGGACAATTCTCTCCTCGACGACCGATTTGTAGTGACAGCGATATATGGTCTCGTATCCCGTGAGGCCCGGACAGATGATCTTGGCGCCGCCGGACCAGCCGGAAAATTTGTGTGCGACGACGCTCCCGATCCCGATTACCGTACCAGCATCTTTTAGCCTTTTATTCAGCCAAACTGGAATTTCGTCGATCTTTCCCGCCAGAAACAACCCTTTCGGGTCACTGCAGTCGTGCAGGACTATTTCGAGGCGCTTCCCGACGTCCCCCGTCTTGCTTCTGACCTCTTCCGCGTTCATAGGACGGTGGGTACCTGCCGAGACAAGGATCGTCATCTGGTCATCGCTCACCCCGATAGAACGGAGACGCTCATAGAGCACTTCGAGCGCCAACGAAGTCGGCGTTCCGCGCGTATGGTCGTCTATCACAAGCATCACAGGCCTGCTCACGTCGACGGCCTCGGCAAGGCTTCTTCCGCATGAGTCATCGAGGGCCCCCTCGATCGCTTTCCGTAAAGTCTCGCCGTATTTTGGCAGGACTGCCGGCCTGCTTTGGGCGATATACAATCTTTTCATCGCGGAGCGGTCAATGGAGATGAAATCGGATGCAGTCATCCTGACCTTCAAGGTGTCGTAATCAGATTCTGGAATAGTTTCTGCGATACTCATTTGTTCTCCTTGATTGAACCGAGGTCCAACCGTATCGTCAAAATAATTGGTCGATATGAAAAATCGCTCGCTTCAACCGCCCATAAAGCGCGCGTCATCCGAATCCGCCCGCCTATAATCACAGCCTCGGACCGATCCTCGTAATACCGAAATCGCGGTATCCAAGAGCCTCCGATCGCGTCTGCTTTCCGTTCGCCACGTCGATGAGGGTATCGAGCATTGCAGCCGCTTCGCTTTCGAGCGAAACTCCGTCTTCGAGGACCGCCGACACGTCGATATCGATGTCGTCTCGCATCCTGATCGCTGTTACGCGATTGCCCGTCACCTTGATGATAGGCGTTACAGGATTTCCGAGAGGAGTCCCCAACCCGGTGGTGAAGAGCACGAGCGTGCTTCCACATGCCATGAGCCCCGTCGTACACTCAGGATCGTAACCGGGAGAATCCATGAACCAGAGCCCCGGTTTATCTCCTATCAGCTCGGCATACTCGACGACTCCCACTATGGGACAGAAATAGCCTCCCTTGGAAATTGCACCCAGGGATTTTTCCTCGATGGTAGTCAGTCCGCCTCGAACATTGCCGGGTGAAATGTTGTTTGGAACCGCTACGCCTTCTATTTCGTCCCTATCTTCGCTCCTGCTGTACTCGACCATTCGCTTGATGCGGTCAACCAGTTTTGCAGCTATTTCAGGGCTTGCACAGCGCTTGGTCAGGATCTCTTCTGTTCCGATTACCTCGGTTGTCTCGGAGAGCACCGCTCTCCCGCCGTTTGCGCATATCGTATCGGCCACATATCCCACGACAGGGTTGGAGGAGAGACTTGAGGAAAAATCGCTTGCACCACATTCGACACCGAGCACGATGCTCGACAGCGGCACTTCCTCCGGATGCATTTTCGCGAGTTGTTCCGACATGTCAGTGACAATCTTTCTGCCCGCCTCTATTGTGGCGTTCGTGCCGCCCAGCTCCTGCGTCACAATGAATTCTACCTTTTTGCCGGAAGCAGCGATCTCTTCCGCCAGCTCGCGTGGGTCCACCCGTTCGCAGCCCAGGCCTACCAGAAGAACGGCCCCCACATTGGGGTTCAATCCCGTATTTAGCAAGGTTCGAAGCGATTGCCTGTAGTCGGTGCCTATTTGAGCGCATCCGACCTCGTGGTGTACCGCCACTGCACCCGGGATATCCTTGGCGATAAGTGTGGCTATATGATTCACGCACGCGACAGCTGGCATGACCAGAGTCCAGTTCCGGAAACCCACCTTGCCATCAGGTCGTCTGTATCCGTATAGAGTCTTCATCATTCACTCCTCGGTCCGTTTGCTTCCGACGTTGTGGACATGAACATAAGAACCCTTTGGAATATCCGTGAGGGCATAACCGATCGCGAAGCCGTATTTCACGACGTCCATCCCCACTGGAATGTCGACTAAGGCGATCTTGTGTCCCCGCGGGATCTCTTCAAGCGTGGATATCTCCACGATCGAGGGCAATCCCCTGATCGTCACCGTCTCTTCGGCCGCCACGTCGTCCAACACAGTGGCGACGTTGTCCAGTTTATTCATGATAAGTCCCCGCTTCATTGCTTTACTCCCCCTTGTTGGCCGAGATCCATTCCTCATTAATGGGCAACGATGCCCTTAATGCTGAGATAAGCGCTGTTTTCGAGACTCTGTACTCTGGCGGGCTCAATCTGCATGGCTTTCTTCCTTCCTGACATTTGCCTTTGGGAAATATTCCGATAATCTCTGGGCCATTTCCGCCAAGAGCAGTTCGTCCTTCATACTCGGGTCTGGGAATACTTCAACACTGCAATAACCTTGATACCCCAGGCTGGCGAAAAGTGCAATATAATCTTCAAATCGTATATCGCCTCGCCCAAGCGGCACGTGCCGCGAATCCGCGAGATGCACAAAACCGAGTGAACGAGCTTCTCGCCGTACGCTTTCAGCTTGGCGAAGATCTACATGATCGGTGTCCAGAAGCCATCCAAATCGGTCTAGCCCCCATGTTCGTATAACGTTCGCCGTCTCGGCCACTGTATTCAGCGTATCGCAGACATCGCGCCGCAATGGCTCCAAGAGGATGTCCACCCCCTCGTCCTCAGCCACTTTGTTCAAATGCCTCAAGGAATCGGCCATCCGTCCCATGGACACTCCGGGATCCGAATCCCAGACCTTCCCGCGAAATCGCCCAATCCCGACCGTACACTGCCACCGCCCGGCCATCCTTATAACGTCCTCAGCAGAGCGCATGGCTGCGCTCCTCAGTGAGACGTCGGGATGATTCAGTGCCAACCCGTACGAGCCGAAGAGCTCGCCCGTACAGATCTGACTAATTGATAGTCCATAATCCCGGACTTTTCTCCCGAAGGTTTCCGCTTCGAAACTCGAGGGGTTGCCTATCATCAGCTCCACGCCGTCGAAGCCAAAGGCTTTCATTGCGCCGAGGGCCTCCTGCAGCGGCATCGTCAAACCGGTGATGGGATGATCGCGAGGCAAACCCGGATCCACCCACATGTATGAAGTCTTCATCGTTGTCTTACCGCCAACTTGCAGAGGCAGAGTGACACATATTTTGCGTCTTCGGAATCGGCGCGTGAGGTGAGCACGACGGGGTTCCTCGTGCCCCAGAGGACACCGGCCACTCGCGCCCCGGCAAGATACACCGCCGATTTGATGAACATCGCCGCGCTCTCAAGATCGGGAGCGATCAAGACATCGGCGGGCGGCTCGAAGGCAAAACGGAGTCCTTTCTTCTCACAGGCCTCCTTCGAGAAGGCTGAGTCCAGCGCCATCGGGCCGTCGATCACCGCTGATGCGATCTGCCCACGTTCTGCCATCTTGCACAAGATAGCTGCATCATTGCCAGACGGAATTCCAGGCAGGATAAGTTCGTTAGCGCTCAAGACAGCCACATTCACGACACTCTTCCCCAGCAACTGCGCGCAACGTATGGCGTTTCTTGTTATCTCAACTTTCTGCGCCAAGTTGGGAAACGGGGTCACGGTTCCGTCTGACACAACAACAGGCTTCTCAAAGCCAGGTATTGCGAGAACCGAGCAATGCGTGATATAGCCCGTCTTGAAAGGAGATTTCACGATAGCCTTCAGGAAGGTGTGGGTATTCAGGAGACCTTTCATGACTGTGTCTGCCCCACCCTGGAGGCAGAGCTCGACAGCTCCTTCGACAGCTTCCTCGGGGCTTCCCACCACGTGGGTTTCGATTCCGGCCACGTTCTGTGTACCGAAAGCGATCGGCTCAGCGACACCCCTTTCCTTTGCCAGACTTGCCATACGGGCCATTTCGGCATCAGGGCAGACCAAGGCGACCCTGAAATCTCCCTTAAGTGTCTCCGCTCTGTGAACACAATCGGCAAAAGCGTCTGAATCTCTCTTCATTGCCTGTGAACTCCTTTTCCGGTCTCCGAGCAGCCGTCAGGGCCTTTGCGTCAAATCGAAGGCCGTGAGCAACACCAATCAATAGTCACGAACTTGTTCCTGCCCAAGCAGCGCCGCCCTTACTCCGTCGGCGAGGGCATCCATTTCGAATTCTCCAGGGTACCAGAGTATCTTCCCCACAAAGGAGAGTCTCTCTTCAAGAGCTTTCTGTATGCTCGTGCTGCAGGTCACCCCACCAGTGAAGACCACGGCATCTACCTTTCCCGAGAAGATCGGGAGGAAGCTTGCGACACCCTTGGCTATCTGGTACACATACGCATCGAGGACGGCCCGCCCGCCCGTTTCTTTGCTCGCCAGATCTTCGATCGCCTGCATATTGCGAACGCCAAAATACGAGTACAGTCCCCCCTCGTGGGCCAGCGTTCTGATTCCCTGGGCAAACGAGAGTCCTCTGTCCTTCAAGTATTCCAGTAGTTTCAAACTGGGAAGCCCCCCTGCTCTCTCCACGGCAAAAGGTCCCTCTTGATCGCTGTTGTAGAGATCCACCATGCGTCCGCCTAAGTGGGCGCTGATCGATCCGCCCCCTCCAAGGTGCGCCACGATGAGTCTCGCGTTATTGTACTCAAGTCCCAGTTCCCTTGCAGCCCGTTTCGCCACCGCTTTCATGGACAGGGCGTGCGAAAGTGAGGAGCGCTCCACGCCTTTCAATCCTGTGATCCTCGCAATATCATCGAGCTCATCGACGCTGATGGGGTCAACGGAATAGGCGGGTACGCCATATGTCCGCTCGATCTCCGCCGCAAGAACAACGGCGATATTGGCAGGATGCTGACCCTGCAGCCCCTTGCGGGCATCCTGAACCATCTGTTCATTCACTCGGTAAACCCCCGAGGGGAGAGGTTTGAGCCTTCCTCCACGCGCAGCGACAGCATCAAGCCCACGCGGGTCTACCTTGCAGTTCTTGAGGTAGGCAAGAACCTTGTCCCTTCGCAGGTTGTACTGATCCGGGAATAGGGGCATATCCAGCGTAGTACTGTCGTGTTCAAGCCTGGAGCTATCTTTGCCAAACCCGTTTTCGTATAGTGCCACCCGGGTCGACGTCGACCCGGGATTCACTACCAAGATAAGCACCTTGGTCAGACCTTACCCATAACGCTTGTAATGATCTTGTCGAGAACAGACTCTTCCAGCACAGTCTTGCGGATTTGTCCCTCAGCGTGGACCATATCGAGGATGTCTTCGAGCTGCTCCTCTGTCGCTTCCATCCCTTTCAGTCTGAGGTAATACTTTATGCTGGCCTTTCCACTGAACGCTCCGTACTTGATCAACGGTCCAGCTCTTCCCACCAACTGTGGCATATAGGGAGTCATGGCAGCGTGGATTCCTGCGCTGTTCAGTCTCTCCAATGCATCGACAACAACACCAGATTCAACCCAGAAGAGTCTTTCACCAACAACGGGGCTGTTATCGGCCGGAGATATATGGGCGATGTCCTGCACTAAGCGCGACACTTCCCCGATTTTGGAGATATCCACGCCTGTTTCTATGTTAAGGAGGATTTTCAGCGCTGCTGCGACCTGCTCGGTAGCAACGTTACCGGTACGCTCACCTAACCCATTGATCGAAGAGTGGATCGTGCGTGCGCCGCCGACTATGGCCGCGATGACCGATCCCATAGCCATGCCAAATTCGTTGTGCACATGGAACTCAAGTCCGATCTTCTCAGGAACAACCTTGCGCAGTTCCTCAAAAGCGAACTGGATCGCGTACGGCGTGCTCACGCCGAAGCTGTCCACAAAGGCCATCGTCTCGGGCTCGGCGCCGTGTGCTATCTGCTTGAAGGCCTCCAATACGTAATCGATCGGGGCGCGAGTAGCATCCCATCCCATGAAACTGACCTTCACGCCGTTCTTCTTGACGTAGTTAATACAGTTTGTGACACTGGCTACTACCTCTTCCATGGTCTTGCTATAGACATAGGCGTTGAGGTAGGGGTTGATCGCGTGTTCCACGATGATTCGGTCGACACCCACTTCGAGCGCGGCGTCCAGATCTTTGGGAATAGCCCTGCAGAACGCCACTAGCTCACTGTTCAACTTCATCTTCTTGAGGCGCCTTATGGCGTTCCGGTTTTCTTCAGATATTATTGGCATGCCTACCTCGATCCGACCGACACCGAGTTCGTTCAAAGCTTCGCCAATCCTTACTCTGTCATCCTCTCGCCACACCAAACCGCAAGTCTGTTCTCCATCCCTCAAGGTCACATCGTGGATGGCGACCTTCTTAGGCAATCGTTCGAACATAGCTCCATTCAGAAAATTCAGAGGGGAAACCCAACGATTTTCGTCGAAATATGGAGTGCCTTTCATGGGCATCCCTGCCAGCTCTTTCAGTGAATTAGCCATTGTTACTGAGACCTCCATGTCTACGTCCGCTCTGGGACTGCGGATTATGAAGATATTCTACAAAGTGCCTTCGCTCTGATACAGCCATGAGCCGATGTAGCACTCTACAGATGTCAGCCCTTTGCAAAATACATGTCCTGGATCATCTGGTTGTTGTGAATCTCCGCTACAGGACCTTCCATCACAATCGAGCCCTGGGAAAGAACGTAAATGCGGTCACTCAGGGGCAACGACAGTTTGGCATTCTGCTCCACAATGAGTAGCGTGAGTTTGGTCTCCCTCACAATGTCCTTCAGCGTTCGGAAGATCCTTTGCACTATAATCGGGGCCAGACCCATGGAGGGTTCGTCAATGAGGACCATCTGGCAGTCCGACGCTACAGCCCGACCGATTGCCAGCATCTGCTGCTCGCCGCCACTCAAGGACCCCGCCTGCTGGTTCTTCCTGGGCGCCAGTTCCAAAAACAGCTGATACACGGAATCGATGCGCTCCTTCCTGCGTTCTCGCGGTATCCTTATGGTAGCAACTTCCAGGTTCTCGTTCACTGACATCGCGGGGAAAACCTGCCTGCCTTCCGGAACATGGGCGATACCTTCTCTCACGATTCTGTAGGGCGGATACCCCACAGTCTCCTTTCCATTCAGTCTTATTGTCGATCCCTCCTCCACCTTCACAAGTCCGGAGATCGCGCGTAGTAACGTCGTCTTGCCCGCTCCGTTGGGACCGAGGACGGATACGACTTCTCCTTTGCCGACAACCATCGAAATCGACCGGAGAGCGACTATCCCATTGTACACGACGGTGAGGTTCCCAATCTGAAGCAAGTCTTCTCTCTTCTCACTCATTCTTCATCTCCAAGATAGGCCGTAATTACCGCCTTGTCCTTTTCGACTTCCTCAAACGGCCCCTGTGCGATGACTTCCCCAAAATTGAGGACGTACACCCAATCCACGGCCCTGCGGATGAACTCCATCGTATGTTCGACAAGAAGCATGGTTACCTTTCTTTCCTTCAAAATGTCCATGATGCCCAGAATCTGCACAAATTCTTCTTTTGTCATTCCGGCTGCCGGCTCATCCAGCAGAAGAAGCGAAGGTTCAAGCGCAAGCGCTCGGGCTATTTCCAGCGCTCGCCTCTTTCCATACGGCAGGCTGGAAGGCAGCTTCCATGCGTCCCCATCAAGTCCGACTATGCCAAGGAACTCCACCGCCTTATCGAACTGATCTTTCTCTTCGTGTCGCACTTTGGCCGTTCCCAGCGCGACGTCCAGAGCGGAAGCACTCATGAACTTGCACCGCGATACAAGCACGTTTTCGACGACATTTAGATGGTTGAAAAGCTGGATTCGCTGGAAGGTTCTCGCAATTCCCATCGATGCAATTTCGCATGCAGGCTTTCTTGAGATGTCTTCCCCCCGAAAGAGGATGCTTCCCGAAGTCGGAGGGAAGATACCCGAAATCTGGTTGATAAATGTGGTCTTTCCAGAACCGTTGGGCCCGATAAGGCCCGTCGTTTTGCCTTGCTCAATCGCCAAATTGATGCCGTGGTTCGCGACGATTCCCCCGAATCTTTTGGTCAGCGCCTTCGTCTCCAAGATGTTTGCCATACTCATTCTCCTTCTTTGCTCTTGGAGTTGTGCAACGTGACGGCGCCCTGCTTTTCTCCCCATAGCCGAGAGAGTCCTTTGGAGAGGCTCGCGCCCAGTCCACTCGGAAGGAAGACGAGTACCAGTAGGACTATTACAGAATTCACCAAGAGATAATAGTTCTCGAATCCACTAATCTTGAGCCTAAGAAGTTCAGGTAACCACGTGAGCGCAAAACCTCCAACAACCCCTCCGCTTAGCTGCCGTAGCCCTCCAACGACAGCCATCGCGACGAAGTTGGCCGAGTCGAAGAAAGTAAAGGGATCCGGCGTCAGAAAGCCAACCATGTGCGCGGTCAAGGCTCCGGAAAGCCCCGCCAGCCCCGCAGACAATCCAAATGCGAAGACTTTTGTCTTCCTGGAGTTTATTGCGCAGGCTTCGGCCGCCACGTCATCGTCATTGACTGCAAACATCTGCCTGCCGATATATGAATACTTGAGTCGGTACATCAGAAGAATGACCAGAGCGACGAGAACTAGAAACAGATAGTAATACAGGGTATTCGTGAACGGGGTGCCACTCAATTTCATGGGCGGGATATTGAACAATCCCTGTGAGCCTCCTGTCACGGCCGTGAGGTTTACGAGCAACAAGTATATGATCTGTCCAAATGCGATCGTTACGAGCGACAGGAAAAACGCCTTCAGCTTGAACGAGGGGATTGCCACGACCAGTCCCACAATGACGCTAAGGGCAATCCCCGCGACTATTCCAATCGGTATTGGCATACCGAGCCGCGTCGTCACAAGGCCAGATGTGTAGGCTCCGATGGCGACGAACCCAACCTGCCCGAGAGATATCTGCCCCGCAAAACCCGTAAGGAAAACCAACCCTGATGCCACTATTATGTTGAGAAGGGCTTTGTTCATTACAAACAAGACATATTCATTTCTGCTCAACAAGGGCAAAACAAGTATGAGCCCGAAGAACGCACCGTACACGATTCGTTTCAGATTCCGCCGCATTTTCAATCTCCCTTGGTCGTCCAGTTGAATATCCCCCGCGGCTTCCAGATAAGGACGACGACGAGGACTACGAAGGAAATGACATCCTTATAGGCCGACGAGATGAAGAGAGTGGAGAAATTCTCGACCAAGCCGATAGTTATTCCTCCGGCAATGGTCCCAAGCGGGTCAACCAGGCCTCCCATGACTGCCGCAGCGAAGCCTTTAATACCAATGGGCCCTCCGCCCAGATCGAGCGAGACAAAATAAATGGGGGCAAGCAGGATGCCGGCAATTCCTACGATACTAGTCGCCAGCATGAAGGCTAAGGACGTTGTCATGTCAACGTTGATTCCTACGAGCGATGCCATCTCCTTGTTTTGAGCAGTTGCGCGAAACATCTTGCCAATCATTGTCCTCTGTAGAAGCATATGGAGAGCAAACACCAACACCAGCACTACAAAGAAGATCCAGAAGTAGACAGAAGGAATGCTGATCGATCCTATTTGTACAAAGCTTGTAGCCTCCCCGAACACTGGAGGAAAGGGTTTGGCGATACCGCCGTAGATTACTTTGACGACCGAAAGCCAAAAAATGCACAGCATCAGAGTAGCCACAACGAATTCCAGCTTGTCTCCCCCATGACGATTGATGGGTTCCAACACGAGATACCGAAGCGCCAATCCGTACGCAGCGATAATAGCGATCGAAACGACGAAAGAGACAAGAAAGCCGAGGTGAAGTTGAGCGTAGAACGTATAAAAGAGATACGCCGCGAGCATCGCCGAACTTATATTGGCGAAATTAATCCGCTGGATACTCTGCCATAGAAAAACAACACCAAGGCCGATAAGACCATAGGTTGCCCCCACCGTCACGCCACCGATAATATTCTGAAGTAGATCGCTCAGAACCATTCATACCTCCTGTCATAGCCAAGGAATGGGGGAAATCGGACTCTTCCTTCCGATTTCCCCCCAAGGGATGCTGACGAACAGTATCCTATGGAATCTTGGAGATTACCTCCCAAGTTTTACCGTTGAATTTCGAAATATAGCATATATTGGTGAAGTTATGCAGAGCATCGCACTTCATCAGACCCTGAACGCCAGTGTACTCAACAGTCTTGAGAGCCTCGTCGATCTTCACAGGATCGGTGCTTCCCGCCGTCTCAATAGCCTTTTTTAGCAGGTACACGCCATCATAATAACACTGAGCGGGATCGCTCGGCTCCTTGCCCCATTTCGCCTTGTATGCGTCCACGAATTTCTTGACTGTCGGATCGGTATCGGCTGGATTGAATCCTTGAACCGAAATAACGCCGATCGCCGCAACACCAGCCAAGTCAGTGAATGCTGGAACGCCCCATGCAGAGAATCCCACGATAGGCACTGTCAGTTTCAGCTGCCGCACCTTCAGCATCACAACTGCAGCCTCGGGCTCATGGGTCAGTCCGACGAGAACGTCAATTCCCGCATTCTTGAGCTTGGTGACCTGGGCCGTGACATCCTTATCGCCTTCCTTCATGTTTTCAATGTCGACGATCTTGATGCCATATTTATCGAAAGCTTGCTTGGCTACGGCGAGTGCCGACGTGCAATAATCGTCTGAACCAAGGATAATTCCAGGCTTCTTCGCCTTGAGTATTTCGACAATATATTTCACCTGCTGAGCAACCTTCACGCCATCGTCTGCCCTAAGGCGGAAAAGGTAGTCATTCTGTGTCTTGTCATACCGCAGAGAAGGGGAAGTAGCCCCGACGAGCATCGGCACCTTAGCCTGCTGCGCAAGAGTATGCACACCGAGCACTGCTGCGCTCATGTTTGGACCGAATATGGCGACGGCCTTGTCGCTATCAAGCGCCCGACGCACAACTGTGGCCGCGGTGCTCGCATTAGCTTGGTCATCGTATGTAATGAGATCAAACTTCGCTCCGTTGACTCCACCGGCGGCGTTGATTTCATCAACTGCAAGTTGAGCTCCGTCTTTACAGTACTCACCAAGAATCGAGCCGGATCCAGTGAATGGAGCACTTAGAACGATCTTAATGGGTGTTGACCAACTGGGTTTTGCAATTACAGTGACTGTAACCATCCTTGTAGTAGCGTTCCAGTCGACCTTTGCTCCAATTGACTCACTGATGAATCTTATAGGAACCACTGTTCTGCCAGTGGGAAGAATCTTGGGCGCAACATCAAGAGTAGTCTTTACGCCATTGACCATAGCAGTTATTGAACCAATGGTAAGAACAATATTCACATTCCCAAGAACGTAACTCACCGTTCTATTACCAGGATTCCAGCCTATCTGGGCTCCAATTGCCTCCCCGATAAATCTGAATGGTACAAGTGTTCTGCCACTTTCTATAAGAGGTGGCTGATCAAGAACAACCGCTTTGGAGTTTATAGTCGCTTTTGTACTTCCAATCGTTATCTGAACGACAACCCCCTCAGCTGCTCTTACAGGCGTGAATCCAAGAACTGCGGCAAACAATGCAACAACTAGCAGCATGACTACTGCCTTCTTCATCTTGTTACCTCCTGTAAATTATTTTCCACAACGTCCCTGTTTTACTTCTCTGTTTCAACAGAACCATAGGCAAAAGCCAGATCTTCTTTCACCTCCCAATTGACGCTAATATTCGCACGATAGCATCTTTCATATTTGATGTCAAGTGCCGTCTCAACTCACGTAAGATGGATGACAGGCAAGAAGTACTCCAATACAGAACGCTATGAAGCTAATAAAGAAGAAGCCAAAAAAGCCGCGCAAGCAGACTATGAAGAACTGAATCAGGCTGACCAATTCATTGCCTGATCTGACCCACACCGAAAGGAGAATTTACACCAACATTCTGGACTTGACTGTTGTGGAGCGTACGCGCACAATTGAGAACTGTTTCTTGGTGATGTTCCCCGCACCGTCGACAGCCTCGATAGAAACGTCATTGGCACTCGTCATCAGATGAACCGTAGCCGAGAACGTCGAATCGGGAAAAATGTTGACAGGGCTTCCCTGAACTCTGAACAGGGCAACACCGCTGAAGTCGTCGGTGACAGAACCAGTGATGAAGACATCCCCTTCGCTGGTCGAGGAAAGAACGGCATCTGCTATCACGGGACGGGTCGTGTCTGGAATAACATCAAAAATGGCCTCTGGCACGTGGTCTGACTGGATGTCAGCGATGCCGTACCGGGTGGCGGTCACATGCGACATCGCATCGCTGCCGTTGTCGAAGAGCGTTGCGAGTTTCCACCGCTGCGACCGATGCACGGCGACGATTGCCGAGGAACCACGTGGCACGAGTGTCCGCGGAACATCAAGAGTGCCATGGGCACTTGAAGGTGCACCGACCCGGAATGCCGTAATGACGCTTGCCTCTGGCGATGCTCCGCTTGTGTAGATGGGCGTGCCGTTGTCAACGGCGCGCACGATGTAGTAAGAGTTGGCGCCGGCGGCAGGGAGAGTGTCAGTCCAGGTCAACGTGGATGCATCAACGGTTGCTGTCGGAGTTGTCGACTATTTGCCGGAGGCATCGGACTTGTAGATGCCGCAACCGGCAATGGTGCAATTGCCAGCAGTCCCGGCGGGCCAAGTCAGGACTGTCTTGCTGTTCGTAACTGTGGTTGCCAGGCTTGCCAGAGCCGCCGAATACTGATTAGCCATGAATTCGATGACGCTCTCGTAAATCGTTCCTGAATATGACTGATCCAGGAATCTCGACCAGATGTAGAGCACTTGGCCGCCTTTCATGGGGCCATTCACCAACTTGGCAAGAAAGGCGGGGCCGCCAAGGCCGTCAGTGGTGAGAATCGGCGTAATGCTGACGTCGGACCCCACCCATGTCAGATCAGCCAGTCTGAGGCGCAGATCCCCAGAAGCTGGAAATGGGAACAACGCTGGCAGGCCACTGACGATGTCCTAGGTCACAGAAAAGTGGACAGTAAGTGCTCCCGGTGGACTCCCACGTGGGCCACAAGAAAGGCACAGACTCTAGAGGCCATGAATACTGATAGACTCTTGCCTTCTCTTTAGGACTTCCTTCTGTTTCAGCAATTCTTGATTTCTCAGAGCATTTGAGTCACATCCCTTAAGGCCTTTCAGTTAACATTTATTACTTGAGATCAAAGATCTTTCCCGGATTAAGTATATCATTTGGATCAAAGACCTTCTTTATCCCTCTCATAAGCGATATCGGATATTCGCCCAAGCTTTGTCGTAGAACACTCTTCTTTTCCAAACCTATGCCGTGCTCACCAGAGACAGTGCCCCCCAGTTGAGACCCGAGGAGACAAAGTTCTCCATAAGCTTCTTCTGCGAATTCGATCCATTCTTTGTCTGTTCGGTTTCCCGTATCTATGAGCGATGAATGGATGTTTCCGTCGCCAATATGCCCATGGAACTCTAGCTGAACTTTTGCGTACTTCTTTATGATCTCTCTTGTTCTTGCCATGAACTCTGCAGTCTCTGAACGAGGAACAACGACGTCGCCTGTCAATACGTGAGGCCACTTTTCAAGCAGTGCAGTAGGCATACTTATCCTTATGTTCCACACTTTCTCAGACTCAGTTCTGGTTGACGCTACAAAGACGTCGAGCGCACCCATCTCAAGACATGCGGTTCCTGCCTTTTCGGCAAGTTCATCCAGCTCATCCTGATCCACACCTTCTAGCGTAAACAACAGATAGGCTTCAGCTTTATCTTGGGCTGGAAGCGGTGGCAAGTTGAGGTACTCGGTCGTAGCCCTGACTGAGAATATGTCCATGAACTCCATTGTTACAGGATATACCTTGGTAGTTCGTATGATGCTGCTGGATGCTTTGGCAGCGTCATCGAAATTCGCGAATGGCACAAGAAGATCGACCGTCTTGTTCGAGGGAGGGATGAGATTGACGATAACATTTGTAATAATGCCAAGCGTACCCTCAGAACCTATCATAAGTTGAAGCAAGCTGTACCCACTTGTTTCTTTGCGCCTTTTTCCGCCTAGAACAAGCTTCTCACCAGTGGGCGAGATGCATCCCAGGCCAAGCACATGGCTCCTCGTGCTTCCGTATTTTATTACTTTGGCTCCCCCTGCATTTGTTGCCACATTGCTTCCAATGTAGCTTTCCTCAACACTCATTGGATACCCTGCGTAGAAGAGACCCTTGTCTGCAACAGCTTTGCAGAGATCATTCGTAACAACACCAGGCTCACAAACTGCCACCATGTTGTCCTCATCTATTTCAAGGATCCTGTTCATCTTCTCCACAGAAAGAACAATGCCACCATAAAGTGGAACAGCAGCACCTGCAAGCCCAGAACCTGCGCCTCTTGGCGTAACCGGTATATGCTCTCTATTCGCAAGTTCCATCAACCGTGCAATTTGCTCTTCGTTCTCAGCCTTGACCACAACATCAGGCATATGCGCGTACTGTTTTCCTGCCTCATCGCTGGCATATGGCTCCATCTTCTCAACCTCGGTCAGAACGTTTCGGTCACCAAAGATCTTTCTCAACTCCTCTGAGATTCCGGGAGTCACCTTTTTGTATTCCATGTCAACTTTCTCCTTTGACATTGATTGTCTTGCGTTCCCTAAGTCTCTCAATAAGAACCGGCAAGATTTCAAGAGCGTCTCCTACTATGCCAAAATCGCACACCTTGAATATTGCAGCATCCGGGTCATTGTTTATGGCTACGACAACGTCAGCGGAACTCATTCCTGCAATGTGTTGGACTGCACCGGAAATCCCAGCTGAAATATACAGACGTGGACTCACCGTTTTTCCAGAGAGACCCACCTGATGTGAGTAAGGAATCCAACCCATATCAACCGCTTGTCTAGAAGCTCCTACAGAGCCGTTGAGCAGGTCTGCAAGTTCATGGAGCAGGTCGAAATTCTTAGCATTTTTTAGACCTTTGCCGCCTGAGACTATAGTCTCTGCCTCTTGTATAGGTAGCGCTGTGGTTTCATCTTTTATAAACTCTATGAATTTCACTTTAGAGACATAGAGCTCATCAGGATATTCCTTGACGACAATTTTACCTTTTCTCGATTCATCTTTAGAAAGAGGTTTTTGGGATCTTGGACGTACTGTAGACATTTGAGGTCTATGTTCTGGAGTCTTGATGGTAGCCATAACATTACCACCGATAGCTGGACGCGTCTGAATGAGGAGGCCAGTATCCTGTTCTATATCTAACTCAGTACAATCTGCGGTAAGTCCAGTCTCTACTTTTGCAGCCAATACAGGCATGACAGTTCTGCCATATGTCGTCGCTGATGCGATAAAAATCTCTGGCATAAACTCTCGTATCAACTTCTCAAGTATGTTTGAATGGACATCAGGAGTAAAATGTTCCAGACTAGGATGATCAACAACATAAACAATATCTGCACCATGATGAACGAGGCTCTCAGCTTTTTCTTTAATATTGTGGCCAAGGATAACACTGGCAAGCGTTGTGCCTCTTTTATCTGCTAATTCTCTTCCCCAGGCAAGCAGTTCGTAAGAGACAGGGCTAATATCCCCTTCTCTTTGCTCTCCCAAAGTCCATATTCCCTGAAAATTCCCTTCGTCCATCTTCATAGTATCCGCCTACGTAAGAGCCTTGTCGTTCAAAAATTGAAGGAGTTTCTCCACTGTTTTCTCAGGATCTTTTCCATCAACAATAATACCGTTTCGAGACAAAGATGGGTAAAATATCTTTACAACTCTTGTTGGGGAACCAGTGAGACCTGTCCTTGAACGATCTAGTCCTATCTCTTTAGCAGTCATTACGATAATTTCTGTCTTTCTGGCACGTATCTTTCCCGTGAGATTCGGCATTCTTGGCTCATTGATTTCCTTAACCACGCTGAGTAAGGCAGGAAGAGAAGATTCCACAACCTCGTGTCCTCCTTCAATTGCTCGTTCAACCACAATTTTACCATCCCCAATTTCTCTGATCTTGCTCACATACGTAAGTGCAGGCATATCAAGTTGCGCAGCTACGCTCGGTCCTACTTGCCCTGTTTCACCATCTGTCGCTCTTTCTCCTGACAAAAGTAGATCAAAGTCTCCAAGTGTCTTTACTCCGGATGAAAGGGTACAAGCCGTAGCCCAGGTATCTGCCCCAGCAAAGGCGCTGTCAGAGAGGAGGACTCCTTTGTCACATCCCATTGCAATTGCCTCTCTAATAGCATAAGTAGCATTTGGCGGTCCCATTGAGATTACAGTAATCTCTGTTCCTGCTATTTTTTCCTTTACCCTCACAGCTTCTTCCACTGCATACAGATCCAATGGATTCAACTCAGCTTCCATGGCACTTCTTACCATTGTTCCCGTTTTTTCGTCCATTTTTACCTTGTCTGTTGACGGAACTTGCTTGACAAGCACCACAATTCTCATATTCCTACCACCTCTTCTGGTTTTCTTTAATGGTCGCATAACGGCAAAAAAGGAATTTCGCAAATCTTCGCGTCGCTTAATCAACAATTTTCTTCCTTTCTAATTGCTGTTCTTGCCATTTCAAGAAACGATTAGTAGTATCTATCCTAAATGTTATAACCTATCCACAGAATATAGCTACTCAAGTTGCGACTTCAAGTGCAACTTTCTCATTAACTGAGAACTCGAAATATGTGCCTGTTTCATTGGGCATGTCACAAGATACATCATAAATCTGTGAGGATGGCCTGCCAAGATATGTTGTTGCAACCGATATGCGGTTTTCGAAAGCCCCTCGCAGCTGCTTCATTACCGAGACAATGAGGTTGTTCCCCAAGGTGCACGCAAAACTTCTTTCATAAATACCTCCCTTTGACACATTTAATTATTTTCAATTTACAATTTCACTATTTTGCTCTTTCGCCTGAGCCATCACCTCGAATAATAGTGAACATGGATATATTCCGGCGCGCCATAGCCTATCCTCGATTGAGAAGAACTCTCGCTTATGACCTGCTAGAATTCCAAAAACCAACACAGATGCTGATCGCCAATTATCAGATCTCCTTCCCAATGCCCTGGAACATCCCTACTGTCGACTTCGCTGGGCCGTTCATCAATCAGGGTCATATAGGGCAGCTTCCCGTGTGGTTCAGGATCTGTCTGCCTGAGCTCCGCTAAGGCGAGCTTCTTGAGTTCGCCCTTCATATGCACGTTGATATAGTTATAGATAGTCTTTTCACTCACAGAAATCACTGTACCATACTTCCCGTGTCTGCGTATCGATTTTCAGCGATGACTTCTGGTACGCTGCCTGCTTCTCTGTCCCTCTTTGAGCCAGAAAAGGATCGTACGCTCCCTTTTCTAACCCTTTTGCCAATTCTCAGGACAGACTCGACTGATTTCGCCCAAGCGCTTTCGCTATATCGGCTTGGTTCTTTCCCTTCTGTACCAACACAAGAATCATTTCTGGTTCTTCCGACCCAATTCTTTCGTAACTTTCCATCTCTTCATCCTCACGCTTAACGCGCTAGGAGTTACTGGACGCGACGCCCCTTTTCCGCTATCATGGCGAAGACATGAAACAATCTATCGGTCTTGCAGAAATGAGTCCCGTGTTTACGCTTGTCCTCATCGTAGCCGTCGGTATCCTGCTTCGCCGGCTGCGTGTCCTCTCATTGCAAGATGCCACCAGTATCCGCAAGTTCGTGTTCAATGTCTCCCTCCCGGCCCTCACTTTCATCAGCCTGTACAGCAACCCCATCCCGGTGAAGGCGTTGTGGATCATCCCGGGGGTCATCATCATCCAGGTGGTCGGGTACCTGACTTTCAGACTGGTCCCCATGCGCTATCGCGAGATGATCTTCTCGGGATTCCTCGGGAACACCGAGTTCATGGGATACCCCGTGGTACAGGCGATCCTTGGCCAGGGGGCGCTGTCGCTTGCGGTCATCTATGAGCAGACACATTCGTTCATGGTCCTCAGCGTCTGGGTGCACAAGAATGCCCGCAACTTCATCAACCCGCCGCTGGTCGCCATGCTCCTCGCACTCATCCTCAAGCGCGTTGCCCTCCCGCAGTTCTTCACCGATGCATGTCAGCTCGTCGGCAACTCGACGTCTCCTCTTGCCATGCTGTTCGTGGGGTTGACCGTGGACCTGGACTTCAACTGGCGCGCGCTCATTCCAGCATCAATCAAGCTCGCCCTCGTACCGGCGATGGCGCTGGCCCTGACACTCGTCCTGCCCATCGCCGACGACATCCCCTCAGTATTCATCCTCCAAAGTGCCATGCCCACCATGGTTGCCAGCGTCGTGTACGGCGCTGAGATCGGCCTGGACGTCCAGAAACTGTCCCGGAACGTCGTCGTCTCGACCCTCCTGTTCCCGCTGACCATCCTCTTCTGGGCACGTTTCCTCTAGAAAAGACGCCCTCGGACGGGCGAGCGACCTGGGGTGAGACGCGCAGGTGTGAATCCACGCGTTATGTGTCGTTCCTGCCACGCATGTTGAAGCCTTTTGTGCATACGGGTATACTTCATATGGGATGGCGCAGTTTGCCGTCACTTGACAATGACAGGAGAAACACATGGGAGTCACCATTCGTACAGCACGGCTCGCCGACCGATCTCGCATTCTGGCGATCAGTTCGCAGATATGGGGAGGAGACGACTACGTGCCACAGATCATCGACGAATGGCTCCGCATGCGGAGTTCCGAGGTGGCGGTCGCCGACCTGAACGGATCCGTCATCGCGTTCGCGCGTACGGTCAACCTGACCCCCGGATACGTGTGGCTTGAGGGGATCCGCACGGACACCGCTTCGCAAGGACACGGTGCCGGCAAGGCGCTGACTGAATACTTTATCGAGAAGGCGACCCGCGAGGGCGCACAGCGCATCGGGCTCTCGACGTACATCGACAACCTGGCGAGCATCCACGTCGTCGAGCGGCACCATTTTGTGCGCCAGGCATCGTTCATCCTTGCCGAGGCGAAGCTGGACGGTCCCGCACGGTCCACCGCAGAGTTGTCGCCACTGGTTTCGGAAGTGCCCTTCGACGAAGCACGCGCGTGGATAATGGGGTCGGCTTCCATTACAATGAGCTGTGGATTCGTCGGTCAAGGCTGGAAGTTCTGGCCCGCGTCACGCCCCGGAGTCGTCGCCTGGCCTGTCTTCGACAAGGCCATCGGCCTTCGCAGTAGCAAAGGGTCCCTGCGCAGCCTGCTGGTCGTCTGTCACCCCGATCACGGCGCAGGCGAGGTCTCCATCGATTTCGCAGACGGAAGTCCCAAACACCTGGACGTCCTCGTCCGTCATGCCCTTGCCCTCTATCCGGGGGCGAAGTGCGTCCAGACGATGATTCCAGCTGGTCAGGCCGTCCACACAGACCTGCTTGAGACGGTGACCGCGCTCGAATTCGACGTCTGGCGTCATGGCGAACCGGACGTGTTCGTCTATGAGCGCCCGGTCGAATAGCCTCAGTAGTCAAGCGGGAATGCCGGCACGACGACGAAGGAGCATAAGGCATCATATCAGTCCCATCCTTCGCGCATCAAGCGCGGGCGTGAGGTTGTATTCTTCACTGCCATGACGTCTGTTCATATTGGACAATTTCTGGAACTATGAACATGCTTGAGAAGTCTGTCAACAGAATTATAGTTAAATACATTTCTGAAAGTATTTGATTTCAGAACGAGGTGGACATGGGGAATTATGAGGAAGCAAAGCAACAAGTCACT
>Ga0209638_1000662_pt1 | contig 22622 bp, 23 predicted proteins | sample BarGraNGADG00211_FD_184490 | JGI IMG/M metagenome (GOLD analysis project Ga0209638, IMG submission 184490) | Arctic peat soil microbial communities from Barrow, Alaska - Barrow Graham LP Ref core NGADG0002-211 (SPAdes) (version 2) | ecosystem: Environmental > Terrestrial > Soil > Wetlands > Peat...
CTTTACCCCCTACGTTATCCAACCAGGTGAGACCCTGAGCACAATCGCGAGGAGCCATGGGGTGACACTCCAAGCCATCCTCGCGGCCAACCCGGACATCACGGATTCGCGTCTCGTCAAGGCCGGCCTGACCATCCTCATCCCGCCGCCGGGGTGGGCGCCCAGCTCCAGCCCCAGCCTCAGCCCGAGTTCCAGCTAGGGCCCAGATCAGTCCTGGTCCTGACTCGGACCTCCGGCGCGCGCCCGCCGTCCCCGCAACCACAGCATCAGCGCCAGCAGGAAGAGCAGCGCTCCGACCGTGTCGATTCCAACGTCCTGCAGCGCTGGGTGACGGCCCGCGGTGAACGACTGGTGGAACTCGTCTGTGGCGGCGTAGGCAGCCGTCAGAACCCAGCTCCACACCACAGCCCGACGGACCGCCGAGTACGCCAGGGCGCGCCAGATCAGCACGGCCAGCACGCCGAAGACGAACATGTGGCCGGCCTTGCGCACGACGAAGTCCACGTCGGCTGCCTGGGCGACCCGCAGGTTCGGCGTGGCCGAAAAGGCAAAGATGATGCCGGCCCAGACGAGGATGGGCAGCCAGAGAAGGGCTAGGCGGCCGGCGGACAGCTGGCCGGTCAAGACGGCGTGCCCGCAGCCGGCCCCGGTTGATCGCGAATCGTCCGCTCGCCCACAAGCGTCGCCGGGTTGCCCGTGTAGATCCCCTTCGGCTGTGCGTCCTTGAGCAACACGGAGCCCAAGGTGACAATGGCGTTAGCCCCCACGGTCACTCCGGGGCCGATCCGCGCAAACGCACCAACCCAGGCGCCCTGCTCGACGGTGATTGGCTTGACCATGAGGCCCATACCCGGGTCAGACCAGTCATGGTTGCCCGTGCACAGGTAGGCACCCTGAGAGACGACCGCGTTCGAGCCGATTCGAACGGTCACGAAGTTGTCGATCCAGGCCCTCTCGCCGATCCAGACGTTGTCCCCCACTTCGAGATGCCAGGGGTACTTGACATGGACATTGGGCTTGATCAGGACACCCAGGCCCACCCTGGCGCCGAAGCGGCGGAGCACCCAACGCTTCAAGCGGTAGGGCGTCACGACTGGGTTGAGCATGACGAGCGCCTCGACGACGAGCCAGAGCGCCCGGCTTGCGTACGATCGCCCGGGGCAGTACCCGCGATTCGACGTCCGAGAGAGATCGACGGATCCCACTAGCCTGCCCCTTTGATTACGGCGGCATACAGGGATCGAAGTAACGGTCCCACTAGCGTCGGATCATACCGGCGCGCCACTTCCCGGGCGGCCGTTCCGAGCTCCGCCCGCCTATGCTCGTCGCGCGCGAGGTTGATGATCGAGTCGGCGATGGCGGCTGGTTCGCGCGAGGTGACGAGTGCGCTCTGGGCTACGCCTGGTTCACGCGAGAGGCCCACCTCGGGGCTGATAACGCATGGGAGAGCCATCGCCATCGCCTCGAGCGCGGCCATTCCGAAGTTCTCCCCATGCGAGGGGAGGACCCACACGTCCGTTCGGGCGAGAAGCGCTCGAACGCCGGCGGCATCCAGCAGTCCGGGCATCACGAGCGCATCCGAGACCCCAAGCCGATCGGCGAGCGCGCGAAGGTCTCGCCCACAGCCTTCGTCATCCGGCCCCGCCAGCACCAATCGCGCGCCGGGGACGGCGGAGCGGACCGCTGGCAGCGCCTGTATCAGTACATCAAAGCCTTTTCTCCGGGAGAGGCGGCCGTGCGAGGCAATCTGCAGTCCGTCGCCATCGGTGATGCGCGGTGGTGGCAAGGGCGGAAGCCGGAGCGGGAGCGGGACGACGTAGATCTCTTGCCGCCATCGCAGGTCTAGGATCGACTCGCGCTCGGACTCGCTCGTGACGTGAACGGCGGCCGCCTCCTCGAGCATGGCGCCCTGCCACCATGCCGAGACGCCAGCCTTCAATAGCCTGCTTCGATGACGAAGATGTGGACTCAACGCCCCGTGCGGCGAGACGACGATTGGGAGCCCAGCACGATGAGCGGCGTGGTACGCGGCCTGTTGCGGGTACAAGAACAACGAGTGTATGTGAACGATGTCTGCCTGGGCTACGAGGCCGGGGATTGCTCGTCCGAGGGAGCGTGAATAGCCGTACCGGTGCGGCTGCTCGCCCCGATACACCCGGACGTCTGCGGACGTCGGGACAAGCTCGTCGCGGCGCCGGATGGGAATCGGGCGCCAGGATGGTCCGCCGGAGGCATCCGTCGTAACCACTACACTCTCCACGCCCGCTTCGCGTCCTGCGTCGGCCAGGCCGGCGACAGCGGCGGCCACGCCGCCACTGCGGAGACCGAGGGACGGGACAACATGCAGGACTCGCATGTGGGCTCCTACAGCGTGCGGCGGCCGCGCACCCGGCCCCAGAGCGACGTGTTGCGGGCCGACGCCGCGCGGCGGGCCACTCGCCCGTAAGTGGTCCAGAGCAGTTTGCGGAGCTGCAGCTGACGGGATGCCGTCCGGTAGCGACGGGCGATGATGTCTAGCTCGATGCGAGCCCGCCGGCCTAGCGTGCTCGACTTGGCCGCGTCGTGGACCCGAAACGCGGCCAGCGGCCTTTGAATGTGCTGGGCTTGTCGCTCGCGCATTCGGAGCAAGAAGTCATAGTCCATGCACACGTGGAGCTCCTCGTCCAACGGGCCGATTTCGTCGTACAGCGACCGCTTGAAGAAGAGCGAACCCGAGAAGATGTAGCAGCCCCGACAGTACAGGCGGTCCCAATCGTATGGTGATGAGCGATATTCACGGACTAGACCGCCTTCGGCGTTGACGACGTTGAAGTCGCCGAAAACGAACTCGACACCCGGGTTGCGATCGATGACCTCGGCAACCGCCATGAAGGCGCCCGGCAGATACAGATCATCCGCATTGAGCCAACCGATCCAGTCGCTGCGACTTTGCGAGATTCCACGATTCAGGGCATCTGCCTGTCCCGTGTCCCGCTCCGAAATCGCGACAACCGGGGGACCGAAGCGGGCGAGGACCTCCTTCGTGCAGTCCGTTGACAACGCGTCTTGGACGACCACCTCAAGCGGGGCGTAGGACTGACTCACGATGCTCGTGAGCGCCGCTTCGAGGAACCGGCCGCTGTTGAACGACGGCACGATGATCGACAGGGTCGGGTATGGATGCATGCCTTGGTCAGGCCTTCTCGAAGAGGACAACGTGCTCCACGCCGATGGGCGTGGTGCACGGTCTGGTTGCCGCGACGCGCAGCCCGGCCGCCTGCGCCATCCATTGGAGTTCTTCGGGGAACAGGGGGTATGACTCGCGAAACCCGCGCCTTCGCCAGAACTCGTATGTCACGTGGTTCATCACGCCGAAGGTGCATACAACCGCGATTCGCGACACGCGTGAGAACTCGCGCAGGACCTGGTACTGCACTGGCCTCGGCAGATGTTTTGTTAGGGCGAACGAGAATGTCACGTCGACCGCTCCGTCCTCCAGAGGCAGGCGCTCCGCGTCTCCCTGAACGAGGGTCACGGGCACCCGCGTTCGGGGCACCCTTAGCGCAGCGCGCTCCATCATGGCCGGCGCAATATCCATCGCGGTAATGCTAGACGCTCGACGAGCCAGCAGCGGCCACCACCGACCGATGCCGCACGGACAGTCGAGGATGGAGAGTGGGCGATCGGGGAGCCGTCCGAGAACGGCCCGAACGGCGCGAATCTCCCTTTGCCGCCGGTACCGCCCAAGCAGGCTCGTGAAGCGAACGCGTTCATACGTGCTCGCGACGGTTGGGTCGTCATATGACGATCGCGCCGAGTAGACGTAGGCCTTATCGGTCATGAAGCAACTCCCGGTACATCTGTGTTCGGTCGCGGGCGACGGCAGAGAGATCAAAATGGCGGACGGCCCGGACTCGGGCGTCCGCGGACAGCCGGGTACGTCTAGTCCCGTCGTGGACAAGCTCACGGAGCGTGTCGGTGAGACGACCGACGTCGCCAGCGGGGACGATCTCCCCAGCGTCGCCCAGAGTCTCGGGGATCGCCCCGGAGTCCGTGCCAACGCAAGGCACTCCGCAGGCCATGGCCTCGATCAGCGCGTAGGCATCGTGCTCCTCGTGGTCCGGGAGGATCCGCGACGGCAGTGCGAAGAGGTCGAGCCCGCGAAGAAAGCCCGGGATCTCGGAGCGGGGTACGGCCCCCGAGATTCGCAGCCATTCGTCCCTGTGCGACTTCTCCACGAGCTGTGCCGCCAGACTGCCCGCGCCGATGAGATGGAGCACCACGTCGATGCCTTCGGCGCGGAGCGCTCCGACGGCCTCGACGAGGTCGGTGACTCCCTTGTGCGGCTCGAGCTGTCCGCTGTAGCCGACGACGAACCCTTCATGCGCGAGCGAGTCGCCTGCCGAGAAGGCGACAGTGTCGATTCCTAGCTGAGAGCCGACGCCGATCCGGGACGCCGGCACGCCGAAAAGGCGGCCATAGAGAGCTGCCGTCTTCGAGGAGGCCGCGAGGAACCGGTCCACCCGTTTGCATCCTTCCGTCGCCAACCGACGTTTTAGCCACCCGGCAGCTCCTCGATGAGGTCGGTATGTGTTCTTTTTCACCGTGCAGACAAGCCGTGCCCGGGGCGAAAAGAGGCGCCTCGCGAGGAGGGCCTGCCAGAACATCACCGACCACGGGTCAAACTCGAGATGCAGAATGCCAGGGTTCCAACGCCTCAGTCCGAGGTCGAGAGAGAGGAAGACGTATTGAGCGCCGAATAGCCGAAGCGTCTTCACGGTTCGGAAGAGTCCACTGCCTACCTCGTCGAACTCGCAGTTCGCGAAGATGAGCACCGGGCCGGATCGCCATGTGACGGCCTGGATGTCCAGCGATTGGGCGAGAACGCGAATGAGCTTTCTGCTCTCGGGATCGAGGAATGATCGAGAGACGATTAGGACGCGTGGGCGATGAGGCTGCGGCGTCATGCTGAACCTCGACTCGATGACTGCTCCCAGAGCGGCTTCTGCGCCTCGATCGCCGGCGCCTCGCCCGGGCGGAGCAATAGCAGTGCGAGCGCCAGCGCAAGGAAGAGGCATTGGCCGCCGCCGTACAGCGAGAACAGCAGCGCCCAAAGCAAATACGCCCCGACGAGGGCGATGAGCGGTCGATCCGGGACGGGTTGCGACGCCATGATCTAGCGGCTTCGATCCGAGGATCCCGGGTCAACGACAATGTACTCGATGTCAGGGTAGTCCCGTGAAATCACGGATCGTGTGGCGCGCTCAAGCCATTGCCCTTGGTTGTGGGAAATTGCGACGGCCAAGACTCTCACGTCGAACTCCGAAGCCCCTCAGCTCCCGGCCCGCGGGTGAGTCGAAGCCCCAATAGGCAGAGCGCGAGGCCATAGCAGGCCAGCATCCTTGCGCTGGAACCATATGGGGAGAAGGCGATGTCCCAGATCAGCAGTACCGTCGAGAAGACGAGCAGCGGCGCCATATCAACGCGTAGCGCTAACGGATCCGCCAGTAACCAGACGGCGATAGCCAACACGGCCAGCCAGAACACGCCGCCCAAGAGCCCGGCCCAGACCCAGGATTGCATCAGGTAGGAACTCGCCGGGATCAGCCCCAGGTCGGAGGACCCAGCCCTCAGCTGGTAGCCAAGGGAGCTGAGACGGTCTGAGAGCAAGTCAACGTAGGCGAAGTCCTTAGCCCACGATCCGTGACCAAGGACCGGCGAATCCATAATCGCCTGGCTGGACGCGAGCGCCTCTGAGCGACCGCCGACCAGGACACCGAGATCCCCGGACTGGTTCACATACTTGGCCTGGGCGTCCGGTCCCAAGAGCCCCTGAGACGCGGCGGCGTCGTATATCTGGAGTGTGCCCACGACCGCCCCAGCGAGAAGGACCAAGCCCGCCACAGAGCGGAGCACCGAGCGGTTGGAGGCTGTCTCCGGACGTCTGGCGAGGGCGCTCAGGATGAGGTAGCCCCCAGTCAGCAGGCTCACGCCGCCCATGCTCCGGAAGCCCAGCGCTAGGTTCACGATGCCGAAGGCGACAAAGGCGCCGACCGACAGCCATCGAAATCGCGCCCCTGTGGGTCCCGACAGACCGGCAACCAGTGCAAAGCCCACCGACCCCGCAAGCGCCCACTTCCACGGATCGGTTGCGGCATAAGCGTTGGGGGCGAGTATGTAGCCCAGGACGCCACCGGCAGCGATCCCCAGGGCGAAGAGGCGAGCCCGCCCAGGCGTGGATACGAGGACCAGAATCGCCGCGAAATCCGTGAAGGTGAAGATTATGGCCGCCCATCCGCGTGTGTAGTCCGCGAAGGCGCTCCCTACGACGATGTCTGTGACGATCTGCGAGAAGAGCCACCCAGCCCAGAAGATCACGAACCATCGTGGTAGGGGAAGGCGATCTCGCGCATTCCACAGCCACGGAAGCATCAACAGCGCAAGGATTTCGCTGGCGATGAGCTGCCCGCCGATGGTGATCTCGATGAACGAAACCGCCGGCAGGATGAACGCCCAGGCGTCCAGGGCGGAGAGGCGGTGGGACACCTCCTCCGCTCCCGGGGTGCTGAGCACTCCTCGCGCGCGATCTAGCCGTTGCGCACCCGGCGGGGTCACGGCGTGCTGGCGAATCTGCACGGCGTGGAGAGCACCTCTAGTGGAACGGGCTAACGAGGGACGCACTGCGATCAACGAGGCGGTCCCCCAGAATCGGACCGTTACCCCTTGTCCGCGATCATAGCAGACGCATGGTTGGGGTGCCGCCAGCCGGCCCACTCCTGAGCAGCCGTGGGGTGAAGCCGACATACAGAACCGCAGGAGCTTGCGCGCCGTTGAACAGCACGAGCAAACGTTCGCCGCTCACAGTCAGACCGTGAATACGGTAAGCACCGGGTCAGAACACGCCATCCTCGATGTCCCCAGCGGCGAGCCCGAGGACCTCTCAGTCGCCCCGCTCGGTGACCTTGGTCGCGATAACGATCGCCTTGCTGACGACCCTGGCGCTTTGGTGGTCAGCCTTTTCACGGCCGCAGATGAGTGTCGACTTCTACGTGGCCGTTGACACCGCCAATGCCTGCGATCGGGGCTCTCGTCGGTGCGCAGGTGGGATCAGTCACCCCCGGATTCTCGCACAACGACTGTTCCAGCTTCGGGCAGCCGTGCTAACACTGCCTCCCTTACTTGGACGGGTAGATCGTCGGCGATCCAGGTGAACGCATCGAGCACCTTGTTCGAAGCGGTCGTCCGCCGTAAGTCGTAACCGGGGCCGACACCTACCACAGGACTACCAAACAATTCTGCCATGCAACCTTTGTTTGGCCGGGTGCTCCTGGAAGCTCTGATCGCGACCACGACGGGCCACCAAAGAGCGGAGTTCGCTCACGCGCTTGAGCAAGATGGTAGAGGAACCGGGGCGGCAGTCGGGTTGCGTAACCGTTCTGCTGAGGGTGTGGCACTGGGCGTCAAGCCAGCACGGCCGAGGTCGAGTTGGCCACCGCCCATTCGGTCGACTTCTGGAAACCACCGACGTCTCCATTCGGGCTGCGGCGACCTTCCCCCACTCGAGTACGACACCGCGTACCATTAGCGCAAGGCAGACGCCGCCGCGATCGCCTCATTCAAACCGTCACGATCTCCTGCGAAACCAGAGCAGTTCTCGAGCCCCAGACTGGTGCGCCGCGCTCGCCCTCTGCGTCTCCGTATTGGCCGCCATCTGGCGAACGAGCCGCCTACCCGCTGGTCGAGAACAGCCGGAGTCATCTTTGTGAGAGTGCGCTTCGACGATCAGATCTTCACCATGCAGACGCAGGGCGGTATCTCTCGGTACTTTGTACAGCTCATCCGGGAGTTCACCGAGGATCCACGGCTTGGCGTGAACGTCCAACTGGGGTGGCGATGGACGCGCAACCATCACGCGTCCGAGGCCGGCCTCGGCGCGGCTCTGCCTGTCCTTGGCGGATCAAGGGGTCGTGTCCTTCGGACGGCCAATCGAGCAATGAACATCGCACAGCCCGACGTCGACCTTATTCACCAAACCTACTATCGGTCCGAATACCTACCCCGCAAGCCTACGCGGCCGACGGCCGTGACGATCTACGACATGACGCCGGAGCTGTTTCCTGAACTCTTCCCGAGAGGTTACCCCCACCAACTCAAGCGGGAGTACGTGAGGCGCGCTGCCGTCGTCTTCTGCATCTCGGAGAACACCCGCCGAGATCTTCTGCGCTCGTACGGGTCCATCGAGTCGCCAATAGTGGTTACCCACCTAGGCGTCGGGGGCAGGTTCGTGCCCGGATCGACGCGCCCTGTGTGGGCCCCCGACAGTTACGTTCTGTTTGTTGGCAATCGGGGCGGCTACAAGGACTTCCGGCTCCTACTGGAGTCATTCGCGGAGCTGGCGCCGCAGCAGAGCGGAATCTCTTTGCTCGCTGTAGGCGGCGGCCCGCTCGCGGAAGACGAACGCGCGCTGGTTTCTCGGTGGGGTCTCGGCAATCGCGTGATTCAGACTGCCGCATCGGACGGAGAACTGCCTGGCATCTATGGCGGGGCGGAGGTGTTCGTGTTCCCCTCGCGCTATGAGGGGTTTGGCCTCCCCGCTTTGGAGGCGATGGCTTGCGGCACGCCTACCGTACTCGCTGATTCGTCCTCCCTTCCCGAAATCGGAGGCGATGCCGCCCTCTATTTCCCCCCAGGTGACAGCAGTGCTCTGGCGGCCCAACTCGATCGGATCCTGATGGACGTCGAGCTGCGGCGCGACTTGTCCTTGAAAGGGCTGGCGCGTGCCCGGCACTTCGCCTGGAGTCAGACTGCCCGAGACACGGCTCGAGGTTACCGAATGGCCGTAGGCGCACATCTGGTTTGAACGCTCGTGTCCGGGAGGCGGTCCAGGGTTTCACTACCGCACCCAGCCGAGAGACCCCCTCGAGCCGGTTTGCCCCCAGTTCGCCAGTCGCCTCCTAGCATCGCGACAAACGAAGATCACCCAGAGCCGATGCCGGAGGGCCCGAATGCCTGGGGCCACCTCGTGCTGTTCCGCTCACGGGCGTCCCGAGGCGGTCTCGGCTTGCTTCGAGCACAGAAACGAGTACATCCGTCCCGGGCGCGGTCGCCGAATACGCCACCAGACAAGCGCGGAGACTCCTGGCAGCCGCGATATACGTCTCCCCAGGGATCCGAAACGCTCTTCTAATCGTCGGCCCGGGTAATCGCTCAATTCATCAGTCGAGCGCACAGCCGGAAACGCGTTTATGACGCTATCCCACGGCTCAATCAGGGCTGTCAGCAAAAGACCACTGGCGTGGATCGCAGCCAGGTACCGCGGAAGGGAAAAGGCATTCTCCTCCCGCGAGGCGGTGCACGGGGTGCGAGTTCAGGAACGCCTGTTTCTGGGACTCGCTGTCCACGACATGCTCGCGGCATGCCATAAGGACTCCGCCCGGGCGCAGGACCCGCGCGACTTCTGACATGAGGCGCTCTAGTTCGGCCGCATGGTGTAGCACCTGACGCGCATAGACGATGTCGATCGAACTGTCGACCAGAGGCACCCAACTCCTCGCCCCACCCATCCAGGATCTCGATCGGTATCCCGGTGTTCTCACGGAGCCGCTCGATCGCGCCGCGGTCCACCTCATCACTCGCGTCGGGCTCCACCGCGAAGACCCTCGAGGCGCCCGACTTGAGCAGGGCATATCACGCGATCCCGGCGCCGGCGCCGATGTCTGCGACCACTGCGTTATGGAGCAGCGGACCGAGAAGCACCTTGACCTCGGTGAACTCGGCGAGCCCGCCGACCGGCTTTCCTTTGTAGGTGGCGAAATGAGCCTCAGCCGCGTCTTCCACGACCCAGAGGCCATGGATACCCGCCACGCGATTGATGGCGTCCATGTCCGCCGGGTGACCATATAGGTGAACGGCGATGACGCCGCGCGTTCGCCTCGTGATCGCATCTTCAAGCTTCGCAGGGTCGAGGCACCACGTTGCCGGATCGACATCCACGAACACGGGCTCGGCGCCGACGTAACGCACCGCGTTGGCCGTTGCCACGTACGTGAGCGCGGGAACTAGAACTTCGTCCCCGGGCCGCACTCCCAGCGCCAAAAGCGCGAGGTGTAGCGCAACGGTTCCGTTGCACACTCCGAGTGCGGTAGATGTGCCACAGGCAACGGCGAATTCCCGCTCGAAGCGCTCGACGAACGGACCCGTTGACGATATCCACGAGCTGCGGATCGCTTCGCCTACGTAGGCCCTTCGTTGCCGGAGAGGTCGGGGGCGGCGACCGGGATCCTTCGCTCGCGATCCACCTTCTGCGTCACGCCGGCTTCCTCAAGGCAATACCGCACACACCCTGCCCGGGCATGTCGACCCAGGTGGCATACGACGCATACCAATCGGCTATCTCTCGAGCGTCGTCCACGGTCCGTTCCCGCCCATTACGAAGCCAGTCCTGCTCGTACTCCGCGAACCGTCCAGCGACGCGCTCTCCGAACCATTCGAGATTGGCGTCGACCGGGCCGAGAGGATCAAGTAGGCGACGGCTAATCGCCGGCTCATCGTACCAGCGTTGGAAGAAAACGCCTCTAGGGTCGCGTTCAACGTCCAATGCATAGACGTCCTCGTCGCGGTACTCGTCCCAAGGGCGCCTGTCGACCATGACTGTGACCACGAGGGTACCTCCTGGCGCGAGCGCCGCGTACATGAGTCGCATCGCCTCCGTGTCACCGTCCTCGGGGATGTGCTCGATGACCGAGATCGACCAGATGGAATCGTACTGTCCATTCTCGCCTTCGATCGCGGCGACGGGCACACATTCAACGACGACGGCCTGAAGCCCAAACCGTCTCGCGAGGCGCTGGGTAACATCGGCGTCACGCCGGTCCGGATTGAGCATCCGCACCATCGACGGCTGCATCCGCGAGGCGACGTAGAACGAGAATAGCCGCGGGGACGAGATGTCCAGACAACGACCGGGACGCTGCGGCAGGTGCCGGAGTACGAATGGGAACTCCCAATAGCGGACGATGCTGACCGGCGTCAGGAGCAAGTCGAGCGCACCCCGCTCGAGCGCCACCAGCGCCCTCAGTCCGAGGGACCGCCCGAATGCGGCGAACTGGATTCCCGGCGCGCCCCCGCGCGCGGCATACCGCGTGGCTGCGAAAGATCGAGCGACTAAGCGGGGCGTAGCAGCGAGATCGCGGGCGCGCCGGATCACCACGGGCACGAACCTATTCATTACTAGGGGGCTCCGGCCGGCGCCGGGGCACGGTCAAGACGAGCGAACAACCGCGGCATGTAGAAGACCAGCGGCATGATCACGCACGCTGAGTACGAGACGACGCTGCCCCATACGACGCCGGCTACCCCGATCCGCTGCGTCAGCAGGATGCTCAGAACGATGTTCGAGACCGCCATGATCGACGCGACAATCACCTGGAAGCGGATCACCTGCGCCCCGTTGAGAAGCATTGCAAAGGCATTCCCGACGCCGGACAGGATCGTCCAAATACCGAGGCCGACGATCAATAGGAACGATGGCTGGACGACGTTCCCCACCCACAGGCGGATCAGCGGATCGCTAAGAACAACGAGCACGACCGATGACGGGATGCCGATTGCGAACACGAGCTGGAGCGATCGCCGAAACGTAAGGCGAACCCAGCGACCGTCGCCGCGAGTGATCGCCTCGCGGTAGGCTGGCCAGAGCGGCATGAGCGCCAGAGTGATAAGGGTGGTCGGGATCAGGAACAGCTTCGTCGCGACGGTGTACTCGGCCACCGCGGCGGGACCGATCACCTGAGCGACCACGATCACGTTCGAGGTGTAACCGACGGCGACGGCGATCTGAAGGACGAAGAAGAGCATGCCGGTGCGCAGCAGCGCACTCGAGCTCCGACGGCTGATCAAGGCGAGCCGTGGTACCAGGTGGGGTCGGCTTCGCGCGAGGAGCGCTGCGTTCAACAGCGACGTGAGGAGTGGGGCGCCGGCCATCGCCAGCACCAACACCGGCAGCGGCGCGCGGGCCGCGATTGCGACGAGGACGAGCGCGAGACCCAGTAGGTTCCCAGCGCCCAGGAAGAGGCCGTTGATGTACCCCTCCTGATATCCCACACGCACCTGCTGCGGGACGCTCAAGGGCATGTTGAGCAGGAAGCAGGCAGCGAAAGCGGCGACCGCGAGCCCGGCCTCGGACACCGCCGTGAACGAGGTCACGTTGAAGACGCGAGGCCACGGCGTGAACGGGTAGGCCACGGCGAACAGGAGCCCGAGGCCCAGAGCGACGCAGGCGAGCATCGCGAGCGCGCTCGAGACGAAGCGCGCAGCCTGGTCGGTATCGCCTCGGCCGTGTGTCTCGGCGATCGAGTTGAGAAGACCGTTGCCGATACCAAAGTCGGTGAAGCTCAGCATGGCGATGATCGAGCTGATCGTCATCCACATCCCGTACCGCTCTAGTCCTAGATACGAGAGCGTCAACGGCACGGAGACGAGCGTGGTGACAAGCGTCACGCCGCGAGCGCCGTAGGAAACGAGCATGGTGAGCGCCGCTCGCCGATACCGCTCCTGCGCCCGCCCTTCTGGAGTCGAGGTGTCGAACGAGGTCAGGCGAACGTACCTCAAGGCGCGCCGCACGGCTCCGAGTCTGCCCATCGAAGGGCTAATCGCTTGCACGGACACTCTCTAACGCTGACCCATGGCGGCCGACCTACGTGTCGATTCATACCACTCGATCGTGGCCCGCAGGCCGTCCTCGAACGGCGTCTTGGACGTGAACCCGAAGCGCTCGCGGGCACGGCTGGTATCGAGGGCGCGGCGCGGCTGGCCATCCGGCTTGGAGTGGTCCCAGCGGATCTCACCACCGAAGCCCGTAAGGCGCGCAATCAACTCGGTGAGTTCGCGGATGGTGATCTCGCTGCCCACCCCGAGGTTGACGGGGTCTCGGCCGTCGTAGCGCTCGGCCGCGAGGACGATGCCCCGCGCCGCGTCGTCCACGAACAGGAACTCACGCGAGGCAGAGCCGGTGCCCCAGGCCTCGACGAAGGCGTCGCCCCGCTCACGAGCGTCGATGCACTTCTTGATCAACGCGGGGATGACATGGGAGCTTTCCGGGTTGAAGTTGTCGCCTGGGCCGTAGAGGTTGACCGGCAGCAGATAGATGCCGTTGAAGCCGTACTGATCCCGATAGGCCTGACACTGCACGAGAAGCATCTTCTTGGCCAGACCGTAGGGCGCGTTGGTCTCTTCGGGATAGCCGTTCCAGAGGTCATCCTCGTGAAAGGGCACAGGCGTGAACTTGGGGTAGGCGCAGACGGTACCGAGGGCAACGAACTTGGCCACACCCGCGAGGCGGGCTTGCTCTATGAGCTGGATGCCCATGATGGCGTTGTCGTAGAAGAAGCGGCCCGGGTTGGCTCGATTGGCGCCGATGCCGCCGACAACCGCAGCGAGGTGTATGACCAGGTCCGGCCTGCCGTCGGCTAGGGCCCGGTCTATGTCGGCGAGCTTGCGAAGGTCGTAGTCCACGGCCTTGGGGATGAAGATCTCGGTTGCTCCGGCCTCACGTAGTTGCCGAACCAACGCGGTGCCCAGAAAGCCCGCCCCGCCTGTGACCATGACCCGGCGCCTGTCCCAGAAGGCGCTCATGAGCCGGACTCCGGGGTGCTCTGCTTGAGGTACTGACCGGGGTCCAACCCGGCGTCTCGGAGGTCGGCCTCCACCATCATCCGAACCAGGTCGGCGAAGCAGGTCTTGGGCCGCCAGCCGAGCTTGGCGGCGGCCTTGGAGGCGTCGCCGCACAGCTCGTCCACTTCCGTCGGGCGGAAGTAGGCAGGGTCGATCTCGACGTGGTCCCGCCAATCGAGGCCGGCCAGGGCGAAGGCGGCTTCGACGAACTCGCGCACAGTGTGCATCTCTCCGGTTGCGATCACGAAGTCCTCGGGCTCGGGCTGCTGGAGCATCAGCCACATCGCCTCGACGTACTCGGGGGCGTAGCCCCAGTCGCGACGGGCATCGAGATTGCCGAGGTAGATCTTCTTCTCACGGCCGGCAAGAATGGCCTCGAGACCCCGGGTGACCTTGCGAGTCACAAAGGTGGGCCCGCGTCTCGGCGACTCGTGATTGAAGAGGATGCCGTTGACGGCGAAGAGCCCGTGGGCTTCACGGTACTGGATCGTCATCCAATGGGCGAAGGCCTTGGAGACGCCATAAGGGCTACGCGGATAGAAGCGCGTCGTCTCGCGCTGGGGCGTCTCCGCGACCCTGCCGAACACCTCCGAGCTGCTGGCCTGGTAGAAGCGGATGGGCCAGTCGGCGCAGCGGATTGCCTCCAGGAGACGCAGCGTACCCATCCCGGTCGCGTCCGCGGTGAACTCCGGCATATCGAAGCTGATCCTCACGTGGCTCTGGGCGCCCAGGTTGTACACCTCGTCGGGCCGCACGCGATTGAGGGTGTGGATCAGCGAAGATGAGTCCGAGAGGTCCCCGTAATGGAGATGGAGGCGCGTGTCACCCACGTGAGGATCCTGGTAAAGATGGTCGATCCGGCCGGTCGAGAAGGAGCTGGATCGCCGGATCAGGCCGTGAACGTCATAGCCCTTGGCGAGCAGCAGCTCCGCCAGGTAGGAACCGTCCTGGCCGGTGATGCCGGTGATGAGGGCTTTCTTCACGCCTCAGCCTCCGCTCGTCTACCGCCGTTCAACAATCGGCCTATCAGCTCTTCTGCGCGGGCGAGCGCGGCCGGGGCGGCGAGAGATGCCACAGCGTAGCTCCGGCCGGCTCCGGCAAGCCGGTCGCACAGACTCGGGTCAAGGCAGAGCCGGTCGATCGCCTCCAGCAGCTGCTCCGGACGGTCGCTCTCGACGAGCAGCCCGGCGCCGCTGCGGACGATCTCGCCGTACGTGGCCCCGCCCGCGTGAACGGCCGCCACGATCGGCCGCCCTGCCGAGCAGTACGCCGTCAGCTTGCTGGGCAAGGACATGTCTGCCACGGTGTCCCGTTCGCTCACGAGCAGGACATCGGCCGCGCGAAGGGCGAGATCGTAGTCTGTGTCGCTCTGCGTGCCCATGAAGCTCACGTTGGGCAATCCCGCAGCCTCCTGCTCCAGCTTGGACCGCTGGTTGCCATCGCCCAGCAGCACGAAGCGGACGTGGGGCGCGGAGTGCTGCGCGAGCCGCGCCACTGCGAGAACCTGCTCCAGATGTTGCTTGAGCCCCATGTTGCCGGCGTGCAGGACGATCTGCTGATCGTCGCTCCAGCCCAGCCGACTCCTCGTCTCGGCGCGATCGGCTTCGGCGGACCGATGGAGGACCCAATTGGGAAGGTGCACGATCCGCTCTTGGGGAACCCCGACCTCGCGCAGATTCGGGTAGAACGCCTCAGATACCGCCGCCACGAACTGGGCTTTTCGCAGAGACCATCCTTCTGCCCTGGCTATCATGCCCGCCACCTTAGGCCCGCCCTTGATCCCCGTCTCGCTCGCGGCACGGCCCATGAGGTCCTGGACGATCACCGCATAGGGGATACCCCAGCGGCGGGCGAAGAGGCGGGCCATTGTGGCGCCGCCCAGGCTCGGGACCACGCCGATGATCAGATCCGGCCGATCGAGTCTCGCCGTCAGGCCGTTGAGCAGGAATGTCCCCTCGTAGAGCCCGCGACCCCACAGCGTCTGCCGCGGCGGCACCATGTGCCGCTTGCGAATGACCTCAACTCCTCGGATCTCTTCACGCCACGTCAATCCACGCCGGTACGCGGGGGGTACCTGCCACGATGGGTAGTGCGGAACGCCCGCGATCACAGACACGCGATAACCCGCCCCGACGAGGTGCTCGGCGAGAGCCGTGGTATACGGCGCGTTGCCCGCGGGCTCGGGCCAGTAGTTAATGGCCGTGAACAAGATGTGCGCCTTCACGGCGCCTGCTGTTCGACGGTGGTGGTCAACTTTCCCCCTCTTCCGTGGTCCTACCAGTCTACCGTTTCCTGGATGTTGACTGTCTACGGCGTACGCCGGTCTGCCTTCCCCGCCTTGGGCTGCTGCGCCACTCCGTCTCCTGCCTTACCGCCGCTGCTCCCGTCGCCGTCGCTGCCGTAGTAGGCGCTGTAGTAGCTGTAGTAGTTCTGATCGTATTCGCGCTTCTTAAGCCTATTCATGGTCACGCCCAGGATGTTGCCGCCACTCCGAGCAAGGGTCTCGCGAGCCTGGCGGACTGCACCTCGACGGGTTCGTCGAGCGTGGATCACCAGGACCGTGCCGTCCACGACCGCCGCGAGCAGGGCCGCATCCGTGACGGCCTGGAGCGGCGGCGAATCGATGATGACCAGGTCCGCCTCGGCCTTGAGACGCTCCAGGATCGCGAGCCAGCGCCTCGAGCCGAGTAGCTCGGACGGGTTGGGCGGCAAGGGACCGCTGGTTACGACTCTGAGGTTGCCCAGCTCCGTCTCTCGGGCCACCTCTGTCACAGTGGCGGCCTCGTCCCGGAAGAGGGTCGTCAGGCCGAACTCATTGGACAGTCCGAAGAGGCTGTGCAGGCCGGGCTTGCGCAGGTCGCCGTCCACCAGCAGGACCCGGGAGCCGCCCTGCGCGAAGACGATCGCCAGATTACCGGCCGTCGTCGTCTTGCCCTCCTGGGGCAGGGCGCTGGTTACCAACATCGTCCGCAGTGGGGCGTCCACGGACGCGAAATCGATGTTGGTGCGGAGGGCCCGATATGTCTCGGCTACCGGGGAGCGCGGGCTCAGGAGCGTCTCCAGGCGATATATCTCGCTGCGTTTGGGATCGCCCTTCATTACTGGGACGACGCCAAGAGTCGGCAGACCGGTGACCTCCTGGACGTCATCCGACGAGGTGAGAGAGTCGTCCAGATATTCGACCAGGAAAGCAATCCCCACCGCGGCGAGCAATCCCAGGACCGCCGCCAGGATGATGTTCAGGAGCGTCCTGGGCGACGAGGGGGCGGCGGGAGCCACGGCCGGCTCCACGACCGTCAGCAGGTTGGAGGAGTTCGCGTCGAGGTTCGGCAGGAGGGCGGCGTAGGTGGCCCGGAGTGAGACCAGGCGGGCCTCAAGAGTCTGCAGTTCCTGATCCTGGGCGGCCGTACGGAACGTGGTGGCGGACAGCTGATCGACCTGGCTTTGCGTCTGCGTAATGTCGGTCTGCGTGGAGTCCAGGTTCGCCTGGACCGCCTTCTGCAGGTCCGCCTGCTTGCCCTGGATGGCGGGCGACTCGGCGATCAGTTCATCCGCGAAGGCATTCGCGATCTCCGCCGCCTTGCCCGGATCTGTGTCTGAGACCGTGATGTTGATCATGGCGCTGTTGGTGGGCGCACCCGCCTTGACCTCTCTCAGCAGTTCGTCCGCAGTCATTTGCAGACTCAGGCGGACGATCACGCGCTGAGCGAGAGGTCGCGTCGTGACCACGGTCGCGTAAGTCTGAGAGAGCCGCTGCGCAGCGAGAAGCTGGTCGCTATTGGGGTTTGCCGCCGTCAGCGACTGGCCCACGATCAGCGTGTTCTGGGCCTCGTAGATCTTGGGCATAGCCCCGCTCACGAGGAAGGCGGCGCTGGCGGCCAGCAGCACGCTGGCGACGAGGAGCCAGAGCCAGGCGCGCAGGATTATCAGCTGGCGACGGAGATCCATGTGACCTAAAGACCCTCATGCAGACGGGAAGCGATGATAGACGCTAGAAGGGCGAGCGGCACGCCGCCCGAGCCGATTCCTGACGACGGTGAGACGGAGATGTTCTGCTTCGGCAGGCTGTAACGGACCCACAGCTGGACGTCCGTAGCGGAGGTCGTCTGTAGAGTTGCCATCCGACCGCTCACCGCCATACCGGCGCTTGTCTCCAGGATCGTCGCGCCGTCAGGCGCGGTCACCGTGACCGAGAGCGGCTCGGCCGGCCGCCCGGCCTCCTTCTGGACGGTCAACCGATATAGCCCGGTCTTGTCGTCCGTCTCGACAGGATAGGGCGAAACCCACGAGATCGTGGCCGAGGTCTGGCCCGGGGGTAGGAGCAGGAAGAGCCCGTACGCGGTCCGTCCCGCCTCAGGCGATATTTCCTCCACTCCGGTTAACGGAGCCAGCCGGCCACCGGAGACGGACTGGAGCCTGGATCGATCAGGCGTCAGCACCCGCAGGTAGTTGCCCAGCATGCCGCCCGTGCCCGTATAGGGCAGGTTGCGGAGTGCGCTGGCCTCCGGCTGATCTGCCTGGTTGTCCCAGGTGAGCGCGAGGGTGTCATCGGCATTGCCGACATTGTCGATCTGGACCTTCATGTCCAGCGAGCGATGCGTCACCAGGTTGTACTTGGAGGTGGGAGCGACGTTCGCATCAGCGGCCTGGACGTAGTCGCCCACGTCGGCACGCACGGCGCCGTCCCAGCCGGCCCAGCCGATCAGCGACTCCGCGTTACCGTCTTTCGCCCAGGCCATCAGGTGACGCTGGCTGGTCGCATTGCTGAGTGCGTTCATGAGGTCCGGCCACTTGGCGGTGGGGGTGGCCAGCATCGTGTTTAGGAGTACCCCCCCGAAAGAAGCCAGGATGGCCTTGCGATCTGTCGACGGGTCGGTGGGCTGTCGGGTGTTGGCCAGGGCGGTCATGGTGGTCTGGCCGGCCGTGAACGTGACACCAGAGTTGGGCACGGAGATCGGACCCGTCACGCCCAGCACGAGATCGATGCTGTAGGTGTCCAGGGCGATGACGCCGTCGATCTTGCTGTCGCCAGATTCGAGCGTATACAGCTCCAGGGCTTTCTGGGCCGAGGTCGGGAAGTCCGGCGACCAGCCCGCGTCGGCGAGCTGCCAGGAGAACTTCGTTCCGAGCAGGTGGTTCTTGAGCCCCGACGGCGGCTCCACGTAGGGCGGCCCGGGTGTGAAATCTAGCAGCAGAGTGTTCCTAAACTCGCTCTTCGTCATCCGGCCCTGGTCGAAGGTCACGAGCCCGTACGTGCCTATGAAGCCGCCGGACGGCCGCAGCTCGGCCGGATCCTCGGCCAGGACCAGGTAGCGACGCGGGCCGTTCATGCCGAGCATGTCGGGCAGCTGGTCCTGAACGCGCAGATACCCGTCGAGAGCCGGCTGGACGCGTTCCAGCTCCTTCTGGACCAGGTCCCGGGCATCCGCGAGAGGACTCGCCAGGCCCCCCTGCATCGCGTCCAGCTCACGATGCGCCGCCTGGATGGCGTCCGAGATGTCGATCACCTGGTCATGTGATGAAGCCATGAGCGAGACGAGATCGGCCATCTGAGAGCCACCGCCCTGCCCGCCGGCCTCACGGATCTGAACATAGCGACGAGCCACTATCAGCCCATGGTCCCCGGCCTGCGTGAGATCCGTAGCGGCGGCGATCAGATGGTCGGCGCCGCGGACCTGGTCACCGGTCGGCGGCGCTGCCCTGAGCAGGGCCACCAGGGGATCGCTCGCCACCGCGTCACGGACCGGCTGGAGCCGCCGCTCGACGTCATCTAGATCGGTCTGGAGTCGATTCATAGCCGTTCGGTCGAAGTCCGGCCCGATCCCCTTGACGTCGGCGGCCAGCAGATTCATCGAGTCGCGCAGCGCGAACCCGTCGTGGACAAGGGTCGAGTACCTGATCGCGCCCACGACCAGGACGAGACCCAGGACGGCAAGCGTGCCCAGCAGTACCACGGTGCGACGCCGGCGCCACCACGGCATCGTCGTGCGGCGCGATCTATGGCGCCTGGTTCGCGGCTGCTCCGGCCGCTCCGGACTCGCGGCGGCGGCGATCGGTTGACGTTGTTCGGTCATTGCTCGGGGACGGCGATGACCAGGAACCTGGGCGCGGTGTACTGGTAGGAGGTGCAGGTCTGGAGCGTCAGCTCCTCGGTAGGCGTGGCAGCCAGGACGCTCATGTCGTTCCATGCCACCTTTGGCAGGATCCGCGACACGAGGTAGGGCCGCTGGCTGCCGTCCACGAGGGTGAGGACGATTTCGTCACCGATGCGTGCGTTCCATAGGTTGATGAACATCCCATCCCTGGCATGGGCGTAGAGGTAGATGTTCGAGCCCCCGCCCGGCCACGAGGTGCCAGGGAAGTGGGCCACCTTGCCAAGCGGCGCGTCCAAACCGTCGCCCTCGATGACCTTCAGGTCTATCCCCAGGCGTGAGATCACGATTCGATTCGCGACGATGGCGTGCGGCGAGGCCAACGCCGTGGGCGAGGCCGACGCCTCGGGCGACCCGACCGCGATGGGCAGGCTCGAGATTGCGGTGGCCGGGTATGAGGCGGAGGGAGTGGCGCCCAAGGGCGTCGCTACAGAAGCGGACCCCGCGGTCGGGGTGGCCGCGAATGGCCAGCTTCCCTGAGAGGCGACCAGCAGCCCGGCCACAACGACCGCGCAGATCGCAGCGACGAGGTAGGTCGGGCGGAATCGCCGCCGGCGGTGCCTGTGGCGACGGCGAGTGCCAGACGAAGGCGGTGGGATCGTCTCCTTGGACGCATCGCTCGGCGATTCGGCGTTCGACCGGTCGGGGCTCAGCTCGTCCTCAGAGGATTCGCCGTCCGACGGCATGCGCTTGTCCGGGGCGGCGGAATCGGGCACTTGAAAATCCCTGCAAAACGGACGGATGCCCGCCGCGAGGCGGGCATCCAGAAACCCGTGGTTACGAAGCGATCAGCGACCTTGAAGGATGCGCCGGCCGACCATGAAGAAGGCCATGCAGATCCCCAGAATGGCCAGAGCGTACGGCCACATCGGGGTCGGGGGGGTGGTGCCGGTTGGCGGCAAGCCGGTGGCGGTGATGCCGAGGACGACCTGGCCGGTCGACGGGGCAGAAGTGGCGATGACGGTCCGGTTGCCGACGACGCAGGCCAGCTTGACGGTGGTGGTCGCCACGCCCGTAGCGTTGGTTGTGGTGGAGGCCGTGACGATCTGGTCGCCGGTGACCTTGCCGGCACCGAAGGTCCACACGACGGCGCGGTTGTCGACCGGGTTCCCGCCCGCATCCAAGACGGTCGCCGTCACGGTCAGATTTGTGTTGCAGACGAGGGTCCCAGCAGGGCCGGCGACGGTGATCTGATTTGCCACCTGGCCCGCGTATCCCATGACTGCGGGTGCCACGACGCTCAGCAACAGCAGCGCGGCGACGCCGGATGCTGCGAACCTGTGCCCTAACTTCATCTCTCTCTCCTTTGGCGCCCCCGGCGGTCTGGCTGAATAATCCCGCAGAGTGCCAACCCCTGCCAATGCACAAAAGGCCCCACGCAGGAACCTGTGCGACTATAACACCGGGTCGTGCGCAACACCACCCTGTCTTGTCCTGCATCTCCCAATTCGAGTAGGGGGCGCTGGGCTGCAGCTAGCCCATCGATTCGGGCAATCAGTTCCCGGACGCGCTCCTGCTCTTGTCCCACTGTCGGTGCAGGATGCAGTCGCGGAAGTCGGGCAGCAGACAGATGGCGCCCTGGAAGGCCAGGTCGATCTCATTAGGGCGCTGCCTGGCCCAGCAGCGATGGGCTTGGTTGGGAAACTGGAAGCTAGTCCAGCGGTCGCGGGCGAGCCCCAGGAGAGGGCATACTGTCGCGTTTGGATCGGCTTTCTCTTGCATCCCACTGGATCCTACATCGGGGTTTTGGCGCCGCCGCGACGTCTGGGCTCGGACGCCGGTTGGTCGACCGGTCGATCAGCCGCTGCCGCCGGGCAACTCGAAGCGCATCAACCGCCAGGCGGCGATCGCCGGGGTCGCCCCCACGAGTGCGCCCGAAAGAATGGACGCCGTCGGTAGTCGATGGTAATCCGCAGGTGCGCGTTTGGGGACCGATGAACGAAGCCTGGTGCACACCCTCCGCACCCAAAGCTCGATCTGCTATAAAGTGCGTGCTCCGAGCGGGAGTAACTCAGTTGGCAGAGTGTCTGCTTCCCAAGCATCGACTTGGGCCCGAGGGCTAGCCCTCCGGAATGCCGGAGGTACTCTCCTCGCCCTCGGTTCGTGGCATCCCCGAGCTTGGTGGTTGCCACTACCCGTCCGGGAAAGTGACTAAACCTCGGCTCCGCATACGACTCACGATCGAGTCGCCGTACGCTCGCGCCTCAGGCGATGCCCCGGCTTCTATGAGTTCACGCGCGACCAACCTGAGTTCGTCCGAGTACAGATGCTCAAGGTCGAGCTCGTTGGCCACAATCGCGTCGGTGGCAGAGCCAACCCGAAGGGGATCCGCCGTGACGAGCTCCGCGAGTCTTTCGAACACGACATGGAGATCGTCGACTGCGATGTCCAATCGCACCAGTCGCTCCAACTCGGCAAGAGACCAGTGACACTCCAGCTGCCCGGATGCAAACCACCAACCAAAAGCTCCGAGAACTTCAGTCGGCATTCGCCCCTCTTCGGCCGCTCGACCGCACCACTCCCAGAAGCGTTGGAGATGGTCAGCCTGATCCAAAGGCAGAGGCGTAGCACGCCCGCGCCAGACCGACCAGCCGAGGGCCTGAAGTCGTGACGTTGATGCATTGGGTCGCGCTGGTGCCCCAGCGATTGTTCATCACGACGTAGTTGCCTTGCGTGGTGGTGCCGTACTGAATGCAAATCTGACCCGTGGCTGCGCTCGCAGGCACTGCGAGCGCGATGCCGACTCCGCTGACCACGAGGATCAGGCTGGACATCGCCGCTACGCGCATGCGAAGAGACATCTCTCCTCCCTTGAAATGA
>Ga0209638_1000664_pt1 | contig 22576 bp, 25 predicted proteins | sample BarGraNGADG00211_FD_184490 | JGI IMG/M metagenome (GOLD analysis project Ga0209638, IMG submission 184490) | Arctic peat soil microbial communities from Barrow, Alaska - Barrow Graham LP Ref core NGADG0002-211 (SPAdes) (version 2) | ecosystem: Environmental > Terrestrial > Soil > Wetlands > Peat...
CTTGGCGCTCCTGGGGCTGTAGCCAGGACGTGGAACCCAAGAATGCCGCTATCCTCTAGCGGATACGAGAGATGTCATCGAAACAAAACGGAACTTCGGATTAGCGGGGTCTGGGCTCGCGAGGTTCACAGAACGGCGTTCTCAGACACGGACCGCGCACGGACCGCGCCCGCCCCTCCCCGGGCATCGTGTCGCCCCGGCCATCCACCACCCCGGCCTCGCGGGCGACGTGACGCAGGAAGCCGAGGACGGTCCGCACGTAGATGCCCACCATCCCTCGACCTTGCTCGGGATGGCCCTGAGCATCGTCGAAGGACCACCGCGCGGCACAGGTCGTGATCCCACGCCAGCCGGTAGCGAATCCGATGCGGCAGCGTCAACATCCACGCCAGACGGCCACGCAGTTTCTGCCCACGCCCGCAGGACCGGCACGAGCAGATGTTGCACGGCGCCACGCGCGGCCGAGCGTGTGCGCGTCGGCCCGGCCTGGGGGGGGCGAGGAGGTCCCTACCGTCCGCGGCGCGTCTCCAGCAGTTCCTCCAGCTTCCGCGCCACGAGTGTCCTTCGTCGAGGCGGATCGATCCGCTTTACTATCGCGCGCGCCTCGATGAAGAGCGTCCACGCCGCCAGCATATCGTCGTTCAGGTAGACACCCGGGCTTCGAGATTCACATCCTCTGGCCGGGCCCGCATGACCTCGCACGGGCGCCGGCCGGTAGTCGCCAGCACCAGAAAGCGGGCGCGCGTGTCCCGGGAGCGGAGCAGTTCGCGCTGCTCGCGCAACTCGAGCGCGGCGACGACCGCGCGCAACGTTTCACCCGACACCCGGACCACAGGCCGCCTGTTCGGCCGGAGCCGCTCCATGTCATCACAGAGCGTCGGCGCCTTGCGGCCATCGAGCACGCGGTACAGTCGGGCCAGTCGGTCATAGAGCCTTCAACCACTGCGTCAACTGAGCCCGTGAATACACCTGGACGGACCCGGACGCCGTGACGTTGCCGATCATGGCACCTCGGTGCTTGGCGGAGAGCCGAAGCAGCCGGGGCAGGGCCCGCTCGAAGGCTTCGACTTGTTGGGCGGACGTCAGCTTCCCAGCCGACAGAACGAAGGCTCGCACATTCGAGGCGAGGATCGCGGCCAGCTCGAGGGGGCGTTGGCGGAAATGGCTGTCCTTGGTCAGGACCACCCAGCGCCGCTTTCCGGCCACCGCGAGCCACTCATGATCCGGCGTGTCATCTGCGAAGTGTCGAGCGAGCGTCTCCGCGCGCGCACCCCTGGCGGCCAGCGCGGTTGCGAGCGCGTGTCTGCCGAGACACTGGTCGATGAGAAAGACGGGAGTCGGGCTACGCCGCTCTTTCCCAGCGGATCGCTTCTTCGATCTGGGACGCTGGGCATTCATAGTCAGCCGCGATGTCCATGATCAGATCGCCGGCGTTAAACCGTTCCGCGACCTCTGCCGTCGGAATGCGGGTCCCGGCGATCACTGGCCGTCCGAACGCAATCCGTGGGTCGATCGTAATGAACTTCGGCTGCTCGATCGGCGCCACGCCCGCGATGGCGGCTGCCGACAGCGGACGTGTGAACGGGAAGAATCGGATCGGCGAGCCTGCGGCATCCCGCTCGATGCGCCTCAAGTGCGCTTCGAACACCGCCTTCATCGCCAACTGCCCGTGCTGCGAGAGGTTGATGAGGGAGCCGTACTGCTCGGTGAAGATGTCGACACCGTCGGTCTCCATCTCCCGATCGACGAGCGGATGCGGCGAAGGAAACGACCTGGCCAAGGTGTCGAGCGCCTGCCGGATGCGGCGCATCTGCACATCGTGATCGCGCCGGATGCCACGCAGCACGTGCAGCTCAAGCAGGTTGGCGAACGAGAGCAAGTGCCGCTGCGGATCCGCGGCGCGGATGAGGGGTGGCGTGCTGGTCACGCCGCTGGACACACGGAAGGATCGTCCGAACGCCCACGCGCGCAGCGTCTTCTCGGAAAGCTTCACGCAGTGCACGGCGATGGTGGGCGTGTAGGCGGGGAGCTCCCGTGGGTCTTGGCCACCGTAGGGATCCCGTCGCGAGCGTGTCGTCATACTGGGATGCCTCCTTCCGACCGGGTGGTCGACATTGATCGTACTCAGATCTGGCGCTGGGTTCAATCACCGATGGTATCCGACTCATCGTTTCACCGCCGGGTGAAATCCGCCGAATCCCAAGGCGGCCTGTGTGCGCGATCTTGTTTACTCCGCCCACGCCGCGATCTCGTCGAAGCCCGGCGTCAGGACCCGACGGACGACCTGCCTCCTTGTTCCGTGACGCCGAGCCATGCCAGCGCGTCCTGTCGGTCACGAAACACCTCTGTCGTGACCCTTGAATGCCGCGACACGCCCTGGTACATCCGCGCGAATCTGAAGGCGACGTTCGAGCTGGCGACAACGGCGGTCTTCACCTGGAGGGACAGGCTGCGTTGGCGGCGGATCCCGGAGAACCTCGCCACTGCGACGAAGTCCGTCTGGACGCCGGTCATCTCCGTCGTCGCGACCAGCCGGGGGAGGCCTGGCGTCTCCCGTTCAATGTCGTCGACCAACTCTGCGGCGTCCGCCAAGTCGGCGGCGCTCGTCTCGCCCGTGAACCGCACGACAATGAGATTCCCACGACGTTCGACGGTGACAGGCATGCGGTCCTCCCTCAACAGTTCCTTGGACCTACGCAACCTATCGGGTCGAGTTCCCGTTTCCAACCTTCCGCGCATGCCTGCGCGCACTTTTCCGTGCAATACCCGCGAGCTGCCTCAGCCCGTCGAAGGCTGTGACAGCGCGAGCGACCAGAGCGGGATGTCCTGGTGGGGCTTCATGGCGACCCGAGCCTCCGGAGAAGCGAATCCAGCTTGTCTTCGATCGCCATGAGGCGGGCCTCGACCTGCGCCTGACGGTCGTCGTCGCCCCGCTCGAATAGCCATCCTGCCAGTGACGCGGTGAAGATGCCGATCACGCCGATCCCCACCAACATCAAGAGCACGGCAATGACGCGGCCTTCTCCAGTGACGGGCGAGACGTCTCCATATCCGACCGTCGTGGCGGTGACGACCGCCCACCACAGAGCATCATCGAAGGTGCGGATGCCAGGGTTGGCACCGTGTTCGATCACGTAGATGCCGACGGTACCCAGCGCGACGGTCGCGGCGGCTACAAGCAGGACGTAGTGGAACTTGCTGCGCTGAAGCGCTTGACTGCCGATCTTGATGCCGATCGCAGCGATGGACAGTGCTCGGAGGACTCGGAGGAATCGCAAGGTTCGCAGCAGACGGAGGCTGCGCACGCCTTGGACCGCGGTGGGGACGAGAAACGGCGGGGCCAGGATCACCAGAGCCACATCGAACCAGGCCGTCCGGACAAAAGAGAATCGCCACCCGGCCTGGCGGAAATGGAGCAGGACGTCGAGGCAGAAGGCCAGCCAGATAAACCAGTTGAGAAGCCTGCCGGCCAGGCGAAGCTCGGCATCGGCTTGGTCCTCGAGGATGAGCGCCGGCACCACGGCTAGCGCCAGCGCGCCCATCATGAGCTCGTAGAGCCGTTCGGAGTGTGCTTTCGCACCTAGTTCCATACGTGACTATTCGCTACCCGATTCAGCAGAGCAAGCCCGACGATGGGCCGCTGTCGTTTCATACTGGCCTCCCAATCACGTCGGCTGCCGTAGTAGAAACGGTTCATGGCGCGTGTCCGGCCAGGTCAGCGAAGGTCACCGCGTCGGCCAGCGCGTGATCGGCACGACGTCCGCCGGGACCAGCAGGTCAATCGGCAGCCCGCGCCCAGTCCGGGCGTTTATGCGCGCTCCGAAATTGATCCGCACGCTTGGCACCTCCACACGGACCGTCGCATGGTGAGAACGAGGCCAAGGACGAAGAGCGGAATCCCAGCAACGTAAGCGAGGACCGCGCCGCATCCGCTCGCCGCTGTCACGGCGCCTGTGCCCAGAGCGGTACCAGCCATGCCGGCAACGCGGGCGCTGTTCAGACGCTCGACGCGCCCGCGCAGTGGCTCCGGCAACGCCTTGATTGTCTCGACCTTGATGAACCCCGCTGTCCGCGCCTCATCGAGCGCGGCAGGAGGAAGGCCCTCAACCTGCTGGAGATCACTGACGAACGTTGCACGGTCTTTCTGCATCTGATCGGTCATCGCCTTCCCGCTTGCCCCGGTCATGAAGACGGCGCAACCGGTGACGCCGAGCAGAAGGAGGAGGGCAGGCACCCACACGGTATAGCCGACCACTACAAGGCCGGGTGAGAACCGCCGGATCTTCGTGCGGGTCATCGTCCCGCCGTGGCATTTCTCGCATGGGATCTCGGCGGCCCGCGCGGTCGTATGCTGCGGCGGAGGAACCGCGGGCTGAACCACGCGGGTCGGCCCCTTGTCGTCAGGGTCCAGCAGGTCCCGCCCACAGAACCGGCACACGATGGCCTCGTCCTGGATCTCCTCAGCGCAGAATGGGCACTTCTTCATCGCCTCTCCTTTCCGACCCGCCACTCAACCAGCGCGGCCGCGCTGGGATTTTTGGGACCAAGTTCGCACCGCTTCGGCGTCGGCCGCGGAACCAAGTGGAGCATCGTCACGTGCCCGGCGATTTGCGCTCCCGCGCGGATCCCCTCTGGTTCGCGTGGAACCGCCCAAGGCACTCTTCAAGCGGCGCGCGAAAAGCGCGCGCCTCCTCGGGCGTGAGGTCGGCGACGAGTAGCCAATACAGCGAGAAGTGCGCTGGAGACCCAGGAGACGACGGCGACGGCATCGGCGGTTCCTCCTCTCGCGGGGGCTGACCCTGATGATGTTCGACACCAGGGACAGGAGAGGTCAACGTCGCCAGCCAACGCTCGATCTTCTCCAAGGTCTTCCGGGTGAAATTCGCGTCCGGGCGTTCCAGGATGTCCGAGAAGCGCTGTGGGCTGATCTCCATGCCGATCGACGCTCGCTGCTTCATGCCGCGCTTCGCGGTCGCCGCCCGCAACCGTTCGATCAACTCCTTTTGCTGCGCGCGGTTCACGGCGGCATTGTGAACCGCAGCACATTCACCAGCAAGTGAATTTCTGCGAGGCACCAGAGATGAAACCTGAATATTCATATGCGAGTGAAGCACGATATGCCCAAAACGAAACCAAGAAACCTGACGATCAGGCCGGATTAGCGGATTCTGGGCTCGCGAGGTCAACAGAACGGCGTTCTCAGACACGGACCGCGCCCGCCCCTGGGGTATATCGCGTCGCCCCGGCCTCAGGGCGGATTATCGCCGCTGCGGCCGCTGTATCAAGGGAGTGCTGCCCGCCTGAGGAGCGGGCCGCTCGTCTGGCAATCGCTCGAACGACAAACGGGAGTACCTCCGGCAACCCGGCACGCAGCACGCCGGTCACGCAGACGAGTCGAAGGCGGCCACGTCCGCGTCGTCGTACAGAGGGTGGGTCTCGAGTGGAAGCGGCGGCGCCCGCCCGGGGCGCGGCTCCGCCCGTCGCTCACGTGGCTCGTCAGGCGGGTCTGGTGAGGCGTCGGTCTTCCTGGCCTCGCGGGCGACGTGGCGCAGGAAGCCGAGGACGGTCCGCACGTAGACGCCCACCATCCCTCGACCTTGCTCGGGATGGCCCTGAGCATCGTCGAAGGGCCACCGCGCGGCACAGGTCGTGATCCCACGCCAGCCGATAGCGAATCCGATGCGGCAGCGTCAACACCCACGCCAGACAGGCTTCACGATCGCGCGCGCCTCGATGAAGAGCGTCCACGCCGCCAGCATATCGTCGTTCAGGTAGACACCCGGGGAGTACCCGCCCTTCGCATCCCTCGGCACCCACACCCGGGCTTCGAGATTCACATCCTCTGGCCGGGCATGATCCGACGTGTCATCTGCGAAGTGTCGAGCGAGCGTCTCCGCGCGCGCACCCCTGGCGGCCAGCGCGGTCGCGAGCGCGTGTCTGCCGAGACACTGGTCAATGAGAAAGACGGGAGTCGGGCTACGCCGCTCTTTCCCAGCGGATCGCTTCTTCGATCTGGGACGCTGGGCATTCATAGTCAGCCGCGATGTCCATGTTCAGATCGCCGGCGTTGAACCGTTCCGCGACCTCTGCCGTCGGAATGCGGGTCCCGGCGATCACTGGCCGTCCGAACGCAATCCGTATGATGTTGAGGATGTCGACCTCGAGCATCCCGGCCAGCATCGCCCTGGGGTTGAGGATGTACGCCTGGAAACGGAAGAGGCCCGCTCATCACAGCGCGCGACCGGTGGCCGCTTCACGCTACACCTCGATGGTGAAGCCCACCTCGAGTTCGATGTCCTGGCGGAAGGTGTTCCAGACGGAGCAGTACTTCTCGCGGGACAGCTGGATGGCGCGCTCGACGTGTTCGGGCAGCATCTGACCGGCGAGGACGAACTCGAGGCGAATGCGCGTGAACCGCTTGGGATCGTCGGCGGCGCGGTGACCGGTGAAGGTGGTACGAAGCGACGTGACCGTGTGACGGCCGCGCGTGAGGATGTGGACGAGATCGATGGCCATGCACCCGGCCAGCGACAGCGCCAGCAGGTGGACCGGCGTCGGCGCGGCATTCGCAGATCCGTCCATGCCCACCTCGTGCTTCCCGACCTGGCCGGTGAACTGCTGCTCGCCGTCCCATTCCAACGTAGCCACGAGCGGCGGACGTGCGTCGGTCATCGAAGGCTCCTTGTCTTGGGGGCGGTCGCAGGGCCGCAACAGTATACGGCGAACGATGGCCAATGGTCGCCCGAGAACCGCTGAGGGTTTGCGCTGGACGATTCTCGACCGCGCGCAGACCGAAGAGGTGATAGACGGAAGGAGATACCGGTTGGTTCGCTTTCAGGGTTTCCAGGGGTTGTCGAGCACCAACTCCGGGTGCTCGCGACGAAACGTCGCGGCGACATAGCAATCGAAGCAGATCGGCTGCTCGTGAGCTAACGCCTGGGGAAGTTGCTCGGCCGGAACGTCAGGCCACGGCCGGGCTCGGCCGGACGCCTCCACGAGACCAGGCTTTCGCTCGAGCCAGTCGATTTCGCCGAGCGGCTTGTGGCAGACCACGCAGTCCTTGCCGACGTACCACTTCGTGACGACGGTGTGCACCAGGCACTCGGCGGGCGCGCGCTCGATCTGTGCCAGGCACTCGCGGGCGCACGACTGCTTCTCGGGCCAACGCGAGCAGTCGGAGAGCGAGAAGTGTTGGCCTATCGCCGCCTGCGCGGCGTGAATGTCCACGGCGGCCGGCGCCTTCGTTTCGGGGCATTCCACGATCCGCGTGCCTCGCAGCGCGAAGTAGCGGCGGCCGAGCCACGCGGCCATGAGAACGATGGCAACGACGATTGGCGGTAGCACCCAGCTCATCGGTTCCTCCCGGTTCTCTCTGGAGAAGGCGATCGCGGTCGCCCCTCGCTCTCCCACGGTATACAACGAAACCGCGGTGAAGTCACGGACCACCGCTCTGGTAAGATCCTTGGTCGAATGAACCCCGCCCGAATCGTCCCTTCAGGCGACCGGCCGTACGGCAATGCCCGCGGCACGAGGTCGGTGGCCATGGCCCGCCACGGCATGATCGCGACGAGCCAGCCGCTTGCCTCCTCGGCCGGTCTCGACGTCCTTCGACACGGCGGCAATGCCGTCGATGCCGCCGTCACCGCGGCGGCCGTTCTCTCTGTGGTCGAACCGACGATGACCGGGATGGGCGGCGACCTGTTCGCACTGGTGTGGGAAGGCCAGAACGGCCGCGTGCACGGGCTGAATGCGAGCGGCAGGACGGGGCGTGCCGCGTCGTGCGAGGCACTACTGAGGATCGGGCACGAGCAGATTCCCGCACGCGGGGCGCTCTCGGTGACCGTGCCGGGCGCGGTGGACGGCTGGGCGGAACTGCTGGCGCGCTTCGGCACGATCGGCATCGACCGCGCGCTTCAGCCCGCGATCGCGTTCGCACGCGACGGGTTCCCTGTGTGCGAGATCGTCGCGGGCCAATGGCACGACGTTGAACCGGCACTGTCGCAGGATCAGACCGCCGCGGCGGTCTTCCTGCCCAACGGCCGGGCGCCGCGGGCGGGTGAGGTCTTCCGGAATCCGGCCCTCGGCCGAACCCTGGAACAGGTTGCGGCCGGCGGGACGGACGCCTTCTACCGCGGCCCGATCGCGCGCGCCATCTGCCGGCACCTTCGCTCGTCTGGCGGGTTGATCGACGAGGACGATTTCGCGGCCTGTCGCGCCGAGTGGGTGGAGCCGCTCCGCACGACGTTTCGCGGCTGCGACATCTGCGAGCTGCCGCCGAATACGCAGGGGTTCGTGGTGCTCGAGATGCTCAATATCCTCGAGGCCTTCGATCTTCGCGCGCTCGGGCACAACTCGGCCGAGTACCTGCACCTGCTGGTGGAAGCCAAGCGGCTGGCCTTCGCCGATCGCGACGAGCGCCTGGCCGACGCCGATCATGTCCCGCGTTCGGTCCTGGCGACGCTGACCTCGAAGGACTACGCGGCCGCGAGGCGGCGCGCGATCGACCCGGCGCGGGCCGCCCTGGAGGTGCACGCCGGATCGATCGGCCTTGCGGCGGTCGGTCGGCCAGGGTCGCGGACTCCGCCGGTCGGCGCGGGAGACACGGTCTACCTCACGGCGGTGGACGACGCCGGTAACGCGGTGTCGCTGATCCAGTCGCTGTTCGAATCCTTCGGATCGGCGGTCGTCCCGCCGGGCACGGGGATCGTTCTGCACAACCGTGGCAGCCTGTTCGTGCTCGATCCGACGCACCCGAATCACCTCGGCGCCGGCAAGCGGCCGCTCCACACGCTGATCCCAGCGATGGTCCTGCGCGGCGGCCGTCTCTTTCTCTCGTTCGGCGTGATGGGCGGCGACCTGCAGCCGCAGGGGCACGTGCAGGTACTGGTCAACCTGCTGGAATTCGGCATGAACGTGCAGGAAGCAGGCGAGGCAGCGCGCATCCGCCATTCACCCTCCGGCATCGCCGTGGAACCTGGAGTGCCGGATGAGGCGCGGACAGGCCTCGTGGCGCGAGGTCACGTCGTGATCGACACGCCCGGCGTGTTCGGGGGCTTCCAGGGCATCCTGATCGACCCCGAGTCGGGCGTGCTGATGGGCGGCTCCGATCCACGCAAGGACGGCCTGGCGATCGGGTACTGACCTGTGTCCAGGGATTAACCACGGAGGCCGCGAAGATCGTGACATTGCGGAGATCGGCGCCGGCCGTGTGGGCAGCGATGGTCTGAAGGTGATGGATCATGGTGGGGTAGAATGGACACTATGCGCGGGACTGGTTTTCTTGCACTGGCCCTGACCTTCACGGTCGTGACCGGCGCTACTGTCGCCGCCAACGAGCGCTCCGAAGCGCTGCGTCGCGAGGCGTACGCGGCCGCTTACAACCTCGACCACGACCGCGCGAACGACTTGTTCCGGCAGGCGATTGCGGCGGACCCGACTGATGCCGCCGCCTATCGCGGGGCGGCTGCCGTCAACTGGCTCCGAGTGCTGTTCCTGCGCTGCACGGTTCTCGTCGAGGACTATCTCGGTCACATCACGTCCTCGTCCAACGTCGAGATGCCCGCCCCGCCGGCCGCGCTCGACACCGCCTTCCACCAGGACATCGATCGCGCGATCGCGCTGGGAGAGAAGGAAGTCGCAAAGCATTACAACGACGCGTCCTCCCACTACGATCTCGGCGCAGGGCTGGGACTGTATGCCTCGTATTCGGGCACGGTCGAAGGCCGGGTCTTCGGTGCGATGCGCATGGCGCGCCGGTCGTTCAGCGAGAACGAGATGGTGCTCGACCTCGATCCCCGCAAGAAGGAAGCGGGGCTGGTGCTCGGCACGTACCGCTACCTGGTCTCGACCCTGCCGATGCCGGTCCGGTGGATGGCCTACATCGTGGGGTTCGGCGGCGGGAAGGAAGAAGGCATCAAGCTCATCGAACAGGCCGCCGCCCACCCGAGCGACATCCAGACTGACGCGCGTTTCGCGCTCGTGTTGCTCTACAACCGCGAGCACCGCTACGCCGACGCCGTCAACGTCGTCCGCGGCCTTGAACGATCCTATCCGCGCAATCGTCTACTCGTCCTGGAAGAGGCTTCGACGTTGCTGCGGGCGGGGCGGCCTGCCGAGGCCGAGAAAGCGCTCGACGAAGGCGTCGTCCGGTTGCGACAGGACACGCGGCTGCGCATGCCCGGCGAGGACGGCCGCTGGCACTACAAGCGCGGCATGGCCCGGCTTCAGCTGGGCAAGCTGGCAGAGGCCGAAGAAGACCTCACGCTGGCCCTCGGCGTGAAGGACATGCGCGGCTGGGTGCTCGCGCGCGTTCGCGTCGAGCTTGGCAAGCTGGCCGACCTGCGCGGCGACCGGGCGAAGGCGCAGGGCGAGTACCGGGCGGCGCTGGCGCTGATCAGGACGTCGCCAGACCGCGAGGCGGCAGCCGAGGCGACGCGCCTGCTGGCCCAGCCGTACAGACAGTAGCGCCAGGGTTCCCAGCGAAACTCCGCCTAAGACAGATTCCAGGGGACCTACAGAAACTTGCGTCAACCGTTGTAATCTCAGCCCTGGAAGATGTTTAACGGATCCCGTTCCGTTGCAGTCGGGTGAGTATGGCAGCCAGAAAATGGATCCCGATTGTCGTCGGGATCGTCATCTTCGTGATGGTCGTAGGCGTGGGCCTGGTCGGGGGACTGATCTACGTGGTCTCTCGGCAGGTCAAGGTCGAGACGCTTTCGGCGTCGGGAGGCGAGCAGGAGTTCGAGCGATGCCTCGCCAGCATGGCAGGTCAGAAACCATTCATCGAACTTCCCGCCGACAACTCTGATGGCGAGGCCGTTGTCCACCGCGAGATGGCGACCAGGGACACGGGGTCCATCTCGACGCTCCACCTGCGGGTCTGGGTGCCACGGGAGAAGCGGCTGATCCACGTGGACCTGCCGTTCTGGATGATGCGGCTCACCGGCAACAAGTCGATCACGCTCAACGCCGGGTCGTTTCGCCAGTTGACGTTGAGCGTCACGCCGGAAGAAATCGACCGCCGCGGCCCGGGGCTCATCCTGGACCATAAGAGCCCGCACGGCGAGCGCCTGCTGGTCTGGACCGAGTAGCAGGTCTTCAGATCTTCAGAAAGTCCCTGACTTTCAGCAGGAAGCCCCGCGGCGCTTCCGCCACTACCTCGGCCGCGGCAACACCCTCGCGGCTCCGCGCCAACCCCGCCGAGCGCTCCGCGACCGCCGCGGTCACCTGCTCGACGACAGCGGGCTGCGCCAGGGCAATGCGCCGGAAGTCGCCGGCCGAGATCTCCAGCAACAGGCAATCGGTGACCGCCGTGACGGTCGCGGTTCGCGGCTGGCCGGTCAGGAGCGACATCTCGCCGAAGTACCCGCCCGCAGAAATAACGGCTACCTCGGTTTCCGACGGCTGGATCGCGACCCGGGCTCTGCCGCGGCCGATGACGAACATCGAGTCGCCCTCATCGTTCTGCCTGACGATGGTCTGACCCGCGCCGTAGAGCCGTTCGCGCGCGGCGCTCAGTAACTGCTCGCGGTCCTCCGTGGACAACGGCGCGAACAGGTCCACCGCGTCGATGTACCCGGCCCGCTCTGCCTGCGAAGAGAGAACGGGCGTCGTCTCAGGCGCGCGGTAGTTCACCTGGATCGGATACGGGATCTCGATACCGTCCCGACGGAACGCATAGTAGACGCAACTGCGGACCTGGTCACGGGCCAGGTCGTCGACTGTGTAGTCGGCCACCCAGAACTTGATTCGGTACGTGATCGAGGACGAACCAAAATCCACAACCACCACTTCCGGCGCCGGCTCCTTCAGGACCAACGAGGCGTCGCGCAGCGCAACCGCAACCACCGCCTTCACGTCGTTTGGCGGCACCAGGTAACTGGCGCCGACCTCGACGAAGAGGCGCGTCGAACTGCCCGGCTCCGAGTAGTTGGTAATCGCTTCCTTCGAGACGATGTTGTTCGGGACGCTGACCGCATCGCCGTTCTTCGTCTGGAGCCTCGTGGCGCGCCAGGTAATCGCCACGACCCGCCCCTCGAACGAACCGATCCGCACCCAGTGTCCGGTCCGGAACGGCTTCTCGACCTGGAGCGCGAGACCCGCAAACGTATTGCCCAGCGTGTCCTGCAGCGCGAATCCGATGACGACCGCGCCCACCGCGGACGTCGTCAGGAACTTCTCCTGCATCACGCCGGTGCCCGCGACCAGGAAAACCCCGATGATGATCGTGTCCTGCACGATGTTCGGGAAGTGCTCGGGCGTGCGGTCCACCCGCAAGGGGTTGACGGCGGTGACCACCAGCAGGGTGACGATGCCGAGGGCGAGGAGCAGGTGGGCAATCGAGAGGAACTGGGCGTTCGTGTCGGGTGCGAGGAGGCCGGAGCGCAGCATCCCGCCGAGCGCGAGATACACCGCGAACGACAGCAGGGCGAGGCGCAGCTTGCTGCGGATCAGGCGGTTGACGGTGATCACCCTCACCGCGAGCGTCACCGCCAGCCCTGCCACGCCGACGAGCAATTCCTGTGAGTGGATCACCCCGCCCCCCTGGTCGCTGCGAGGGCGACCAGCCGGTCGCCCCTACAGGCGTGTCTCCTGAATTCTGGCTCCTGAATCCTGCTATTTCAGGTTCCCTTCCTTCTTGAAGGCGTTGATGTCGGCCATCTGCACGTTCACCACGACGATGGCCGGATTCGATCCGCCCTTCGCATTGCGCTCGGTGTCCACGCCGCGCGAGGCGCCCGACCCGGTGACCTCCGCCGATTTCGCCTCCGTCCCGGTTGGCTTGAGCAGGCTGCCGAGGCCGAATCCCTTCTTCTTGGGCGCTTCGGTCTTCTCTTCTTCCTTGGCAGACTTGTTCGACTTGCTGCCACCCGCGAGCCCGGCCGAGCCGGCCTCGACGGCGGCAATGTCCGTCTGCGCCTTGGGCTTGAAGGTGATGAACTTGCGGTAGCGTAGCTCGAGCGTCGCGGCGGAGGCCAGCTTTTCCGCGGCGACCTGCTTTGCCAGGAGGTCCAGGCGCTCCTTCATCTCGGGGTGCGACGCGAACAGGCCCTGCTTCTCGGTTGCCGCCTTGTTGCGGTCGGATAGCCGCTGCAGGAACGCCTCCAGTCCTGCCGGGGCGTATCCGACCTGGTTCGACAGGCGCAGGCCCGCGCGGTCCGCCTCGAGTTCCTCGGCGCGGCCGAAGCCGGCCATCACCAGTTCGCTCGTCTTCTCGACGAGCTTGTTGAACACGGACTGGTTGCCCAGCGTCTCTTCGGCGCCCATCTGCACCATCTTCCCCTTCTGGATCGCCTTGACCGTGTGCTTCTCGGTGACGTGGATGATCTCGTGCGCGAGCACGCCCGCCAACTCCGCCTCGCTGCCGAGGAGAGCGAGCGCGCCGCGCGTGATGTGGATGAAGCCACCCGGCGCCGCAAACGCGTTGACGCCGTCGGTGTCGAGGACGATGAACTTCCACGGGAGGCCGGGGCGCGAGCTGGAGATGGCCAGCACGGTGCCGACGAGCGTCACGTAACGGTGGACGGCCTCGTCCTGCACGACACCATAGCGCGCACGGACCTTGTCGCTGACCGCCTGGCCGAGGCGAATCTCGTCGCCCTCGGTAATCACGAGATCCCGCGCCTGCTGCGCGCGCTTCAGGATGCTCTGGAGCTGGCGGGCATCGCCGCCGCCCGCGCCCGCGGGAGCCGCAGCCACCACTCCGCAGGTGGCAACCAGCACGGCCATGCCGACGAGAAAGTTGCGTGTCATAGGCTCCTCGCTCTCGCGATCAATCCCCGGTTCACGATTCGGTCGCGACCGCCCGGGCCGTGGGTGGCGCTTCCCTGACTTCGAAGATGGCGACAGCCTGGGTCTTCCCCTTGACCACGACGTCGCCCAACGGACGAATATCATACCGCCCCTCGAGTCGCCCACGCGTCGCTTCGCTGATGATAATCGTCGTCCCGTACTGCTTGTTCAGCGACTCGAGCCGCGAGCCGAGGTTCACGGCGTCGCCGATCACCGTGTAACTCATGATCGTCTCGGACCCGATGTTGCCGGCAACCATCTCTCCGGTGTTGACGCCCACACCGATCGCCAGCGTCGGACGGCCTTGCGCCGCCCACGCCTGGTTGAGCGCCTCGAGCTCCTTCAGCATGGCCAGCGCCGCCTGCACGGCGTGCTCCGCGTGCTTCGGGTCCTCGAGCGGCGCCCCAAACAGCGCCATCACCGCGTCACCCACGAACTTGTCGAGCGTACCGCGATGCTCGAACAGGACGTGCACCATCCGCGAGAAGTACTCGTTCAGCTGCTGGACGATCTCCTCGGGCTGGCCCTGCTCCGAGAAGGTGGTGAAGCCGCGGATGTCCGAGAACAGCACGGTCATCTCGCGGCGCTGGCCACCCAGCCTCGCCCTCGTCGGGTCGATCATCAACTGGTCGAACACGTCCTTCGACACGTATCGCGCGAAGAGCCGCTTCACCTGCCGCTTCTCGCGCCCTTCGACGAAGTACTGATAGGACACGCCGCCGAACGCGGCCAGCGAGAGGGCCAGCGCGGGTTCGACGACACGAAGCCACGCGCCCTGCTGGAAGAGACCGATGGCCGCGGCCGCCAGCACGACGGCCGTCGCCACGGCCACCGCCAGGCCAGGCCAGACGCCGAACCGCACGAGAGAGATCCCGGCCGCGAGCGCGCACAGCAGCAACGCCGAGGCCCCGGCCCATGCGGAGGCCGGCTGCATGAAGCGGCCGGAGAGCACGTTGTCGAGCACGCTGGCGTGTATCTGCATGCCGGGCATCTTGCCCTGCGCAAACGGCACCGGGATCAGGTCGAACAGGCCTGGCGCCGTCGTGCCCACGATCACGATCGCGTTGCGGAAGCGCGCCGGATCGACCAGCGGTTTCTCCCCGGCTTCGATTTGTTTCTCGGAGTAGAACAGGTCGTAGAATGAGTAGTCGACATAGGTGGGCCGCCGCGTCTTCGGGTCGAGGAGGCCCCCGGGATACCGGATCAGGGTGCGACGGCTTGGATGAGCGCGCCCGTCGTAGCTCGGAAGCTCGGCGTCGATCAACGGCACGGCCCGGTCGCCAATGTGCAATGCCGCGTCGTCGGTCCTGACGGCGGCCGGCGGAACCGCGTTCGCGATGATCGCCGCGGCAAACGGCAGCGAGGGCAGGTACTGACCGGCGCCTCGAACGAAGGGTACCGCCCGGCGAACCGGGCCGTCGGAATCCAGCACCACCAGATTGTGGCCCAGCGCGCGGCTGGCTTTCGCCAGCTCCGGGAAGGGTGGCGTGAGGACCGGCCGCGCCTCGACACGGTCGTCCAGCCGGAAAGGCGCCTGCACCGGCAGTGCCTCCTGCGCGGCGCCGCCGGCCTCGCCCGCAACGTCCACCACGTGGACCACGTTGCCGGCACGCGAGGTGGCGTCCACCAGTGCGCGGTCCGATTCCTCGCCGCTCCACTCGTCCTCGCCAACCGTGAACGACCGCCGGTCGCGCTCGGCGAAGATGACGTCGTACACGATCACCCTGGCAGACGCGCGCGCGAGGAAATCCAGCAGTGTCGCGTGGACCATGCGCGGCCACGGCCAGCGACCGACGAGCGGCTCGAGGTTCCGCAGGCTCGACTGGTCGATGGCGACCAGGACGATGTCACGACGGGCCGAGGCGGGGTCGGCGGTCCACTGGATGCGCCAGTCGTAGGTCTTGCGCTCGATCGTCTCGACGAACGGGGTCAGTCCGGCGAGCGCGGCAATCAGGGCAGCCGCGACGCCAAGGATCGCGCCGATGAGCATCTTGCGCACGGTGTGAGAAGGGTAGCACGAACGCCTGTGGGGTGCCGCCCTCCGACCCGATGTCGTGGAGCACGCAGATGTGCGAGCGAACGACATCTACGGCTCGACTGTCCAGGGATCGAACAACGTTATTCCGGTCGCCTCGAAGTCGCTGCTGTTTCGTGTCACGAGCGTGAGCCCGTGAACCGCGGCAGTGGCGGCGAAGAAGGCGTCCATCGCGCTGAGGATGCGGCCCTTCCGCTGTGCCTCGGCACACAGTGTGCCCCACCGGTGGGCCACGTCGCGCGTGACATCAAGGATGCGGCCTTCGAACCGCGTGAGCACGTCGCCGGCCAGCCACGTGTTCAGCCTGTCCCGTTTCGGACCAGCAGCCAGCAGATCGATTCCTCGCTGCAGTTCAGCGATGGTGATCACACTGAGGAACACGCGATCCTCGTCGGCGTCGGCCAACCACCGAACGACGCCAGGTTCCGGGTGGGGTTTCGCCCACTCGGACACCACGTTGGTGTCGAGCAGATAGTTCACAGGCCGATGTCCCGTGGCCGGTCCTTGGATCGCCGGATCTTGACGTTCGAACCACGAAGGGGAGACGCTGCGAAGAACTCCGCGAGATTGCCTGTGCGCTTCGCTTTTCGGTCCCACTCTTCGGTCGAGACGAGCACGGCCGTAGGGCGACCATAGCGCGTGATGAACTGTGGGCCCGATTCGATGGCCCGATCGATCACCTCGCTCAGCCGGGCTTTGGCGTCAGCGAGGGGCCAGGCGGCGGACGGGCGTGGCGTCATGTCGTGTCCTCCGGGTAATAGTCAACATAGTCAATATGACTATAACAGGATTCTCGTGTGTGCGCGAGTCAACCAGGCTCCCGATGTCGCTGCCGCCGCTGTGCCGGATCGTCCGCTCCAGGCTTGTGGGAGGTGAAGGAGAAAGGCTTGGATGGAATCTACCCCGCACCGGGGCCCGCGTAGCCGCAGATCCCCATCCGCGGAGAGTTGACGATGGGCCGCTGTAGGTATTCGTCGCACTCGTGGGACTCGGCGCACGCCGCGCAGAGGAAGCCCTCTCCGTCCGGCCCGTCACACTCGAGGCATACCCATGCGGCCGGCGCTTCGCATGCCGTGCAGGCGAAGCCAGGTGCTTCATTGTGGGCCAGCACGATGGCCGACTTGCTGGGCACGGCGAACGGAAGAGGCCCGACGAGAGACAGGTCCGACACGGTCGTGCTGCCGAAGTCGTAGCGGTGTTCGAACGCAGTACCAGTCGCCAGCCGCAACTTGCCCACCTCGATGTGCATTGATTGCGCTCGCGGACGAGACGAGAAGATCGGTGGCGGCTCTGGCTGGGAGGTATGCCGGGTTGACCCGATGGCGAATTCACTCAGGTGATCGCAGCACTCGAGCCTCGTGGCGCGCAGGAGCGCGTCGACGTCGGACAGCTTGGCGTCGTGGGCGATGGCGAGGAACAGCCAATAGGCCTTGGGCCGGCCGACGACCTCGATTAGAAGGCCTGGGACCTCCGGCAACCGCCGGCTGGCCGCGCGTTTCGCCTCGGGTATCGGCTGCGTGCACACACTTAGGTGTTTCCTGACCGCCGCTCGGGTCGCTCGGTATCCGCACCGCCCGCACTCACCTCTGGTCGCTGGGATTCGCATGGACAACGCTCACCGCTGAGTACCGCCCGCCCACCGCCTGTACGCCTCAATCCATTCGACGCCGTCCGGCGCCGGGTCCGGGAATGGAAGATCGAGAATCGAGACACGCTGACGATAACCCGCGCGGCTGCAAACGGCAACGATGCGTCCATCGACAGTCAGTTCGACGCGCTCGACGACCACCTCGACTCCGAGAATCTCGGTCGCAAAGGGCAGTGCCAGATGGTCCTCGAGCATGCAGTGGAACGCACTCGCCCTCTCGTCCTCGCCGTAGGCATCGACAAGAGCCTCCTCAATCAGTTCGTCGAGCCTGGCCGTTGATGCGGGCTTCGGCCGTTTCGTGTTGCCCCGTGCCGTCTTGGACGTTCGCGCCATCCTTGTTCTCCCTGGTCGACGGCCTACACGTGCCGCAATCAGTTCACACCCCAAGCCCTGCACGGAACCAGCGAAACGCGCCGCCAATGGGATGGAGGCTCTCGCCCTCTGCGGTGCGCCAATCGACTTCCGCCGCAATCATACTTCCGGTTGAGAGCAATGAGTGCAATTCGGGACGTGGTCCGCATTGATCCTGAACTCCTCGGCGGGACGCCCGTCTTCGTCGGCACGCGGGTTCCCGTCAGGTCGCTTTTCGACTACCTCGCGGCCGGCGACACGCTCGACGAGTTTCTTCGGCAGTTTCCATCTGTGACGCGCGAGCAAGCCATCGCTGTGCTCGCACTGGCCCGCGACGCAATGCTCACCCGGACCCATGGTACTTGACGAGAACGTCGTCTTGCCGCCGCAGGGCGCCTGCCTGCTCGCCCGGCAACTCGACGTGCCAACACCGGCCGGTTCGTCAGTCCTGTCGAGCCTTCAAACGCTGGGTGTATAATCCGCGTTGGCGAGAGAAGGCGTCGAGGGCGCGGTGTCGAAGAGCAAGAACAAGAACAAACAGCCGTAGCGCCGGGCTCCATCCATTCCGGACTAGAGGGCGTTGGGTGAAATCCAAACTATCGACACTGGCACTTGCGCTGCTCCTATGGTCGGCCGTGACTGCAGTTGCTCAACCCGGCACACTCTATCTCGGCCGACTGGATCCTGCGGCGCTCGCGACTGGGACCATGGGCGGCGTCCGACTGGAGCGAGTCGAGCACGGCAAGTTGCCGGTCCTACCTGCCTCGTTTTCCCGGGCCTCATCCGTCTACACCGATGAAATCGAGTGGAGTGCAGCAGGTCGTGACGGCAAGATCAGAGTCGTCGTAGCGGAAGCTGTGTCCGGAAAATGGTTCGCCTGTGCCGACCTGGATGGCGATTCCAAGTACCAGATCGAAGAATGCGGATACTTCGTTCCAGGGAAGCAGGAGGACTCGTCCGACCCGGAAGTTCGGTTCTCGGTCCCGTCTCGCGTCGGTCCGTTTCGGCGTCTCCCGCTCGTGCTGATGCTGCCAGCGGTTGGTGACGCTGGTAAGGATGCGGGCTATCCCAAACTGACGTACACGAGTTGGGTGTACGCCCGTGGCGCTGTCGACATCGCTGGACAACGGACGCTCATCACGATGGGCGTGAGTCTGTCAAAGGGCGGTCTCGTAGATCCTCGCAATACCAGGGTCGGCCTGGACGGGAACGGAAATGGGAAGATCGACGGAAACGGGCCACCACTCGAATCCAGTGTGGCGGAGAACGAAGACCTCGTTTTCAAGGTCGGCAACCGTTACGTCACTGTCAAATCGGTTGACCCGGCCACAGGCGATGTCGTCGTCGAGGAACGTTCAGCGTCCGATTACATAACGATCGACCGCGTCATCGGCGGGACGATACCGAACTTCACATTTACCGATTTCGACGGCAGAGAGCCCAAGCTCTCCGATTTCGCGGGCAAGTATGTTCTGCTCGACTTCTGGGGGACGTGGTGCGGCCCGTGTCTTCGGGAAATCCCATTTCTGAAAGCCGCCTACGAGAAACTGCATGAGCGTGGATTCGAGATCATCGGAATCGATTTCGAGATCGAGGACGACTCTCCTGCGGGTCTTGCAGCTTCCCTGGAGAAAGCAAGGAAACTCGTTGCGTCGCTCGGGGTATCCTGGCCCCAGGCCACTCCCGCTAGCACCAACGACCTCACGCGCAGACGGTTTCGCGTGAAAGGGTTCCCGACGAATCTACTGGTCGGTCCCGACCTCACGCTACGTTCGGTAGGAGCCAACCAGAGTCTCCGTGGAGAGAACCTCTTGTCGACTCTCGAAGCGATGGTTCCTCAGAAGTAGCGAGCCGGCGGGCCCCCGCGCGCTTCCCAGCGCCCAATCCCACCCGAAACCGACCGAGATCCCCCGACCGAGAATTGCCGGACCGCAAGCGCCCGAACATACTTGCGGCCGGAGGCCGCCTGCACACGGTAAAGGGGCAGGGCCGGCGACGGGACACGACCATGTGGGACAGGTACGACCCGAGAGACTCCGAAGATCGGGACCGTGGCGGTTCCCTGGGACCACCCTCGCGGGAGCCGCGGCGGTGGGAGCGACCGAGATCAGGCCCGCGCGTTCAGCGCAGCGCCGGCTCAACAGCGTCGGGCGGCGATCACACAACCTGCTGTCGAGCCCTAGTCCTACTCGCTCCGAAGCAGTTCAACTGGGTCAATCGCAGCTGCCCGCCGAGCTGACACGAAAGTGGTCACGGACGCGACCGACACCATCAGGACGCCGACAGCTATCCACGTCTTTGGGTCGAATGGGCTGACGCCGTACAGGAGCGGCCTCAAAACGGAGGCGGCAATCGCAGAGCCGATGAAGCCCGCTCCGGCTCCGAGCAGAACGGTCCCAACGCCATCCCGCATCAGGAGGCCGACAGCCTGACCGGGCGCCGCGCCAAACGCCGCGCGGATCGCCAATTCCCGTCGACGTTCGGCAACACTGCGCACGGTCAGCGCAAACAGGCCGACGAGGGCGATGACGAGGCCGATCGCGGCGAACGCCAGCGCTGGCACCAACCTGGCGCGCCGATCGGCGATCGAGGACGCGACCTCCTCCCTCATCGTGCGGATTTCCGTCACCGCGAGTCTGGGCTCCACCGAGCGGATGGCGGACCTGACTTGACCGGCAATCAGGAGCGGGTCGTCGATGGTGGTTCTGACGATCAGCCGCGATACGCCCGACGGCAGAAGCGCCCACGGCACGTAAATGGCAGGGCCGAGAGGAGCATCGAGGCCAGCGTACTTCACGTCAGCCACGATGCCGACAACCCTGGGCCTCGCCTTGATGCCTAGCCCGCGTGGAAGCCGAAACCCAAGATCGCCGACGCGCACATCCGCGATTCGCGCCGCCTCCTCGCTGAACACCACTGTCGGTTCTCCCTGGTCCCCGTCTCCTTCCTCGAACTCCCGCCCCTTCAGCAGACGGATACCCAGGGTTTGGAAGTAACCGGGCGTCACGGATGCGAAGCTGAAGGTGTGGAATCCGCGGCCGGACGAGGCGAAGGTGATGCCGATCTTGAATGGCGACACTCGCGGGGGCAGGTTGCTGGCAACGGAGGCGCGGGCGACGCCGGGTATGGCCGAAACCCTCGTGAGGACTTCGGCCACCTGACGTCGTCCCTCGACGCCGTCACTTCCTGGGATGTCGCTCAGAGGGAGCGTCATGGTAAGGGCGCGATCGGGTTTGAAACCAGCGTCTTGCTGCAGAAGGACGACTACGGTTCGGGCTAGGAGCCCGGCCGTCGTCAAGAGAACGACGGACAGCGCAACCTGCGCGGCGACCAGCAGCCGCCGCGATCGTCGTCCCGTGTGGGTGGCCCTTGACGACGACCGCCCGAGCGCAGCGGCAAGGTTGCTCCGCACTGCAAACAGCGCCGGCGCGGCACCGCAAAGCAGGGTGATCGCCACACAGACGAGAGCGCTTCCAGCCAGGACCGCGGCGTCGACCCGGACAGTCTCCAATCTGGGGAGCAGACCGCCGGCGACGCTGATGAACAACCGCACCAGTGAAGCGCTCAACACCACGCCCGCGACAGAACCGGCGATCGCCACGAGGCCGCTCTCGACGAGCGCGGCTCGCACCAGGCGCGCTGGCGATGCGCCGAGAGCCAGGCGAATCGCCAGGTCGCCGTGGCGCAGCATCGCACGCCCGACAAGAAGAGACGCGACGTTCGCACACGCGACCAGAAGAACGAGCACCGACGAGACGACGAACGCCACGAGCAGAGGCTGCACGTGGCCCAACAGTCGTTCGCCGATCAACATCACCTCTGGATCGCCGGTCGCGCCGCCCGCGGCGGACACCTCCTTGGCGACGCGAACCGCATCCTCGCGCAACTGGGCCAACGTGACGCCGGGCTTCATGCGGGCGACCAGACGAAAGTAGACCGCCTGGTCACGTGTGCTCCACGGCGTGGCTTTCGCAGTCGAGTTCGCAGGGATCCACGCGCGCACGTCATCGGACGGAAATGCGAACGCAGCCGGCAAGATGGCCGCCACCTCGTATTCCCTCTGCCCGATGCCCAACGCTGGCCGCTCACCGGACCGGTCGAGACGCTGGCTGACGGCCGCGTAGTCTTTCTCGCACCAACCCGCATCGAGGCGGCCTTGAACGGCTGGGACTCCCAGCACTCGAAAGAAGTCATCCGTGACCAGCGCCGTCCTGATGAGACGCGGCCGACCGTCGCCCCGCAACGTCAGATCAACGCTCGTGTACCCAGCCACAGACTCCACCGTACGGAGACGCGAGCGCCACTGTTCGACGTCCTCGAGCGCCAGCCCATACTCGGTCCCTTGGTAGACGGACGTGAGGACGACGACACGTTCCGGTTCGGGGTATGGCAGGGCGCGATAGAGGATGCCATAGGCGACTGCGCCGACCGACGTGTTCACGCTCACGCCGAGGGCCAGCGTGATCACAGTCGCGAGAGCGAATCCCGGGGCCTTGCGCAAGCCACGAAGCGCGATGCGGATGTCACCAGCCAAGCCCGAGAGCCGCATGGTCCCCCTCCCTAACGCAGCGAACGGATGGAAAGAGCGACGCCTTCCGGATCGGCAAACGATGCCACAGACTGTCGGCCGAGACAAGCGGGATCGACCAGGGGGGCGCACGTCAGCAGAGTGAGGCGATGGCTCTGCGCCAAGAATCTCATGCTTGTATTACAGGCGAGAACGCTGTAATATATAAAACATGAAACATTCC
>Ga0209638_1000665_pt1 | contig 22569 bp, 20 predicted proteins | sample BarGraNGADG00211_FD_184490 | JGI IMG/M metagenome (GOLD analysis project Ga0209638, IMG submission 184490) | Arctic peat soil microbial communities from Barrow, Alaska - Barrow Graham LP Ref core NGADG0002-211 (SPAdes) (version 2) | ecosystem: Environmental > Terrestrial > Soil > Wetlands > Peat...
ATCAGTAAGTATCACAAAAACAGCAACATGCCAATAACTTCTTAGAAGTACTTCTAAGAAGTTATTGGCAACTATCTGAAATATAGCGCTATGCAAAACCGGATAAGAAAGAATACTAAACTCCTTTGACAACAGGAGCACTAATGCCTCTGCCGAAAGTTTCAATGCAAAAATTAAAGCCTTTAGATCTACTCAAAGAGGGGTTAGGGATATCAATTTCTTCCTTTATAGATTGTCCAAAATTTATGCGTAAAATCACAGATCCCACAACTTTTCAATTTGATCCCGGACAGCTTAAAATGTTTCTGACAAGGAGATCAGATTCCGGTTTGCTAAAGGGAGTTGAACTCTGTACAAACATCAAGGGTATCACAATCATAAATTTTGGCAAGGAAGACATTGTCAGACATGCCTTGGTATCCAAAATAGTCAGTACTTTTGAGAAGAATGAAGAGAGTTGCAGTAGTTTTTAACCCATAGTTTCAAGGTGTAGTTCAACATGTGCAGAGCATTTATTTTGTCAGTTCAAAAGTATTCCTTACTCTGACAATCTTTCTACTTATTTTAGAATTACCTTGAAGGGTCTGCTTTTTTTCAATGTTTGGAAAGTCTTTCTCAATAAATTCCAACTTAAACTTATTTGGAAGATTTTCTGCAATCATTGGATTATCAATCAAATGATTAACATAATCAATTGTCAATCCAATATTTCTTTCGACAGTTTCTTTATTTGTCATGTGTAAATATATTTCAGGACGAGACAACACTAAGCTATCTCTCCGCCCATCTCTCCTGTTGCAATTCCATTCTTGATTGTCCAAATACCGTTTACGATAACATGTTCTATACCTGCAGCAAACTGGTGCGGGTCTGCAAAAGTGGCTCTGTCAATTATTGTGTCAGGATTGAATACTACAACATCAGCTTTGTATCCGACCGAGAGCAAACCCCTGTTTTTAAGCCCAAGCCTGGATGCAGGAAGTGCAGTGCACTTGTGAATGGCTTGAGAAAGGTCCATCAGCTTTTCGTCTCTGCAATACTTTCCCAGGAATCTTGGAAATGTTCCGTATCCTCTGGGGTGTGGCATACTCTCAGACAATTTTCCGATGGGAGAGTATACGCCGCTGTCAGAAGCTGGCATTCCCAGCGGGTGAGACAGGAACAGTTTTACATTCTCCTCTGTCATTGCAAAGCCTATGGTATTTACATTTATTCTCTCCTGAATCAACAGTTCTCTTATAAATGGCCAAGGTTCCAGCCCTGTAAGTTTTGAACACTCTTCAATATTAAGTCCAATAAATCTCTTATTTTCCGGCAATCGGGAAGATGTTATGACTACATTTTGTGCTCCTCCCAGTCTTTCAATCCTGGATAATGTATATTCGCCTATCCGCTTAGATGCTTCCTCATTTTTCAATCTTGCAATTATCTCATCGGTAGTTCCCTGACGGTCATTTATAGGAATAAATACAGACAATCCTGTAGAGAAAGCTATGTATGGATATCTGTCAAAAGCAATATTAAGTCCATCTTTTGAAGCAGCCTCTATCTGCTTGATAAGCGCCGGAGCTTTATGCCAGTTAGCGGCATTCTGTGCCTTCAAATGGGAAATCTGTAACTTGACGCCTGCTCCCTTAGCTATTGCGATAGCCTCTGCAACTGCTTCCTCTACTCTGTCGTCTTCATTTCTCATGTGTATCGCAAAAAGCCCGTCATACTTAGCCACAACCTTGCAGAGTTCGATAATCTCTTCTGTTGTTGCATATGAACCGGGCACATATTCAAGCCCGCATGATATTCCTATAGCACCCCGTTCCATCTCCGCGGCAAGGATAGCCTTCATCTCCTCTACATTTGCAGATGTTGCCGGAACATTATTATCCCCTACAACAATCTGTCTAAGCGTCCCCTGGCCTACAAAGCTTTTGATATTAATACCAAATTTCTGTTTGGTAAGATCGCCGTAGTAATCTTCAATACTGTTCCATCTGCCTTTTGGGAAAGGGCTGTCTCCGCAATTGCCTCCAATATCCGTTGTTACACCTTGATATATTTTACTGTCTCCTAGCGGAGCATCAAAAATATTCCCATCTGTGTGGGTATGCAGATCTACAAATCCGGGAGATATTGCATTTCCTTTTGCATCAATAACCTTGTCTGCACTCTCTCCAATCGAACCTATGGCCGCAATCTTACCATCTTTTATGCCGAGAGACCCCTTGATTGGAGCCTTGCCATCTCCTGTGTAGATTAAACCATTTGATATTATAGTGTCGAAATGGTTGGTTACCCTAATTTTTTTTGAGTCGTAAAAACCCAGACTCAGCGCGGCTCCAGCCATTAAAGAGCTCTGCAAAAAGGCTCTTCTGGAGATGTTGTTTGCCATAATAAATTGGTTATTTGGTTATTTTATAATGTTAACTCCCTTAGTTTTATAAACTTTAAACTTCTCTCCATCTGCATAGACAAGGTATGCGTCTATGCCTGTGTTTTTCCCTAAAAACTCCTTTGTCTTATCCAGCCCCACAACCATAAAAAAGGTTGCGAGTGCGTCTGCTGTCATTGCATCGTCAGCTATTACAGTTGCACTTAAAAGGCTGTGTTTTACAGGGTATCCGGTTTTTGGATCTATTGTATGCGAGTATTTCTCTCCCCCCTCTTCGTAAAATTTTCTGTAATTGCCGGATGTTGCCAAACCTTTGCCGGTCAATGATAGTCTGTCCTGCAGATTCTCCCCTTTTATCATGTTCCCGTCAATTGGTTTGTCTATGCCTATCGTCCAATTTTTGCCTTTGGAGTTTACTCCTTTGCAATAAATTTCTCCACCAACCTCAATCAAATAATTTTTTATACCAAGTTTGTCAAACTCTCCGGCAATTACATCGGAAGAATAGCCCTGAGCAATTGCATTAGCATTGAGACTAAGTCTTTTATCCCTCTTAACCAACACACCATTCTCAATCTTTACCTTGTCCATCCCCACAAAGGTAAGAATGCTGTCAATATCTCTCTGGGTTACATGTATTCTGTTTTTAAACCCAAACCCCCATGCATCAAAAAGAGGAGCACCGGAGATATCAAACGCTCCATTGCTGATCTCGTAGATCTCTTTTGACCTGTTGAATACATTTATAAATAAGGAATCCATCTCCACACTCTCTCCTCTGTTAAGTTTTGAAATAATCGAACTATCGTTATATACAGACAGTGAGGTGTCAATCCTGTTTAGAATCTCGTTTACAAAGTTCTCAAGTGAGTCAGGAATATCCGGAGAATAGGCAATATGAAAAGTGGTTCCCTGGGCAAATCCGTCTATGGTTTTATACTCCATTTCCTTTGTACACCCAACGGAAATCATAAGGGGAATAATAACTGCTGAGAAAATAAATCGGATTGTCTTGCAATATTTCATGGCCATAGCGTAGTTTGGCACAAATTTAGCTAAAAAAATATATCTTTGTACGTTATAAATGAACTGTAAATAAAATATGAGACAATTCGCCAATCTTTTTATTCCGATAATAATTGTCACTATTCTCGTCGGAACCTCTTGTAAAAAAAACACTGTTACCCCAACAACGGTGTATATGACAGGAAATCTTACTTTTGTACTCCCGGAATACATAATAGCATCCAGCGAATTGCAGCTCAGCGTTTCCGGAATTACCGATCCTACCACTGGAATTACTTACAGATGGACTACAACAGGTTTTAGCGTAGACTCGGTTAAAGTGCAGAATGCTGTTATAAACGCTCCTGCCGTCTGTGGCAATTATATTATTACCGTAACTGCATCGCATGCCGATTATCCTACCGAAACCCTTACTATGGGGACCATTGTGATCGATCCTTCTTCCGAATCCAGCTTTTCCGGCGTTGTCAATGGCACTAAATCTATTGTTGACCTAAGGGATGGGAAAAAATACTACTACAATACAATCGGTGCTCTGGATTGGTTTACTTCTAACCTTAACTGGGCCGGTGCCGGAAAACCCTACAAAAATATTTATGCTCTTTCTCTGATTTTTGGTCGATTATACTCTTGGACAGAAGCCACAGGCGGGGTTTCTTCCAATACACCCGGCGGAGGACCTCAAGGTGCGTGCCCGGCAGGATGGTCTGTTCCAACAAAAAAGGACTGGGAAAGTTTTGCAAAGAATCTGAATGGCAATACCGATATTCTGTTTGACAGCAGTTGGCCAAACCTGGGTGGTAAAGTTACTGTAAATGCCAAATTAAACTCCGGCAACATCTGGAAGTACAGCCCCAACAATAATAAGGATAACCTGTTCTCTTGGAATGCACTACCGGGGGGAAGTATCTCAGATAATTTATCCAGGTATTCAAACCTGAATGGTTCCGGATTTTGGTGGTCATCTACCGAGAGAGATGCAACCAATGGCGAGTACAGGTATATATACTTCGATAGTGGTGACTTTCCTTACAACTTTGCTAACAAAAACTATTTTGGAGCATCTGTAAGGTGCGTTCGAAGTGTTCTTTAAATTTTAATATTATGAAATTATCAAAAGGTATTATTACTCTATTAGTAGTTCTTGGTGCTTTGGCAATTTTCTTCTTTTGGGCCACGGGCGGGTACAACAAACTGGTTTCACAACAAGAGCAGGTTACTTCTGCCTGGTCTCAGGTAGAAAATGTTTATCAAAGACGCGCAGATCTTATTCCAAACTTAGTTGCTACTGTTAAGGGTTATGCTGCTCATGAGCGAGAGACCCTGGAGGGAGTTGTTAACGCAAGGGCAAAGGCTACTCAGACAACAATAGATCCAACCAATATGACACAAGCGAGTTTGGATAAATTCCAGGCTGCTCAAGGAGAACTGAGTTCTGCTTTAGGTAGGTTGATGGTAGTTGTAGAACGCTATCCGGATCTTAAGGCAAATCAGAACTTTCTGGAATTACAGGCTCAATTGGAGGGCACAGAGAACAGAATTACTGTTGAAAGACAGAAGTATAATGATATTGCAAAAGGGTATAACACTCTTATCCGTCAATTCCCCAAAAATATTATAGCAGGTCTCTTCGGCTTCGAAAGAAAGGTTTACTTTGAAGCAAAAGAGGGTGCGGAGAATGTTCCAAAAGTGGAGTTTTAAGTCGTGGGAGCAAATCTTTTTATTTCTAAGGCAGAGCAAGCACTAATAGTAAAGGCTATTGAATCTGCCGAGCTCAACACATCCGGCGAGATAAGGGTTCACATTGAATCTTCTTGTAAATCGGATCCTGTTGAAAGAGCAATCTTTATCTTCAATAAGCTCAAGATGTTCCAAACAAAAGAGAGGAATGGTGTCCTTATTTATATAGCTTTTAAATCCAGAAAATTTGCTATTATCGGTGACATCGGCATAAACGCAAAGGTCTCTGCAAATTTTTGGGACGACGTAAAAAATAAGCTGCTGAACTATTTTGCCTTGGGTGATATCGTATCCGGTCTGACATTGGCAATATTCATGTCGGGAGAAAAATTGAAAGAATATTTTCCATATCAAACAGATGATACAAATGAACAGAGCAATGAGATATCCTTTGGTAAATAGGGCAATCGCAATAATTGCACTGCTTCTGTTAACGTTTATGACAGAGCTCTCTTATGCTCAGGTTCCGCCCAGACCATCTCCCCAAAGGCTTGTAAATGACCTGGCAGGAATATTTACCCCGGAGCAGATACAAAGCCTTGAGAACAAACTTGTGGAATTTGCAAATAAAACCTCAAATCAGATAGCAGTTGTAACGCTGACCAATCTGGAGGGTATGGATATGTCTCAGATGGCCTACTCGATTGGTGAACAGTGGAAGGTGGGGCAGGAAAAGTTTGACAATGGAGTTGTTATTTTAATAAAACCAAAAGCCGGTAATGAGAAGGGCGAAGTTTTTATCGCTACCGGTTATGGTCTGGAGGGTGCACTACCCGATGCTATCTGTAAAAGGATTGTAGAGAATGAGATGATCCCCAATTTCAGATCGAATAATTATCTGGGCGGAGTAGAGAAAGCATTGGCTGTGATAATGCCGATAGCAGCCGGAGAGATAAGTTCTGCCGAATATGCAGCAAAAACTCAAGTCTCAGGTGGTTTTGCATCAATTGCCGTTGTACTGTTTATGGTCATTGTATTTTTTGTAATGGTTTTCAAAAAGAATGGCCCCAATAATATGGGCGGTAAAGGCAAAAGAGGTCCAAGTGCATTAGATCTGTTACTGCTTGGTTCTCTCCTTTCCGGTGCCGGAAGAGGACGCTCAGGCGGATTCGGTGGATTTGGCGGTAGTGGTGGAGGCGGTGGTGGATTCGGCGGGTTCGGCGGAGGTGGATTCGGTGGCGGCGGAGCCGGTGGCAGCTGGTAAGTTACTCTTGTTATCAGTATTTTAAGTTCAACAGAAGTATTTCTGACTCTGTTCCTATTCTGTATTTCGGCCCCCATAGACCGATTCCCGATGATACATAGTAGTGAGTATTTCCCATTTTCTTATACCCGTATGGGAGTTCAAATATCCAACTAACGATTAGGTTACCCGGCCAAAATTGACCATTGTGCGTATGCCCGGATAATTGCAGGTCAATCCCGTTTTGCCGGGCCTCTTCTAAATTAATTGGCTGATGATCCAGTAAAATCTTAGATATTCCTTTGTTAAGCCCCTTTACCAGATCACTGAGAGGAGCCCTCTTACTGTTTATCCTGTCGTCTCTGCCTATTATGTACAACGAGCTGTCTGCAGCAAGAACAGTAGAATCTCTCAAAAAAGTAATCCCCGCCGATTTTATATAATCATAAATTTTCTCTTTATCTCCGCCATAAAATTCGTGATTGCCGGTAATTGCATAGACCCCGTATTTGGAGTGTATTGATGATAATACCTCTGACATATGCTCTTTAACAAGCGGCTCAATATTTCTGTCTACAATATCACCTGCCAGCAAAACAAGATCCGGGTTTTGACCGTTTATCATTGCTACATACTGCTCCAGGTTCTCTCTGTTAATATACGAGTTAAGGTGTATATCGCTCGCCAGAACAATCTTTATCTCTTTGTTTTGTAATGGTTTGTCTAAAGTAATATCGAGTTTGCTTACCTTGGGATTGTTGAATTTAAAATTTCCGTACACAAGGGTTATCGAAACTAATACTGCTCCTAATATTGCTAAAGAGAGTTTTACTACCTGATAATTACTCTTGATAAAGTCTGGGTAGAAATGAAACAGATGGTTTGCCAACCTTATCAGATCTATCGAGAAGGCGTAAAGTGAAAGATAGATAACCGCAACTAACCATGTGAAGCCAACAGCCGAGAGTAAAACAGATATCCTCTCAGGTATTTTATCTCCGTAATACATCCTTGCAAAAAAGCTTGCAAAGGAGAGAACAAAAATTAAACTGTAGATAATCCTTATACACAAATTGGGAGGAAATGCCTGCCAACCCCTTACAAAAACATAGGTAGTCACCCCCATGAACACAGAAAGAACCACTATAAAAAACATCAGTTTCACTTATAATATTTTATATGGTAATTTTGCAGTCTGCTTTGCTTGCACTTGTGCAGAAGCAGAAATCCAGATTAGTATTTCGTAAAATGCTATAATCAAAAAGGGAGAAATCAGATAATACACATGCAACCAAAAACTACCATGTATAAGCCCAAAGATCAATGAATTATCGTATGAAAAACTAATTTCGGCAATATGCAGACAATAATAGCCGATAAATTCCAGGATTAATAACGAAATAATGTATGTCAACCACAAAAATATCAATTGATTAGTTTTATTTTCAACTCGCTTTTTTATGAATAGGTACAATTCTATTATGTAGTAACCTCCAAGCAACCAAAGAAAAAATGCCCATAAATTGAGCCCGGGCGTATTGAAATATGAGATGTTGTATCGATACTGATAACTCCCTACCCAGATAAATGCAAACGTAAAAGAAGAGAGAATTATTTGAAATTTCTGTGAAATCATCGCTAAAAAAGTCTTTCCAGACTTTATGCTAATTAATTGATAACTGATCCATCCGCCTATTAGGCCGATAATTATGTCAGTAACTTGATCTTTGAAAGTTTCTGGTTTAAAAATATTGAATGCGAAAAACAGAAATGCTATTTCGAGTAGTTCATATAAAAAAAGTAAACTAAAAAGCCATAACCACTTTCGCTTAAACTTAAAAGCTGCAAGAAGCATAAAAATAACCAACCCACTCCACAAATGTATGAACGACCAATAATCGAAAAAGAACAAACTATTTTCGAATATTTTTGTATATAGCCAGCCCATATTAAAGTAATTTTATTAACTAGTGAATTACATTAGCTTCTTAAAGAAATCGTTTCCCTTGTCATCCACCAAAATAAAGGCAGGGAAGTTTTCAACTTCAATCTTCCAGATGGCCTCCATTCCAAGCTCCGGGTATTCAAGCACTTCTACCTTCTTAATGCTATCCTTAGCTAAGATAGCTGCAGGGCCGCCAATGCTTCCAAGATAGAACCCCCCATATTTCTTGCAGGCATCCGTTACCTGTTGGCTCCTGTTACCCTTGGCTATCATTATCAAACTACCACCATTACTTTGGAACAGATCTACATACGAGTCCATTCTGCCTGCGGTTGTAGGTCCGAACGAACCGCTCGGAAATCCTATAGGAGTTTTGGCAGGGCCAGCATAGTAGATCGGGTGATCTTTCAAGTATTGTGGCAACCCTTCACCTGCATCCAGACGCTCTTTCAATTTCGCATGAGCTATGTCTCTACCGACTATTATTGTTCCATTTAAAAGCAGAAATGTAGAAACCGGATGCTTTGAAAGTTCGGCTAAGACATCATTAATAGGACGGTTCAAATCTATTTTTATACCTCCTGCATGAGCTGCGTTCTCATTACGATACTTCTCGGGAACAAGCCTGATAGGGTTCGAATCCAATGTCTCCAGCCAGATACCATCTCTATTGATCTTTGCCTTTATATTCCTGTCGGCACTGCAAGATACACCCATTCCTACAGGGCAGGATGCTCCATGTCTTGGCAGACGGATAACTCTTATATCGTGTGCAAAGTATTTACCTCCAAATTGGGCACCGATTCCAAGTGCTTGTGCTGCCTTTAACAGTTTTGCCTCCATCTCAAGGTCTCTGAAAGCGTATCCCTCTTCTCCACCCGTCTTTGGCAACTCGTCCAGATATTTTGCAGAAGCTAACTTAACTGTCTTCATACAAGCCTCAGCAGATGTTCCCCCAACTACAAAAGCAATATGATATGGCGGGCAGGCAGATGTTCCGAGGGTTTTCATCTTCTCAATCAGAAACATCTCTAGGGATTCGGGATTTAACAGAGCCTTTGTCTCCTGAAAAAGGTAGCTTTTATTTGCAGATCCTCCACCTTTAGCAACAAACAAAAACTTATACTCGTTGCCATCAATGGCATATATATCTATCTGAGCAGGCAGATTATTACCGGAGTTCTTCTCATTGTACATGTCCAGTGGTATGGTCTGTGAATAGCGAAGGTTATCCTGTGTATATGTGTCAAACACTCCGTGAGAGAGAGCCTCCTCATCTCCGCCGCCTGTCCATACGCCTTGACCCTTCTTCGCTACGATTGTAGCAGTTCCTGTATCCTGGCAGAATGGGAGCACTCCTTTTGATGCAATATCTGCATTCAGCAGCATGGTCAATGCGACTGCTCTGTCATTTACGCTCGCTTGGGGGTCGCTCAGAATTTTCGCAACCTGTTCATTGTGTTCCGGGCGGAGCATAAATGCAATATCATGCATCGCCTGCTTTGCCAACAGACGCAACCCTTCCGGATTGACTTTAAGTACCTCCTGCCCCTCAAACTGAGTTGTAGAAACATAATCTTTTGTAAGCAAATGATAGGGGGTCTTATCTTTTCCTAATGGAAACATTTCGTGAAACTTAAATTCCATAACTATCTGTTTTTAATGGTTTGAATTCTCCATTAGGAATGATTTCATAAATTCATTTATATCACCGTCCAAAACAGCCTGAGTATCTGAGGTTTCATAACCAGTTCTTAAATCCTTAACCATCTTGTAAGGGTGTAATACATAGCTCCTTATTTGAGACCCCCACTCGATCCGTAGTTTTTTCCCCTCCACCTCCGCTTCCTTCTCTTTCCTCTTTCTGAGTTCGAGCTCATAGAGGTGAGACTTAAGTATTCTTAAAGCATTCTGACGATTATCCAACTGTGAACGGGTTTCTGTGTTCTCTACCATAATTCCGGTCGGAAGGTGGCGAACTCTCACTCCTGTCTCCACTTTATTCACATTCTGACCACCTGCTCCTCCTGAACGATAGGTGTCCCACTCCAGATCACCGGGATTTATCTCTATCTCTATTGTATCGTCCACTGCAGGATATACAAATACAGAAGAGAAAGTAGTTTGACGTTTACCTTGAGCATTGTATGGTGAAATTCTCACAAGTCTGTGGACTCCATTCTCAGGCTTAAGGTAGCCGTAGGCATAATCGCCCTCAAACTCGAGGGTAACAGATTTAATCCCCGCCTCTTCTCCTTCCAGCAGGTCGTATATGTGAACTTTGTAGCCGTTTCTCTCTCCCCAGCGAACATACATTCTCATTAGCATAGAGGACCAGTCATTACTCTCCGTTCCACCTGCTCCTGAGTTAATCTTTAGGATTGCCCCCAGATTATCTCCCTCGCTCCCAAGCATATTTCTAATCTCCAAGGCATCGAGCTCAGAAATGAGCTCCTTGAAATGTTTGTCCAACTCTCCCTCAACGGAACTATCCTCTTTTGCGAAGTCTATTAAAACGCCAAGATCCTCAATAGACTTTTCAATCTCTGAGTATCTTTTTACCCAATATTTTATGGATGAAACCTTTTTAAGAAACAGCTCTGCTCCTTTTGGGTCTTTCCAAAAGTCAGGGGCAAGAGTCTTTGCTTCACTTTCCTCTAATTCAACTCTTTTTTTATCGATGTCAAAGAGACCTCCTCAACGTAGCTGCACGCTGCTGGACCTCTTTCAACTGTTCCAGATTAATCATTTTAATTCATTTTTTTACGAACGCGAAGTTAACCAATTATTTTGTTTACAACCTCCAAAATTTTATCGTATCCAAAACCTCTGGAGAGGGCAAATCTTATCAGTTTTGCCTTGCGGACATCCTTTGCATCGTCCTTCTTAAGACTTCTTGCCTTTGTAGCCAGTATTTTCTCAAGATTCTTCCTTTCGCTCTCCTTATCCAGCTGCGAAACTGCAATGCTGATTGCCTTCTCGGAAACCCTCCTGTTTTTTAGTGCATAAGTTATTTTCCTGGGCCCCCAGCCGCTCAGACGTGATTTGTCCCTTACGAACGCCAAAGCAAAACGCTCTTCGTTCAGAAAATCATCTTCCTTGAGTTTATTGATGATTGAGTTGGTTTCAGTTTCGTTAAGCTCAAAGCGCGCCAGTTTTAAACGGATGTCATGTTCGCAATATTCACGGCCCGAGCACATCCTCTGCATAGAAGAAAGCGCAGGTGAGCCGGTATTGCGGCTCTTTTTATTATTTGATAAACTGTCCATTATTATTCCATAAAATTAGTTATAATTTTTTTACCTTTAAAGGGAAAGTGGTGATTATAGGGGCTGGTATCAACTCCAACGGAGTTTTTTGTAAATGACACTTTTCCAGCTATTTGAAAAATTATTTCCGAAAACCTGCTGAGAAAAATTTCATGTACACACCTGCCAAACTACCACCCTACGAAATTGTAAAATCCTACTTAACAGAACTCTTTTTAAAAATATTCTAGTGGGCAATTTTTATTGTAATTTCAAAGTTGAAGCCCTGTATTTCTGTAACTTCCACATTTACTGTTACTTGATAATCATAAGTCGAATGTACATTCGACTTATGATTATCAACACATTGACAGTCAGAGTTATGGCTATTTTTTTGGGAGATTTAATAATTGTCGACTAATTCCATTATTTGCCTTTAAAGGAGAAGGAATTGGTCTTTAAAAAGCTGCTACCGCAGTACTCGAGGGATACTTTGATGCAGTTTGAGGTAACTTGTTAATCATAAACTATTTGTAAAATGCAATTTAAAATTATATAAAAACTCAGAATTTTATCAAGCTCATATTCAAATACATACCTCAAACTGCGTCAAAGTGTCTTTTGCTTTTGGCAGATCAAAGCCGTGCGCTGGCAGAGCGTGGTTGTGTGCGAGCAGAAAGCAGTCTTTTGCTGCCTGAAAGCAGCCTCACTGCCTCTCCAACCCATAGCACTATAGAGGTCAATCCAATTATCATTAGCCAATCTTTTAACATTAACGGCTCCGTTCTGAATACCTCTCCACCAAACTGAACTATCAGGAATTGGCCCACTACAATGAGCAAAGCTACCGATACAAAACCTGTACATTTGGATATTCCTTTAAAAGCAGAACCACCCACTCCGTATGTCTTTGCATTGAACATGTTCCAGAACTGAAGCATCACAAAAGTTGTAAAAAACAGAGAAAGGTTGTAACGGGAAATCTGACCGTTCTGGTCGGTAAAGAAATAAAGCAGGCCAAACAATATCAGCACAAACATTACACCAGTAAAGAGTATGTTTCTCCTCATAGACGGAGTGACGATAAAGTCTGCAGAGTGCCTTGGTTTATTCTCCATTACCTTGCTGTTTGGCGGCAGAGATGCCAAAGCTCCCGCTGCAAAGGTGTCCATGATGAGATTTACCCAAAGCATCTGAGTTACCGTCAAAGGTAGCTGGTGCCCGAACATGGAACCCAGCAAGACAATAATCAATGCAGACACATTTATTGTGAGTTGGAAAAGAATGAATCTTTGTATATTCTGGTATAGCGATCTTCCCCACATAACTGCTGTTGCAATGCTGTTGAAGGAGTCATCCAAAAGTGTTATGTCGCTCGCCTCTTTTGCAACAGAAGTACCTGTACCCATAGAAAGCCCAACATGGGCGTGATTTAGTGCAGGAGCATCATTTGTGCCATCACCTGTAACTGCAACAACGGCACCTGCCTTTTGAAGCAGTTGAACAAGGCGTTGCTTATCTGTCGGTCTGGCCCTGCACATTATTTTAAGTTTTAAAACTATGTTGAGTGCCTCCTCATCTGTAAGCTTTTCAAAATCAACGCCGGTAATTACAACATCGTCCCCATCATCTGAACTCAATATTCCAATTTTTTTACCTATCTCCTTTGCTGTTCCCAGAGTATCTCCGGTAATAATTTTAACATCGATACCCGCCTTAAGGCACCTGGCCACAGCATCGGGAACATCCTCCCGAACAGGATCGGATATTGCCACAATTCCCAAGTATGTCAAACCGCTCTTGGACAGATCTTCAATTGAGTGATCCTTGTTTGTTGTAACTTCTTTACAGGCAAAGCCGAGAGTTCTCATCGCCTGATTCTGATACTGTAAAAGTTGTTCATGAACTCCCTGGGGAGCATCCATGCAGTTAGATATTATAATTTCCGGCGCTCCCTTCACATAAAGTATTCTTTTGTTTAATTCCGCAGATTCTACAATGGTTGCCATATATTTCCTCTCGGTCGAGAATGTAAGCTGATCAACAATTTTAACTCCTTCTCTAATCTCGAGATAGTTTATTCTTTGATCGTGTAACCAAAGCAGGAGTGCCGCCTCTGTGGGATTTCCGAGTGTTTTAATTTTTCCGGATGTAGAGAAGTCCAGATAGGCTGTGGAATTAGCAGATATACTCTCCTTTATAAGTATGCTCGCCGCGCTGTTATCCAAATTTTGATCCTTTAATCCCACAAAATTTGTAGCAGCAACTCTCATCTGGTTTTGGGTTAAGGTCCCTGTTTTATCTGTGCAGATAACTGTTGCTGCTCCCATAGTCTCCGTGGCATGCATCTTCCTTACAAGATTATTGCTCAGCAACATTCTTCTCATGCTCATAGCAAGGCTCAAGGTAACAGACATTGGAAGCCCCTCCGGCACTGCGACAACAATTAATGTAACTGCAACCATAAAGTACAGAAGGATCCTGCTGGCTACATCAATTGATATCCACGAATCTGCATCCAAGGGGTTAACACCAAAAAAATAACCAATGGCGACTATTGTTACAGTGGTAAGTATGCCAAAGAATAACCATTTAAACCAACTACCTTCATGTACCCCTTTTGGGAGGGTTACCCTCTTGCCCATTATCTCCAATCCATCATACAGAATTGGTACCCAAACTTTAACGACAGCAACGATAACACCGGAGATTACAGCACCAAGCAAACCGATCTGCCCAAGCGTATATTCTGCCTCTCCCATAAATAGATCTTTCACAAAAAGAGTGGTAAACGTAAGGATTGCAAGAACAAATCCAAAAAATCCGATAAATTTGGCCAAACCCTCAAGTTGTTTGTTCAATGGTGTCTCTTCTTCGTTTGCCTCTGTAGATTTCTTTGCCACCTTTCCGAATTCGGTTAAGTCTCCCACTGCAAAAATTTGATATGTGCAGTGTCCTTCTACTATTGTTGTCCCCTTGAGAATATGATTGGTGGGATATGTTGCTTCACGGTCAAAATATTCCGGATTAGTGCTCTTTTCGATTACCGGTTCTCCTGTGAGTGAAGATTCATTTACAGAGAGTGATACTGCCTCCAGAAGCTCTCCGTCTGCAGGCACCTCTTCTCCGGTATCTAAAATTACAACATCTCCTACAACTACATCTTTTTTTGGAATTTCACTGATATTCCCGCCTCGTATAACCTTTACCAAGGTTTCGTCATTTACCTGATTAAGGAGATCAAACCTTTTGCTTGCATCCATTTCAAACCAGAAAGAAACGCCTGTTGCAAGAAAAATTGCACAAAATATTCCTATGGTCTCAATAAACTGATTGTGAATAAACGAGATTCCCAATGACAAGAAGGCAGCAATCAACAAAATTCTGATTATAGGATCTTCGAATTTCTCAAGAAAAAGCTTCCATAGAGGATCTCTTTTGGGTGGTGTAAGGATGTTCGATCCATTCTTTTCTCTGCTCTCTAATACCTCTTTGGATGTAAGCCCCTGATAGCGATTTCTCTTTTCCAAAATTACCTGTTTAAATTACTTTTACCGCTTAGCATTCCACACGCGGCTAATATATCCTCTCCTCTTGAGGCCCTGATGGTTGTTAATACTCCGGCGTTATTAAGCCTGTTTTTGAAAAATTCAATCTTTGCGTCCGGAGATGAGACCAAGGGAAAATTTGTGATTTGGTGAAACCTTATAAGATTTACTCTGCACTCTATCCCCTTTAACATTCGGATGATACCGTCAGCATGTCTTTTAGAATCGTTCCAACCACTAAACATTATATACTCGAAGCTTACCCTTCTCTGTCCGGAGAAGTCATAATTTTTGACAAGATCAATGGTTTCTGAGATCGGATAGGCTTTTTGCATTGGCACCAACTCATTTCGTTCTTCGTCAAACGGGTTGTGAAGAGATATGGCAAGGTGACATTTACTCTTTTCAAGGAACTCTTTTAAAGCGGGGTAAACACCAATAGATGAAAGTGTTATTCTTTTGGGGCTCCAGGCAAATCCCCAGTCCGCTGTCAATATCTCTATGCTTTTAAGAACCGCATCAAGGTTATCAAGTGGCTCTCCCATCCCCATAAATACAGCATTTGAAAGCTTATCGCTCTCATCAATATTTGTAAATTGAGATATTATCTCTCCGGCTGTGAGTTGACTTCTAAAACCAAGACGGCCAGTCATACAGAACTTGCATCCCATTTTGCATCCACACTGAGATGAGATACAGAGCGTAGCCCTCTCATCCTCCGGTATCACTACCGATTCGATAGTATATCCGCCGATTGTAGGAAAAAGATATTTTTTTGTGCCATCAAATGAAATTTGTTTCTCAATTGAGGCAAAACCCCCAACCTGATAATCTGCAGAAAGTATCTCTCTGGCCTGTTTAGAGATGTTGGTCATTTGGAAAATATCTGAAGCCTTTTTTTTGTACATCCATTCTGTCAATTGTTTGGCGGTAAAGGATGGAAGTGACAGATCTTCAGCGATTTCCTTTAACTCTCCAAGGCTCTTACCAAGTAACCATTTTTTCATTCGGTAAATGTACGGAAAATTAAAAATCATTTGTTATTTTTGCATGAATTTAAAACATAAACATTATGGCAAAGGAGAGTGCGGAAGTAAAAAAGGGGTTTGAAATTAGCCCCGAGAAGTTGAAGGCTTTACAAGCTACTTTAGACAAAATTGAGAAGGATTACGGGAAGGGAACTGTAATGAGAATGGGTGAAGTACCAAAATGGGAAGTATCCACAATAGCCTCTGGTTCAATTGCCTTGGACCACGCTTTGGGAATTGGCGGGTACCCAAGGGGTAGAGTTATTGAGATCTATGGTCCTGAATCGAGTGGTAAAACCACATTAGCAATGCATGCTATTGCTGAGGCCCAAAAAGTTGGAGGGTTAGCGGCAATAATTGATGCCGAACACGCATTTGACAGAACTTATGCAAAGAAATTGGGAGTAAATATAGACACTCTTCTAATTTCGCAACCGGATAATGGTGAGCAGGCTTTGGAAATTACAGATCATCTGATTCGTTCGGGAGCGATTGATGTAATTGTCATTGACTCCGTAGCAGCATTGACACCTAAGGCAGAGATTGAGGGGGAAATGGGTGATTCTAAAATGGGTCTTCAGGCCCGTCTTATGAGTCAGGCATTAAGAAAATTAACCGCTAATATCAGCAAAACCAACACCTGTTGTATATTCATAAACCAGCTCCGGGAAAAGATAGGAGTTATGTTTGGGAATCCGGAGACAACAACCGGGGGTAACGCTCTTAAGTTTTATGCATCTATAAGAGTTGATGTACGCAAAATTACACAGATTAAAGACGGAGAAGAGGCAACAGGAAACAGGGTTCGTGCAAAGATTGTAAAAAACAAGTTGGCACCCCCTTTCAGAAAAGCTGAATTCGACATAGTCTTTGGAGAGGGTATTTCAAAGATTGGCGAGATAATCGACCTTGGCGTAGAGTTTGAATTTATTAAGAAGAGTGGCTCCTGGTTCAGCTATGGAGAGGCAAAACTCGGACAGGGCAGAGATGCGGTAAAACAGATTCTTCTGGATAATCCTGCTTTAATGGAAGAGATTGAGGCCAAAATAAGAGCTAAGCTGCTCGAGAGCAGAGACTAATTATGGAGACAGTATTAAGCGGGATTCGTTCTACGGGTCACCTGCACATTGGCAACTACTTTGGTGCACTCAAAAACTATATTAAGATGCAAGATGAGTATAACTGCTTTTTCTTTATTGCAGATTTACACTCATTGACTACTCATCCGCATCCGACAGATTTTCATGCAGGGGTTAAGACTATTCTGTCTGAATATCTGGCTTCCGGCCTGGATCCCCAAAAGTCTGCTCTCTTTGTACAAAGCGATGTGCCTGAAGTTTTGGAGCTCTATATCCTGCTGAATATGATTGCATACAAAGGGGAGCTTGAGAGGACAGCCTCTTTTAAAGAGAAGGTGCGCAAACAAGAAGATAATGTAAATGCCGGTCTTCTCACCTACCCTGTTCTTATGGCAGCAGATATTTTAATCCACAGGGCAAACAAAGTTCCTGTAGGGAAAGATCAGGAGCAACACCTGGAGATGGCACGAGTTCTTGCCCGCAGGTTCAATAATATGTATGGTGTCAATATTTTTCCTGAACCTCAAGCATTTAACTTCGGCAGCGATCTTGTAAAGGTACCCGGGTTGGATGGCAGTGGTAAGATGGGTAAAAGCGAGGGAAACGGAATTTTCCTATACGACGACGAAAAGACAATTCACAAAAAGGTAATGAAAGCTGTTACAGACTCCGGCCCCACAGTGCCAAACAGCAAAATGCCGGAATCTATCGGGAACATATTCACTCTCTTAAAGATTGTATCCACACCTGATACTGTTACACATTTTACTGAGACATACAACAACTGTTCAATCAGATACGGAGATCTAAAGAAGCAACTCGCAGCAGACATTTGCAAACACACTCTTCCTATAAGAGAGCGCATCGGAGAGATTTACAACGATGACGCTTACCTCCACAAAGTGGCTACCAGGGGTAAAGAGTTAGCAAGGGAGAGCGCACAAGCGACTCTTAAAGAAGTGAAGGCCGCAGTCGGGTTCAAGAGCTTCTGAATTATGAATGATTAGTAAAACCACAATAGACAAAATTTTTGATGCAGCTCAGATTGTTGATGTTATCAGCGATTTTGTAACTCTTAAGAGAAGGGGGGCAAACTACACAGCTTGCTGTCCTTTTCATAATGAGAAGACCCCATCTTTTTCTGTTTCCCCTACCAGAGGCATATATAAGTGCTTCGGGTGCGGAAAGGCCGGCAATGTCGTAAACTTCGTGATGGAACATGAGCAACTCTCCTATGTGGATGCGCTTAAGTATCTTGGAAAGAAATATGATATTGAGGTAGCAGACAGAGAGGAGAGTGCACAGGATGTAGAGAATCGTCTGAAAGGCGAAAGCCTGATGATTGTTTCTCAGTATGCACAGGAGTTCTATACGAATGCCCTTTGGAATTCTCAAAAGGGACAAGCTATTGGAATCAGTTACTTTAAAGAAAGGGGTTTCAGCGACCAGACAATAAAGAAGTTCATGCTTGGCTGGGCTCCTGATGGGAAGGATGGGATGTGTCCTGCTGCTTTGAGAGCCGGATACAAAAAGGAGTTTTTGATTGCAACCGGGCTTGGAATCGAGAGAGAGGGAACCGGAGAGTTGGCAGACAGATTTTACGACAGGGTTGTCTTTCCTATTCACTCCATATCTGGCCGGATTATTGCCTTTGGCGGAAGAACTCTCCGCACAGATAAGAATATTGCAAAATATATTAACTCTCCGGAAAGCGAAATTTATGTAAAAAGCCGCTCTCTTTATGGGATATATTTTGCTAAATCCTCTATTGCCAAACTGCAGAAATGTTATCTGGTAGAGGGCTATACAGATGTTATCTCGCTTCATCAGGCCGGCGTAGAAAATGTGGTTGCATCAAGCGGGACATCTCTTACAACCGATCAGATCAGATTGATAAAGCGCTTCGCCCCGCAGGTGACAGTTTTATATGATGGAGATTCAGCAGGAATTAAGGCTTCAATCAGGGGCATAGACATGCTTCTGGAGGAGGGACTTCAAGTTAAGGTTGTTTTATTCCCAGATGGAGAAGACCCGGACTCTTTTGCCAGAAAACACACTACGGATGAGCTAAAGGATTTTTTAAAAAACTCCGAGCAGGATTTTATTGCCTTCAAAACGCAACTTTTAGCAGAGGAGACAAAAAGAGATCCTATAAAAAGAGCACAACTCATATCTGAAGTTGTTGCCAGCATTGCAGTTATTCCGGACGCTATCAGTAGAACAGTGTATATAGAAGATTGCAGCCAAAGGTTAAAGATAGATGAGAGCATTTTGGCTCAAGAGGTAAAAAAACTGAGAAAGAAGAGGCAATACGGGGCATACTCTTCTGAGACATCTTTTGAACCCGAACCCGGCCTTCCAAAATATTTTCCACCTCTCGAGACAGGAGAAAGAGTTCCAGATTTTGTAACAAATATCTATTGTGAACCGGCAGAGAAAGAGCTTCTTTACTACCTGATTAAGTTTGGCGAATACCCGCTTTTTGGCAAGGACGAGGGTGAAGATACCACAATTAAGGTTTCTCAATTTATTCTCACTGAGCTCCAAAATGACGATCTTGAACTTCAAAATCTGTTATACAAAAACATCTTTGACGAGTATTTCCAAATTAGAGAGTTGGGACAGGAGGAAATCCAAAAGCACTTTTTAAACCATAGAAATCAAGAGTTTGTTCAAGTGGTACTGAGCCTCCTGCACCAGGAACACAGCCTTACCATAAAACAGTTCCTAAAGGCTCTCATTCCGGAAGAGAATGTGCTCTCCACTGTTGTTCCAAAATCTATATTGATATATAAAGCAAAAATCACCGGAATAGCATATCAAAACCTATGCGAAAAGCTGGCAAAAGCCCAGGATGCTAAAGATAGTGAACTGCAAAACAATATTTTAAAACAACTGCAAATTTTAATGCATATTCGCAACTCGTTTGCCAAAGAGCTAAACAGGTTGACGATTTGACATTTTTCTTATCTTTGCTGTCTAAGAATTTCAAAAAATGGGAAAGAACTACAAAAGACATCTTGTAACGGCAGCTCTTCCATATGCCAATGGAGCCGTGCATATCGGTCACTTAGCGGGTGTTTACATACCTGCAGATATCTATGTAAGATATCTCCGAATGCGTGGGCGAGATGTCAAATTTATTTGTGGTTCAGACGAGCATGGAGTTCCAATCACCATAAAAGCAAAACAGCAAAATCTTACTCCACAGGAGGTTGTGGATAAATACCACATGATAATCAAAGACTCCTTTGAACGTTTGGGGATAAGTTTTGACATCTATTCGCGCACAAGTTCAAAAATTCATCATAAAACCGCTTCCGATTTCTTTAAGAAACTCTACTCAGAAGGCAAGTTTATAGAAAGGGAGAGCGAACAGTATTACGACGAGGAGGCTAACCAATTTTTGGCAGACCGTTATATTGTGGGAACATGTCCAAAGTGCGGAGCAGAGAATGCATATGGAGATCAGTGCGAAAAGTGCGGCAGCACTCTCAGTTCTACAGAGTTGATTAACCCTCGCTCTGCATTAAGCGGCAATACCCCCGTTATGCGCAAAACCTCACACTGGTACCTTCCTTTAGATCAATACGAGGGTTGGCTTAGAGAGTGGATCCTGGAGGGACACAAAGAGTGGAAAAGCAATGTTTATGGTCAGTGTAAATCCTGGTTAGACGGCGGTTTGCAGCCAAGAGCTGTGAGTCGCGACTTGGATTGGGGCGTTCCTGTTCCTGTTGAGGGAGCAGAGGGAAAGGTTCTTTATGTTTGGTTTGATGCTCCAATCGGATATATTTCCAATACCATTGAGCTACTTCCAAATGATTGGGAAAAGTGGTGGAAAAGTGAAGATACAAAACTGGTTCACTTTATTGGAAAGGATAATATTGTTTTCCACTGCATAGTTTTTCCGGTTATGTTAAAAGCCTATGGAGACGGATTCATTTTGCCCGAAAATGTTCCTGCAAATGAATTCCTCAACCTGGAAGGAAACAAGATATCAACCTCAAGAAACTGGGCAGTATGGTTGCACGAATATCTGGAGGAGTTCCCCGGACAGGAAGATGTTCTTCGCTATGTTCTTTGTGCAAATGCACCTGAAACCAAGGATAATGATTTTACCTGGAAAGACTTCCAAACCAGAAATAACAGCGAACTGGTAGCAATATTCGGCAATTTTGTAAACAGAGTAGTCGTTTTAACTCATAAGTACTTTGGAGGAGAGGTACCTGCAAACATAAAGAGCGAACTTATAGACGATGATGTATTGAGCCAAATCCCGATTATCAAAGCCTCTATCGAAGAAAGTCTAGAAAGTTTCCGCTTTCGTGAAGCTCTCAAAGAGGCGATGAACCTGGCAAGATTGGGGAACAAGTATCTTACAGAAACAGAACCATGGAAGCTTGCCAAATCGGATATGGAGCGCGTAGCAAGTATTATGAATGTTTCTTTACAAATTTGTGCTAACCTTGCTATTGCCTTTGAACCATTTCTCCCTCACACTACCCAAAAACTGGCCTATATGCTTAATATAAAAAGCAGAAATTGGGAAGATTTTGGTTCCGACGCTATTTTGCAGCCGGGCCATATGATAAACGAAGCAAGACTCCTGTTTGACAAAATAGAGGATGCTGCTATTGAGGCTCAGATAGCAAAGCTGGAGGCTTCTCGTTCGCAAAATCGGATGGACACTTCAGAAAACGAGATTGTAAATCAAGAGAGTAGAGTAACTCCTCAGAAGGACGAGTGTACCTATGATGAATTTACAAAAATGGACATCCGTACTGCAACTGTGCTGGAGGCCGAGAGAGTTCCCAAAACAGATAAACTCCTTAAATTAACAATCGATACAGGAATAGACATCCGCACAATAGTCTCAGGAATAGCCGAATACTACACTCCTGAGGTGATGATTGGTAAACAAATTTGTATACTTGCTAATTTGGCTCCCAGAACAATTAAAGGAATTGAGTCAAAAGGAATGATCCTAATGGCAAAAGAAGAGAATGGAAAAATGAGAATTGTTACTCCCCAGGAGCGTATCGCAAATGGCGGTATAATCAGTTAAAGCTGCTTGAGCAGCTCCCTCTCCTCTCTATTGTAAAGCAACCACTCCCAGACAGGCCTGATCTCATTTTTAAAGATAACCATCAGAACAATTATTGCTATAACAGTAAATAATACTGCAAAAACAGTTATGGATTGTTTTGCAGTTTTACTTAATGGCACCTTTTCTTTAGGAACTTTGTAATTTAACTCCTCAATCTGCCCTGGCTTTGCCAATATTTTAACATTTATTGGCTCAAGACCATAGGCATCCGGATAGATGAAAAGCTCTTTTTCTGCAACAAAAAAATAGTCATTTTGACCTGTCGCTTTCATTGTTCCG
>Ga0209638_1000666_pt1 | contig 22544 bp, 19 predicted proteins | sample BarGraNGADG00211_FD_184490 | JGI IMG/M metagenome (GOLD analysis project Ga0209638, IMG submission 184490) | Arctic peat soil microbial communities from Barrow, Alaska - Barrow Graham LP Ref core NGADG0002-211 (SPAdes) (version 2) | ecosystem: Environmental > Terrestrial > Soil > Wetlands > Peat...
GACGCGGCCTACCGCGAGATCCACTCCACCAAGGGCCACGATGCCTTCCTGGTCGAATGGGATCAGATCAAGACGATCCTGCTCGAGGCTCTCAAGTAGCCGCCTGACGTGGCTCTCCCGATCTCAGCCGTGGTTGCCGTTCCGCGACTACGTTCCGTTGGAAGCCGAGGCGTGGCCACGTTCGTTGGCCACGCCTCGCTCGGACCGTTCCGGCCGTGGCCGCCGGCCCGGCGGCAGGACACACGTTTCCGCGGGATACCACTGGGCGTGGTGTTGTGTGGAACCGGCGACGGAACGGGAGCCCGGAAGCGTGGCGGGTCGGCCCCGGCGACTAATAGGGCCCGTTCGACCGGGCGAAAACGAGCCTCTTCCGGCCCTCCGAGAGCGGAGAGGCGGCCTTCCCCCGGTTGATCGCCACACAACACCACCGGCAGTGGTAAGGCTTGGAAATCGCCGATCACTGCCGGCACGGCGCGCCGGCAGCGTCGCGCCCGCCTCTTTCCGCGGGCCGCCCGGCTACGGGACCTCGAGCCAGCCCTCGCGCAAAGCGCGTGTCGCCAGCTCCGTCCTAGACTGCAGAGCCAGCCGATCGAACAGCCGGCGCAGGTGGGCCTCGACCGTTTTGGAGGTGATCCCCAACGCCGAGCCGATCTCGTCGTTGCTCCGCCCTTCGATCACCAGAACCACCACTTCGCGCTCTCTCCCGGTCAGGACCGGAGCGTGCCCGACCGGGCGGACACCAAAGGCCAACCCGCCCGCGGCAGCCTTGCGTATCGACTCGACCAGCTCGGCAATCGGCGCCGTCTTGAGGACGAAGCCGGAGGCGCCCAGGCGCAGCGCCGCGGCCGCGTATTGCGGGTAGTCGTAGGCCGTGAGAACCACGATCGCGGGCATGCGCCGGCCACCCCCGCCGCTCAGCAGCCCCAGACCGCTTTGCGAGCCCAGCCGGATGTCCAGCAGGAGCACGTCGACGGCCGATGGATCGAGCAGCGGCGCAGCGTCTTCGAGCGACCCGGCGGTGCCGGCGATGCACAGTCCGGGCACGGTCGCGAGCAGGGCCGCCGTCCCCTCCCGAACGACCGGGTGATCGTCGACGATGGCGACTCGGATCGGCCCGGCAGCATCCGTCACGGCTGACCGAGCGCCGCGGCCTGCGCTGAGCCCGCGGATACGCCGCCGACCTCGACCCCGGCCACCGAAGACACCGGCCTGTCGGCCTCCCAGACGACGCCGACGCGCGTGCCCCCACCGGGACGCCGGCCGATTCGAAGCTCCGCGTGGATCGAATCGGCCCTCTGGGACATGTTCATCAAGCCGAAGTGGCCGCCCCGCTCGGCCACTTCGGCGGCGCCCGGGTCGAGACCTGGCCCTGCGTCGTCGACATCGAGCTCCGCCCAAGAGCCACCCGAGCGGTACCGAACGACGATCGGCGGCGCGCCGTGCTTGACCGCGTTGGTGAGCGCTTCCTGGGCAATCCGGAACAGCGCCAGCTCCACGTTGGCCGGCAGCCGCGGCTCGTCACGCAGCACCTCGAGGTAGACCGGCCCGCCCGCCAGCGCCTGGAACCTCTCGGTCAGCCAATCGAGAGCCGCCCCGAGGCCCAGGTCGTCGAGGATGGGGAGACGAAGGTCGCCGCAGATGGCGCGCAGGCGCGTGGCGACCGTTCGAGCAGCGTCCGCGTTCTCGGTATCGCCGGCCGCGTCAAGTCGCCGGACTAGCATCGTCAGGTCCTGCAGGGCGTCGTCGTGGATGTCGGCCGCGATCCGGGCTCGCTCCGCTTCCGTGGCGGCCACCACCACGTCGCGCTGCAGCCGGGCATTCGTAGCCGCTCGGAGCAGCAGAGTGAAGCGGCGCGCGAGCGGTACGGCGAGCAGCCAGACGACGATCGGGACCAGGAATCTCCGCCGCAAGAACAGGATCGCGAGCAGCCAGGCGACGATCACGACCAGAAACGGATTCCAGCCCCTGTTGACGAGCACCGTGAGGGCCACCGCCGGCGTAGCGGCAGCCAGCACGAGCTCAGTCGATTCGACGAAGCGGCCCGGAGCGAGCGCCGTTCCCGAGGAACCTTCCGCCTCATGCCAGAAGATGGGGCGCGCTGCCAGAAAGCCCGGCACGAAGACCATGGCCCCGGCCAGGATCGCGCCGTATGTGACGCCCCAGTTGAAGTCCACGCCTTTCAGGAACGCCAGGCCCGCCAGCACCGATGCAACCGCCAGACCCGCCGAGATCAGGCGAAGACGCTTGGCCGTGCCGGGACTCTCCAGCCGGTCGGCGAAGTCCGCGACAAGGGGGGCGAACCCGGCGGGGACGAGCAACAGCGAGGCCACCTGCGCGGGCTGGGCGGTCAACAGCTGCAGCGGCAGCACGACCAACGGGACGGCCGTGGCAACCGGCAGAGTAATGGCGAGTCGGCTCAGCGACGCCCCGGCCCTTCCCGTCCCGAGCCACCAGGCTCCCCCAAGTAGCACGACGACGCCGAGCACGACGGCCGGAAGGGAGTTGCGGCGATACCCGTCCTGCCATTGATCGAACATGAAGCCGATCGAATTGGGGAAGGTCACGTCGTAACCGACGGGCGGCCCCATGTATCCGTTCGCGTCGGGCGAAGCGGAAGCCGCGGCAGCCTGCTCGCGGGCCAGTTGAGCGCGGGCGGCCAGCTGGGCGGGCAGCTGCTCCGGCCACAGCGTAGTCACGTAAGTCCAGAGCCGCGGATGGGCTACCACAGCAGATCGAGCATCGGCAGACAACGCCAGCACGTCCACGTCGTCCATGTAGATGACGATCATCCCCGGCTGAACGCTCTCGAGAGCCGCCGGGCTGCCCGGATCGACTGAGTCGACCACGATCTGCCCGTCCTGCAGGCCGAGGTGCATGCCGCTCGGCGTTGGCCCGGCCAGATACGCCGCGACGCCCAGAAGCAGCGTTGCGACGATCACAACCAGAGCGGCTATGTCGCGTCGGCGGAGGCTCATATCGACGCCAAAGGTAGCACCGGGGATCGGGCCCAGAATGGCGGGGAATCCCTACACCGGCGCCGGGGCTCTCCCCACTGGGTGGCGGCCAGGGGGCGCCGTTAACCTTGCGCAAGATCATTCGAGGAGGGACCCATGACAACCACCACAGACTCGCCGCCGCTGCAGACATACGCCCTGAGCAAGACCTACGGCCGGCGCTTCGGCCGCCGGATCGAGGCGCTGAGGGACGTGGACCTGGCAATCCCAGCCGGATCCATCACGGCGTTGGTCGGCCCGAATGGGGCCGGCAAGTCCACCCTGATTCGGGGCTTCATCGGCTTCGAGCGACCGACCAGCGGCCGCATGACGGTCATGGGCGAGGATCCCTGGCGCGATCGCGGCCGCGCAATCAAACACACAGGCTACGTTCCCCAGAACGCGTCGCTGTACCGCTCCCTGACGGTGGCGCAACACCTCGACATGGGCGCCAGCCTGCGGCCCCAGTTCGATCGTGCCGTCGCCCGGCGCCGCCTCGAAGAGCTGGACATTCCGCTGGACCGTCGCGCCGACGAGCTGTCCGGCGGCCAGCAGGCCCAGGTCGGCCTGGCGCTCGCCCTGGGGACGCGCGCCGAGGTCCTGCTTCTCGACGAACCGCTCGCGGCGCTGGACCCGCTGGCGCGGCGCGAGTTCCTGAGCGTCCTGGTCAGCGCCGTCCGCGCAGACGGATCGACGGCGCTGCTCTCATCGCACGTCATCACCGACATCGAGTCGGCCTGCGACCGGCTGGTCGTCCTCGGCGGCGGCCGCATCCTCCTCGACGACACGCTTGCCGCCGCCGTCGACGGTCACCGAATCGCAGCGCCCGAAGATCCGCCGGCCGGTGTTCTCGTGGCCACGTTTCCGGGGCCGGCGGGCAAGGTCATGGCGCTGTGGCGCGCTGATGACGGGGGCCGGCCGGCCACGCTCGACGAGGTCGTGCTGGGCTACCTGGCGAGCGGCCGGCCGACGCGCTCGGACAGGCCGAATTGATGCTGACCCAGGCTCGCATCACTTTCCGACTCCACCGCTTCACGCTGCTGGCCGTGGCCGCGATGCTGCTGCTGGCGTCGGTCGCTGCCCTCTTCGTGGCCGTGCGTCTCCACGCCACCGGCGCTACGCCCGAATGCCTCGCATCGTGGCGGGGCCTTCCGTTCGGCGGCTCGGCCACGACCGATTGCCAGCGCCGAGCGAGCGAGTTCTACTCGATCTATGGCGCGTGGGCGAGCCCGCTCATGGGCGCGCTCGGTGGCGTCGTCCCGCTCGCCGGCCTGCTGGCGGGAGTGGCATTGGTCGCCCGCGAGATCGAGGACCGCACCGCGGCCGTGGCTTGGTCGCTGGCAACGTCTCGGACCCGATGGCTCGTCGGCCGGGTAGCGCCGGTCGCCGCCTTGCTGCTTGGGCTGTTCGCGATTGCCGCCTTTTCCGCAACCGAGCTGCAGCGAGCGCGCCAGCCCTCAATCGACCCCCTGCTCTCCTTCGACAACGCCAGCAGCCGCGGCCTGGAGGTGGTCGCCATCGGGATGCTCGTCTTCGCCGTGGCCGTGCTGGTCGGGGCCGTGCTGGGCCGAGTCCTGCCGGCGCTCATCACCTCCGCGGTGATCGGCGTGCTCCTGGTAGGGGGCGTGTTCATCAGCCAGCAAGCCTGGCTCCCGAGCCAGGCGGACATAGTCGACTTCCGGAGCGCGGAGGCACAGCAGGGCGGCGCCCTCTACATCGACCAAGTCATCCGGCTGAGCTCGGGCGAGCTCCGGTCGATGATGGAGTTCCAGTTCGACGAGAACACCGACGGCACCGTCACCGGCCTGCCCGCCGGGGCCACAATCGTAGGCATAGTGGTTCCGGGTTCGCGCCATCCCTTCGTCGACACCGTGCTGGCCGCCGTCATGGCGGCGATCAGCGCCGCGCTTCTGGCCCTGACCGCGTTCGTGGTGCGACGCCGGCGCCCCTCCTAGGTGGCGCTCGTGGCTCTCACTCCGGCCGCGCCCGCCGTGCCGTCTGCGACGGCCCGAACGCCGTTTCTTCATGCTCGACCGCGCCGTTTCTCCGAACGATTGCTGTGGCCACTCTTATGGAGAGACCCGTCGGTTCGTGGTGGCCGGAGAGCTGGCGGACGGGCCACCAGACCCAGAGCTCCCTGGTCCCGTAGCTCGTTTCGTGCGTGGCTCGTGCCTCCCTGGGCCCGACTCGGGCGAACTCTCAGATCCCTGCTTCGCTCGGATGCGCCGGGGTCCGCCTGGACTCTCCATAAGAGTGCTGGAGCCACTCGGCCGGAGAAACCACACGCCACGCAGCGGATGGCGCCCCGGCCCACCCAGCCAGTGACGTATCTCGACGTTTCGACTCGGGAACGCCGCCGTGAAGATCGCGGGGAACTTGGCGATGCCGTCGCGGAAGGTGCTCCGGTCCGCCATGGCCAGGACCACGCCCACGACGCTCGCCCGCCAGTTGCGCTCAGCCGCCAGGAGGGCTGGCACCAGCCGCGTCTTGCGATCGAGCGCGGACAGCATGCCCTGCAGGTTGTCGAGTTCGGACTTCACCTCGACCAGGAGCAGGGCTCGCTCCTTCGCCCGCCATCCGACTACGTCTACCGAGCCGCGTTCACCGAAGTGGCTGAAGCCGTACTCGACCGCGACTTCCCAGCCACTAGCCGCGAGCCGAGCAACGACTGCTTCGACGAGGGCAGCGTGGCGCGCGTCGACAAGGCGCGGGAGCTCGCCGCCGCGCCACCTGGGTTCGAATGGCATGCGGATCTCGAGAGCCGAGGCGATCTTGCGAATCGTCCTCACCGGCAGCCGATTCAGCTGCCCTCGCTCCACGATTGACACGGCCCACTGGCTCACGCCGGCGAGAACGGCCACGTCGCGCTGGCGGAGGCCCCGGCGACGGCGGACGGCCCTGACGACCGTTCCGATCTTGAGGTCATCCATTTCGATCGGATCGTGCTCGGCCCCGCTTGGCGCGGACTTACCCAGCGATCTACCGACGGCGACGACCGAGGCAAAGACCGCGGCGCCCAACCGCGCCGGAGCATTCGTCGTGCATACGCATTATGCACCGCGCTTATATTCACCCTGCATAACCGTCGGAACACTTGCGCATAGGGCCGGCAACATGCATACTACCTGGCATGCGAACTCAGTCCGACGGCAAACCCAAGGTCAAGCGCTGGCGGCCCTGCCTGGAGGCAAGGCCCTAAGCGGCTCCGGCGCGTTCGCACGAACCGCGGAGCCGAAGGGCGGAGGCTGCCAGGGCCGCGACATCAACGGGTGCCGCGGTCTTTCTGTTTCCGGCAGAACCCGCACCTCGGAGCCGAACCGCCAGGGCGCGACTGCCGAACCCTCTCAGCCCTCTCCGGAACCGCACCGATCCCGATCTCGCCCCGCCGGGCGACGGCAAACCGGCCGACATAGCCACCAACCAGGAGATCAGCAAATGCAGAGCATCGTCGCAGGAGACGGAGCCATGGGCCGCGCGGTAGCCGCCGCGCTGGCCGGAAGTGGCACTCCGCCGCTGGCGATCCTGGGCATGCCGCCCAGCTCACACGGCCACTCTCCCGCCGAATTCCGCGGGGCAGACATCGTCTTTGAGTTCAGCGTGGGCGAGGCGGTGGCCCTAAACGTGCGTGCGGCCCTGGAAAGCGGCGTTCGCAACTTCGTAGTCGGAACGACGAACTGGTCGAGCGACCGGGCGCAGGTCGCCGACTTGCTCGCCAATCACCAGGCCGCGGCCGTGGTTTCGGCCAGTTTCAGCCTCGGCGTCATGCTGTTCGCCCGGCTGGTCGAAGAGGCCGCGCGCCTTTTCGGGCCGTTCGCCGAATACGACCCGTACATCGTCGAGTGGCACCGCCGCACGAAGGCCGACCGCCCGTCCGGCACCGCCATCGAGTTGTCGCGCCGCCTCATCGCCGCCCACCCACGTAAGGAACGCGTGGCGCGGGTGATGGCCCACGGCGCTCCCGCCCCCGAGGAGCTCGAAGTGGCGGTCATCCGCGCCGGCAGCTCGCCGGGGATGCACCTCGTCGGTTTCGACGCCCCGGGTGAAAGCCTGGAGATGCGCCTCACCGCACGGGACCGCTCGGCCTATGCCGCAGGCGCTCTGACCGCTGCCAACTGGCTGCTGGCCGAGCCGCGCTCTCCCGGCATCCACACCTTCGACGATGTCCTCGACTCCATCCTCGCCGCCCAGCGCGCGGCAGCCGAATCCGACACCACCCACGCCTGAAAAGGGCCGCAAGGAGCACCCGAGATGCCAGCAAATCGACAGTTCCGAGGAGCCTTCACGGCCCTCGTGACGCCGTTCACCAGCACCGGCGCAATCGATGAGGACACCTTCCGCAGCCTCGTCCGGCGCCAGATCGATGCCGGCATTCACGGCCTCGTGGCCTGCGCCACGACGGGCGAGACGCCGACGCTGAGCCACGAAGAGGACGAGTGGGTGATCGCGACGACTCTGGAGATGGCTTCCGAGCGGCCGAGCCGAGCCCGCGTCCGGGTCATCGCCGGAACCGGCTCGAACAGCACAGCTACTGCCATCCGCTCAACCCGCCGCGCCGCCGAACTCGGCGCGGACGCCGCCCTCGTCGTTGCGCCGTACTACAACAAGCCCGATCAGCGAATGCTCGAATCGCACTTCCGAGCTGTCGCCGACGAAGGCGACCTCCCGATCATCGTCTACAACGTCCCGGGCCGAACCGGCGTGAACGTAGAGGCGGCGACGCTTCTCCGTCTCGCCGAACATCCCCGGATCGTGGCGGTCAAGGAAGCATCGGCGAACATGGATCAGATCGCGACGATCCTGCGCGATCGTCCGGCCGACTTCTCGGTGCTAGCCGGCGACGACACGTGGACTCTGCCGATGCTCGCGCTCGGCGGAGACGGTGTCATCTCCGTCTGTTCGAACGAGATTCCCGGCGAGATGGCCGAGTTGTGCGACGCGGCCTTCGCCGGCGACTGGGACGCGGCGCGCCGGATCCACGATCGCTGGCTTCCTCTCATGAAGGCCAACTTTGCCGGCGGCCCGAACCCGGTTCCGGTCAAGGCCGCGATGTCGATGATGGGCCTGCTCTCCGACGTGCTCCGGGCGCCGCTCCTGCCGCTCGACGAGCCCCATCGGGCGCGCCTCGAGATGATCCTGCAGACGACCGGCGCGCTAGACTCGACACCTGCACTGCCCGAACAGACGGCGATGGCCAGGGCATAGCGAGAGTTTCGAGCAAAGGCGGCGGCGAGTGGAAGAGGGTTCAATCGAGGGCGCGGTCGAAGGCGGCGTTTTGGCGGCCCTGGACGCGGGACGCGTTCGGGCGGCCGAACCGGACGCCGGGGCGACCGATGGCTGGCGCGTCAACTCGAACGTCCAGCAGGCGATCCTCTTGCTCTTCGCCGACCGCGCCACCGAAACCTGGAATCTCGACGGCGCATTCCGGTTCCGCGACCGCGTCGGGCTACCGCTCAAGGGCCTCACCAAATCGCCCGAAGCTCTGGCCGCTCTGGCGGCGGGCAAGCCGTGGCGAGTCGTTCCCGGCGGAACCTCCGTCCGCGGCGGCGTCTATCTCGCGCCCGGGGTGACGATCATGCCGCCCTCGTACATAAACGTGGGCGCGTGGGTCGGCGAGGGCACGATGGTGGACTCGCACGTGCTCGTCGGGTCGTGCGCCCAGATCGGTTCGCGCGTCCATCTCTCGGCCGGCGTCCAGATCGGCGGCGTGCTCGAGCCGGCCGGCCGGCGGCCCGTGATCGTCGAAGACGAGGCCTTCGTCGGTGCCCAGGCGGCACTGCTGGATGGCGTGCTCGTCAAGCGGCGAGCGGTCATCGCCGCGGGAGTGATCCTGACCGGCACGAGCCGGCTCTATGATCTTGTCCATGAGCGCGTCCTCGTCGGCACACTCGAGCGTCCACTCGTCGTCCCGGCCGGAGCGGTGGTTGCGCCCGGGGTCCGGCACGTGACCGGCGCTTTCGCCGAGCGCGAAGGGATCGCTCTTTCGGCCGCGGTCGTGGTCAAGTACCGCGACGAGCGGACGGATGCGAGGGTCGCCCTGGAAGAGGCGCTACGGTGACGCGCGTCGCGACCGGACGCGCGGGTGCCGTGGGCGCTATGGGCGGCGGCATCCTTCAGGACGGCCTTCTTGCCGGAGTCCCAGCCGAGCAACTCGCCGGCGAATTCGGCACACCGCTTTACGTCTACGACCTCGACCTGATCGGCCGCCGTGTGAACGCCCTGCGCTCGGTGCTGCCGTCGCGGTTCCGACTCGCGTTCGCCGTCAAGGCGAATCCTGCGCTGGGCGTGGTCGCCCATCTGGCTCGCTGCGGCGTCGGGGCCGACATCGCATCCGGCGGGGAGCTCGAGACGGTCCTTCGGGCGGGCTTCGCCCCGGTCGCTGTCGCGATGACGGGGCCCGGCAAGACAGAGGAAGAGCTGGCGGCCGCGGTTGCCGCCGGTCTTGGCGCCGTCACCGTCGAATCCCCCGGCGAGCTGCGCCGCCTGGAAGCGATAGCCGCCAGACTCGGGCGACGACAGCCGATCCTGCTGCGGCTTGCCGTGCCGGAAGAGGCCGTGATCGAGGAGGTCCCGCTGATCGGCGGCGCCGACGGCAAGTTCGGAATGCCACTCGGGGCGTTGCGCAAAGCAGCGCGAGACGCGGCCGCGTCGCCGCACCTGGAGCTGCTCGGCGTGCACGCGTTCGGGGCCTCGAACCTGCGGGCCGCGGATCAGCTCGCCGACCACGTCGCTATGGTCGTGGCGATCGGTCGGGAAGTGATGGCGGCAGCGGGCGTTCCCCTCCGCCTCGTCGACGCCGGCGGCGGACTGGGGATCCCGTACGCCGACGGGGAGCAACCCCTCGACCTCGCCCTGCTCGGCTCGCACCTTGCTGCGCTGAACGCGGTCTGGGGCACGGACCCGACGCTCGCCCGGATGGAGATCCTGCTCGAGCCCGGCCGCTTCCTCGTTGGGCCGGCGGGCGCCTACGTCGCTGAGGTCGTGGACGTGAAGGGCACCGCGGACGCGCCGGTCGCGATCCTGGACGGCGGCATCAACCACGTTCTCCGGCCGGCTCTGGTTCGCCGGGAGCAGCGCCTCGCGGTGCTGACCGCCGGCGCGGCGTCGCGCGACCGCATCCCCGTCACGGTGGCAGGGCCGCTCTGCACCGGCCTGGACGTGTTCGCGAAGGCGGCGCTGCTGCCCCGACCGCAGGTGGGCGATCTGGTTGCTCTTCTCGATGCCGGCGCTTACGGCTTCACGGAATCGATGCCGCTCTTCCTCTCCCACGGAGCGCCCGCAGAGGTAGCCGTCCTGGGCGGGACCGCCCGCCTCATCCGGCCGCGACTGACCGCCACGGAACTCCTGGACCGCCAGATCGCCCCGGACTGGTAGCGGCTCGATTCGACGACTAATAGCCGGCTTCGTCCAGCTGGACCTTGCCCTTGAACTTCCAGTAGATGAACGCCGTGTAGGCCAGGACGATCGGCATCCCGAGCACCGCCACGACCAGCATCACCGAGAGGGTCAGGTCGGACGAGTGAGCGCTGCTGACCGTCAGGCTCGCTCCCGGCCCGGTCGAGGGGAGCAGGTTCGGGTACAGGGCAGTCCCGGCAGTGATCGCGAGACCGATGATCGCCAGGCACGAGCAAATGAACCCAACTGCGGCCTGTCGCCTCAGGTTGGACCTGATAAGGAACGCAAGAGAGTGGAAGACGACAACCGGGCCAACCCAGGCAATCGGCGTGCCGAAGTTGTCGAAGAGGTGCTTGGCATCGCCCAAAGCGATCAGCGTGGAACCCACCCAGGTCACTGCTACCACGGCAACGGCGACTAGCTGGATACGGCGAGCCCGATCCGCAAGCGCGCCCTCTGTCTTGAGCACAAGCCAGGCGGTGCCCTGCTGGACGGTCAGGCCCAGAGTGAGCACGCCCACCGCAAGCGAGAACGGGCTCAACAGCCCCACGAAGCCGCCGCGATAGACCCCGGCTGAGTCGAGCGGGATGCCGCGCAGGACGTTGCCGAGGGCCACTCCGAAGAGCAGGGCCGCCAGCGCCGATCCCAGGGAGAACAGAACGTCCCAGCTCTGGCGCCACCGGCGGTCGGTCTCCTTGCCACGAAACTCGATCGAGACTCCACGCAGGATGAGAGCACCGAGGAGCAGGACGACGGCCAGGTAGAAGCCGGAGAGTGCGGTGCCATAGACAAGTGGAAAAGCCGCGAACAGGGCGCCACCGGCAGTGATCAGCCAGACTTCGTTGCCATCCCAAACCGGACCGATGGCATTGAGGACGTTGCGTCGCTCGCCATCAGTTCGGGCGACCAGAAGATGGACCGCACCAGCGCCGAGGTCGAACCCGTCGAGCAGCGCATAGCCCGTGAACAAGACGCCCAGCAGAACGAACCAGACGACTGAGAGCTCAGGCATCTCACCGACCTCCGTCGTTCGGATCGACCTTGCGTGTGCGTTTCCTGGCCGGCGTCGTCAGTGGAGCCGGCGCGGCAGGTTCTTCCCCGAGGGCGACCGGAGTCGCCTCCACGGCCATCGCAACGGCGGGCGCCAGATCCGGCCCTCTAGCTATCTCCTTACGTATGGCGTACAGCCACAGGAAGAGCAGCAACACGTAAAGGACCACGATCGCCACGATCGAAACAGCCACATCGCTTGCTGAGACCCCCGGCGACGTTCCGTCAACCGTCCGCATGAGGTTGTATACGATCCACGGTTGGCGCCCCACCTCGGCCGTCATCCATCCGAGCTCGACCGCGATGATCGGCAGCGGGATAGCCAGCACCGCGAGCTTTAGCCACAGGGTCTTCTTCTCGATCGTTTTCCGCCACAGGAAGAAGATCCCGAACAGCATGAGCAGCAGCATCAGCCCGCCGAGGCCCACCATCGTATGGAAACCGACGAAAGTCATGGCCACCGGCGGCCACAACGACTGGTCCCAATTTTCCAGGCCCTTGACCTGGCCGTTGAGGTCACCCTCGCTCATCAGGCTCAGCCCGTTGGGAATCCCGATCGCAAAGTCCAGCGGTCCGGTCTGGCTGGGCGGCAGTGCGATCAGAATGAGAGGCGCCCCCGACTCGGTCTTGAACACGCCCTCCATCGCCGCGAACTTGATGGGCTGCCACTGGTAGACCTCCCGCGTCTGGAGGTCGCCGGTGACGAACATGAGACCCGATCCGAAGAAGGCGATGACCATGGTGAGGGGCAGCAATATTCGTGCGATGTCGAGGTTTCGGCCGCGCAGGACATACCAGGCCGAGATGCCCATGACGAAGAATGCCCCGACGACCCAGCAGGCCGACAACGTGTGCATGAGGCGAGGCAGAATCGATGGGTTGAAGACTGCGGACCAGAAGTCCGCCAGGACGGCCTTCTCCCCCGGGACGCTCATGCTGCAGCTTGGATCCGGCTGGCAAACGTAGCCGGCCGGGGTTTGCATCCACGAGTTCGCCACGAGGATCCAGAAGGCAGAGAGGGTCGTCCCCAGGAACACCATGATGCCCGCCAGCCAGCGGACGGTCGAAGAGACCCGCTGCCGTCCAAACAGGACGATGCCGACGAATGCAGACTCGAGGAAGAATGCCAGGATCCCTTCGGCAGCCAGTGGAGTGCCGAAGATGTCGCCCACGAAGCCCGAGAAGCGGGACCAGTTCGTCCCGAACTGGAACTCCATCACGATGCCGGTCACCACGCCGATCACGAACGTCACGGCGAAGAGCCTCGTCAGGAACACCGACATTCGGTCGTAGACGTCGCGTTTCGTCCGCCAACGAAACGTCTCGATGATCGCGATCAGGCCGGCCAAACCGATCGTGATCGATGGAAAGATGAAATGGAAGCTGACTGTCAGCGCGAACTGAAGGCGTGACAGCTGGGCGACGTCCACAGGCAGTCTCCTCTGGGGACCGGGGCAGAGTTAGACGTTGGCGCGGTGGGCCGACTGGACTAGACCTGAGTCTCGACCCGCATTATGCGGAGCCGTGAGTCGCAGGTCCAGCCGAAACGCCAATTCCCATTCCTGCGAACGTCGGCGTCTCAGGGCGTGAAGTAGCCGGTCACGTCGATGATGAATTGGGTGGTGGACGACGTGGCTGTCGCCACGTAGACAACGCTCACGGTCCCGGTGGTCGCCAGACTGACGTCGAAACCATTCGCCCGGTTGTCGCCGGCAGGGAAGTTGAGGGTGGATGTGGTGGCGTCGCCCGTAAGCTTGGGGCTGATCGTGAGGTAGCCCTGATACGTCTGTCCCGTCACGGTCAGGTTGCCGCTGATCCCGGTCGCCGAGCTAGGGATGCCGCCCCTACCCGCGATCGCCACGGTCACCGGCACGCCGGTTCTGATTGGGCCCGCGAAAGGCAGCTTGTAGCGCGTATCCACGAGCCGCGCCGGCTCCATGGGCACGAAGTGGGCGCCGCCCAGGCCGTGGACGAAGTAGCCGGTGACGTCGAATACGAGATCGGCGGTAGACCCCTTCGAACCCACCCAGACGGCACTGAGAGTGCCTCCTGTGCCGAGAGCCACCGTGACACCATCGGCTCGAATGTCGCCGGCCGGCGAATTGACGGTAGAGCAGTTCATCGTGGTCGGATCGGCTGGAATGGACGGCCCGACGAAGGCCCAGCCTCCGGCGCTGGGTCTCACGAGAGTCAGGTTGCCCGTCACGGCCACCGCTTCCGCCGGCACCCCACCATGGCCCGTGACCTGGAAAGTGCGTGCGACACCGGTCTTGAACGTGGCGCGGCTGACACCGGTCCCGTTGCGGCTGTCGAGAAGGCGGCTCGGCGCCAGCGTCTTGAACGTCGCGCCTTTATCGTCGGCCATGAAGTACCCGGTGACGTCGAAGATGAGCTGGGTCGTGCCGGCACCGTTTGGGATGTAGACCGCCGCGAGTCGGCCGTGGGCATCCAATGCCACCGTCACGTTGTTGGCTCGGTTGTCGCCTGCAGGAAAGTTGAGCGTGGACGAGCCGGGCGCACTTGTGGCGATCGGGCCGATCGCGACCCAGCCCTCGGTCGTCGGTTTGGTGACCGTGAGAATGCCGGTGACCGCCGCCGCGCCGTCCGGAACGCCGCCGCGACCGGTGACCTGGAGCATGCGCGGGATCCCAGCCCGGAAGGCGCCACTCAAACCGTTTCCAGACCTGGTGTCGAGGATCCGGGCCGGGGCGATGGGATAGAAGGTGGTCGGCGAGTAGACGAGCGGCGGCTCAGGAGGCGTATACAGCTCGGAGGAGGCGAGATATGCATCCTGCCCCGACCCGTGACCGCCGACAACGAGCACGCGGCCGTCGGACAGCACGGTCGCCGATTGGTACCGCCGTCCCTCGGCCAGCGGGCCCGTCGCCGCCCAATGGCCGGTCTTCGGGTCGTAGAGCTCGGCGGAGGCCAGTGCCGGGCTCGATGCGCTCGAGTAGCCGCCCACCGCAAGTACGTGGCCGTCGGCAAGCGTCGACAAAGTCAACCCGAAGCGGGCGGCCAGCATGCTCCCGGTAAGCGTCCACTGCCCCGTGTTCGGGTCGTAGATCTCAGCCGTGGCCAGCGCCTTGCCGGTGCCGTCCGACCCTCCGGCAACGAGAACGCGCCCATCGCCCAGCCGGGCGGCGGCATGGTCGAATCTGGCCGTCTTCATCGGATTGGCCGCCGACCAGCCGGTGCCCGGCGAGTACGTGACCACCGTCGTGAGGGCTGCGGTGCTGTCGGTCGCGCCGTTGTTTCCACCGGCCACCAGCACCGTGCCGTTGCCCAGGGTCGTGGCCGTCATCGCGAAGCGTCCGGCGCCCCCGGGCAGCTTCGGCCCCGCGCTCCAGGTCCCGGCCGCGGCGGAGTAGACATCCACGGCCGTGGTGAGCAGCGATCCCCCGCCATCGTATCCGCCGATGACGAGCACGTTACCGCCGGTGAGCGTCGCCCCAGCCGCATAGGCGTGCGCATGCGCCATCGCCGGCGTCTTTGTCCAGGTCCGCGCGACGGGGTCATACACGTCGCCGAACCTGTAGTAGCTCATGTCGTCGGTACCGCCGGCGAAGAGGACCTTGCCGTTTGGAAGGATCGAAGCGACCTGGCCGACTGCCGGCTGGCCGATAGATCCGGCGCTCGACCAGGTCCGCGAGCTCGGATTCCAGCGTTCGGCAGAGGCGAAATAGGTGGAGCCGTTCGAGCCTCCGGCCGTCAGTACGCTGCCGTCCGCGAGCACGACCGCGGGCGCGAATCCTCTGGCGGTTGCGAGATTTCCGGACCACATCCAGGTTCCCGGAGGTAGGTCCTCGGCCGAGGCGACGGGCGCGATGCCGGCGACAGGGCCCAGGAATACGAGAACGGCAGTTGCGAGAAAGGCCCAGACGACCTCGCGGCTCATCCTGTCGCGACGCATCGATCCTCCGATCTGGATCCAACTCCGGGCCGAGGGCCGAACGAAGGTGGAGCCGGTGACGGCGCCGTCGCGGCGAACCCGTTGTCAGACATGGCCGATTCCGCACTTGCGAGCCGGCTCACGCCGGTTGGCGACGGGTGACTGGAGCGGCGCTTTGTGCCAGTGTGCCGCTCTTGGCATGGCATATGCAACCCGGCGCCCGTATCGGCGCCACCGTCGGGCTGCCGGCGCGTCGCCATTGGGCCCGGATTCGGGCCGGAATTCGATGCTCGGCAGGCGCCGCGCGGCCCTCACGCGCAGCATTGCAACGTGATAAAACGCTCCTGTGGGCAGCTTCTGTCACCGGCTCGGCAATTCCATCGCGGGCGTCCGCCTGCGGTTCTCCCGTCTATCGCGACACGGCGGCGCGTTCGCATTCGGCGTCCTGCTGCTGCTCGCCGCCACGCTCGTCGTCGCGGGGCAGCCGTGGGTGTCCCCATCGCAGGCCCGGGCGCCGCAATCGGCCGCCGGCTCCGTGACGACGCGTTCTCCGATCTCGGCCGTCGCAACGGGCGACCCGAAGACCGCCGGCGTGGCCACCACCCGAGCATCGGAGACGGCGGCCGATCCCAGCCCGCTCTCGGCGGATAGGCTCACCGGCTATGTCTGGCCCGTCGCGGATGCGCGGGTCACGCTGCCGTTCGGGACGACGAACTGGGGCGATTTCGTCGTCGACGGCCGGCGATTCCACGACGGCGTGGACATGGCCACGTTCTGCGGCGACAAGATCGTGGCGGCCCACGATGGCGTGGTGCTCGCCGCGGGGCGACATTTCGATGACTACATGGGCTGGCAGGGCGATCTATCCGCCTACTACGCCCGTCTCGACGCGAAGCGACTCTGGAACTACCTGCCGATCATGGTGGTCATCGACGACGGCAACGGCTATCGCAGCCTGTACGCCCACATGTACGTGCTCAAGGTCAAGGTGGGCCAGCGCGTGACGGCCGGCCAGCTCATCGGCTATGAAGGCATGACCGGCAACGCGACGGGCTGCCACCTCCACTACGGTCTCTTCAGCCCGCTCGAGAAGATGACGATGGAGCTCGAGCCCAGCATCGCGTCGCGGATGTTGCTGCCGGCCGCGGAGACCGCCCGCGTCAACCCGCTGCTGGTCCTGCCCTTCCGCTGTGGCATCGAGGAGATGCGGCCGATTCGGCCCTCGGAAGCGAACGGATGCCCTTCGCCGAGTCCGAGACCGAGACCGAGTCCGAGACCGAGTCCGAGCCCGAGACCTGCCGCCAGTCGCTCGGCGACTGTCCCGCCGAGCACGCAGCCACGGACGGCCACTCAGACTTGAGAGCCCGGCGCGGTCAATCGATCCGCCGGAACCGCCTCGCCACGAGTGAATAGGCAGGCAGTCTGCTCAATGACTGACTGAGAGGCGCCGCCGGCTCCCCGTCGCGCCCAACGATCGCAAGCAGGGAGTCGGTATCGGTTGCCTCCGCCGGCCGCGCATCGATTTCCGCCAGGTCGATCGCGACGCAGCCCGGCACCGTCGGTCCGAGCTCCGCCACCGCGGCAGCGCTCTTCGATACACGATCGGCGGCCTCGTAGTTGTAGCGCACCTCGGCCTCGGCTCGCCAGCGAGGGCGGCGGAGCAGGACCGCGCCCCAGACGTGCCCGACCTCGGGCGTGACCGTGCCATCTCCCGGTGCAGGGGCTGGGGAAATCGCTTCGCCCCGGGCCCACAGGGCGGCCTGATGCAGGAGCGCGTACTCGTCCAGGTCCGCGTACTGGCTGAGGGCCTCGGCCGGTGAGGCGTCGCCGAAGATGGCCTGGATGCTCGGACGGAAGACCTCGGCCAGATCCAGGTCGATCGCCCGCACCATCCGGTGGTAGTAGATCTGCTGGTACATGAACAGGCGCGCGGTCAGGAACATCTCCAGCGCGCCGAGTCCAGGCTCATAGAGCGACAGCCCGCGCGGTCCCACGAAGCTGTAGCGCCTCAGGCGTTCCACGTCCACCGGCCCCGTGGAGACGCCGATCAGATACGCGTCCCGGCGCACGTAGTCCAGGTTGTCCACGGTGAATACACCCGAGAGGAGCGGCTGCAACCAGCGCAGCCAGCGCGGCATCGTCGGATCCGAGATGGCCGGCTTGGAGATCAGCAACGAGACCCAGCGCGGATCGATCGTCTCGTCGGGGCGTAGCGCGTCGCGTTCAGGCGCCAGACCCGGCGCCCGCCTGATGGACCGGATCAAGTCTCCCAGCTCGCGCTCGATGATGAGCTGCGAGAGGTCCTCGTGACTGAGGCCCTTGTGGCCGGGCCGGCGGGGATCTGCCGGAGCCGGGAAGTGGCACAGCACGTGTTCGTCGAAGAAATGGGCGAAGGGCCCGTGGCCTACATCGTGGAGCAGCCCGGCCAGCCGCAGAGTCTCGACGACCAGGCCTTCGGACGGCGGCGACGTGTCGGGCTCAGCTTCGGCCAGGGCGGTCTTCAGGCTCGGATAGAGGTGGCGCGCCCAGAGGCCGGCTTCGTTCATGACTCCCAGGCCGTGAGTAAAACGGCTGTGCTCGGCCGTCGGAAAGACCCACCGGGCGCTTTGGAGCTGGCTGATGCGGCGCATCCGTTGGAGCCAGGAGGAGTCGAGAAGATCGCCTTCTGCGGCAGCTTCCTCTTCCAGCCCCAGGCGGCGCGCGCGCTCGGGGGTGAGCCGCTTGGTGAGCTCGATGTAGCCGTGGATCGGGTCGCTGACCAGATTGACGGCCCACAGCTGCGGGTGCGATCCGCCCGGCGCACCCCAGCCGGCATCGGTTGCGGGTGCGATCGAGGAGCCTCCTACCGGCGGCTGCGGGTTTTCCGGATGCATATGCCAAGCCTAGCCGCACGCGCCTCCGGCGGCTCGGCCGCTTCACGCTATCCGGAGTAGCGGCCCTGCGTCACGGCGAGAAGAAGCATGACCAGAATGGCCGCGATCGGCAGCATCAAAACATCGAAGTCCCGACCGTGCCGGTGTCGCCAGTCCCCCAACATCGAAGACTCCCGTCCGCCGGAAGCGCGAAATGGGCGAAACCAACCGGCGGCCCGTGAACGTTACGCCGGGGGACCTTGCACGCCCGTAACAGACGATCGAGTGGGACTCCCTTCGGTAAGACAGGAAGAGCGGGTACTGCGCTGGCTCAACTCAATATCGTGCCGCCGCCGCTCGGTAAGTGGCGGCGACCTCGTCCCTCAACTCCGGCGGCGCCACGACCTCCACCTGAGATCCCCACGACAGGATCCAGCGCCTGATCTCGATCGTGCCCGGGACGCGGGCCTGCCACAAGATCGTGCCGTCGGGCTCACGCGAGACCTGCTCAGTGGGATGCCATGTCGTCTCGGTCACCAGCGACGCTATGGCGGCGTCGAAGCGAAGAACGACCTCGACCTCTTCCTGGTCCGTGATGACTCCCCACGACCGGCCCAGACTCTCCTGCGCGATCCGCGGATCCGGTGGCTCGAATGTCTCTGGCGTCACCGACACGTCCAGGATGCGCTGGAGCTTGAAGGTGCGGACCGCGTCACGCGATTCGTCGAAACCGATGAGGTACAGCGCGCGAGTCGTGGCGGATGCCTCGACCAGGTAGGGATGGACCCGCGAACGGCGCGGCGGTCGCCCAGGACTGTACGTGGCCGCGTCATAGGTCAGCTCCACGACACGCTGTTCGGCCCACGCCCGGGCCAGGAGCCGCAGATGGCGCGTCAGCCGTTCGTCGGGCGGACGGCTGGACATGACGTCGATCGTTCGCTCCAGGTGGCGCGCCACGACTGGCGGCAGGATTTCGGCGAGCTTCTGGAACGCGGCCGCAATGTCCGGCTCGTGCCGGTCGGCGAACTGTGCCATCAGCCGCGCCGCCAGGAAGAAGGCCACCGCTTCGTCGAGCGTCAGGCGCATCGGCGGCAGGAACGCGCCCTCTACGATGCCCCAACGTCCGTCTTCGCTCCAGAGCGGGATCCCGATCTCGCCTTCCAGGGCCCGCAGGTCGCGGTAGACCGTTCGTCTAGACATGCCGACGAAGCGCGCTACGGCGTCGACGGTGGCCCCCTCCGGATGTGCCGCCAGATACCGAAGGACTCTGTAGAAGCGGGCGAGACGGTCGTGCTTGCCGGTGGATCGCTCCGATTCGAATGGCTCGGGCGGCGTCATCGCTAGCTGTCCGGCGGCGAGATCGAGACTGGAGCATCGCGATCGGTCGCGGTCATGCTGACCTGCATCGTCGCGAGCAGGCCGTGAGTCAGGATCTCCTGCGCGCTGCCGTTCACGCTTCCCAGCACCTTCCCAACCTCGCCGTCGCCGAAGACCCAGTACTCGAGCTGGCCGCGCCACAATCCGAGGTTGGCGGCTCCCGTGAGCCAGCGGACTTGCGGGAACGACGATGCGAAGGTCGGGCCGTCGATGGCCACGGCACAGTGGCGCGACCGCGCGCCCTCCACGTTGTCGAAGCCGCGGTCCTCAGCGGTCGCTCGGTTACCGGGCGAGAGGGCCACCTCGAAGACCGTGGCGTCGAGCAGGTCGTTGTGCGTCGTGCTGAGGGCCACGCCGGCCCAGGGCGAGTCCTTCTCTTGGAACCACGCGGACGACCCGATTCGGACCAGCCCGTACCGCATGTCGGCAGAGCCCGCCTTGCCGGACTGGGCCGTCCATGACACGTCCGAACCCGACCGGGTGCCGGCCAGCCCAACCGTCCCGACCCCGCGGCCGTCCACATCTCCCCACAGATCCAGGCCCACGCGCGACGTGACGGTCGCCTTGAGCGGCCCACTGCAGTTGGGTGGCGTCAGACCCGGCGAGGTTGGCCCGAACCTCGAATAGGACACAGGTCGTTCCTGTGCCGCCGCGTTATCGGCCACGCTGACGCCGGCGAAGATGGCGCCGATCGCGGTTGTGGTAACGAGAGCGAATGCGATCGAAGCGGCCAGCCGCCGCCGACCTGCACCCGGGTTCGGAAAGGCAGGCCGGGTGATCCCGAGGCCGGTGAACAGGCTCGTTGCGAGCAGGGCCAGGGCAATTGGATAGACCACCTCGAGCGACGGCAGCAACGGATCGGCTCCGCCCACGACAACCTGCGACGCCATCCCCCCGATCGATGGGATCAGCAGCAGCCCGGCCACGAGCCCGAGCCAGAAGACTCCGGCCGAAGCGCGATCGCCGCGAACCAGAGGCGGCCATACGGTCGAAGCGACGCTCACGGGGAGCGGCAACAAGGCAGCCAGGCCCACGAGCAGGTCGATCGGGCCGCCCGGCCGGTAGGCGATCAGAGCTATACCGCCGCCCGCGGCCCAGAGGACGGAGAGGGCGACGGCGAGTAACCGCAGCTCGAAGAGGCGGACGCGCACGCAGGCAGTCTAGCGGGCCATCGCGGCCCGGCGAGTCGTTTGCTGTGATCCAACTTCCGTTGCGCAGTCGAGCCTACGCAAAAGACTAATCCGAACGCACGAAGACCAGACCGAAGTACCTGGGACCCCGGGACATCGAGGGTATCGTGCCGGCCGCCGATACGTCCGATTGTTCAAATACGGGCGGACGAAGTCGAAGCTCGGAGCCGCCCAAGGCGAAACTTCCCTCAAGAAGGCTCACGAAATGGCTGGACAGGCGGGTCACCGAGGCACAGACGGCACCGAACGCACGAGCGGACGGCCCTCCGCGGGTCGGCCCCGAGCTGCCCGGCTACCAGCGATAGCACCGGTCCAGATGGATGTCGACGAACAGGCCAAACTCCGCGGCACGACCTCGGAAGAAGTAACGGTCACGGTCGAGGCACCCCTCGGACCGGACGTCATGCCTCGTACGATTCGAACCCAGGCGTCTTACCGGCTACTGACATTCGGTGGCCTGACAAGCGCCGAAGCCGCGGGCGTCATCGGCTACGTCGTTGGCCTCAAGGCCTGCACACAGCCATGGACCCTGAAGCAAGTCAATCGAATGCTCTTCCTGCGCGAGTTGTATACGAGCGGCGACTGGGGCGAGGCCGAGCGCAAGCCCGCTTAGCGGCCCCACTGACAATCGAATCCTCAGGCGAGTTCCGGGACCTCCTCCTCCCCCCGGAATGAAGCCGTTAGTCGAAGCGGTGTCCGAACCTCCCTCGGACGCCGCTTTGACGTTTCGACCCGCGACCCGACGCACGGACGGCGGCTGGGAGCCGCTAACATTCAGCATCAATGACCGCCCCGCTCATCTCCCTCCTCACCGACTTCGGCCTGACCGATCCATCGGTCGCGGCGTGCAAGGGCGTGATCCTGCGCATCGTCCCAGATGCTCGGCTTCTGGACATCAGTCACGGCGTGGCCCGCTATTCCATCTCGCAGGGCGCCGCTCTCCTGTGGGCCGCTCTGCCGCACCTGCCGGCGGGAGTCCACATGGCCGTCGTCGACCCGGGCGTGGGAACGGAACGGCGGCCGATCGCCCTGAGGACCGGCCGCGGCGATCACCTCGTCGGGCCGGACAACGGGTTGCTCCTGCCGGCCGCGGAAAGGCTCGGAGGGATCGTCGCAGTGCATGCCCTGGAACACGCCGCTTACCGTATGGCGCCTGTGAGCCGCACTTTCCATGCCCGAGATATCTTCGCGCCGGCAGCGGCCCATATCGCTCGGGGCGTCCCGATCGACGCGTTCGGGCCCGCATTGGACGTGGCGTCGCTCGTGCGGCTCAACCTCCCCGCACCGGTGCATTCGGTGGGCAGCCTGGAAGCGAGCGTGGTCCTCGTCGACGCCTTCGGCAATGCCCAGCTGCTGGCCGAGACGTGCGACCTGGAGGCGGCGATCGGGCCGGTCTCGGGCGACGATCTGCTGACCGTGGAAGCTGCCGATGGCGGGCATCTTGGCGAGAGCGACTCGATCGACCTGCGCTGGCGACTTACCTATGGCGAGGCAGGGGCCGGCGAACCGCTGGTGTGCCTCGACTCCTACGGACGGCTTGCTCTTGCGGTCAACCTGGGCAACGCCGCCACGAAATACGGGCTGGCTCCCGACCGCCGCGTGCGCATCCGCCGCACCTAGGCCGGTTCCACCGGCGCGCGCCCCAGAGCGCCGGTCCGACGGGCGCCGGGCCGACGGGCGCCAGGCAAAACAAAACACCCGAAGGAACCTACTTGCTGCGTGGGCATTGATGCGATCTCAGCCGCTAGCAGACGCTCGACCCCTTCGGGTGCTGAATGAACCTAGGAATAGGCGGTCC
>Ga0209638_1000667_pt1 | contig 22535 bp, 18 predicted proteins | sample BarGraNGADG00211_FD_184490 | JGI IMG/M metagenome (GOLD analysis project Ga0209638, IMG submission 184490) | Arctic peat soil microbial communities from Barrow, Alaska - Barrow Graham LP Ref core NGADG0002-211 (SPAdes) (version 2) | ecosystem: Environmental > Terrestrial > Soil > Wetlands > Peat...
CTTTGGCGCGCGTCCGGCGTTGCTCGTTTTCGGCCATGGCGCGGCGCCCCCGACGCTCACGCAACCTGACCCTATGCTATCTCAGCTACAGGTTGTGACTAGGAGAACGGTTGCGAACGCGCACGGACAAAACTACGATAGGAGTTGGGTCAGCCCGCCGCCTTTTCCTTGGCTTGATCTTTGGCTTGGTCCTTCGCCCAGGTGTCGCGCAAGCCGATGGTGCGGACAAAGACCAGCCGCTCAGGCTTCGACGCCGGCTCGAGACAGAAATAGCCCTGGCGTTCGAACTGCACCGGCAGTTCCGGCTTGGCATCGGCGAGCGCCGACTCAACGCGGGCGCCGTCGAGTACCTCCAATGAATTCGGATTGAGGTCGGCGGCGAAATTCTCAACCCCGCTCGGATCTGGCTTAGTGAACAGCGGGTTGTACAGCCGCACCTCGGCGGCCATCGCATGGGCGGCCGACACCCAGTGCATCGTCGCCTTCACCTTGCGGCCGTCCGGCGCGTTGCCGCCCTTGGTCGCGGGATCGTAAGTGCAGCGTAGTTCGACGACCTCGCCCTTGGCGTTTTTCACCACCTCGCGGCAAGTGATGAAATAGGCATAGCGCAGCCGTACTTCCATGCCGGGCGACAGCCGGAAGAATTTCTTCGGCGGGTTCTCCATGAAGTCATCCTGCTCGATATAGAGTTCTCGGCCGAATTTGATCTTGCGCGAACCCGCCGCCGGGTTGTCGGGATGATTGACCGCGTCCAGTTCCTCGGTCTGTCCGTCGGGATAGTTCTCGATCACCAGTTTGAGCGGCTTGAGCACCGCCATGCGCCGCAGCGCGCTCTTGTTGAGCGCCTCGCGCACCGAGAATTCGAACATGCCGACGTCGACCAGGCTGTTGGCTTTGGCAACCCCGATGCGCTTGATGAAATCGCGGATCGCTTCCGGCGGCACGCCGCGCCGGCGCAGGCCGGCGATCGTCGGCATGCGCGGATCGTCCCAGCCGGTCACGTGGCCGCCGCGCACCAATTCGGTGAGCACGCGCTTGGACAGCACCGTGTAAGTGAGATTGAGGCGGGCGAATTCATACTGATGCGGCTTTGACGGCACATTCAGATTGGCGATGCACCAGTCATAGAGCGGACGATGGTCCTCGAATTCGAGCGTGCAGATCGAATGGGTGATGCCCTCGATAGCGTCCGACTGGCCATGCGCGAAATCGTAGCTCGGATAAATCTTCCACGCCGTGCCGGTGCGCGGATGCGGCGCATTGAGAATGCGGTAGAGCACCGGATCGCGCAGATTGATGTTGCCCGACGTCATGTCGATCTTGGCGCGCAGCACGCGTGCGCCGTTCCCGAATTCGCCGGCACGCATGCGGCGGAACAGGTCGAGATTCTCTTCCACCGGGCGGTCGCGGAACGGGCTGTTCTTGCCCGGCTCGGTCAGCGTGCCTCGGTTGTGGCGGATATCGTCCTGGCTCTGGTCATCCACATAGGCCAAGCCGGCGCGGATCAAATCCTCGGCCCAGCCGTACAGGCGCTCGAAATAATCCGAGGCATGATAGAGGTGCTTGCCCCAATCGAAGCCGAGCCAGCGCACGTCGCGCTCGATGGCGTCGATATATTCCTGCTCTTCCTTGGTCGGATTGGTGTCGTCGAAACGCAAATGACAGCGGCCGCCGAATTCCTCGGCGATGCCGAAATTCAGGCAGATCGCCTTGGCGTGGCCGATATGGAGATAGCCGTTCGGCTCGGGCGGAAAGCGGGTGACCACCGCTTTGACGCGCCCGGCATCGAGATCGGCCTGCACGATGTCGCGGATGAAATCGCGCCCCGGCTCCCCGCCTGCAGCATTACCGCTTGCCGGATTTCCACTTGCCTTATCGTCCGTGGCCATGCTTCCTCGATTCCAAGTCCAACCAATGACGCGGCCTATGCCATGACGTGCCGCTCGGCTCAATGTCAATTGCGCTGACACCTTCCAATGTAACTATGGTACAGGGGCCGCGATGAGCGAGCCTGTCGTTACCCGCTTTGCGCCGTCCCCCACCGGCTTCCTCCATATCGGCGGCGGGCGCACCGCGCTGTTCAACTGGCTCTATGCACGCCGGTACGGCGGCAAGATGCTGCTGCGCATCGAGGACACCGACCGCGAGCGCTCCACTGCCGCGGCCATCGCCGCCATCATCGACGGCCTCACTTGGCTGGGGCTTACCTGGGATGGCGAGATCGTATTCCAGTTTTCGCGCGCTGCACGCCACCGCCAGATCGCCGAACAGTTGCTCGCGGCCGGCAAGGCCTACCACTGCTATGCCAGCCCGGAAGAGCTCACTGAAATGCGTGAGGCCGCCCGCCGCGAGGGCCGCTCCAAACTCTATGACGGACGCTGGCGCGACCGCGACCCGTCTGAGGTGCCGCCCGGGGTCAAGCCGGTGATCCGGCTGCGGGCCCCGCTCACCGGCGAGATTGTGATCGAGGACCAGGTGCAGGGCCGCGTGGTCTGGCAGAATTCCGATCTCGACGACCTGGTGCTGCTGCGCTCCGACGGCAACCCGACCTACATGCTGGCGGTGGTGGTGGACGACCACGACATGAACGTCACCCACATCATCCGCGGCGACGACCACCTGACCAACGGCGCCCGCCAGAAGCACATCTACGAAGCGCTCGGGTGGAACGTGCCGATCATGGCGCATATCCCGCTTATCCACGGGCCGGACGGCTCCAAGCTGTCCAAACGCCATGGCGCGCTCGGCGTCGATGCCTACCGGGCTATGGGCTATCTGCCGGCGGCCATGCGCAACTACCTGGTCCGCCTCGGCTGGGCGCATGGCGACCAGGAGATCTTCAGCACCGAAGAAATGATCGCCGCTTTCGATCTGCCGCAGATCGGCCGCTCGCCGGCGCGCTTCGATTTCGCCAAGCTGGAAAGCCTCAACGGCCACTACATCCGGGCCAGCGCCGACGCCGACCTGATCGCGGCGCTGGAAGGGTTGTTGCCGCATATCGCCGGCGGTCAGGAGCTCGCCAGCAAGATGACGCCGGCACTGCGGGCTAAGCTGCTCATCGCCATGCCCGGTTTGAAGGAACGCGCTAAGACTTTGGTCGAACTATTTGACGCAACAAGATTTCTCTGGGCCAGTCGCCCGCTCGATTTGAACGACCAAGCCAAGGTCCTGCTCACGCCCGAGGCCAAGACCGTGACCGCCGCGCTGCTGCCGGAGCTGGCGGCAATCGCCGAATGGACCCCGGCGGCCATTGAGACGGTAGTACGTGGCTATGCCGAGCGCGCCGGGTTCAAACTCGGCGCGGTGGCGCAACCGCTGCGGGCCGCGCTCACTGGGCGGACCACTTCGCCGCCGATCTTCGACGTGCTGGCGGTGCTGGGCAAGGACGAGAGCCTCGCCCGCTTGCGGGATCAGATCGATTAGAACCCCCGTCCTGTCGATAACTTGCGCCCGCGTCGTTGCGGTTTGATCTATGTCTATATGGCGGGCCGCGATGTGCACTATCTTGCAGCGCACACAAGGATGGGCTACCCAAAAAGCGGCCGGAACCACGCTCGCCCCGCCCAACGTTTCAGCTCCCGGCCACACGTTTTCACGCGCACCGCTCGCTGCCAAATCGAGGGCTCGACTATGGACGCCAAGACGGACGCCAAGAAGAAAACCGGCACCATCACCGTCGGCAACAAGAACTGGGATTTCCCGATCTACGACGGCACCATCGGCCCGGAGGTGCTCGACATCGCCAAGCTCTACAACGAGAGCGGCATATTCACCTACGACCCCGGCTTCACCTCGACGGCAAGCTGCGAGTCCAAGATCACCTACATCGACGGCGACCTGGGCGTCCTGCTCTATCGCGGCTATCCGATCGACCAGCTCGCCGAGCACGGCGATTTCCTGGAAACCTGCTACCTGCTGCTCTACGGCGAACTGCCGACACCGCAACAGAAGCACGATTTCGACTATCGCGTCACGCGCCACACCATGGTGCACGAGCAGATGGCCCGGTTTTTCCAGGGTTTCCGGCGCGACGCGCATCCGATGGCGGTGATGACCGGCTGCATCGGCGCGCTGTCGGCGTTCTATCACGACTCCACCGACATTTCGGATCCGCATCAGCGCATGATCGCCTCGCTCCGCATGATCGCGAAGGTGCCGACGCTGGCCGCCATGGCCTACAAATATTCGATCGGCCAGCCGTTCGTCTATCCGAAGAACGAGCTCGACTATGCGTCGAACTTCCTGCGCATGTGCTACGCCGTGCCGGCCGAGGATTACAAGGTAAACGCGGTGCTAGCGCGCGCCATGGACCGCATCTTCATCCTGCACGCCGATCACGAGCAGAACGCCTCCACCTCGACCGTGCGGCTGGCCGGCTCATCCGGCGCCAATCCGTTCGCCTGCATCGCCGCCGGCTGCGCCTGCCTGTGGGGGCCCGCGCATGGCGGCGCCAACGAAGCCGCGCTCAACATGCTGCGCGAGATCGGCACGGTCGACCGCATCCCGGAATTCATCAAGCGCGCCAAGGACAAGAACGATTCCTACCGGCTGATGGGCTTCGGCCACCGCGTCTACAAGAACTACGATCCGCGCGCCAAGATCATGCAGAAAACCTGCCACGAGGTGCTCAACGAACTCGGCATCAAGGACGATCCGCTGCTCGACGTCGCCATGGAGCTCGAGAAGGTCGCGCTGCACGACGAGTATTTCCTGGAGAAGAAGCTTTATCCCAATATCGACTTCTATTCCGGCATAACACTCAAGGCGATGGGCTTCCCCACCACCATGTTCACCGTGCTGTTCGCGGTCGCGCGCACGGTCGGCTGGATCGCGCAGTGGAAGGAAATGATTGAGGACCCGCATCAGAAAATCGGCCGCCCGCGCCAGCTCTACACCGGTGCCACGCAGCGCGATTACACGCCGATTTCCAGAAGGAAATAGTCGGATATTGCGGGCGTCCTAGCCGCCCTTCCCGTTCCCGCCCTTGCCGTTGAGCTTCGGCGCGCTGGCGCCGTCATAGGCCCACTGCACATAGACGCCGGCCCAAGTGAAGCCGCCGCCGAAGGCGGCGAGCAGCAGTTTATCTCCGCGCTTCAATTTCGGCTCGTAGTCCCACAAGCAGAGCGGGATGGTGGCGTTGGTGGTGTTGCCGTATTTGTTGATGGTCACCATCACCTTTTCCATCGGCAGGCCCATGCGCTCGGCCGTCGACTCGATGATGCGATTGTTGGCCTGGTGCGGCACCAGCCAGTCGATCATGTCGGCGCGCAGATTGTTGCGCGTCATTATCTCGGCTGCGACTTCAGCCATCTTGGCGATGGCGAATTTATAGACCGCGGCGCCTTCCTGGTGGACGTAGTGCAGGCGCTTGGCCACCGTCTGCGCGCTCGCCGGCATGCGGCTGCCGCCGGCCTTCTGATGCAGATGGATCATGCCGGCGCCGTCGGAGCGGATCAGCGTGTCCATGATGCCGGTACCATCCACGCTCGGCTCCAGCAGCACGGCGCCGGCGGCGTCGCCGAACAGCACGCAGGTGGCGCGATCAGTGTAGTCGATGATCGAAGACATCTTGTCGGCGCCCACCACCACCACCTTGCGCGCGGCGCCGTTGGCGATGAATTGCGAGGCGATGGTGAGCGAATAGAGAAAGCCCGAGCAGGCCGCCTGCACGTCGAATGAGCCGATATTGCGGATGCCGACCATGTCGCAGATCATGTTGGCCGTCGACGGGAACTGCATGTCCGGCGTGGTGGTCGCGCAGATCAGCAGGTCGACGTCCTCCGGCTTGGTGCCGGTCTTCTGCAACAGGCCACGCACCGCTTCCGCCGCCATGTGAGAGGTGCCGAGCCCCTCGCCCTTCTGGATGTGGCGTTCCTTGATACCGGTGCGTTCGGTGATCCAGGCGTCGCTGGTGTCCACCATCACCGCCAGTTCCGCATTGGTGAGCAGGTCCGGCGGCAGATAGCCATGGACGGCGGTGATCGCGGTGCGGGTCGAAATGGTCAAAGGCGGTTATTCCAGTTAACGGCCATGGCATAAGCCCATCTGGCTGAACAAGCCAAACTACGCCGTTGGCGGGGCGGATGCCACTGTTTCGCGTTCCGGTTGGCTGAGGGCGCCGGCGCAGTCCAGGACCACGGCGGCGGCGCGGTCGCTGGGGGCGGCCTTGCCGATGTCCATGATCGTATCGAGCCGGGCGAAGGCTTCGATCTGCCGCCGCCGCTCCGGCGTATCGCTCAATAGCGGCACAAGGGCGGCGGCCAGCCGCTCCGGCGTGCAGGCCCGCTGCAGGTACTCCGGCACGACGTTCTCGCCCAGCACCAGATTGGCCAGGATATAGCTCTGCACCCGGATGAAGGTGCGGCCGATCAGTTCTTCGAGCAGCGACACCTTGTAGGCCGCCACCATCGGCACCCCGGCCACCGCCAGTTCGAGCGTCGAGGTGCCCGATTTGGACAGCGCCGCCCGCGCCGTGCGGAAGGCGGCGTCTTTCGCGGCCGGCTCGGTTACGATCCGCGCCGGCACGCGCCAGGACGCAATCGCCGCGCGCACCGCCTCATTGAGCCGCGGCACCGCCGGCACCACCACCTCGAGCGCGCCGACGCGCTCGGCCACCAGCGCCACCGCATCCCCGAACACCCCCGCCATGCGGCGGATTTCACCCGCGCGGCTGCCCGGCAGCACCAGCAGCAGCGGCGGATCGGAAAGCCGCCGGCGCGCCTCCTCGGCGTTGGGCCGCATACTCGCGACCCGCTCGCTCAGCGGATGCCCGACAAACGTGCAGGGCGGACCGCCCAGCCGTTGCATTGCCGCCGGTTCAAATGGCAGCAGCGCCAGCACATGATCGACATAAGCGCGCATGGCGCGCGCGCGTCCTGGCCGCCAGGCCCACACCGAGGGACACACATAGTCGACGATCGGGATCGCCGGCGCGCGGCCACGCACTTTGCGCGCGACGCGGTGGGTGAATTCCGGGCTGTCGATGATGACCAGCACATCGGGCTTGGCGGCAACGATTGCCTGCGCGGTCGCGGCGATGCGCGCCAAGATTTTCGGCAGGCTCGTGGCGATCGCGGCAACGCCCACGATCGCCAGATCGCCGAGCGCAAACAGGCTCGGCACGCCTTCGCCAGCCATATGCTCGCCGCCGACGCCGGAGAACCTTGCACCCGGATTGCGCCGCCGGATCGCGGCGATTAGGGCCGCACCTAGCCGGTCGCCCGATTCCTCGCCGGCCACCAGGAAGACATGCGGGTCGGTCGCGTTCGGTCGTTGCGGAACCGGCGCGAGCGTCATTGCTCGCTTCCGGCGGGCAAGCCGACGATAAAAATATTGGCGCGGTCGGCCACCGCTATCAGCCGCTCCGGTTCGGCGACGATGGTGCTGCCTGCCACCACCGCGATGCCGGCAAGCCCGGCGCGGGCGGCGCCTTCGACCGTGCGCGGCCCGATCGAGGGCAGATCGAAGCGGCGATCCTGGCCGCGCTTGGGCGCCTTCACCAGCACGCCCCCGACGGTCGATGCGCGGATGTGGCCGCTCGCGCGTAACGCAGCGATGCGTTCGAGCATCTGGTCGGTGCCCTCCGCCGCCTCAACCGCCAGAACATGCCGCCCGGCTACAACCACCGCCTGCCCGACATCGAACGGTCCGGCGGCGTGCAGATAGTCGAACCCGAGCGCGATATCGGCGCGCTCGCCTTCGCTCGGCTGCACCCTGGCAAGCGCGCCTTTGGGCACCAGAATCTCCGGTGCCACCTCATGCGCGCCGAGCACACGGAAGCCCTGCTCCTCGATCAGCCGCGCCCCGCTCGACAACAGATAATCGTCGCCGCCACGGAAGGCGGCCGCGATACGCGGCAACAGCTTCAGCGTCGTCAGATCGAAGCGGACTTGCCAGAAGGCCGGTCGCACCAGCGATCCGATCAGTACCATCTCATGGCAGCCGGCGGCGCGGGCCGCGCGCGCGAGGGTGCCAAACTTCGCGATGCGGACCCAGGTATGTGGCCGCTGCGCATAGTCCTCCGGCCTCGCAATGCCCTGCAAAGGAAACAGCAGAACCTGCCGGCCGCGCGCGCTCACCGAATCCGCAATAGCCAGCGGCAGGCTGCCGCCGCCGCAAATCAGCGCGAGCGGGCCTTCCTGGCTCACGGCCGGCGCGGCGCTCATGCGTTCTCGTCTGCCTCGCCGCGCTTGATCGCCATGGTCAGCGGCCGTGTGCCGGCGCGGATGAAGTCGATCATTTTACGAACCTGCGCATCCTTCCCGTCATCGGCGGCGACGCGCTCCAGCCGGGCGCGGAATTCGCCGTCGCCGAAAAACAGCGCCCGATAGGCGTCGCGATAGCGATGGATATCGGCCTTGGCGAACCCGCGCCGCCGCATGCCGATCACGTTGAGGCCCACCAAATTCGCGAGCGGCCCCTGCACCGTGCCCCAGGGGATCACGTCGGCGCGAACGCCACTCAAGCCCACGATCATCGCGCCATCGCCGATGCGCACGAACTGGCGCACCGCGACACCGCCGCCGAACACCACATGGTCGCCGACGCTGACGTGGCCGCCAAGCACCGTGTTGTTGGCGAACACCACATTGTTGCCGACCTTGCAATCGTGCCCGACATGCGCGCCGACCATCAAGAAACAATGGTCGCCGACTTGCGTGACGCCGCCGCCGTCCTCGGTGCCGGTGTTCATGGTGACATTCTCGCGGATATCGCAATCGGCGCCGACCACCAGCCGGGTCGCCCCGCCGCGGTAGTGCACCGACTGCGGCGGCGAGCCGAGCGAGGCGAAGGGATGGATGACGGTGCGGGCGCCGACGGTGGTATGGCCGGTGAGATTGACATGCGCGATGAGCCGGCAGCCGTCGCCGATCGTCACGTGTGGGCCGACGGTGCAATAGAGGCCGATCGATACGTTCTGTCCGATCGCCGCCCCGGCATCGATCCGCGCCGAGGGATCGATCATGGCCGCGCTCATGCGTCGAAAATCATGGCGCCGACTTCCGCCTCGGCAACGATCTTGCCGACGACTTTGGCCAAGCCACGATACCACCACATGTTTCCGCGCTGGGTGATTTTCCGCATGTGGTATTCGATGGTGTCGCCCGGCAAAACCGGCTTGCGGAATTTCGCCTTATCGATGGTCAAGAAGAACAGCGATTTCGGCCGCTTCTTAAAGTTCGCGGTGATGCAGAGCACACCTGCCGTTTGCGCCATGCCTTCGATCATCAACACGCCCGGAAACACCGGATTGTCGGGGAAGTGACCTTGGAAATGCGGCTCGTTGATCGTCACGTTCTTGATCCCGATGCCATGTTCGTCGCCCTGCATGTCGACCACCCGATCGACCATGAGAAACGGATAGCGGTGCGGCAACATCTTGAGCACCGCCGCGATGTCGGCGGCTTCGAGTTTTGTCACGGCTTTATCCATGGCGCTTGTCTCGTTCGTCCGCTGCCGCTTCGGCGCGGCCTTTGCCGCGCGCGAGTCGCTCGAGCATCATGATTTCGCGGAACCACAGCTTCACCGGCTTGGCCGGTGTACCGCCCCAGCGCGCACCGGCCGGGACATCGCCGTAAACGTTGCTGATCGCGGCGATCTGCGCCCCTTCGCCGATCGTGACGTTGTTATTGACGCCGGCGCGCGCGCCCAACACGACAAAGTCTTCGAGCGTCGAACTGCCGGAAATGCCCGTTTGCGCCACCAAAACGCAGTGCCGGCCGATGCTGACATTGTGGCCTACCTGCACCAGGTTGTCGATCTTGGTGCCCTCGCCGATCACGGTGTCGCGAATGGCGCCGCGGTCGACGGTGGTACCGGCGCCGATTTCGACATCGTCCTGAATGATGACGCGCCCGACCTGCGGCACCTTGAGGTGGCCCTTTCCTCCCATCACGAAGCCGAAGCCGTCTTGACCGATCTTGCAGCCCGGATGAATGATGACGCGATCCCCGAGCAACGCGTTGGCGATCACTGCCCCGGCGCCGATTGAACATTCGCGCCCGACCCGCACCTCGGTCCCGATTACGGCGGTGGCCCCGATCACGCTGCCGGCGCCGATCTCGGCGCCCGGACCGACCACCGCGCCGGGCTCGACGGTGACGCCGTTTTCCAGCCGCGCGGTCGGATGCACATGGGCGCCGGTCACGTCGCCCGCCTTGGCGAGTGACGACGGTCGCAGCGAATGCGGGAATAATTCACGCGCCACCATCACGAAAGCGCGATAGGGCTCAAGCACAGTGAGCGCCGCCACGTGAGCCGGCAGATATTTGGCGAGCGCAGCCGTGGTCAGGCAGGCGCCGGCATGGGTCGCGGCGGCGGCCGAAACATACTTTTTACTGTCGAGGAAGCTGAGGTCGGACGGCGCCGCGCGATCGAGCGGGGCGACATTGGCGATGCGGCGCGTGTGCGCCAGTGCCGCCGGCAGCGTCGCACCGGCCAAGGTGGCGATCTCATCCAGCGTGAGACCGCGGGTGTATCGTAAAAATACCGGCTCGCTCATACCGCCAGTTCCGTGCCGCCAAGCGCGGTCAAGGTCAGAACTTCGTGCCGCCGCTGAAGCGGAAGAACTGCGTACGGTCGTAGCTCTCCTTGGTCAGAGCATAGGCAAAATCAAACCGCAGCGGCCCGAGTGGGGAATCCCAGATGAAGCCCATGCCGACCGACGAGCGAACCGCCATGTTATCGGCGACTTGCAGCGTTTCGCCGGTCACGGCCCAGGAGGTCGGGCCCTGATAATTCCACAGCGAGCCGGCGTCGGCAAAGGCGGCGACCCTGATGCCAACCTCCTTGGGCAGGAAGTAGAGCGGAGTTTGCGCCTCGACGCTGGCGCCCCAGTACATGGTGCCGCCCATCGCATCGTTGGTGGTCCCCGGCGTCATGTCGCGTGGACCAATGCCGGCCGGCGCAAAGCCGCGCACCAGGTTGGGGCCCATCTGGAAGTGATCCAGCATGCGCAGATCCCTGCTACCCCAGCCGGTCAAATGGCCGCCTTGCAGGTGGAGCACGCCAACGATGTCCGGGAGCACTTCGTAGTAACTCCGCGTATCCGCGGTCGTACGGAGGAAATTCACGTCGCCGCCGACGCCCGCGACATCCTGCGTGATCGACGCATAGAGGCCGCTGGTCGGAGATTTATTGTTGTCGAGCGTGCTATAGGCCAGCGTATAGCCGACCAAGGAAGTCAGGACTGCGCCGTTGGCGAGTTCCATGCGGACCGGGAGCGAGGCTTCGCCATTGGCGAAGCAGTTGCCGCCGTCCGTACGTAGCGATTCACTCAACGGACTAACGCCAGGGCTCGCAGTTGGCCCAACACCGTTGAACCCGGGAACGGGGTTGTTAATCAGAGCATTGGGCGACAGGATACAATCGTTCAACACGCTCGGTAGCGTGATTTTCTGCTGGTAAATCGAATAGTGCGGCTGCAACGAAAGCTCTTCCGACAGCGCAAATCCGAGGCGCAAATTGGTTCCGATCGATTGCGTATTGTAGGATACGTACGACGTCGCCAGGCTCTGCCGCGCGAACAGGTCGATGCCGCCGGCCATGCGGTAGCCGAGCAGAAAGGGCTCGACAAACGACAAATTAACGCCGCGCGTATACTGGCCGAAGCTCACCGCCGCCTTGGCGAACTGGCCGCGGCCCATGAGGTTGCGGTCGGCGACGCTGACCTCGGCGAGGAAACCGTCGGCGGTGGAGTAGCCGCCCGCGATGGAGAACTCGCCGGTCGACATTTCCTCGACGTTGACATTGACGACGACCCGGTCGGGCGCCGAGCCGGGCTCGTTGGTGATCTTGACCGTCTTGAAATAGTTCAGGTTCTTCAGCCGGCGCTCGGCGCGGTCGATCAGCGCGCGATTATAGGCATCGCCCTCGCCGATATCGAATTCGCGGCGGATCACGTAGTCGCGGGTGCGGGTATTGCCGAGAATATTGATGCGCTCGATATAGGCGCGCGTGCCTTCCTCGACCACGAAAATGAGATTGATGACCTTCTTCTCAAAGTCGCGGTCGCCGCGCGGACGCACACTGGCGAAGGCGTAGCCGTGCTTGGCCGCCTCGATCGTCATCGCCTCGACGCTCCTCTCGACCAGATCGGCGTTGTAGACACTGCCCGCGCTGAACTTGAGGCTGCTGCGCAGCGATGCCGGATTGATCGCGCGCACGTTCGACACCACGTCGAGGGTGCCGACGTGATACTGGCTGCCCTCATCGATGGTGAAGGTGACGAGGAAGCCCTTCTTGTCCGGGTCGTATTCGCCGACCGCCGCGACGATGCGCACGTCCGCATAGCCGTGTTTGAGATAGAAGCGGCGCAACAGGTCGCGATCGGCTTCCACCCGGTCCGGATCGTAGATGTCGGTGGATTGCAGGAAGCTGAGCCAATTGCTCTCGGAGGTTTTGATCACGTCCTTCAAACGGCCGGACGAATACGCATTCGCGCCAACGAAGCGGATTTGCCTCACGCCGGTTTTCGCACCTTCGGTGATCTCGAAGACCAGATCGACGCGATTGTTCGGCAACTCGATGATCTTCGGCTCGACCTTGATGTCGAAGCGGCCGCTGCGGTGATAGATTTCGATGATGCGCTGCACGTCGGCCTGCACGGTCGGCCGCGACAACGTCCCGCGCGGCTTCGACTGCACTTCGACCTTGAGCTGGTCGTCCTTGGCTTTCTTATTGCCTTCGAAGGCAACGCGATTGATCACCGGATTCTCGACCACGGTGACCACCAGCCGGCCGCCGGAATGGTCGATGCGCACGTCCTCGAACAGGCCGGTGGCAATGAGCGACTTAAGCCCCTCGTCTTCCTGCTCGACGCTCAGCCGTCCGCCCGGGCCCGGCTTGAAATAGGACTGGACGGTCGAGGTCTCGACCCGCCGGTTGCCTCTCACGTCGATGGAATTGGCGCTCTGCGCGGCCGCAACGCCCGACGACGCCACGCCCACAAGCCCGGTACCGACAAGGGTACCCCCGAGGACCACACAGCAGAGGGTCAGTCCCCGCAAAAACCGCACACCAAGTCCCATGCGCTACGCGCCTTTATTTACCCATGTAGCCGCCCCCGCCCCCGTTGCGGAGTCGACAGACTGTTGGGCCTGCTTTGGCAGCTTTGTACAGCGTTTTAGTGGCACTGCAAACGAAACTCCCGACCAAAGTTTCCCTTTCCCCTCAAAACGTTGCCCTAGGGCAACGCTCTAAGAGGTAGCCAGATGCAAAATGTCATTAAAGGTCGCAAATATCATCAACATGACCACAATCGCCAAGCCAATCCGGAACCCGACCTCCTGGGCGCGCTCGGATAGCGGCCGACCGCGAATCGCCTCGATCCCGTAGAACAAAAGGTGACCGCCATCGAGCAGCGGGATCGGGAACAAGTTCAGAAGCCCGATCGAAACCGACAGCACGGCGGTCAGATGCATGAGCGCGACGAAACCGGCAGATGCCACCTGGCCGGAGACTTGGGCAATGCGAATTGGGCCGCCGAGCTGGTCGGCCGCTTCCCGGCCGGCAAACACCCCGCCGATGTATGACAGCGTGCGGTCGACCACGAACCATGTCTCCTGCACGCCGCCGACGATGGCCTGGAGCGGACCCATCTTCTGCGTCTTGATGTCGCCGGGCGCCATGGAACGGCTGATGCCGAGCACGCCGAGTCTGTGCGTATTGCCGAAATTGTCTTTGAGCTCCTTGAGCTGAGGCGTGGCTTTGAGTGTGACATGCACGCCGCCGCGTTCGACCTCGATATTGAGCGACGCGCCGGCGTTGATGCTGACGATGCGCTGCATGTCGGAGAAACTGTCGATTTTCTCGCCATCGATAGCCACCACCAAGTCACCCGGCTTGAAGCCGGCGGCCTGCGCGGCGCTTGCCGGCTGCACCGTATCGACGCGGGCGCTGGTGGTCTGCTTGCCGACGGTCATGAAGACGCCGGCGAAAATGGCGATCGCCAGGATGAAATTCGCGATCGGGCCGGCCGCCACCACGGCGGCACGCGGGCCGACCGGCTTGTGGACAAAGCTAACCGCTCGCTCGGCCTCGTTCATGGCGGCCGCGGCCGCATGATCGGGCACGCTCGCCGCATTGTCGTCGCCGAAGAATTTCACATAGCCGCCGAGCGGAACCGCGGCGATTTTCCAGCGCGTTCCGTAACGGTCATAAAAGCCGACGATTTCGGGACCAAAACCAATCGAGAAAGTGAGTATCCTGATACCGCACCAGCGGGCCACCAGGAAATGGCCAAGCTCATGAAAGAAAACGACAATTGTCAGCACAAACAGGAACGGAACCAGATAACCGACGAGGTTGCCGCCGAATGCGCCCAAGCCCCCCATAATGTCCATACTCATCACACCCTCGTCCCGCCGTTATGGCGTCCCCGTCGTTAGCGAAAGCTTACTAGGATGACTTTACGGCAATTTCGGGCAAGAGGGCCAAAGCTAAACTTCTCGCAATATGGTCAACGCCGAGCGCGGCATCGATATCGGCCGGTTCCGCCAGCAGGCCGCGCCCGGCGGCCGCATCCAGCGTCATTTCGACCAGCGCCGTAATCGCAGGAAAACTGATGCGGCCGGCGAGGAATTCGGCGACCGCGATTTCATTGGCCGCATTGAACACGGTGGGCGCCGCCCCGCCCGCCTGCAACACGCGCCGCGCCAGCGCCAAAGCCGGAAAGCGAACGAGGTCGGGGGCCTCGAAGGTCAATTCGCGCACGCGCGCCAGATCGAGTCGCGGCGCCGGGCCGTCGATCCGCCGCGGCCAGGCCAGGCAATGGGCGATCGGAATGCGCATATCGGGAGAACCGAGCTGGGCCACGACCGAGCCATCCCTAAACTCCACCATCCCATGCACCACCGACTGCGGATGGACCAGCACGTCGATCTCATCCGGCTTAAGCGCGAACAGGTGATACGCCTCGATCACTTCGAGGCCCTTATTCATCAGGCTCGCTGAATCGACGGTGATCTTCGGCCCCATCGACCAGTTCGGATGACGCAATGCTTGTTCCGGCGTCGCCGCCTTGATCGCATCCATCGACCAGGTGCGAAACGGGCCGCCCGATGCCGTGAGGATCACGCGCTTGACGTCCTCGCGGCGGCCGGCGCCGAGCGCCTGGAATATGGCGTTGTGCTCGGAATCGACCGGCAGCACGGTGGCGCCGGCGCTCGCCGCGCGCCGCATGAACAAGGCCCCGGCGCAAACCAGGCATTCCTTGTTGGCGAGCCCGACCATGGCGCCGCGTTCAATCGCCGCCATTGTCGGCTTCAATCCGACCGCGCCGCTGATTGCCGCCATCACCCAATCGGCCGGACGTTGCGCGGCTTCGAGCAGAGCGGCTTCGCCCGCCGCCGCCTCGATGCCGCTGCCGGCCAAGGCATCCTTCAGTTCACCGTAAACGGACGGATCGGCGACCACGGCAAACCGGGCGCCAACCTCGCGGGCGATTTTCGCCAGCGCCGCCGCATTGCGCCGCGCGCTGATGGCCTCGACGCGATAACGTTCCGGCTCGCGCTTGATCAGATCGACGGTGCTGGCGCCGATCGAACCGGTGGCGCCCAGAATGGTGATGCTGCGCACGGAATCCGCCGGCAGCGGTTTTGCTCGGGCAAGCTTGGTTGCAGAATGGCCTGGTACGGTCATGCGCTCACCATACCAGCAAGCCGCGCGCAGCGCCGTCGAAACCGCCATGTAGTAAACCGATCACGCAGCCCACAAGGGCCGCGGCCCAGAAGCCGTCGAGGCGATCCATCACGCCGCCATGGCCGGGAATGAGATGGCTGGCATCCTTGGCACCGAACTGGCGCTTGACCCAGGATTCGAAAAGGTCGCCGAGCTGCGCCACCACCGACAGCAGCAGCGCGATGATCGCAATCGCCGTCCTGTTGAATGCGCCAAAGAGGCTTGCGACCAGAACGGCCACGATCATGGCGCCGAGCGTGCCGACGATTGCGCCGGACCAGGTTTTTTTCGGGCTGATCGCCGGAAGCAGTTTCCGACCGCCGATCGCTCGACCGGCGAAGTAGCCGAGGATGTCGGTCGTCCACACGATCGCAAATAGCAAAACCAACGCGAGGAATCCGTGCGTGTTGTCGGCGCGCAGCAGAAGCGGCGCCAACAGCATGATGCCCGCGTAGCCAATGCCAGCGATGATCCAAACCGGACCGACGACCAGCGATACCCATTCCCACAGCACCGCGACTGCGGCGAGGCCCCAAAACAGCGCGAATGGCCAGCCGCCCAGATAGGCGGCGTACACCGCGACCGGCGCCAGCACGGCCGCCGAGATGATGCGCAGCACGAAATTGTTTGTGACCGCTGACGCGGGGCCTCCGGAAACGGGGTCGGCATCGAGCACGGGTTCAGGATCCGGTCTTCGCGACCAGGCCGCCGAACCGGCGCTCGCGCTGCTGGTATTCGCGGATCGCCGCCTCGAGCGCGGCGCGGTCGAAATCGGGCCAATAGGTCGGCACGAACACCAGTTCGCTATAGGCCGACTGCCAGAGCAGGAAATTCGACAGCCGCTGCTCGCCGCTGGTGCGGATGATGAGATCGGGATCGGGGATATCCGGCGCGTCGAGAAACGCGCTGACGGTCTCCATGCTGATGTCGGCGGGCTTGAGGCTCCCTTTCGCCACCTCCGCGGCGATCCGTTGCGCCGCGCGCGTGATTTCCTGGCGCGCGCCGTAATTGAAGGCCACCACCAAAGTAAGACCGTCGTTGTTCTTGGTGAGCTCTTCCGCCTCCACCAGCAGCCGGCCGATATCCGGATCGAGCCGGTCGCGCTCGCCGATCACGCGCACGCGCACGCCGCTGCGGTGCAGCTCGGCGAGATCGTTGCGGACGAAGCGGCGCAACAGGCCCATCAGTTCGCCGACTTCGTTGGCCGGGCGCGACCAGTTTTCCGCACTGAAGGAGAAGATGGTGAAGAACTTGATGCCGATCTCGCTGGCCGCGCGGATCGTCCGCCGCAAGGCCTCGACGCCGCGGCGATGCCCCTCCACGCGCGGCAGCCCGCGCGCCGCCGCCCAACGGCCATTGCCGTCCATGATGATGGCGACGTGACGCGGCGCCCGCTCGAACGACGGCACGGCGCTATGCGGAATCTCGGCCTCGGGCATGTCTTTTGAGCCGCCTCGTTCGTGTTGAATCAGAACCCGGCACAAGCATTTTCCTTGCGTATGATCTTATCCGAAAACCGGTTCCCATCCCCGATCAAGTCGAGGACATGCTTTTCGGGATCATGCGCCCGACCTCAAATGGTGAGGATCTCCTTTTCCTTTGCGGCGAGCATATGGTCGATCTCGGCGATCCCGGCATCGGTCGCCTTCTGAATATCGCCGGAAAAGTGGTCGTGGTCGTCTTTGCTGATCTTGTGATCCTTCTCCAGCTTCTTGACCAAGTCCATGGCGTCGCGCCGCACGTGACGCACCGCCACGCGCGCGGTCTCAGCATATTTGTGCGCGATCTTCACCAGTTCCTTGCGCCGCTCCTCGTTGAGCTCGGGGATGCGCAGCCGCAGCATCTGCCCTTCGGTCGCCGGCGATAAGCCCAGATTGGAATTGACGATCGCCTTTTCCACGGCGTGCACCAGCGAGCGGTCCCAGACATTGACCGTGATCAGGCGGGGCTCCGGCACGCTGACGCTGGCGACCTGAATGAGCGGCATCTGCGCGCCATAGGCCTCGACCATGACCGGATCGAGCATATGGACGGAAGCGCGTCCCGTGCGCAGACCGGACAATTCGGTCTTGAGCACGGAGCTGGCGCCCTGCATGCGGCGTTTGATTTCGTTGATATCGTACGTTTCGTTTGCCATGGCGATCCCCCGAACACGACGCCGCTGGTAAAACGCGGGTCGGCCTAGCCAATCACCGTCGAGCGGCCCTTGCCACGCAGAACGGCCTCGATGGCGCCCTTGTCGGCGATCGAGAACACGATGATAGGCATGTGGTTTTCCCGGGCAAGCGCGAAGGCGGTGGAATCCATCACCCGCAGGTCCTTCTCGATCGCCTCCTGGTGGCCGAGCTTGTCGTAGCGCTTGGCTTTCGGGTCTTTTTTCGGATCGGCGGTATAGACCCCGTCCACATTGGTGGCCTTGAGCACGGCCTGGCAACCGAGTTCGGCAGCGCGCAGCACCGCCGTGGTGTCGGTGGTGAAGAACGGATTGCCGGTGCCGGCAGCCAGCAGCACGACGCGGCCCTTGCCGAGATTTTTCAGCGCGCGCTTGCGGTTATAGGTCTCGCACACCGCGGTCATGGCGAGCGCCGACAGCGTGCGCGCCTCGCGCCCGGCGCGCTCGATGGCGGCTTCCAGCACCAGGCAATTCATCACCGTCGCCAGCATGCCCATGGTGTCGCCCACGGGGCGCGGCACGCCGCGCTCCGACACGTCGACGCCGCGGAAGATATTGCCGCCGCCGACCACCACGCCGAGTTCGACACCCATTTTGGCGGTGGCGACCAGATCGGTGGCGATCTGCTCGACCGTGGCCTGATCGATGCCGAATCCTTTGGCGCCGGTGAGCGCTTCGCCGGACAATTTGACGATGACGCGGCGATAGAGCGGATCACTCATGCGTTGCGATCCTCAATTTTGCGCATGATCTTATCCGAAAACCGGTTATCACTGTTCGGGATCATGCGCCCCCGCTTCTGGTCAGCTTTGACCGGCGGCGGCCGCGACCTCGGCGGCGAAATCGGTTTCCTTCTTCTCAATTCCCTCGCCGAGCGCGTAGCGCACGAACCCGGTGATCTTGATCGGCCCGCCCACTTTGCCTTCGGCTTCCTTCAGCGCCTGGGCGACGGTTTTCTTGTCGTCGTGGACGTAAGCCTGCTCGAGCAGACAGACCTCCTTATAGAAGGTCTTCAAGCCGGACTCGACGATCTTCTCGATCACATTGGCCGGTTTTCCCTGCGCCCTGAACTTGTCGGCCAGCACGCCCTGCTCGCGCGCCACCACGGCCGGGTCGAGGCCCGAAGCCTCGATCGCCTGCGGATTGGAGGCGGCGACGTGCATGGCGACCATGCGGCCGAGGCTCGCCAGTTCGTCGGTCTTGCCGGCGGACTCGAGCGCGACCAGCACGCCGATCTTGCCGAGCCCGTCGACCACCGAACTATGCACATAGGCGCCGATGGCGCCCTTGTTGACCGACAGCGACGCGGCGCGGCGCAGCGTCATGTTCTCGCCGATTTTCGCGATTGTGTCGGCGATGGCGTCGGCCACCGTGATGGTGCCGACCTTGATGGTCTTGATCTTTTCGACGTCGGTGCCGGCGCTGAGCGCCACGCCGGCGATCATCTTCACCAGACCCTGGAACAGATCGTTGCGGGCAACGAAGTCGGTTTCCGAATTGACCTCGATCACGACACCCTTGCTGCCCGCGACCTGCACGCCGATCAGGCCTTCGGCCGCGACGCGGCCGGCCTTCTTGGCGGCTTTCGAAAGGCCCTTTTTGCGCAGCCAGTCCTGCGCCGCCTGCATCTCGCCATTGCTTTCGGTGAGCGCGGCCTTGCAATCCATCATGCCGGCGCCGGTCGACTCGCGCAGTTCCTTGACCATCTGGGCCGTGATATTCGCCATCGTCGTCGTTACTCCGCCGTCAGTTCCTTGGCCTTCGCGATCCAGCCGTCGACGCGGCCGGGCAATCCCACCTCTTCGCCGACATTTTGCGCGGCGGTGGGTGAAAGCTCGGCAAGCTGGGTGTAGTGGAAGATGCCGAGATCGTTGAGCTGCTTCTCGATCGCCGGCGAAATGCCGGGCAGCTTCTTGAGATCGTCGGCGACGCCGCGCGGCCCGGGCAACTGCTCGAAGCCGAGATCGGCGAGCGCCGGCTGCGTCGGCACCGGCTCCACGATCGGTTTTTCCGCGGCGCCGACATCGATGCCCGCCTCGCCTTGCGCGCGAGAAATTCCGTCGATCGCGGCTTTCGCAATCAGATCACAATAGAGCGCGACCGCGCGGCTGGCATCGTCGTTGCCCGGAATGGCATAGGTGATGCCGGCCGGATCGGAATTGGTATCGACGATGGCGGCGACCGGAATATTGAGCCGGCGCGCTTCCTTGATGGCGATGTCTTCCTTGTTGGTGTCGATCACGAACAGCAGGTCGGGCACGCCGCCCATGTCCTTGATGCCGCCGAGCGAGCGGTCGAGCTTGTCGCGCTCGCGCTGCATGGTGAGGCGCTCTTTCTTGGTGTAGCCGCCCGACTCGCCGGAACTGAGCATCTCGTCGAGCTTGCGCAGGCGCGAGATCGAGCCGGAAATCGTTTTCCAGTTGGTCAGCGTGCCGCCGAGCCAGCGCGAATTGACGTAATACTGCGCCGACTGCTTGGCGGCGGCGGAGATGGCGTCTTGCGCCTGCCGCTTGGTGCCGACGAACAGGATGCGGCCGCCCTTGGCCGTGGTGTCACTCACCGCCTGCAGCGCGCGGTGCAGCAGCGGCACGCTCTGGGCGAGGTCGATGATGTGAATATTGTTGCGGGTGCCGAAGATGAAAGACCCCATCTTCGGGTTCCAGCGGTGGGCCTGATGGCCGAAATGCACGCCAGCTTCCAAAAGCTGACGCATGGTGAAGTCAGGAAGCGCCATAATCTTCTCCGGTTGATCCGCCGCGGACTTGTGTGAGCCCCCTAAAGGGACCACCGGACGGCCTTTTTGACCCATTGTCGGGGCCTAAAGCCACGGTCCGCGTGAGTGATGGTGGGGCTTATATACGCGGGGATTTGCCGATGCAAGGCGGACCTAAAGCGCCTCGACCAGCACCACGCCGGGCACTGCCTTGATGGCGCCGGCGATCTGCGGCGAGACCTTGAAGCGGCCGGGCAGCTTCACTTCCACCTCGGTGCCCTGCTCCAGCATCAGCACCATGCTCACCTCGCCGTCGCCATTCGCAACGGCGCTGCGCGCGATCGGCTCCAGCCGCTTGGCCACCGCCTCGATCGGCGCTTCATTGCGCAGGAACACGCGCAGGCCCTTGTTGAGATTGGCGGCCGCCTCATCGAGCGGCTCGGCCGATTGGATGCGCGCGCGCACCTCGTCGCCCTGCACTTCCGCCGACAGGAACAGCAAGACCGCGGAGCCCGGCTCCAAGAGATCGCGATGCTCGGCCAAGCCTTCGGAAAAAATCACCGCCTCGTAGTGGCCGGTCGGATCGGACAGTCCGATGATGCCCATCTTGCTCCCCGTTCGGGTGCGCCGCTCGGTGCGCGCGACCACGGTGCCGGCAACCCGCCCGGCCGTGGCGCCGGCTTTCACGGCGCGCGAAAAATCGGCCCACGACTGCACCCGCAGTTTTTTGAGCACGGCGGCGTAGTCGTCAAGCGGATGGCCGGACAGGAAAAATCCGACCGCCTCGTATTCGCGGCGCAGCCGCTCGGCCGGCAGCCACGGCTCGGCCTGCGCCAGCACGATGGGCTCGCGTGTACCGCCGCCGCCGAACAATTCGTTTTGCCCGATGGCTGCGGAATCGTGCGAACGCTGGGCGCGCGCCAGCACGGCATCCATGGCGGGGAACACGCGGGCGCGGTTGGCTTCGAATTCGTCGAAGGCGCCGGCTTGGGCAAGGCTTTCCAGCACGCGCTTGTTGACGGCGCGCGGATTGATGCGGTCGGCGAAGTCGGCGAGATCGGCGAATTTGCGGTCGCCACGCGCCGCGACAATTTCCTTCACCGCTTGCGCGCCGACACCTTTAAGCGCGGCCAACGCGTAGATGATCGTGTTGCCGTCCACCTCGAACGCCACGTGCGAACGGTTGATCGAGGGCGGGTCGACCTTGATGCCGAGGCGCTCGGCCTCGGCGCGGAATTCGGCGAGCTTGTCGGTATTGCCCATGTCGAGCGTCATCGACGCCGCCAGGAACTCGACCGGGAAATTCGCCTTCATATAGGCGGTCTGGTAGGCGACCAGCGCGTAAGCCGCGGCGTGGCTCTTGTTGAAGCCGTATTCGGCGAAGCGCTCGAGCAGATCGAAGATGGCGTCGGCCTGGTAGCGCTCGATGTTATTTTTTATCGCACCCTCGACGAAATTGTTGCGCTGCGCCTGCATCTCCTTGCGAATTTTCTTGCCCATGGCGCGGCGCAGCAGATCGGCCTGACCGAGGGTGAAGCCGGCCAGGATCTGCGCGGCCTGCATCACCTGTTCCTGATAGACGATGACGCCGAAGGTCTCTTTCAGGACGGATTCGAGCTTGGGATGAATGTAATCGGGCTGCTCCATGCCGTGCTTGCGCGCGCAATAGGTCGGAATGTTCGCCATCGGACCGGGGCGATAAAGCGCGACCAGGGCGATGATGTCCTCGAAACGGTCGGGCCGCATGTCGAGCAGCGCGCGCCGCATGCCGGCGCTTTCCAGTTGGAACACGCCGACCGCTTCCGCGCGCGTCAGCAGATCGTAGGTTTTCTTGTCGTCGAGCGGGATGGCGGTGAGATCGATGTCGATGCCGCGCCGGGCCACCAGCGCGACTGCGGTTTGCAGCACCGTGAGCGTCTTCAGGCCGAGAAAGTCGAATTTCACCAGCCCGGCCTGCTCCTCCCATTTCAT
>Ga0209638_1000669_pt1 | contig 22519 bp, 25 predicted proteins | sample BarGraNGADG00211_FD_184490 | JGI IMG/M metagenome (GOLD analysis project Ga0209638, IMG submission 184490) | Arctic peat soil microbial communities from Barrow, Alaska - Barrow Graham LP Ref core NGADG0002-211 (SPAdes) (version 2) | ecosystem: Environmental > Terrestrial > Soil > Wetlands > Peat...
GGTATTGACAACGCATTAAAAGGTAAAAAATAAATGCTGAAATAAAAATGAAGAGGCTGAGTCAAATTTATTTTGACTCAGCTTTTTTTAATCTAAACAATTTAATTTTACAATTTAAGTTCAAAGTTTTTTTATACTTGCCTTTATCAGCCATTTTTTGAAATTTAATGTTCAGAATCTATTAATATTTAGTAATTTTGTCAGGTTTAATTATGTCATAATAGCAGTCTGTTTATTATCGTATTATGCAACAATCTGAAATTCAAACAGTAAAACATCGATTTGGAATTATTGGAACTTCTGAATTGCTGAGTAGAGCAATTGATATTGCAGTACAAGTAGCCCCAACCGATTTATCGGTGTTAATTACAGGCGAAAGTGGTGTGGGTAAGGAGAATTTTCCTCAAATTATTCATTTTTATAGTCACAGGAAACACGGACCCTATATAGCCGTAAATTGTGGTGCCATCCCCGAAGGAACAATTGATTCAGAGCTTTTTGGCCATGAAAAAGGTTCTTTTACAGGCGCTACAGCTGATAGAAAAGGTTATTTTGAAGTAGCAGATGGCGGAACAATTTTTTTGGACGAAGTAGGAGAATTGCCTCTTTCAACACAAGTTCGACTTTTGCGGGTACTTGAAGCCGGTGAATTCATAAAAGTTGGTTCTTCCAAAACTCAAAAAACAAATGTTCGGGTTGTAGCAGCAACCAATCTGAATATGGCTCAGGCAACCCGAGAAGGGAAATTCCGCGAAGATTTATTTTATCGATTAAATACCGTACCAATTGCAATTCCTCCTTTACGCGAGCGGAAGGAAGATATTGTGTTGTTATTCAGGAAATTTGCTTCTGATTTTGCTGAAAAATATCGCATGCCACCGGTAAAACTTACAGAAGATGCAAAACAACTTTTGACAAATTACTATTGGAATGGAAATGTCCGTCAATTGAAAAATATAACTGAACAAATTTCAGTCATTGAACAACAACGGGAAATTTCGGCTCAGATATTAAGAACTTATTTGCCAAAAGATGAAATAGAACGTTTACCGGCTTTATTAACATCGTATTCAGGTGATAAAAAAACGTTTAACAGCGAAAGGGAAATACTTTATCAGGTACTTTTTGATATGAAAAAAGACATGAACGATTTAAAAAAAATAGTTCATGACATTATAAATAATAAACAGGTTGATATTCAACAAGATGATATGAATTTTCAACCGGTATTTATTAATAAAAATGATAATTTATATTCAACTCCCACTAGCGGAATAGAAATAAAATCGGAGAAAGCGAATCGTGAAAACATTCAGTTTACTGCAAATATGGATGATATTGAAGACTTTCAGGAAGCCGATGAATATAATGTGTTGGAATCAGATTCAAAACCGACATCGTTGTCTGACATGGAACGTCAAATGATTAAAGATTCCCTTGAAAAATATAGTGGAAAAAGAAAATTAGCAGCTAAAGAATTAAAAATATCAGAACGAACATTATATCGAAAAATTAAAGAGTACGGTATTGAATAAGAGTTATTTATGAGAAATAAAATCAAAATATTAATATCAAACAATTATTGTAATTGGATAATTTGTATTGGGACAATTTTACTCGTTTCATGTACTATTTCTTATAAATTTAATGGTTCGTCGATTGATTATACCAAAACAAAGACAATCTCAATTTCCGATTTTCCTAATACTGCAGAACTAGTTTATCCGCCTCTCTCACAGGAGTTTGCTGAAACCTTACGCGACTTGTATACCAAACAAACACGTTTGCAACAGACTAAAAAAGGGGGTGATTTGCATTTGGAAGGTGAAATAATTGGTTATCAGTTAAATCCAATGGCAATCAGCGCCGATTCATATTCTTCTCAAACAAAACTGACATTAACAATTAAAGTGAGGTTTTCAAACGATAAAAATCCGGAAGATGATTTCGAAAAAACCTATTCGGCATTTCAAACATTCGATAGCAGTAAATTATTGAACGATGTTCAAGAGGAGTTGATTAAAGTAATGATATCCGAAATTGTCGATAATATTTACAATGATACAGTTGCAAAATGGTAAATTGATTTACATAATTCTTTAAATTTCAGATTTATATGCTTCTAATCCAACCATGACCCATGAAGAGTTAATATCGCTTGTCAGACAACCGCAAACTGTTAATGCAGAGCAAGTGGCTGATTTAAAGGAAATGGTTGAGAGATATCCTTATTTCGTTTCTCCGCGATTATTTCTGGCAAAAGCGTTGAAGCAATCTAATAATATTCATTCAACAGCAAATTTAAACGGAACTTCAGTATATTGTTCAGATCGCCGTTGGTTTTATTACTATATAAATCCCGAAAAAATGGTTTCTGAAGAGCCTTACAGACATGAACGTGTCAGTAAAACATCTGGAAATTATTTTGATTTAATTGAAGCAATTGAATCTGAAGATGGAGATTCAAAACAATCGTTGAAAAATCTTGCTGAAAAGCTTAAAGAAGCAAGAGTGATGGTAATTAAACATCCTGTAGAAAAGAATCAAGAACCGACTGTTGCGGTTCAAAAAATTAATGATAATGATTTAAACAAAGAACAATTCTCGGTTGATTTAAAATCTGTTGTTGGAGAAATTTCTGAAATTAACGCAAAAAAACTTATTTCAGAACGAAAATACAGAGAGGCTATTGAAATATTACGTGCTTTAAATTTGAATAATCCGAAAAAAAGTGTTTACTTTGCAGACCAAATTCGATTTTTAGAAAAAGTTATCTCATACTCAAAAAAATAAACATATTATGTACATTGCTATTATCATTTTAATTGTTATTCTGTCTGTTTTATTGACTTTATTTGTATTAGTTCAAAATTCAAAAGGGGGAGGTTTAGCTGCCGGATTTTCTTCTTCAAACCAAATCATGGGAGTTCGTAAAACAACCGATTTTGTTGAAAAAATGACATGGGGATTAGTTATAGGAGTTGTTGTACTTTCAGTATTGGCAGTTGGAATTCGTAAACATCAACCTGTTGGCGTATCAAACGAATCTGAAATTAAAGAACAATATCAACACGCTAAACAAGCTGAACCGGGCGTTGTGGCTCCTAATTTCGGAGAAAAACCCGAAGCAACCAAAACTCCTGCTAAACCCGCTATTCCTGCCAAGAAGTAATTGGAATCAGAAAAATTATATAGGGCGTATCAAATTTTTTTGATACGCTTTCTTTTTTTGAAACTTTAGAGTTCAAACGAATTTGATAAATTTTCACAAACCAGGCAGTTAATTTTAATATTTAATAAGAATATGCTTCAAATAGATGATACTATAATAAGTCTTGATTTGCTGGATGAACATTTTGTGTGTGATTTGAATTCATGCAAAGGTATTTGTTGTATTGAAGGTGACGATGGCGCACCGTTAGAAGTGGATGAAGTAAAAACTATTGAAAATATTCTGCCAATTATTTGGAATGATTTAACTGAAAAATCAAAGGAAGTAATTCGAAAACAAGGTGTTTCGTATATTGATGACGATGGTGAACCGGTAACTTCAATTGTGAATGGTGCCGAATGTGTTTTTACGTATATTGATAGTGACGGAATTTGTAAATGTGCTATTGAGAAAGCGTTTCGTGAAGGGGAAACTGATTTTTACAAACCAATCTCTTGCCATTTATATCCAGTTCGTTTGCAGAAGTATGATGAATTTATTGCCGTGAATTATCACAAATGGAGTGTGTGTAATTGTGCTCGTACTTTTGGCGGAAAGTCGAGTGTACCTGTTTATCAGTTTTTAAAAGAACCACTAATTCGCAGGTTTGGTAAGGACTGGTTTGAACAACTTGAAATTGTCGATAAAGAATTAAAAAGCAGAAAATGAAATGAAAACAAACAGCGTAAAAGTTGAGATTATAACTATTGGTGACGAAATACTGATAGGTCAGATTGTTGATACCAATTCGGCATGGATGGCAACAGAACTGAATAAGTCTGGTTTTGAGATTGCACAAATTACTTCTGTTCATGACAAAGCAAATCATATCGTTGAATCATTAGATTTAGCGCTCAATAGGGTTGATATTATTTTGTTTACAGGTGGAATTGGACCTACTAATGATGATATTACCAAGCAAACTTTAACGAATTATTTTGACACAAAACTGGTTTTTGATGAATCAATTATTCGAAATATTGAACAATTGTTTTCAACAAGACCAAACTTTGTTATCAATGAATTGACTCGAGCTCAGGCTATGGTTCCTGAAAAGTGTACGGTCATTCCAAATTTGGTTGGAACTGCGCCCATAACATGGTTCGAAAAAGACGGAAAAGTGATTGTTTCGATGCCTGGCGTTCCTTATGAAATGAAACAGGCAATGAATTTGGAGATTATTCCCCGTTTGCAAAAATATTTTCAAACGCCGGCTTTGCATCATAAAACGGTTCAGGTTTATGGTTATGGCGAGTCAGCTCTGGCATTAGAAATTGCCGATTGGGAAAATGAATTACCGGAAAATGTATCTTTGGCATATTTGCCAAATTATGGTATAGTTAAACTTAGATTGAGTGGGACTTCAAATGACATTTTAGCTTTGGAATTTATTATAAATCAACAAATTGGCAAACTAAGTCAGATTCTTGGTTCTTCAATTGTTGCCTACGAAGATATACCAATTGCAGAATTGGTTGGTAATTTATTGATAACTAAAGGACTAATGGTGGCTACGGCTGAAAGTTGCACAGGTGGCAATATCGCTCATCAATTTACAATGATTCCCGGAAGTTCAGCCTTTTATAAAGGCTCTGTTGTCGCATATTCTAACGAAATTAAAACAAATGTTTTGCAGATTTCAGCTGAAGATGTAGAAAAATACGGAGCTGTAAGTCAAATAGTGGTGATACAAATGGCAGAAAATGTACGAAAGTTATTGAAAACTGATGTTGCAATTGCGACCTCGGGAATTGCCGGTCCAACCGGTGGAACAGCAGATAAACCTATTGGAACTGTCTGGATTGCAATATGTTCAGAAGAAAAAACAGTAAGTCGTGAATTTCATTTTGGATCATTGCGCGAACAAAATATTGAAAGAGCAACACAAGCTGCATTGCTAATGTTGAAAGAAATATTATGAATTAAACTCAACATTATCAGTGTTTTATTGATGATAATGACGAAGTGAGTATAATTATTGAAATTTAAAGAATAAAAAACTTGTACAATTAAAAAAAATACTATACTTTTGCACACTGTTTTTGAGAAAAAATGTAAACAATAAAAAGATATAGAAATGTCAAAAATTTGTCAGATTACCGGTAAAAAAGCAATGGTAGGAAACAACGTATCACATTCAAAACGTCGTACCAAAAGAACATTTGATGTGAACTTGTTTACAAAAAAATTCTATTGGGTAGAACAAGATACCTGGATTAGCTTAAATGTTTCCGCTAATGGGTTACGTACTATTAATAAAATTGGATTGGATGCTGCCATAAAAAAAGCGTCAGAAAAAGGGTATTTATACGCATAATAAGTAGGAGAATTACACAATGGCAAAAAAATCGAAAGAAGCAAGAGTCCAAGTAATTTTGGAATGTACTGAGCATAAAGAAAGTGGTTTACCGGGGACATCACGTTATATTACTGTGAAAAACAGAAAAAACACACCGGCACGTATGGAGTTGAAGAAATACAACCCCATCATGAAAAAAGTAACTGTTCATAAAGAAATTAAATAATATCTGAATCATGGCTAAGAAATCGGTTGCATCTCTCCAAAAAGGAGAAGGACGTTCATTTGCAAAGGTTATTAAGATGGTGAAATCACCTAAAACCGGTGCTTATATTTTTCAGGAAGAAATTGTTCAAAACGATAAAGTGAAAGATTATTTCGCAAAATAATTTCATATCGTTCCAAAAAATAGAAAGAATCCTCTCATTTAATAAAATGAGGGGATTTTTTTTGCTGTTAGCTCAAAAAAAAAACTTAATTTTGTACTTTAATTATTAGCTGATTAATCAATTAATAGTCAACTAATTTACCAATAAACCAAAATAATGGGACTATTTAATTTCTTTAATAAAGAAAAAAAAGAAACACTTGATCAAGGTTTGTCGAAAACCAAAGAAAGTGTTTTTTCGAAGTTGACGCGTGCAGTTGCCGGAAAATCGAAAGTGGATGATGAAGTGTTGGATAATCTGGAAGAAGTATTAATTACTTCGGATGTAGGCGTTGAAACTACTTTGCGCATTATCGAACGGATTGAAAAACGTGTTGCCCGAGATAAATTTGTGAACACCGACGAGTTGAATGTAATTTTGAAAGACGAAATAGCCGCTTTATTGGCTGAAAACAACTCTGATTCACCGGCTGATTTTGATGCAGTTTTACCAAAAACTCCTTATGTGATTATGGTGGTTGGTGTGAATGGGGTTGGAAAAACTACGACAATTGGAAAGTTAGCTTACCAGTTTACAAAAGCAGGGAAAAAAGTATATCTTGGTGCGGCTGATACGTTTCGTGCGGCTGCTGTTGATCAGTTGGTTATCTGGGGTGAACGTGCCGGAGTGCCTGTAATTAAACAAAAAATGGGTTCTGATCCTGCTTCGGTGGCTTATGATACTATTGCTTCCGCTAAAGCCAATAATGCCGATGTAGTTATAATTGATACTGCTGGTCGTCTACACAATAAAATCAACTTAATGAACGAGTTGACAAAAATTAAAAATGTAATGCAAAAAATAATTTCTGATGCACCTCACGAAGTATTATTAGTGTTAGACGGTTCTACCGGACAAAATGCATTTGAGCAAGCTAAACAATTTACAAAAGCTACTGATGTTACTGCATTGGCCATTACCAAACTTGATGGGACTGCCAAAGGTGGTGTGGTTATAGGCATTTCCGACCAATTTAAAATTCCGGTAAAATATATAGGACTGGGTGAAGGTATAGAACATTTACAGGTTTTTGACCGGAATGAATTTGTGGCGTCGTTGTTTGAATAAAAAATGAATAAAGGAACAGTTGATGTTGTAACGCTGGGATGTTCCAAAAACCTGGTTGATTCTGAACAGTTGATGCGGCAGTTTGACGCGCTTGGTTATAAAGTAAGGCACGATGCTGAAAATCCGGATGGTGAGATTGTTATTATCAATACTTGTGGGTTTATAGGTGATGCCAAAGAGGAGAGTATCAATACCATTTTACAGTTTGCCGATTTGCGCAAACAAAATAAGATTGGCAAATTATTCGTAATGGGCTGTTTGTCCGAACGATATGTAAAAGAGCTTAGTTCTGAAATTCCGGAAGTGGATAAATTCTACGGTAAGTTCAACTATAATAATATCTTGACTGATTTGGGTCAGGAATATCGTGCTGATTTACGTTTGGAACGAACATTGACAACGCCAAATCATTACGCTTACATTAAAATTTCCGAAGGTTGTAACCGGACTTGTTCCTATTGTGCCATTCCAATTATTACCGGAAAACACCGTTCACGTCCGATGGAAGACATTGAAAATGAAGTAAAAGGTTTGGTTTCAAAAGGTGTAAAGGAGTTTCAGTTGATTGCACAGGATTTGTCGTATTATGGACAGGATCGGTATAAAACACTGAAGCTGGCTGAACTGACTGAAAGGCTATCGGATATTCCTGGTGTAGAATGGTTGCGATTGCATTATGCTTATCCGGCTCATTTTCCATACGGTGTTTTAAAGGTTATGCGAGAATGCAACAATGTTTGTAAGTACCTGGATATTGCTTTGCAACATGTGAGCGACAATATGCTGAAGCAAATGCGCCGAAATATAACAAAAGATCAAACTTACAAACTGATAGAAAGGATTCGTACAGAAGTGCCCGGTATTCACCTGCGTACGACTTTATTGCTTGGTCATCCGGGTGAAACGGAAGCTGATGTTGAAGAATTGAAAGAATTTATTCAAAAAGCTCGTTTTGAAAGGCTTGGAGCCTTTGCATTCTCGAACGAAGAAGGTACATTTGCATACAAAACATATAAAGATGATGTTCCGGAGGAAATAAAACATAGACGTGTTGATGAAATAATGTCCATTCAGCAGGGTATTTCTGCTGAGATTAATCAGGCTAAGATTGGAAAAACGCTGAAGGTGATGATTGACAGGGTAGAGGATAAGTATTTTGTGGGAAGAACCGAATTTGATTCGCCCGAAGTTGATCCGGAAGTATTGATTCCAATTTCGAAAAAAGGTGTTGTAAAAGGTCAGTTTTATCAGACTAAAATTGTGGATGCGACCGATTTTGATCTTTATGGTATTTAAATTACTTCCTAACTTGTAACTTTATATTTGTAACTAACTTATGAATCACAAAGAATTAATTTCGGCCATTTCCACAAAAATGAATGCTCCGAAAGCCGTAGTTGAAAAATTGCTGGAAACAACAATTTCAACTTGTACAGAGCTATTAGTGGACGAAAAAACAATTGGTTTTCAGAGTTTTGGAAATTTTGAAGTTAGAAAAAAGATGGAACGCTTATCGGTTCATCCTGCCACACAAATCAGAACCTTAATTCCACCCAAATTAGTTGTGAACTTTAAACAAAGCAATATTCTGAAAGATAAACTTAAAGACCTGTCAAAGAATGAATAAGGAAAAAATTTCATCTCAGGAAATAATTGATCTTATAGCATCAAAGGCATTGATCAGTAAACGCGCTGCAGAAGAGTTTATAAAAATGATGATTGCAACTATTGAGGAAGCTTTGTTGGCGGGAGATATTGTGAAGATTAAAAACTTCGGAACATTTAAATTGCAATGGAATGAGCCTCGTAAAAGTGTGAATGTTCATACCGGAGAAGAAATCATTCTGGATGGTTATCATAAAGTCACGTTTATACCGGAAGCGTCTTTGAAAGACCTTGTAAACGAACCTTTTGCGCATTTAGAGCCTGTTCAGTTAGATGACGAAAGCAATTTTGTTATTTCTGAAAAAAAAGAAAATGAAGTGTTGGATCCATTACGTATTTTCACAGAGCAAGCTTCTGAAATCAAAGATATATTATCTGAAATACAGGCTTTATCTGTAAGCTCAAAACCAGTTGCTTCGGAGGAACAAGTTAAAGATCAAGAACAAACAGGTATTGAATTCGAAGTAAGAAAAAAAAATGAACCTATAATTTTAGATAAAGAAAAAGTTATTGAACAAGCGATTGAACCTACTGAGATAATTTCTGAAGAACCAGTTTTGATTGAACAAGAAGAAACTCAAATAATTTCAGAGTTAACAGATGATAAGATTGAAACATCGTCATTTTTAGAAATTGCAAAATCAAAAAACCGAAAAATTTGGTTTTTGGTACTGATAATCTTATTGTTACTTGCCGGAACCGGATCAGGTCTTTATTTTTTATATCCACCTGCTAAGGACTTTACGGATTCAACTTATTTAAAAAGCAAAAAAACAATATTAAAAATGTCAGAAGGTGTGTCAATTACAGATATGCTAAACACAATTTCAAGTTGGGTTACACCTGAAACTAAACAAACTCCAACTCCCGAAACAATATTTATTCCAAAAGATACTTCAGCAATGGATTCAGTAACAGAGAAACCACAAATTGACAGTCTTCAATACTTGTTTGATAATCCGAGAATTTACAGAGAGTATCTTGGTTCTGAGCGAATTAAACCAGGAAGTAGGTTGACTATAATTTCAAAACGCTATTATGGCAATAAAATCTTTTGGGTATATATTTACGAAGCAAATAAAGACCATATTCCAAACCCGGATAATATTCCGGTTGGTACATTAATCAGAATCCCAAAAGTTGATTCTAAATTGATAGATAGCACAAATCCACGCTGTATTCAAAAGGCAAAAGAATTGCATGATATTTATGTTGAATAAGCTCCAAAAGGCAATAATGATATTTTTTATATCTATCAATTGATTTTGATTTAGAAGTTCTTCAATTTTTTACATTTGAAGAACTTTTTTTATTCAAAATAAATAAAAAAAATGTCAGTTTTTTCCAGCTAAATTCTTTCTATACTTAATAATCTAAATTGAGGTTAATAGTTATTAAATCAATGCTTTAACCCTTTTTTTAATGCTATATTTGCTCAACAAAAAACCAACAAAACAAACATAAAATAATATGATTCAATCTGTTGATATTAGGGAACTTAATGAGAGAATTGAAAAACAAAGCTCTTTTGTTGATGCATTAACCATGGGAATGGACAAAGTTATTGTCGGACAAAAGCATCTCGTGGAGTCCTTGTTAATCGGTTTACTCTCCGATGGTCACATTTTATTGGAAGGTGTACCGGGTTTAGCAAAAACGTTGGCTATTAAAACGCTTTCGGATTTAATTAAAGGAAAATTCAGTAGAATTCAGTTCACGCCTGATTTACTTCCTGCCGATGTTATTGGAACCATGATTTACAGTCAGAAAAATGAAGAGTTCAGCATTAAAAAGGGACCAATTTTTGCTAATTTGATTTTAGCTGATGAAATAAACCGCGCACCGGCTAAAGTTCAGAGTGCTTTGCTCGAAGCGATGCAAGAACGTCAGGTAACTATTGGTGAACATACTTACAAATTGGATGAACCATTTTTAGTTTTGGCTACTCAAAACCCAATCGAACAAGAAGGAACGTATCCGCTTCCGGAAGCTCAGGTTGACCGTTTCATGCTGAAAGTGATTATCAATTATCCTAAAAAAGAGGAAGAAAAATTGATTATCCGTCAAAATTTGTTGAAAGAAAAACCAACAGTTCTTCCTGTTCTTTCTCCACAAGAAATTATTGAAGCTCGCGATGTGGTTCGTCAGGTTTATATCGACGAAAAAATTGAACGTTATATTATTGATATCGTTTTCGCTACTCGTTATCCGCAAGATTACGGTTTGGATTCACTGAAAGAAATGATTTCATTCGGTGCATCGCCCCGTGCTTCAATTAATCTCGCTTTGGCATCACGTGCCTATGCATTTATTAAACGCCGTGGTTATGTAATTCCGGAGGATATCCGCGCCGTTTGCTACGATGTTTTACGTCACCGTATTGGTTTGAGCTACGAAGCTGAAGCTAATAACATGACTTCCGACGAGATGATTACTGAAATTTTGAATACGGTTGAAGTACCTTAAATAATATGCTAATGTGCCAATTTGCTAATAAGCCAATAAATTGTTGGTGTGGTGAATAGGCAATAATATAAGATATTATTTATAGTTGAAAATTAGCATATTGGCACATTGTCATATTGGCAAATTGGAATCATGGAAACCAGTGAATTAATAAAAAAAGTAAGGAAAATAGAGATTAAGTCACGTGGCTTGTCGAAAAATATTTTCGCAGGTGAATACCATTCGGCTTTCAAAGGTCGTGGTATGACCTTTTCGGAAGTACGTGAATATCAATATGGTGACGATATTCGGTCCATTGACTGGAATGTGACAGCTCGCTTTGGGCACCCCTACATTAAAATTTTTGAAGAAGAACGTGAGTTGACGGTTGTGCTGCTAATTGACGTTTCCGGTAGTCGTGAATTTGGTACGGTTTCTCAGCTAAAAAAAGATATTTTTACTGAAGTGGCTGCAACATTGGCTTTTTCAACAATTCAAAATAACGATAAAATTGGAGTAATTTTCTTTTCCGATAAAATTGAAAAATTTATTCCACCCAAAAAAGGTAAAAAACATGTGCTGCATATTATCAGAGAATTAATTGATTTTCAGCCCGAAAGCAATAAAACTGACATTGGTGGAGCATTACGCTATTTCACAAACGCGATTAAGAAAAGCTCAACTGCCTTTATTATTTCTGACTTAATAGACACTGATTTTGAAAAGGAATTGACAATTGCAAGCCGAAGACATGATGTTGTGGCATTGCAGGTTTATGATATTAGAGAAACAGAATTGCCGGATGTGGGCTTGATTAAGCTGAAAGATGCAGAAACCGATGAACGAATTTGGGTTGATACATCTGATAAACGATTGAGAACTAGTTATAAGCATGCCTGGGGCGAAAGTCAGTTAGCTTTGCAAAAATCTTTTACCAAATCAGGTGTTGATATGGTTTCAATGAGTACTTCCGACGATTATGTCCGGGCTTTGATGAAACTGTTTAAAATGAGAGCCTAATTAATAATTTTACAATTGACATTTTACAATTGAAAATTAACATGAGAAAATTCTTTATTTTCCTCTTTATTCCCTTTTTATTCGCGCATTCTAGTTTGTTTGCTCAAAAAATTACCGTTAATGCCAAATTGGATTCTACGGTTATCTGGATTGGAAGTCAGGCGCATTTGACATTCGAAGTTTCGCAACAACCAAATCAAAAAGTGAATGTCCCCATTTTTTCTGATTCGATAACTGGAGGATTGGAAATTGTGGAGCCGGTAAAAACAGATACTGTAAAATCGTCTGATGGTCATATTCTGGTTACTCAACGTTATTTAGTTACATCGTTTAAAGATTCACTTTTATACATTCCTTCTTTTCCATTTGTTTTGAATGGCGATACTGTTTGGTCTAAATCACTTTCGCTGAAAGTGGTTCAACCATTTAAAATTGATACAGCATCCAAAACGATAGCGGATATAAAACCGGTTTTCAATCCAAAATATGATTGGGCAGGTTTATTTAAAATTGTACTTCTGGTTCTATTGATTCTAATTTTATTAGCATTGTTTTATTATTTATTTCAAAAATACTTTAAGAAAAAACCGATATTGAATGAAACTGAAATAAAACTTCTTCAACCGGCTCATGTTGTAGCTTTAAATCAACTGGATAAAATTAAACAGGAAAAACTCTGGCAAAAAGGACGGCATAAGGAATATCACACTGAGTTGACTGACGTAATACGTGAATATATAGAGCGAATTTTCAATATCAGCAGCATGGAAATGACTTCAGAAGAAATTCTCGAACATTTACGTTTGCTACGCAAAGAACAAAAGTCAACTTACCAAAGGCTGCAACAAATTTTACAATTGGCTGATTTAGTAAAATTTGCTAAATGGAATGTAACTCCTGATGAACATGAATTAAGTCTTCTGAATGCTTATTTATTTGTAAATCAGACTAAAGTAGAAGAAGTTAAACCATTGGAAGAATTGAAAAAGGAGGAAATTATCGAAAATTAATTCGAGTTATTTTTGGTTTTCATTTATTAAAGCTATTATTTTATTAACAATGACTTTTCATAATCCTGAATATCTGTTTTTACTTTTGCTTCTCATTCCAGTTGTGTTTTGGTACATTTGGGAGATGCAAAAATCTGATGCGAGTCTGCAAATATCGTCACATCGGAATTTGGCACAGTTTCCACCTGGTAAAAAAATCAAATTTCGTCACATTCTTTTTATATTGAGAACTTTAACTATTGCTGCACTAATTGTTGCGTTAGCGCGACCACAAGCTTCAAACAGTTGGCGAACTCAAAATACAGAAGGAATTGACATCATGATGGCATTGGACATTTCAGGAACCATGTTGGCAGAAGATTTAAAACCAAATCGGTTGGAAGCTGCTAAAGCGGTTGCTTCAGAATTTATTCTTTCCCGACCGAATGATAATATCGGGTTGGTTGTTTTTGCTCGTCAAAGTTTTACCCAATGCCCATTGACTATTGATCATGCAGTATTAATTAATTTGTTTAATAGCGTAAAATATGGTTTGATTGACGATGGAACGGCAATTGGACTCGGTTTGGCAAATGCTGTAAACCGGATTAAAGACAGTAAAGCAAAATCGAAAGTAATCATTTTGTTGACAGATGGATCAAACAACTGTGGTGATATTGCTCCAATAACTGCTGCCGAAATTGCCAAAACCTTTGGAGTACGAATTTATACAATTGGGGTCGGAACAAATGGAATTGTAAATATTCCGGTACCAACACCCCTTGGCATTCAATATCAGCAAATTCAGTCGCAATTTGACGCAAAATCGCTTCAGAATATTGCCAACCTGACCGGTGGAAAATATTATAATGCAACTGATAATACCAAACTTCGTCAAATTTATCAGGAAATAGATAAGTTGGAGAAGACGAAGATTAGTGTACAACAATACAGCAAAAAAGAAGAACAATTTTATATTTTCAGTTTGCTGGCATTCCTATTTTTATTGCTGGAAATCCTTTTGCGAAATACAATTTTCAGAAGAATTCCATAAAGCAGAATAAAAACCTAAAACCCAGAATAAAAGATGTTTAGATTTGCTCATCCCGAATTTTTATTTTTACTCTTGTTAATCCCAGTATTGATAGGTGTATTCATTTATACAAACATTTTAAAAAATCGAAATATAAAGAAATTTGGCAATCCTGCACTGATTGCTCAATTAATGCCAAATGTTTCGTTTGTTCGTCCGAAAGTAAAATTTTACATACAACTGGTTGTTATTTTGCTGTTGATCATAGTCTTAGCTCAACCGCAATTTGGAACAAAAGTTGAAAGTTCGAAACGTCAGGGAATTGAAGTAATGATTGCGTTGGACGTTTCAAATTCAATGATGGCTCAGGATGTACAGCCAAGTCGGCTAGAAAATGCAAAACAGGTTTTGTCGAAACTGATTGATGGAATGAACGAAGACAAAATCGGTTTGGTGGTTTTTGCCGGTGACGCTTATACCCAATTGCCAATTACAGCCGATTATGTTTCTGCTAAAATGTTTTTGTCTTCCATTTCTACACAAATGGTTCAACGTCAGGGAACTGCAATCGGAAGTGCTATTGATTTGGCTATAAAATCATTCGGACCGAAAAACAAAATCGGTAGGGCAATTATTATAATTACCGATGGCGAAAATCATGAAGATGATGCTGTTGGCGCTGCGAAACTTGCTGCCGAAAATAACATCGTTGTTCATGTTATCGGAATGGGAAAAACTGATGGATCACCAATTCCTGTACCCGGAACTATGAGTTTTTGGAAAGATAAAGATGGAAATGTAGTGGTTTCGAAACTCAACGAACAAATGTGTAAGGAGATTGCTATTTCGGGTAAAGGATTATATGTTCATGCCGATAACTCGAATAGTGCCTATCGGATAATAACAAGTCAATTAGATAAAATGGCAAAATCCGATATAAAAGCAAGCGTTTTTTCAGAGTATAATGAACAGTTTCAGTCATTTGCGATACTGGCATTATTACTTTTACTGGTCGATTTTTTCGTGTTTAATCGTAGAAATAAACGTTTGACAAGGGTTAAAATTTTTGATTTGAAAGATAAAGTCGCCAGGAATTAAAAATTTATAAATTACAAATCAATCAATGAAAAGAATATTTTATATATTGATGATGAGCACGTTGATATTGTCTGTCACGGCTCAAAAGGAAAGTGCTGATGTTCGCTCCGGGAATAAATTATATAAAGCCTCGAAATTTACCGAAGCTGAAATTGCTTATCGGAAAGGACTTCTTAAAAACAAAAATTCCTTTGAAGCCAATTATAATCTTGGTAATGCATTGTTTAGACAAAAGAAATATGCTGAAGCACTTGAACAATTCAATAATGCATTAGCTTTACAACCCAAAGAAAAAGAAAAAATTGCTGCAACTTACCATAATACCGGAAATTCATTATTGGTTGACAATAAAATAGAAGAAAGTATCAAAGCGTATGAAAAAGCTTTGAAAAATAATCCGAAAGACAATGATACCCGATATAATCTTGCTTATGCTCAGGCATTGTTGAAAAAGCAACAAAACAAAGATAAAAATAAGGATAAAGATAAAAACAAAGATCAAAACAAAAAGGATCAGAAAAAAAATCAACAACCTAAAGAACAACCACAAAAGCCTCAGCCACAACATGAGTCTCAAATGTCTAAAGAAAATGCTCAGCAGATTCTGGATGCATTATCACAAGATGAGAAGAATGCCCAGGATAAGGCAAAAAAACAACCGGTTAGAGGAACAAGAAAAGCAGAAAAAGATTGGTAAAATTAATTTACAATTTAATCATTTACAATTTACAATTGAATTGAGAAAAATATGAAACGCAAAATATTCCTTTTATCACTTTTGATAATCAGTATGTCAGCGGTCTTTGCCGATGAACCGGTGCGTTTTTCGGCTTCAGCTCCTACTGCAGTTGTGATGGACAAACCGTTTCAATTAGTATATTCAATAAATGCTAACGGAAAAGATTTACGCGTGCCGGAATTCACTAATTTTGATGTGCTGGCCGGTCCGTTTGAGTCGCATAGTCAAAGCGTTCAATTTATTAATGGAAAAAGTTCTTCTTCCGTTTCTGTTTCATATACTTACACTATTCAAGCGCAAAAAACCGGAACTTTCACTATTCCTTCGGCAAGTATAACAGTTGATGGTAAAAAGGTTACATCGAACGGAGTTTCTATAAAAGTGCTTCCTGCCGATGCTAATGTACCGGCTTCAAAAGGACAGGGAAATCAGGGTGGACAAGCTTCTATTTCCGGCGATAACTTGTTTATCCGAACAGAAGTTTCGAAAACCAATGTTTATGAACAAGAAGCAATTTTGGTAACATATAAGCTTTATACATTGGTTGATATAGTTCAATGCAATCCAAAAAATACTGTTGATTTTAATGGATTTATGAAGCAGGAACTGGATCAACCGGCAAATAAACAAATGGCACTTGAAAATTATAATGGAAGAAATTATGGAACTTTCGTATTATATAAAGTATTACTTTATCCGCAACATTCCGGTGTTATTCAGATAGATAAATGGAATTTTGAAGCTGTTGTACGGGTTCAGAATAAAGCTGCCCAAAGAAGTATTTTCGATGACTTTTTCGATTCATATACCAATGTTTCAAAATATGTTACAGCACCTGCTGTCAAAATCAATGTAAATGCTTTGCCAACTGCGAATAAACCGTCTTCATTTAATGGAACTGTTGGACATTTCAGTTTAAATTCAAACATTACTGCTTCACAAGTAAAAGCAAATGAAGCGGTTACATTGAAAATGACCGTTGCCGGAAGTGGAAATATGAAGATAATTAAAAATCCGGTTATTAAATTTCCGGATGGTTTTGAATTGTATGATCCGAAAGTGACTAATAATTTTAAAACAGAAGCTTCCGGTGTTTCAGGAACCAAAACCATTGAATATCTCTTTATTCCACGTCATTCAGGAAATTTTGAAATTCCATCGGCGGAAATATCGTATTTTGATACTCAGGAGAAAACTTATAAAACATTGCGCACTCCGGTTTATAAATTGAATGTTTTAAAAGGAGAAGGTAATGAAACGCAAATAGTTGCAGGAAATTATTTTGATGTACTGGATGTAAAGCAAATTGGCAAAGATATTCGTTTCATTCAAACCAATAAATTTAAAATCTCGAAAGAAGAAGAACCGATTTTTGCAACGCTTATTTGTTGGTTAATGTATCTTATTCCGTTGCTAATTTCATTGATGCTGTTCATTTTCTTCCGCAAACAAGTCAAAGAAAATGCCAATATCAGCTTGGTGAAAAACAAGAAAGCCAATAAAGTGGCTCAAAAACGCTTAAAATTGGCTCAAAAACTGTTGAAAGAAGGGAATAAAGATTCGTTCTACGAAGAAGTGCAGAAAGCAACCTGGACTTATTTAAGTGATAAATTGTCAATACCCGTTTCGTCGCTGACTAAAGAACGGGTTGAAGAGGAATTGACTGAACTTAAAGTTGAATCGATCATTATAAATCAGTTTATTCAAATTCTGAACACGTGTGAATTTGCCCGATATGCACCAAACTCAGGTCAACAGGAAATGGGTAATTTATATATAGAAACTAGTAAGGCAATCAGTGATTTAGAAGAAAGATTTAAAAAATTCTAAACTCATAATTCAGAACATTATATGAAACGTATCATTCTGTTTTTAACGATAATATTGAGTTTTGGGTCGTTGGCTTTAGCTCAATCGAATACATTAAAACAAGCCAATGAATTGTATTCAAAAGGAAATTATGCTGATGCTGCCAAACTTTATGAAAAAGTATTGACAAGCAAAGGAGTTGCTCCCGAGTTGTATTTTAATCTTGGAAATGCTTATTATAAATCAAATGAAATCGGTCATGCTATATTGAATTACGAACGAGCATTACGTCTTACCCCAACGTTCGAAGATGCCCGTTATAATTTGGAAATAGCTCAATTAAAGGTAGTTGATAATTTAGCACAAAATCAATCATTTTTTATTGGTCGTTGGATTCAAGGACTAATTAAACTGCTTAATTCGAATCAATGGATTTGGATTAGTCTTATTTTATTTTTGACTTGTTTAATTTGCGCATTCCTTTTTGTCTTCGGGACAACTCGTCAGTTACGTAAAATTTCATTTTATTTCGGTTCAATTTTATTGGGAATCAGTTTATTATCATTTATTTTTTCCGGAATCCGAAAAGATCAAATGATGAATCATCGAGAAGCTATCGTAATGACAGGAGTTGTGAGTGTAAAAGGTTCGCCTGATAAGAGTGGAACGGAATTATTTCAATTGCACGAAGGAACAAAAGTTATGATTAAAAGCACACTTGGGAGCTGGACTGAAATTAAATTGGGAAATGGCAATATTGGCTGGGTTGAACAGGAAAATATTGAAAGAATATAATACCTCAGTTTACAATGAATCTAATCGAAATATTAAAAAGCTGGGATACAAGTTTATTCTTGTTGATAAATGATCATTTCTCGCCATTTTTCGATAATTTCATGTATGCTGTCAGTGAAAAACTCACCTGGATTCCACTCTATGCTTCTGTATTATATGTAATTATAAAAGGTTGGAAAAAAGAAGCAATTTGGCTGATTTTGGCTTTAATTCTTTGTGTTGTATTTTCCGATCAAATTTCATCAGGTGTCCTAAAAGGGTTCGTTCACCGGCTCAGACCTTCCCATGCTGAAGACCTAAAAGGTTTAGTTCATTTAGTAAGAAATTATAGTGGCGGAAAATATGGTTTTGCATCATCACACGCTGCTAACGCCGTTGGTTTTGCCGTGCTTTCATCATTGATTTTTAAGAGGAAAATTTATACATATTCAATCTCAGCATGGGCTTTAATAACAGCTTATTCACGCATTTATTTAGGCGTTCATTACCCGTTGGACATTTTGGGTGGTGCTGTAGTAGGTACTTTGGCAGCTTTAATTTGTTTTTGGTCTATTCAAAAATTTCGTCCTGAAATTTTGAGGAATGTAAGTGTAAAACTTAAAAAATCAGTTGCGATAATACCTGTTATAATGTTAATAATGAGTTTTTTGGTAATTATAATTTACAGCATAATCAGCTAAAATCTCAAAAATTGAATCGTAATTCTTCTTAAATTCTCACTTCCACGCCTTTTTCTTTCAAAAACGCTTTAAGTTCGGGAATCCCAATTTCTTTGTAGTGAAAAATGCTTGCGGCAAGTGCAGCATCAGCTTTTCCGGCATCGAAAACATCTACAAAATGTTGCATCGTTCCGGCACCACCGCTGGCAATAACAGGTACATTTACAGCTTCGGAAACAGCTCGGGTAATATCAAGTGCAAAACCATCTTTTGTACCATCATTGTTCATTGAAGTCAACAAAATTTCACCGGCACCAAGAGCTACAGCTTTTTTAGCCCATTCTATCGTTTTTATATCTGTTGGAATACGTCCTCCATTAAGAAAAACATACCATTCGCCATCAATAAATTTTGTATCTATTGCCAATACGACGCATTGACTCCCAAACTGACTTGCAAGATCGCTGATTAATTGCGGATTACGAACTGCCGAAGTATTGACCGATATTTTATCGGCACCACAAGCCAGCAAAACCGAAACATCTTCCACGCTCGAAATTCCACCGCCTACGGTAAATGGAATATTAATGTGTTTGGCAATGCGCGTAACCAGTTCCGACAAGGTTTTGCGCTTTTCGTTTGTTGCTGTTATATCCAAAAAAACCAATTCGTCGGCACCCATTTTGGCATATAAAGCACCTAGTTCCACCGGATCACCGACATCGGTTATGTTCTCAAAATTAATACCTTTTACTGTTTGTCCATTTTTAATATCCAGACAGGGAATAATACGTTTTGCTAACACCTTTATATTTACAATTTAATTATTTACAATTTACTATTGGCAGATCAATGCCGTTTTCTCTTCGTTCCAACCGCTGAGTGTTACTTTTTGAATTATATTGACCAATGCTTTATTGTAGGGCCGTTCCACTTTGATATAATTGTTAGTAAAACCAACCATATTATCACCATTATGGCGATTTTCCCACAAAACGGGATAGGTTTTGCCTTGTTGGCTTTCGTAAAAAGCTTTTGTCTTTTTTTCCGATAAGGCATGTAATACATCGCTTCGATGTTTCCTCTCTTTTAAGTCTACGGTATGTTCAATTTCCAGCATTTTTGTGCCGGCACGTTCCGAATAAGTGAAAACATGTAATTGAGAAATATCCAGAGAATCAATGAATTGACACGATTGTTCGAAAAGTTCATCTGTTTCGCCACGCACCCCTACAATAACATCCACTCCAATAAAAGCATTTGGCATTAAACGTTTTATGGTTTCCACTTTGTGAGCAAATAATTCACGGTTATATTTTCGTTTCATTATTTGCAAAACTTCGTTTGTTCCCGATTGAAGAGGAATATGAAAATGCGGCATAAAATGCTGACTTGTAGAAATATAGTATATGATTTCGTCGGTCAGCAAATTGGGTTCGATGGACGATATACGGAAACGAATTTCATTTGGCTGACCGTCCAGCGCTTTTACCAGATCAAAGAAATTTTCATCCGTCGATTTTCCGAAATCGCCAATATTTACACCCGAAAGTACAATCTCTTTTGCACCATCCGAAATAGCTTGCAATGCAGCTTTAACAGTTTCTCCAATATTGGCGTTTCTACTTCTTCCACGTGCAAAGGGAATAGTGCAATAAGTACAGAAATAATCACATCCGTCTTGAATTTTCAGAAAAAAGCGGGTACGATCGTCGTGTGAGCAGGATGGCTTGAATTCTTTTACTTTTTTTATTTCCGAACGATGAACTTCGCTTTTCTGATTTCCATCAAGTTGATGCAGATACTTTAGAATACTGAATTTTTCATTGGCTCCCAACACTAAATCAACTCCATCGATTGCTGCAATTTCTTCCGGTTTAAGCTGGGCATAACAGCCGGTTACCACCATGATGGCATTTGGGTGCTGACGATTCAGCCTGTTTATCGCTTGTCGGCATTTATGGTCGGCCGTATCAGTTACTGAGCAGGTATTTATGATACACACATCAACTTGTTCTCCGGGACGAGCTTTCACAAATCCTTCATCGCTGAGTTGTTTGCCTATAGCCGAAGTTTCAGCAAAATTTAGTTTACAGCCGAGTGTATGAAAAATTACTTTTTTATTGTTGAATAAGGTATTGTCTGTCATGTTAAAAATGCAAAATTTGCCGATACAAAGGTAGTGAAAATAGTTTATATCAGTGATTGATTGATGATTCAAGTCAAAGAGAAATTGAATTAGCTCTTCAATTCGATTGATTCGGGTACAATCATTTGTAAACATTAAAAAAATGCGTACTTTTGCATAGATTTTATTTCATGTTTTGGTTGTGAAACTTTAAATGGTTCAAAAATTACTCACCTTATGGAATATAATACCGTCATTAAACCTAAAAACAAACTTTTTGAAGTCGATTTTAAAGAAATCTGGCAATATCGTGATTTGTTTTCCATGTTTGTTAAGCGGGATATCATTACTCAATACAAACAAACTATCCTCGGTCCGGCTTGGTTTTTCATTCAACCGGCGCTGACAACCATTATGTATATGGTGGTTTTTGGGGGTATTGCCGGTATTCCTACTGATGGATTGCCCCAACCTATGTTTTACCTTGCCGGAATTGTTTGTTGGCAGTATTTTGCAGATTGTTTGAACAAAACATCGTCAACATTTACAACCAATCAGAATATTTTCGGAAAAGTCTATTTTCCACGTATGATTGTTCCACTTTCTACAGTTGCTTCAAATCTTGTACGTATGGGTATTCAGTTTTTGCTTTTTGCAGCGGTTTATATCTATTATTTGATTTTAGGTGTGCATGTTGCACCTAATATTTATATTTTACTATTGCCGCTTATTATTATAATATTAGCCGGTTTGTCGCTTGGTTTCGGAATTATTATTTCATCCATGACAACAAAATACCGCGACTTAACCATACTTTTTACTTTTGTAGTGGGATTATGGATGTATGCCACACCAATTATCTATCCGCTAAGCACCATGTCGCCTAAGCGTCAATGGATTATGGCTCTGAATCCGGTTACTTCGCTTGTAGAAACCTTCAAATACGGAACGATGGGAGTTGGAACATTTAGTTGGGCGCAATTAGGTTATAGCTTTGGTTTTATGATTGTTCTTCTCGGAATTGGAATCGTTGTGTTTAACAAAGTACAACGTTCATTTATGGACACAGTTTAATCTGCTTAAATCATTTTTATATGAGATACTTATATATTTTTGCAACGTTGTTTTTTACA
>Ga0209638_1000670_pt1 | contig 22481 bp, 20 predicted proteins | sample BarGraNGADG00211_FD_184490 | JGI IMG/M metagenome (GOLD analysis project Ga0209638, IMG submission 184490) | Arctic peat soil microbial communities from Barrow, Alaska - Barrow Graham LP Ref core NGADG0002-211 (SPAdes) (version 2) | ecosystem: Environmental > Terrestrial > Soil > Wetlands > Peat...
AGACCCCCTCCCCTGTCCGGCAGGAGAGGGAGAGGATGCGGATCCCCGGGTTGAGGCGGAGCACCCTTTCTCTCAGGGCCTCCGGGTCGAAATCCGACCCCTCCAGGTAGTCGGTCTTGTTGATCACCAACAGATCGCAGACGGAAAAGATCAACGGATATTTGAGCGGTTTGTCGTCCCCCTCGGGAACACTCAGGATCACGGCCCGCCGTGCGGCGCCGGTGTCGAATTCGGCAGGGCAGACGAGGTTGCCGACGTTCTCGATGATGATGCAGTCCAGCGCCGCAAGGTCCAACTCCTTGAGGCCGGCCGCGACCATCGGCGCATCCAGGTGGCAGGCGCCGCCCGTCCGGATCTGCACCGCCGGGATCCCCTCCTGGACCATCTTCTCCGCATCGACCATCGCGTCGATGTCCCCCTCGATCACGGCGATCCGGAATGCATCTTTCAGCGCCCGGACGGCCCGGAGGATCAGGCTCGTCTTCCCCGAACCGGGGGAGGACATCAGGTTCAGCATGAAGACGCCGTGCCGCCGCAGCTCCGCCCGGATATCGCCCGCCTCCTGCCGGTTTTCGGCCAGCAGCTCCTCCCGCACTTCGATCAACCGCACTTCCGCCATCGTCTCTCTCCTTAAAAAAAACGGCCGCGCCCCGAATCCGTTAAACAACCTCGATCTGCTGCACAAAACACTCCCGGCCGGTAGCGAGCGTCATCTCCGCGGATGAGCAGAGCGGGCAGCGGATCACCTCGCGCGTCCGCGGATCGGCAGGGAAAACATGCCCGCATTCATCGCAGCGAAACGTCGTCGGTATGCGTTCGATCCGGATCACTGCCCCCTCCGCGATGGTTCCGCGGCTGAGATGGTCGAAGTAGCGCTGCATCCATTCGTTGACGAGATCGCTCAACCCGCCGATCCGCACGCTGATGCTGACGACTTTCCCGGCGCCGCCTTCGTTGGCATGGCGAAGCACAACCTGGAGAAGACTTTCCGTAACGGCAAGCTCATGCATAATCAACATCACTTTCAGGGCCGAAGTCGCCTCTGGCAACGGAACCGAAAACCCCGATGTTCGGCGCGCCATGCTTTGCCGCAAGAAGCATAACGGCATCGCGTTTTTCTGTCATCAGATAATGTTACTTTTTTTCAAATCGTCGATTTCCGCCGCCGTCATGCCGAGCATGCCGCGGTAAATTTCGGCATTGTGCTGGCCGAGGTCCGGAGCCGCAAAATGAAGCTCGCCCGGCGTATCACTCAATTTGATCGGGATGCCCGGCGTCGGGATATTCCCGTATCTTGCGTGCTCCACCTCCGAATGCATGCCGCGCGCTTCCAACTGCGGATCGGTGTTTACCTGATCGAGATTATTAACGATCGAGCATGGAATTTTATGCGCGACCATAACGTCCTCGATCTCCCGAACGCTTCTTTCGGCAAACCAATTTTTAAAATCCTCGAAATAGTCGTCGCGGGATTTTACGCGCTCGATCAGATTCGAGTATTTCAGATTATTGCGCGATAAATCGGGGCGGTTCATAACCGGGCCGACTAGATTGTCCCATTGCCGGTCGGTCAGCACGACGCACGATATATATCCGTCTTTCGCGCGATACGAATACCAGCATGGAAACGGTCTTTTCTCGCTGGTGATGACGTCGTCCATCGCCTCGCCGAGCGCCTGCTCGATGTTTTCCTTAATCGAGTCGGCGGCCAGGTGTTCGAGCGCCCTGAAATTATGGAAGTACATAACGTCCTGCATCGATATATCGACGAGCTGGCCTTTGCCGGTGCGGCCGCGCGATATAATCGCTTCGAGCACTCCGATTGCGCCGTATGCTCCGCCTACGAAATCGCCGAAAAATACGCCGGGGGTCTTGTCGGGAGTTTTTTGCGCGTACATGATTCCGCCGCTCGCCTGCGCAATCAGATCGAATGCGACGCGATCCTTGTAAGGCCCTGTTCTTCCGAAACCGGTGATCGAACAATAGATTAATTTTTCGTTCCGTTTTTTATGCTCATCCCACGACAGGCCGATTTTGTCCATCAATCCGGGCGCGAAATTTTCGACGACAACGTCCATTTTGTCGATGAGCTTCCAATAAATTTCCTGCCCACGCGGATTGCGTATATCAAGCGTGACGCCTTTTTTATTGCGGTTCCAGTTGCTCAGTGCGCGGTCGAGCCCCTTTATCGGCGACAGCATGAGCCGCATCGTTTCGCCCCATAACGGCGGTTCGAGTTTGATTACCGAGGCCCCCATGTCGGCGAGAAGCTGCGTGCATCTCGGCCCCGAAAGGAACTGGCTCAAATCCAGCACATTTATGCCTTCAAGCGCTTTTTGCATCATTCATTGGACCCCCCCGCGTCCATCCCTGAGGGCCGGGCGCAGCACGTCGAGAGAGGGAACAGCGACTTCTAAATCTCCGCCAAGCCTCCGTCGCAGGGGATGACCGCCCCGGTGAGGTAGGCGCCGGCCTTCGACGCGAGGAAGATCGAGACCCCGGCCATGTCTTCAGGTACTCCGATTCGCCCCAGCGGGACGGAAGACTCGATCACCTCGCGGAACTGGGCGAGCGTGGCCGCCATCATCTTGCTCTCGAAGGGGCCCGGCGCGATTGCGTTCACCGTAATCAGATCGCCCTTAAAGCGCGAGGCGAGGACCCGGGTCAGGTGGTGCACCGCCGCTTTGCTCACGGCGTAGGCGTAGTTCTCCATCCTCGGCGGCTTCAACCCGTCCACCGAGCCGATGTTGATCACGCGCGCCGGGTCCTCCCTGCGGGCCGCCTTGCGCAGGAGCGGGAGGCAGGCGCGCGTCAAGTGGAAGATCCCTTTCACGTTGAGCGCGTAGATCTTGTCCCAGGCCGAATCGGGGTACTCCTCGAGCGGCGCGCCCCAGTTCGCACCGGCATTGTTCACCAGGATGTGCAGAGCCCCCTCCCGCAGCGCGACCTCCTCGGCGAGCCGCCGACACTCGTCCTCCGTAGACAGATCGGCCGGGAGTGAAACGCAGGTCCCACCCTCGGCCCCAAGCTCCGCCGCAACGCGATCGCAGACGTCGGCCTTGCGCGAAGAGATGTACACCTTCGCCCCTGCGGCAAGAAATCCCCGCGCGATCATGAGCCCGATCCCGCGCGAGCCTCCAGTGACGAGCGCCACCTTGCCTTTCAACGTGAAGAGATCCTCGATATTCATGCCTGTCCTTTCCTTTCTCATGGGATTGAATTGCTTTTGATTGATAAGGCATTGCTTTTTCGCAGTAGAACTATATGAAGAAGGATTTTGTGTGTCAAGAGGAGTTTGGCCGCAATATTAAAAGTTGATAAGAAAACAAAAGATCTTTAGAATGGGCCATCTTGAAATCAGGCACACATAAAGGAGAGGGCTATGTCAGATCAGGATCTTTACCGTGAATTGTCAAAAAAGGTGGGAACAGAGCACTCACAAATTGTTCCAGAAATATGGAAAACGGTCAGTACTCCGGAAGAGGCAACGCTGCTGAACGTTCTCCCGGCGACAATCGAGGATTTGGCCGAACGTTTTGGAAAATCCCAGGAAGCAATCACCGGCATGCTTCAGGTTTTATTTCATAAAGGGTTGGTCTTTAAAGTGAAACGAGAGGGGAAAACCGTCTATCACATGCCGAGGCATATCATCCAGTTCCATGACGCCTCTACCCTTTGGCCTGAAGCGCCGCCGGAGCTGCTTGATCTCTGGCGGCAATACACGGAAAAGGAGTACCCTCAAATTCCGGCTGCGCTCACGGCTATGAAAGTTCCCCCTTTTTTTCGTGTTATCCCCATCAACGAAAAAATCGAAATGAAAAGCCAGGTGCTTGCTTATGAGGATGCTTCAAACATCGTTGAGAAGGCATCCGTTCTTGCTGTTTCAAACTGCCCCTGTCGAATGATTATGCGTAAATGCGACAAACCGATTGACGTCTGCATCCAACTGAATCGGGCCGCGGAATATTCCATCGAACGCGGCACGGGCAGGAAAATCGACGTAGCAGAGGCAAAATCTATCCTTCTCAGGGCAGAGAAAGCCGGACTGGTTCATCTCACCGAAAATAAGACAGGCCTCGGTACGGTTATATGCAATTGCTGTAAATGTTGTTGCATCGCGCTGCCTTTTGCGAAAAACATTGCAACCAGTGGTATGCTCGTTCCCAGCCGGTATCGAGCGGTCGTTGATGGTGATACCTGTACTGGATGTGGTCTATGTGTGGATGATTGCCCTATGGGTGCGATAAACATCGACGAACAGAATATAGCAATGATAGACGCGGAGGCATGCATAGGTTGCGGAGTCTGTACACACTTTTGTCCCACAGATACGATCAGCCTTATAGCTGTCAGACAAGAAGATTTTATCCCTTCATGAGGGGAAGGCTTGAAATTTACAAAAGGGCGCCTTTTGAAATGCGCGCAAGATTCCAAAGATCTTTGCAGCACCGTAGCGTCATGACGTCATGGTGACGAGATCGCTCAACCCGCCGATCCTCACGCTAATGCTGACGACTTTCCCGGCGCCGCCTTCGTTGGCATGGCGGAGCACAACCTGGAGAAGACTTTCCGTAACGGCAAGCTCATGCATGATCAACATCGCTTTCAGGGCCGGAGTCGCCTCTGGCAATGGAACCGAAAACCCGCACACTGTGCGCCCCATGTTTGTCTGCCAAGGCCATTATGGCCAGGCGTTTGTCTCGCCGAATTCCACCACGCGCTTTTGATGGCAGGATGGGCAGAAGTGCCGACGTTTGGTAGATGAGAGTTTCAGCGCAGGCTTGTCGTTACTTTGGCGCTGGCACCAAACCGGTGTAAAACGCTTCACACTTTCCGCCAGTGAAGAGGTCCCTGGCGCGCTTGAGCAGATTGAACGCCGGTCCTGCGAGGGACATCAGGACGTTTGGCTTCTCCACCACCGGTTTCCGGAAAGGTCCGCGCTATTCCCTCCTGCAATCTGCGAGCTGCGCAAGTCCAGTTTGAAGTTTCCCACCTCGAATCCTTCCCCAGATTGTTCGTCCCCATAGAGGAAAACCCCGTCGGTGAGGGAAAGATTATCGAGGGCCAGGGTAAAGAATGTCCCTTTGGCCTCCTTCCGTTTTTCGAAATTGAACACGCCATCACGGTCCCGCTTAATGGAGATCCTGGGGTGCTGCAGCCCGATCCTCCTGATCCGGACTTCCCTGTGGAGCAGAGGGAGAAGAGGATGCTTTTCAATGATTTTGACATCTACGCTCCTGTTTCTGCAATCAGCACTTTGCCTGATATCTAACCCTCAATATTGTTTATTAGGTGGGCCAGACTGAGGGTAGCTCCAGCCAAAACCCCATCTAAAAGGAGTCGGAAGCCAATATACTCCCCCTACACGAACACCATAATACATAATTTTGCCAATGATCGGATAACCTTTTTGGCTAACACATTTTTGTAGAGCTATATCTGCTTGCTTTCGTTCCTCTCTGGTGCCTCCCATCCAATAAATTGCATCATGCTCCACACAGCAATCTATCCACTCATAGTCAGGCCAGCACGAACAACCATCAGATGTGAATTCATATGGAGGTAGAGGATGTTCCCAAGTCTTTTGCGAATAAACATCTTGAGTTAGTTTTTTCAGATGCTGATCTGATCCAGAACAACTTGCAAGAAAAACACAAAAAATGATTAATGTAATTGTTACGTATCGCATTTTATGTTGTAGTTCAACACCCTTTGCAGCAACTTCAAAAAGTCCTGCATTTTTGATAGATTACGCTTTGAAAACTATACCTTCCTATGGGTTGTGTCAAATACATACTTCAGTATGCTTCACCCGGAAGAACCGTCATCACGTCTCCTCCGGCTCGTCTTCGGATCGTCCGCCGCCGTTTTCCATCATCAGCGCCGCTTTGGCTTCCGCGACGGGCAATTCCTGTACATCCTTCAATTTACGCCCGATGGCCCGTGTTCGCGTCTGCGCCTGTTCGATGGTCTCGGATGCCTCGTGGATCTTTTTCTGCACCTTGGTCAGAACATCCCCGTATTTCGTCCACTCCGTCTTGACCGCCGACAGCAGGTTCCAGACTTCGCTGGACCGTTGCTGAATCGCCAGCGTCCGGAAACCCATCTGCAGGCTGTTGAGGAGCGCCCAAAGCGTGGTCGGTCCGGCTATCACGACACGGCATTCCCGCTGGACAAATTCGACAAGGCCGGTGCGGCGGATCACTTCGGCAAAGAGCCCCTCCGTAGGCAGGAAGAGGATGCCGAAATCGGTCGTCTTCGGCGGGTTCAGGTACTTGCTGCAGATATCCCCCGCGCACTGTCGGATGCGCGCCTCAAGCTGTTTTGCGGCGCCCTCCGCGGATTCGGCATCGGCCTTCTCCTCGGCATCCATGAGGCGCTGATAATCTTCCACGGGGAACTTGGCATCGATGGGAAGCCACACCATCTCTTTTTCATCCTCGCCCCGGCCCGGCAGCTTGATAGCGAACTCCACCCGTTCGCCGCCCTCTTTCACGGCCACATTGGCCGCATACTGATCCGGTGTGAGCACCTGTTCCAACATGGCTCCAAGTTGAACCTCGCCCCAGGTACCGCGCGTCTTCACGTTCGTCAGCACCTTCTTCAGATCGCCCACGCCGGCCGCCAGGGATTGCATCTCACCCAATCCCTTGGATACCTGCTCCAGCCGTTCGCTGACCTGCTTGAAGGACTCGCCCAGCCGCTTCTCCAGCGTACCTTGGAGCTTCTCATCCACGGTCGCCCGCATCTGATCCAGCTGCTTCGCGTTATCCGCCTGAATCGCCTGAAGACGCTGCTCCACGGCCTCCCTTAGCATGTCGAGCTTCTTGTCGGTAGTCTGCGTGAGAAGACCGACCTGCCCGTACAGCGTGTCCCCGACCCCTTTGAGCGCACCGGCAAGCTCTTCGCGGGATTGCCGGAGCGCCTTGGCCGCCTCCTCCCGGTTCTTGGCAATCTCCTCCCTGACGGATCGCTCCGTGCGCTCGTCGGATTGCTCCACCGACCGAAGGGCCTGTTGAAGAGGGGTCAGATCGACGGGAACTTTGCGAACCAGCAGGAAAATCTGGATCGTTGCGATCACAACCAACAGGGCGATGACGATGACCAGGAACACACCATTCATGACCTTATCCTCGATATCGGTTTTTTAGTAAACCCGGTTTGATTCTTCAGCCAAAAAGCGGGTCATGCAGCCGTCACCCCTTGGCTCTTCTCCGCGCCAGACGGACGATCCACCATATGACGAGAGCGAGGATGATCAACACAACGGCCGCGGCCGCGAGGACGGCCCAGGTGATCCAGCCCGCCCCGCGGAACAGGTCCACGGGGTTCCAGGAGGGCATGGCGACGTTGCGTCCATCCGGGTTGCGGTAGCCCTCCGGAAGATCGGGGACGCCGTTCCCGTTCCGGTCGGGAAGGGACTTCAGGTACAGGGTCAGGGCGACCCATTCCTTCAGCTCCTGGATCCCAGCGGCGCCGGCGTCGGCATCGACCCGTACGGCCTTCCAGTCGGTGACGGGCCTCCCCTTGTCGTCTTTGGGAGTGAATTGGATCAGGCCGTGCGAGACCCGGCGGACGTAGTTGAGCATCCGGGCGGTGTAGTTATTCACACAGACGCGGTAGATCTTATCGGGCTGGAGGGGTCGGAAGGCGCCGTCTTCATCCTGGACAGCGACGGAGACGACACGATCAAAGGGAACCCGATGGGGATTGAACGTGAACCGGACGCCGGAAACCTGCATCTGGGCGTCGTGCTTGATCGGCGCAATCGAGGTCTGGACTTCGAGCACGCTTCGGATCTCCTTCCCGGTCAAATAGAACGTGAGAAGCGGATGCCCGGCACGGTCGTCCATCCCCAGACCCGGGGAGAGGACCTTGAAGATGTCCGCCACGGCGATCCCTCCCGACAGGAAGGTGTCCCGGATCATGCCGTCAAACGTCACGGCGATGTGAACGTGTCGATAATTTTTCCCCTCGGCCTGCCGGACGGCAAACCGGAAGGCGTCGGTAACCAGGTCGCCCAGCCCCGTTTCCGCCAGAATCCCCTGCCGATAGGCCGGGGAAGGCATGTCGAAGGCGGTCTCGGCGATTACCTGGTCATAGCGATTCCCGGAGTAAATCAGATACCGCTGTTCGATGAGTTTCTTGAATGCCTCGATCTTCTTTGCGATTCCGGGATCCTCCGCAACCTCGGCAGACACCTTTTCCAGACGATAGGAAGCGACCCGGGCGCCGGCTTCCCGGGAGACATCCAGGTTCAAGACGCCGAGATAGGCCCCGTAAGACCCCGCCGAAGCGATAATCGTCTTGTCGATCCGGATCGGCTCGGGCAGGACGGTGTGGCTGTGGCCGCTGATGATGACGTCGATTCCGGGAACCTTCCCGGCCAGGATCTCATCCTCGGAGCGGGACTTCACCGGCTTGGTGCCGGCATGGGAAAGGCAGACGACGAGATCGACCTTCTCTTTGTTTCGGAGAAGGTCCACGACGACCTTGCTGCGCTCCACAATGTCGGCGAAGGTGACGGGCGCGGCAAAGGGGGTGTCCTCCGCGGCGTCGCGCCCCATGATTCCGAACAGTCCGATCCGGATGCCGTTTCTCTCCAGGACGGCGTATTGCGTCACCGGGTACTCCGCAAAGGCGGCTTTGAGCGGGGCGTCCCTCGGATCGTCTTTGGTGAACACCACATTGGACGCAACGAGGAGCGGCAGGCGGCCGCCCCGGGAACGGGCGGTCCGGAGCATGGCCGCAAGCCCCGCGGGAAGGAACTCGTAGTCATGGTTTCCCAACGTCGCCGCATCGTAGCCCATCTCCCCCATGAGACGCAGTTCGAGGGCCTCTTCGCGGAACTCCGTATGGAAGAGGGTTCCCATGGCGATATCCCCTGCATCGACAAGCAGGCTCCGCCCGGGGGCCTTCTCCCGCTCCTGCCCGATCAGACGCGCCAGCCGCGCGTACCCTCCCTGCGTGGTATGGCCGCCCCCGGGCTTGAGAACCCGGTCGGGAAGAAAGTGGGAATGGAGATCATGGGTGAACAGGATAGTCAGTTTCCCGCCCGCATCCGCCTGGACGGCCGCGCCTCCGGAAAAGATCGGCTGGAAACAGAACAGAACGGCCAGACCGATCAAGGCGCCGTATCGCTTCATCGCACTCCCCTCCCGAAACAAAAATTAAAAATGATTACCCGTTTCACACGGGTCCACTGGAATAGCGGCTGGATTTTACACACAAGACCGGATAAATGCAAACACTGGATCGCCCTGAATACTCATCTTGACACACAAAATCCTTCTTCATATACTACCGCCGTGAAAAAGGAAGTCCTTATCAATTCAATCAATCTACACAGAAGTGCAGCATCATTTTGAGGAACTGGCCAAGATGGATCTTCCCCAAGTCTGGATAACGAAAGAAAATTGATGATCACAGGATTATTCAGATGACAAGGCCCGGAGATCGTATCCGGCGACGATCCGCCAGTCCCGAAGGAATCCCGCCAGAACGGGAATCATGACCAGGGCTGCAGTCATGTCGGATTTCGGGAGGACCGACACGGGCAGAAGGGCAAGGGCAATGAAAACCGACTGAACGACCGCGACATGCCGTCGATACCTGCTCGCCGGCAGCGGGCGGAGGGGCAACCCGCATTTTTCTCTCCACCATTCCCCGCAGGCAAAGAGATAATAGGCCATCCCGGCAAGGATGTACCAGTCCGGCAGCCGGGTATAATGGACGGCCAGGAGGACACCGATCAGCGTTCCCAGGGCATCCAGATCCCGGTCGAGAAAGGCGCCGAAAGCCGACGTTTCCTTACAAAGGCGTGCCAGGTAGCCATCAAAACCGTCCATGATCAGGGCCGTGGAATAAAGAAAGCCGGGAATCCAGGCCAGGAAGCCTTCCGGCGGATTCAGGAAAAGGAAGCCCACCAGCAGACAGATGAGCAACCCCCTGAAGATGGTGAGCTGGTTGGCCAGACCCGAGAAGTAGGCCTCGGGCAGCTTTCCCGGTTCCTTCGCAAAGGCGATCAGGATGCGCCAGATCAGGATGAGAAGTGCCAGGACCGCGGCACAGGTCCACCGGCATACCTTTTCCGGAATCCATGTGCTTTGCAGAAGGGCGGACCCTCCGCCAATCAGAAACAGCGGGGCAAAAAAGACAGCCGCAATATATCTATGTTGCCTGTATCGATGAGACATCGCCTTGACTTTCTTTACCCCGTGATTTATGAACAGTTTAACAATTCATGTTTTAAGCGTCAATAGCACAAGCGATTTTTGGCAAACCGTTTCGAGCGGACCCCGTGTTCACGTAAAAACCGAATCAGCGACCACACCCTGAAAAGATCGGTCCATGAAATCCACGTGTAACATTCTCAGCAGAATCCAGGCCTCTCTTGCACAGGCATCCCGCCGCCCTGCTGTTGCGGGCCGTCCCTATGTGACCCTCAGTTATGCCCAGAGCATAGACGGTTCGATTGCCTGCCGGCCGGGAAGGCCGCTGGCCCTGAGCTGCAGGGAAGCCATGATATTCACCCACAGGTTGCGGTCGATTCACGATGGCATCCTGGTGGGTATCGGCACCATTCTGGCGGACAATCCCCTGCTGACGGTAAGGCATGTCAACGGAAATAGCCCCCAGCCCATCATTGTCGACGGCCGGCTTCGGTTCCCCGTGGATGCTCATGCCCGGCAGCACCATCGCAAGATGCCGTGGATTGCAACGGCTGAAGAACCGGATACGGAGCGGGAGCAGGTGCTGGTGAAATCCGGCGTGAAGGTTTTACACATCCCGTTCGACCTGGATGGCCTGATTGATTTGACAGTCCTTCTGGCGCAGCTCAGAGAAATGAAAATCGAGAGCCTGATGGTGGAAGGGGGCGCCCAGATCATCACGAGTTTCCTGAAGCACCGCCTGGTAGACCAGTTGGTCCTGACTATGGCGCCGGTTTACATCGGCGGCATGCAGGCCGTCTGGCCCCTGCAGCTCAACCTTTTAAATCCCCCTCGCCTTGAGAACATGGCCTGGGAGATGTGCGGATCGGATCTGGTCCTGAGGGCCGATATCGCCTGGCATGAACCATGAAGCAGGCATCCCTCTATTTTACGGCGCCCCGGTGTGTCGAGATTCGGGAGAAAAACCTGCCCTCCCCCTCCGGCCGGGAGGTGCTGGTCAAGACGCTTTTCTCGGCCATCAGTCCCGGATCCGAACTCCTCGTCTACCACGGCCTCTGCCCGGCAGATCTGCCCCTGGATGAGACGATTCCCAGCCTCAAAGGCCGGACCGGCTTTCCCACCAAGTATGGCTATTCGGTCGTCGGAAAGGTGATCTCCCGCGGGGAAAACGCACCCCCGGAATGGGAGGGCCGTCTCGTCTTCTGCTTCCATCCCCATGAGAGCCATTTTCTGGCTGATCCCCAAGAGCTGCACCCGCTGCCTCCCGATGTGTCACCGGAGGAGGCCCTGTTTCTGCCCAATCTGGAGACAGCGATCAATTTCATGATGGATGGCCGGCCCATGCTCGGCGAGCGGGTGATCGTGTTCGGTCAGGGGATCGTGGGCCTTTTGACCACAGCCCTGCTCGCCGAACATCCGCTGGCCCGCCTCATCACGCTCGACCGGCAGCCGCTCCGCCGCAGCTTCTCACTGATGGCAGGGGCGGACACCAGCCTCGATCCCGCCGAACCGGGCGCCATCGCGACGCTCGCAGGACAGCTCAAATCTTCCGTAGACCGGGAAGGGGCCGACCTGGTTTATGAGCTTTCCGGTTCTCCGGAAGCACTGGAGCAGTCCCTGGCGGTCGCGGGTTTTAGCGGCCGGATCGTCATCGGTTCCTGGTACGGACAAAAAGTGGCCCACCTCAGCCTCGGAGGCCGGTTCCATCGCAGCCGCATCCGGCTGATCAGCAGCCAGGTGAGCAGCATCAGCCCGGAACTGACTGGCCGCTGGACGAAATCCCGACGCCTGGAGGTGGCCTGGTCGCTGCTCAGGAAGGTCGATCCCGTTCGCTACGTAACGCACCGCTATCCATTCGAACGGGCTCGGGAGGCCTATGCCGCTCTGGACCAGGACCCGGGGCGCTGTGTGCAGGTCATCCTGACCTATTGACAGGGATGCCGCACGGTGGGACCGCGGAGACCCGCTTACGGGGGACCGCCTTGGGCGATTTCGTAAATAAGGTAATGTCCCCCCTGGCCCCGGATGGGATTGAGGGGAGGGGAATTTCGGACTTTTTACAAGAGCATCACCTTTGCGGATCAACACGAGCGAAAGGAGAGGGTAAGATGATGTACCGGGTGGCGGTACGACGGAATTTCAAGGCCCGGCATCGCCTGATCGGCGGCGATTGGGGTAGCGAAAACGAGCTGCACGCGCATCATTATGAGGTGGAGGTCAGCCTCGAGGGGGCGCGGCTGAATGAACATGGCTACCTCGTCGACATCACGGCAATCGAGGCCTCTTTGGACGCGATCCTGGCCCGGATCGCCGAGACGACCCTCAACGACCTCCCCGAATTCGCCGGCCGCAACCCCAGCATCGAGCGGCTGGCGGAGATCTTCTGCCGGTCGATTCTTGCCGACATGGCCGTCCCGGCCTTATCGGCCGTTTCCGTCAAGGTCTTTGAAAGCGGGAGCGCGTGGGCCGCCTGCCGCCAGGAACTCCCATGAATGTCGGCCTCATCATCTACGGAAGCCTCGATCTTATCTCGGGCGGCTATCTTTATGACCGTCTCCTGGTGGATCACCTCCGGAAGCAAGGGGCAAGGGTGGAGATCTTCTCCCTCCCCTGGAGGAACTATTGGCGTCACCTGACCGACAACTTTTCGGGGACGCTGCCACGGGCCGTGGAGGCAATGGCGCCCGATCTCCTGCTCCAGGATGAACTGAATCATCCCTCCCTTTTCCACACGAACCGGAGGCTGCAAAAAACCCTGAAGGGGCCCATCATCGCGATCGTACATCACTTGCGGAGCTCCGAAGCGCGGCCCGTCTGGCTAAACCGTCTCTATCGCCGCATGGAGAAGCGCTACCTGGAGACCGCCGATGGCTTCATCTTCAACAGCGAGACGACCCGCGCCGTCGTCCGGGACGTCTTGGGAAAGGACCCTCCCTCCGTGGTGGCCTATCCGGGAGGCAACCACCTGGGTTCCCGCATCACTGCTGAGCGGATTGTCGAACGATGCCGCTGGCCGGGGCCGCTCAGGATCCTCTTTGCGGGCAACGTAATTCCTCGGAAGGGGCTCCATACGCTGGTTTTGGCCCTGAGTCGCCTCTCGCACGAGAGCTGGCAGCTGACCGTTGCGGGAAACCTTTCCGCGGACGTACGCTATGTCAGGCGGATCGGGCGGCTTATCGCCGGGAACGGACTGGAAGAGCGGGTGAAACTGCTGGACACGGTCCCGCCTGAGCAACTGCCCGGCCTCCTGGAAAGCCACCATTGTCTGGCCGTTCCTTCGTTTTATGAAGGCTTCGGCATTGTCTATCTCGAGGCGATGGCGTTCGGAGAGCCGGTCGTCGCCTCGACGGCAGGAGCCGTTCCGGAGGTTGTTGACGACGGCCGCGAGGGATTTCTGGTCCCCCCCGGCGATGTCGGCGCGCTGACGGAAGCCATCGGCAGGCTGATCCGGGACCGGAATCTGCTCCTGGTGATGAGCCTGGCGGCACGGAAGCGATCCCTGGGTCATCCGACCTGGGCGGAGAGCGCGGCGCGGGTAGAGGCATTTCTTCAGGAAGCGATCAGGCTGAAAAAGGCGGCTGCAAAGAAGGGAGAGGGCTCCCATGGCCATTCCGGATGAATACCCTTTTATCCGATACCTGGCGGCCAAAAAGGGGGTGGACGACCGCGCCCTGAACAGGCATGTGCTGCAGAGCCTGGAAACGGCCCTGGCGAGGTTCGGTCACGGCCTTCCGCTGGATATCCTGGAGGTCGGCGCAGGCATCGGGACCATGCTGGAACGGCTGGCAGAGTGGGGTATCCTGAAGAACGCCCGTTATGAGGCGATCGACTTGGCGCCCGACCATATCGCCGAGGCGGTTCGTCGTGTTCCGCTCTGGGCCCGCAATCACGGCTTCAAACCTGTGGAGGAACCCGCTTCCGAGTTTTGTCTTGAACGGGGTGAGGAGCGCATTTCCGTCCGTTTTGAGGCCATCGATCTGTGCCAGTTCATGGAGCGGGAAAGGGGGAGACGCAACTGGGATCTCCTGATCGCCCACGCCTTCTTGGACCTGGTCGACGCCTCCCGCATATTGCCCGGGTTGATCTCCCTGACGAGACCCGGCGGCCTGCTCAGCCTGACGATGAATTTCGACGGGCTGACCATCCTGGAGCCGCCCGTCGACACCGCTTTCGACCGGGAAATCCTCGCCCTCTATCATCAAAGCATGGACAACCGCGTCATCGAAGGGCAGCCGTCCGGTGACAGCCGGATAGGCCGTCATCTCCTGACGCGACTCCGCGGACAGGGCGTTGAGATCCTTGCCGCCGGGAGTTCCGACTGGGTGGTCTTCCCGGGGCGCGGCGGCTATCCCGGGGACGAGGCCTATTTCCTCCATTTCATTGTCAACCTGATCACTAACTCCCTGAAGGGCCATCCCTGCTTGGATCTCGACCGGTTTGCGCGCTGGATCGGCATCCGCCATTCCCAGATCGAACGATGCGAACTCGTCCTGATCGCCCATCAGATCGACTTGCTCGGCCGTACCGTCGATCCCCGGGAACAGCCGCGGCCGGCTCATGATGCTATGAAGGGAGATGATCGCTGAGTTTACAACCCTGCACGCCCGACCCAAGCACCCCCCACATTTTATGGCCAGCATCTCATGTTGATCCCTTTGTCATTGACAGGAGGCAATCCCTCCCCTATACTACCGCCCTCTTCGGGAGGTCTGGGAACATCCTGAGGAAGAAATGGTATTCAAACAGGAGAATGAAAATAAAACCTATGGCGGATCTGCTGATCAATTTCATCGATCTCTTCCTGCACCTCGACCGACATCTAGGAGATCTTCTTCAATATTTCGGCGTCTGGACCTATGTGATCATCTTCCTGATCATTTTCTGCGAAACGGGGCTCGTGGTCACGCCGATCCTACCGGGCGATTCGCTCCTCTTCGGCCTCGGCGCCTTCGCCGCCAACCCCTACCTCAAGGGACCGCTGGAGGTGGAGTGGCTGTTCATCACGCTTTCCATCGCGGCCATCGCCGGGGATTCGGTGAATTACGCCGCCGGCCACTACATCGGGCCGAAGATCTTCCAGAAAGAGGATGGCCGTTTTTTCAAGAAGGCGTATCTGGAGAGGACCCACCGGTTCTACGAGAAGCACGGCGGCAAGACCATCGTCATCGCCCGCTTCATGCCGATCATCCGGACCTTCGCCCCCTTCGTCGCCGGGATCGGCCGGATGACCTACGCGCGGTTCATCTCCTACAACGTCATCGGCGGCATCTCCTGGATCGCCCTGTTCATCTTCGGGGGCTATTATTTCGGAAATCTTCCGATGATCAAGAACAACTTCACGCTGGTCATCATCGCGATCGTCATCCTTTCGGTCCTGCCCGGTGTGATTGAATATTTTCGTCAGCGGAGAGAAACAACATGAGGGCGGCATTAAGGAAACGGACAAACGGAGCGGGACGCGGCACAGAGGCGTCCGTGGTTTTTTCAAGCGGAAACTGGAAACCGATTCAAAGGGTCCTGGGCTTGCTTCTCATTTTTGGCCTGCTCTTCGGACCGGCGGCGGCCATTGCTTCCACGGAGACAAGCATCGTCAAAATCGGCAGTGATGTGATGATCGAGAAGGGACAGAAGATCCACAGCGTGGTCGCGATCGGCGGCCAGGTCACGGTGAGCGGCGCTGTGGAGAAAAGCGTTGTGGCCATCGGCGGATCGGTGGTCCTGACGAAAACGGCGGTCGTGAAAGGGAATGTCGTCTCCCTGGGCGGGGTCATCGTCATCGCAAGGGATGCGGAGGTCGGCGGCGATCTGACGGAGATCAACTCCTCCAATCTCTACGAAACCCTGACGACCGCGCTGAGCAGCGAGTGGGAGGGCTGGTCCTGGATTTTCGCCGTCATCTCGCTCTCGATCTTTCTTGTCATCCTGGTCCTGGCGCTCCTGATCGCCGCCCTGCTGCCAAAGCCGGTCCGGATCGTCTCGGAGGCTATCCATGAAAACACCCTCAAGGTGATCCTCTGCGGCATCCTGGGCCTCGTCCTGATCGCCCCGCTGGCGCTGCTGCTGACGATCTCGGTCGTCGGCATCGCGTTGATCCCGCTGGAGGTGATCGTCGTCGTCTGTTCGGTGCTGCTCGGTTTCATTGCCGTCGCCCGGATCATCGGCGGAAAGTTTCTCAGCCTGCTCAAGCGGCCCAACCCGGGGATCGTCCGGGAAACCTTCTGGGGCCTGCTGATCCTCTGGCTCATCGGCTGGATTCCTTATATCGGCTGGATGGTCAAGGCGATCGCAATCGTCATCGGCCTGGGGGCTACCCTGGTCACCCGTTTCGGGACGCACCAGGGATGGAAAGGCGCCCCATCCCTCCCCGTCGCCGGCAATAACGGCGGATACGAAACCCCTGCTCCTGCTCCTGCTCCTGCTCCTGTCCCTGCTCCTGTCCCTGCTCCTGTCCCTCCCCCTTCCGATAGCCCTGGGGAGAATGGGGCCGGGCCGCCCTCCGCATAAATGAAAAAGGGCCTTCCCAAACGACGGGAAGGCCCTTTTCTGCTAACATTTTTCTTTCAAGCCGTTACGCCATCTTTTTCATGGTGTCAACGAGCTCCTGCACCGCCGCCGCCGACTTCTTCAGCGCGGCGTCTTCTTCGGCGGTCAGTTTGATCTGGATGATCTCCTCGATCCCGCCCTTGCCCAGCTTCACGGGCACGCCGATGAACAGGCCGTTGATCCCGTATTCGCCTTCCAGATAGGCGGCGCAGGCCAGGATCTTCTTGCGGTCCTTCAGGATGGACTCCGCCATCTCCACGGCCGAGGAGGCCGGCGCATAAAAGGCGCTCCCCGTCTTCAGGAGGCTGACGATCTCCGCCCCTCCATTCCGGGTCCGGGCCACGATCGCATCCAGTCGCTCCTTCGGGATCAGCTCCGTAATCGGAATGCCGGCCACGGTCGAGTAACGGGGCAGAGGCACCATCGTATCCCCGTGTCCGCCGAGGACGAAGGCGTGGATGTTTTCGACGGAGACATTGAGTTCCATGGAGATGAAGGAACGAAAACGGGCCGAATCGAGCACGCCGGCCATGCCGATCACGCGGTTTTTGGGGAAGCCGCTGACGTCATGGGCGACATGGCACATCGCATCGAGGGGGTTGCTGACGATGATCAGGGTTGCGTTGGGGGAGTACTTCGCCACCTGCTCGGTCACGGCCGTCATGATCTTCTTGTTCGTCGCCAGAAGGTCATCCCGGCTCATCCCCGGCTTCCGCGGGATGCCGGCGGTGATGATGACGATATCGGAATCCCTGGTATCTTCATAGCTGTTGGTGCCGATGAGATGGGCGTCGTGCTTCTCGACGGGCGCCGCCTCCGTCAGATCGAGGGCCTTGCCTTGCGGCACGCCTTCGATGATATCCACGAGCACCACATCGCACAACGCTTTTTCGCAGAGACGCTGCGCCGCGGTCGCGCCTACATTCCCTGCGCCGACGACGGTTACCTTCTTATCCATAATCTTCCTCCTCTTCTCTCTTTTTTCAATCCGGCTTCGCCCATCCCCCATGAATCGAGCCGGCCGGAGTCATCCGTACCGATGGACAGAAAACAGACAACCCCTGGGAGGTCATGGGAAACGATCCAAGGGTTCACCCGAAAACGACCCGGGAAGCTTTTGATTGCAAATTAACTGCACGTATTGTATAAGCTTCCGGCGTCAGTGACGCTAACACAAGCACCCCGGTATAGCAAGGGGAATTTCTTCGACAAAACGGGCGGCACAGCCGAATCGGGCTCTGTCTATTAAAGGAGATGCATGGGTAAACTATTCGGTACCGACGGCATTCGGGGGGTGGCGAACGAGCACCCCATGACGGCGGAAATGGCCATGAACATCGGCCGCGCCACCGCCCATCTTTTCAAGAAAAGGGGACATGTTCCCAAGATCATCATCGGCAAAGACACCCGTATCTCCGGATACATGCTGGAAAATGCGCTTGTCTCCGGGATCTGTTCGATGGGGGTCAATGCGATCATGGTGGGGGTCCTTCCCACACCGGGGATCGCCTTCCTGACCGGCAGCATGAGGGCCGATGCCGGCATCGTCATCTCCGCCTCCCACAACCCCTTCCAGGACAACGGGATCAAGATCTTCGGAAGCGAGGGGTTTAAACTCCCCGATGAGACAGAGACAGCCATCGAGGAGATCGTCTTTGCAAACAACCTGCACACCCTCCATCCGTCTCCCTCCGAACTGGGCAAGGCCTATCGCATGGAGGACGCCCGGGGGCGCTACATCGTCTTTCTGAAGCACGCCTTCCCCAAGGAATGCTCCCTGGAGGGAACGCGGATCGTCCTGGACTGTTCCAACGGCGCCACCTACCGGGTTGCCCCGGAGACCTTCATGGAACTGGGCGCCGAGGTGACCACCCTCTTCGACGAGCCGAACGGCAAGAATATCAACCTCCAATGCGGCTCCCAGCATCCGGAAGCCCTGGCAAAGGAGGTTCGGAAGGCGAAGGCGGACGTTGGATTTGCCCTCGACGGAGACGGCGATCGCATGATTGCCGTGGACGAGACGGGTGCGGTCATGACCGGCGACCGGATCCTCGCGATCTGTGCCGCCTCCCTGAAAAAGCAGGGACTGCTTACGAACAACCTGGTCGTCCGAACGGTCATGAGCAACATCGGCCTCGGCCTCGCCTTTGAATCCCTGGGAATCGACTCCGTCATGACCGGGGTCGGCGACCGCTACGTCATCGAGGAGATGCAGGCCCGGGGGGCCTCCATCGGCGGCGAGGATTCAGGCCATCTGATCTTCCTCCGACACCATACGACCGGGGACGGAATCATCACCGCCCTCCAGTTGGCGGCGGCGATGAAGAAAGAAGGGAAACCCTTGTCCGAACTCGCAAAGATCATGAAGGTCTTTCCGCAGATGCTCATCAACGTGAACGTCAAGTCGCGTCCGGAGATCGAAACGGTGCCGGAGATCATGACGGCCATCCGGGAAGTGGAAAGGCGACTGGGGGGTCAGGGCCGGGTGCTGGTCCGGTATTCGGGAACGCAGAACATGTGCCGGGTGATGGTCGAAGGCCCGACACCGGAAGAGACGGAACGCTGCTGCCGAGAAATCGCCGGGGTCGTGGACAAGACCCTGAACGCCTGATCCGACCGCCGAAATTCTGAAATCCCCGGCCCCACTTGCAACCGGTTCATTCTTTGCCATCCATCGTCAGCGGACGAGATTGGAAAGGATCAGCACCGTCCCGTAGGGAAACAGGGCGAGGATGATGAGCGTCACGATGTAGGCCGGGATGTAATACAGGGCCCCCCGGAAAACGGTGGAGAGCGGGATGTCTTTGGCCATTGCTGCAACCACATAGCAACAGATCCCGATGGGGGGCATGATCGCGCCCATGGTCGTGACGATCGTGATGATCTGCCCGAACCAGATCGGATCGTAGCCCAGCCCGACGACGAGCGGGTAAAAGATCGGCAGCGAGATGAGCAGGAACGCCAGCGCGTCCATGATGCAGCCGCCGATGATGTAGCAAAGGAGGATCAGGGCCAGCAGGAACCCCTTGGGCATGGCGAGCGAACCGATCCATCCGGCCGCCTCGTAGGGAAGACGCGTGATGGCCAGGAACCGCCCGAAGATCACCGCCCCGGCGATGATCATGAAGACCATGCAGGAGATCCGGACCGTATCCCCGACGGCGGCGAGAAATCCCTTCCGGGAGAGCTTCCGCCGGACAAGGCAGATGGCGAGCCCCAGCGTGCAGCTCACAGCCGCCGCCTCCGTCGCCGTCACGACACCGGTGAAGAGGGCGTACATGATGATTGCGAACAGGACGATGATGTCGAGCGCCTCGGGGAGGGCCTGGAAACGCTCCTTCCAGGTGCTCCTCTCCGCCGCCGGTCCCCAGTCGGGGTGGCGGCGGCAGATGACGATGACCGTCGCCGCGATGAGCACGGTCGCGATGGCGCTGGGAATGACGTTTCCAAAGAAGAGCTTCCCGATCGACTGCCCCGTGTAGATCCCGTAGACGACCAGCACGATGCTGGGCGGGATGAGGACGCCGAGCGTCGATCCGGCGGCAACGGAACCGGCGTTCAGGATCGGGTGGTAATGATATTTCTTCATCGCCGGGATGGCGACGGTGCTCATCGTCGCCGCGGTCGCCGTGTTCGAGCCGCTGATCGCGGAAAAGGCCGCACAGGCCATGATCGTCGTGATGGCGAGTCCCCCCCGGTAATGGCCGAACCACCGGTTCGTCGCGTGGTAGAGGCTGTCGTTGTAGCCCGCATAGTGGACGAACTCCCCGACGAGGATGAACATCGGGATCACCGTGAGGCCGTAACCGGAGAAGATGTTCCACATCTCCCCGCCGATCATCCCCAGGGCGGCCGTAAACGAGGTCGCGTAGGCGAGGCCGAAGAAACCGACGATCGCCATCGTGAAACCCGCCGGAATCCGCAACAGAAAGAGGGCGGCGAACATGACGGCGATCCCGGCGACGCCCAGAAGCGGTCCGCTCATGACGCCTCCTCCCCATCCTTCCGGAACGCCCGGGGGATGTCCAGAAGGCAGGTCAGCGTGAGAATGCCAAAGCCCGCCGCCACGCCGAAGACAAAGGGATGGTAGACGACCTTGAGCGTCTCCGACACCTCGCCCGCGGCCATGATCCGCGCCCCCCAGACAAAAACCTGCCAGGCGACGATCCCGAAAAAGAGCGCGCTGATCCCGGCGGAGAGCGCATCGACGAAACGCTTCACCGGCAGGGGATAGCGGGAAGAGAGGATGTCCACGACGATATGCCCTTTCCCCCGCTGCGTGGAGGCGAGCGCGAACGCGACCCCGATCGCCCCCAGGAAGGAGACGGTCTCGTAGGTCCCCCCGAAAGGGGCGTGGAAGATCCTGAGGACCACGTTGCCCGTGGCCAAAAGCATGAGCGCGAGAACGGCCGCACCGCTCAAGACCAGCAGGATCCGGCCCAGCAGGTTGTCGATCCTATCCAGCGTCGTCATCATTTCCCCTTATTGTCATACTTTTTCTTCAGCCTTTCGATCTCCGCAACGATCTCGGCGCCGGGAAGTCCCTGTGCGCCCACCTTTTTCACGTAGTCGTCGATCATCGGCTTCACGAGCTTCCGGATTTCCGCCTTGTCGGCGGCGGGGAGCTGGATCACCTCGTGGTTGTACTTTTCTTTCGACCAGGTCAGGGCCTCGGTGACGTGGTTGTCCACGTATTTGCCGGTCCACTCCGCCTGCTCGACGCGCAGATCGTCCATCGCCTTCTTCACGTCGGCGGGAAGCGCGTTCCACTTCTCCCGGTTCATGACGACGGCGAAGGAAACGACGAAGAGGTTCGTGTCCGTAGCGAAGGGGCAGTAGGCGGCGTAGTTCATGTCCTTGAGGACCTCGAGCGACGAGACGACCCCCTTGACGATCCCTTTCTGGATCGCCTCCGGCGTCTCGGACTGGGGCATAGCGATCGGAATGCCGCCGAGATTCTTGACCACGTCGGCGCCGGTTCCCGAGACGCGCAGCTCCATCCCCCTGAGGTCCTTGAGCGTCCGGACGGGTTTGTTCGTCATAAAGTCCGCGGGTGGGCAGGTGAACAGGGTCAGGATTTTCACCTTCTCGAACTCCTTCGGTTTGTACTTCTCGATCAGGTCGGTCAGGACAAGGCTCGCCACGCGGGCGTTCGGAAAGCCGAGCGGCAGATCCACCGCCTCCGAGACGGGGAAACGCCCCGGCTGGTAGCTCATTGCGAAATTCCCGATGTCGGCCGTCCCGGCGATAACGCCGTCGAAGATGTTCTTGGCGGGAAGCAGCGTTCCGCCGGGGAAGGTGTTGATCTTCACCTGGCCGTTTGTCCGTTTCTCGATCTCCTTGACCCACCGCTCCATCTGGACGCAGGGGAAGGTCGAGGCCGGCGGGAAGTTCGCGTAGGTAAGCGTCACGGGCGCGGCCGTTACGGGCGCAGGCGCCAGCGCGACCACAATGGCCACACACAGAACCGTCAGGACTGTCTTGAACAGAGCATCTATTTTCATCTTTCTCCTCCTTTTTTAAATAGGGCAACACCCTATGGTTTCGCTTCTCATATCCGGGGTCCGGTCTTTTGTTCTTTTGTTAACCCAGACGGAAACCATCCAGGTTCATAGCGAGCTGCTTGGCCGGCGAGATCCGCTTCAGGACCGCCTCGACGGTTGCCGCGTCGCAGAAAAGGCCTCCCTGGCGGACGGCGAACCCCAGGAGCACCAGGTTCGCGATGACGAGCGACCCGTGTTCCCGGGCGATGCGCGTCGCGTCGAT
>Ga0209638_1000672_pt1 | contig 22454 bp, 22 predicted proteins | sample BarGraNGADG00211_FD_184490 | JGI IMG/M metagenome (GOLD analysis project Ga0209638, IMG submission 184490) | Arctic peat soil microbial communities from Barrow, Alaska - Barrow Graham LP Ref core NGADG0002-211 (SPAdes) (version 2) | ecosystem: Environmental > Terrestrial > Soil > Wetlands > Peat...
ACGTTTCCATCCAGCGCCTCGCCGCCTTCACCCCCGCGGCGTGGGCTGCTCAGCAGTAGTAGCGCGCCGCTGTCAAGGTGGGGTTCCTCTGACGGATACAGTCGAGACGCATCGCGCCCATATTCTCCAGAAGCTCGGTATCCACAGCGTTCCGGAACTCATTCTTTATGCGGTGCGCAAGGGCATCATCGCTTGATGCTTTGCGCGGAGCCGAGCCCATCCGTTAATCTGGGTCGATTTCGCCAAGTCGCCGCAGCCCGGCCCTATAAGTCAGGTCATGTGAACCATCCATCTAGGTTCCCCTTCTTGTGATTGCTCCTACTCACCCCTGTACTGTGTCCGTTCGGTAAGACTGCGTAGGTGGGGCGGCCGTGCGAACTTCGGAGCGAAACATGTAAGAATAGATTGAGCCTAGACCACCTTGAACCGAGGCCCCAAGAGTGATTCAGCCCCGCAGCCAGGCGGCCCCTGGCAGGAGCAGCCGAATTCAGAACATGTGGAAACCGCCCGCATAGACCTCTCCCGAAAGTGGATCGCGCGTTGGTTGCCGCTTGTGGCGGTGCTGGCGATGACGGCTGTCGTGTATGCCCCAACACTAACCTATGGCTTCGTGCTCGATGACGAGTCGCAAATCCTTGCCAACCCGGATCTGCGTTCGTTCCATTTCGCTCCGGTCTTCTTCAAGTCTCACGTTTGGGCGCACATGGCCATGGGCCCGGGAGATCATCCACCCCCGTATTATCGACCTGTGTTTTTGCTATGGCTTCTGGTCAATTATCAACTCCTGGGCACGTCCATTGCGGGATGGCATTTCACCACCGTTCTGCTGCACATGGTTGCGACATGCCTGGTTTACTTGTTTGGACGAAGGCTCACCGGTGACCCGATTGTTGGCATGATCACTGCCCTGCTATTCGGACTCCACGCGGCGCACGTCGAGGCTGTGGCCTGGGTCTCGGGCGTGAGCGAACCACTGGCCGCGGTCCCGTGCCTGGGCGCGATGCTGTGCTATCTTCGCGGCAGAGAGTCGGCTCGTGGGAAGTGGTGGGCCGCGGCCTCGGTCGCCCTGTATGGTGTGGCTCTGCTCGCCAAGGAAACCACCATCGTACTCCCGGCGGCTCTGCTCGCTTACGAGATGCTCTTCCCGCCCGAAATGGGCACGCGGCAGAAACGTTGCGCTCGGGCAGCGTTTGGGTTGGCGCCGTATGTTCTGGTCACGGCTGTGTATTTAGTGGCCCGTTACATGGTCCTCCGGGATACCACGATTCAACCAATTCCCACGGAGCTGCTGCTAATGACTTGGCCCTCCGCCCTCTGGTTCTATGCGCGGCACCTGATCTGGCCTGCCCCCCTGAGCCTCCTTTACGACTTCTCGTACGTGCAGGTTTTCAGCCTCACGCGTGTGGTGATACCGGCGGTCGCCGTCTTGCTGTTGGGGGCCGGGATCTGGTGTTGCGTGCGGCGCAACCGCGAGGCTAAATTCTGCGCGTTGTGGATGTTGCTCTTCCTTCTTCCGCCGTTATATTTGCCCGCATTTTCGATAACGGAACTGGTGCACGACCGTTACTTGTATTTGCCCTCCATTGGTTATTGTTCGTTGCTGGCTTTTGTGTTGCGGTGGATTCTTGGCCGGGTCAGGGGTAGGGCAGCGCTAGCCGGAATGTCGGTTATCGTCTTGGCAGCTCTACTGTACGGGTATCTGGTCGTGGTGCAAAGCCGTCCATGGGCAGACGAAGTCTCGCTTTTTCGCAACAGCGTAATGGTGGCTCCTTCGAGCAACCACGCCTTCCAACAGTTTGCATACGCGTTGGCCCAGCAAGGGCATTGCGCCGACGCCCTCCCGCTCCTCGCCACGGTGGTAGACCACGAACCCGACAATGCCAAAGCCGTATTTGGACTAGGCGCCTGCTATTTCCATACGGGAAACCTGGAAACCGCTGAAGCTCTCATGCTGCGGACTATTGAGCTCAACTCGCATTACCAGCAGCCTTACCTCCTGATTGCTACCATACGTCTGTGGGGGAAGCGTGTGGATGATGCCGAGTGGTACTGGCGAAAGGCCGTCAGTGCGCAGCAAGGTCCCAACGAGGAGCGTACCTTACACTGTGTTCGTGGAGAAATTCTCAGAGCCAGGGGAGATTTTCGAGGTGCCATCGCCGAATTCCGCAAGGAATTGGAGGTTCAGCCGGGGAACCAGGAGATCCTGGCGGAATTGAACGCCACGGAGGTGCTGGTATCACAATCAGGCCATGATTGAGTTCTCGCAGGTGCTGTCGGGCTCAAGACCAAGGTAAATCGTTGAGCTTAGACCGTAGGAATCTCCATCGCCTGCTTGAGGTTTGGCACCGCATCGCTCGCGCGCTTGCATCGCGCCGTAGTGAAGCTTCGTTGAGCTTTCGGCGAGGGTGCCTGATCGCGCCGGACACGACCGATAAGACATGATGCTTCCGGTCCTGTACTCGGCTGGTTTAGGCTGCCGCCTCTTCGAGCAACCGCCGCACGGCAAAGCGCGACTGACGGAAGCCGGGCGGAACAATTTGGGATTGGCTGCTTGAAAGCGTTACCTGCGCGCCTATCTTGCCGGGTTCGCCGCCGACGCGCTGGGCAGTCGCTTCAGCAGTTTGAGCGCCTCGCTTCGCGGCGGGTTATCCGGACCGGCGTTGATTGAGAGATAGCGGATCAGGAGTGCGCGAGCATCATCCAGGCGTCGTCCTGATTGGACGTACGTGCGCGCATGCTCGTATAGGACCACGGGAGCGCCGGGCGCGACCTCGTGAGCCCGATCAAAAGCCCGATCCGCCGCCTCTGTCCGGCCCTGAGACTCCAGAAATTCGGCGAGATCGATCAGGCGCCCGGGATCCTGCGGCGCCAGTTCAGCGGCCATGCGGTAGTGATGCTCGGCCAGTTTGGGTTGTTTCTGCTTTTCCGCCAGACGCGCCCGATCGGAATGATACTCCGCAGCATCCAACCCGAGGACCCGATCTGCGACCGCTGCCGCCTTGTCCAGTCCTCCCCCCAGGAACCGCGGCGCCTCGATGTAGTAATTGAACAGGTCATTCCACGCCTCGACGTTCTTCGGATCTAGCCGGACCGCCTCTTCGAAGCTCTGCCGGGCTGCCACTGCATACTTGGGTGCCACCAGCATATTTGCGGTTTCGGCCCGGCGCCCATAGGCGCGTCCCAGCCAATGAACGTAACGGGAAGCCGCTGGATTGGCGGCAACTGCCCTCTCAAAGAAGCCACAGGCTCCTCGGAGATTGCCCGCTCAATAATCGGCTTGCCCCGCCAGCAGCAATCCCTCAGCATCGAGTGTGCCGGCGGTTTCGAGCAGTTTGCCGGCGCCCAGAAAGTCGCCGTGCCGGTAAAGATCGCGAGCCCGCGCTAGCTCTCGGGAATCGGCAACAAGCGTGCCCCCGAGTGCGACCGCCGCCACCACGAGTGCGACGATCACTTTCTGCATGGGAACAAGTGCTCTGCCGGCGGTCACGTTCCAGATGTGTTCACCCACTGACAGCAATCTTATCCGTGATGGTCGACACCCTCAATACGGCAAAGTTCGTACAGGAGGCGCGATAGCGGCGGTCGCGGTAGACCTAATGCAGACGCCCTGTCTGCATTACCTGGGCGACTACGATCAGCACGAAGGCAACGGAGAGCCCGATCACTGCACTCCAGATATAGAGCGGGTCCACGGTCCGCCACAGGCCAAGAGGCCTGACCCACTTGCCATACAATAGCCCCCGAATCGAGCTAGGAGAATCAGACATCCGACCTCAACTTTCTTGGTGCTACTGGGCCTTGAGCGCCGGCCATCACTGCATACACGCAATGCATTTGAACGCATCGCTTTCGTGCGATTACACCAGAAACTGCATCCGAAGGTCTAAGGACATGGCATTTGGGTCGGCACCAGTGGGCGGCATTGGGCGGCAGCCACCGCCCAATGCCGGAAGACCCGCACCCTGCGAAACTTGAGACCAATAAGCTGGGGCCGCATCCGCGGCCCCGATGTTGTCTCGACGAAAGGGCAACATCATTTCCAAGCCAAGGCTCCATCCCGCGCCATTGGGAGGCGACCAGAACTTGATTCACATTGCATTCATGATAGATCCTTCTTGCCGCGGGCGATATACAGGGAAGATCGTATTCTCGATCCGGTCCCGAAAGCTAAAATAGTGTAATGGCCAAGGGTTGGAGTAAACGCACCGTATTGCGTGCCGGGTACGGTGCCGTGATTGCCGTCCTGGTGTTGTCTACCGTTGAGGCCTACCGCATTCAAGTCAGTGTCTCCCGCCAACACCTGGAGATCTACCGGCACTTTGTCGAACAGGAGGAGGCGCTCAGCACACTGCGCCGCAACCTCTGGCTGGCGGGCAACTACGTGCGCGAGTTTTTCATCCAAAACACACCCGCGCAGGGCGTCGAGCTGGTTTCGCAATTGCAGCGCCTCCAGCGGGAGGACGAACTCGCCCTTAGCTTTCTCGAGCGCGTGCCCCTCCACCGGCAGGTGGTGCCCTCGCTGCGCAAAAGCCTCGACGAATTCTGGACCATCGGACTGCATCTTCCTCAGACCATGCCCCACGCTGCCAATGAAGCGGAGATCGCTTTTCTCCAACGCGAAGTAGTGCCGCGCCGCGGCGAACTGTACAACGCGCTCACTGAGATCACTGCCGCCGACCAGCGGATGCTGGAGAACAGCGAAGGGGAGTTCGCCGGTACCCGGCGCCGCGCCGCGGAACGTCTGCTCCTTATGCTTGGGCTGGGCGTGTTGCTGAGTGTGCTCGTCATGCGCTTCAGTCTGCGTCACGCCGAAAACCTGGAGATCGAGGCCGACCATCACTTCGCCGCCGTGGAACAGGCAAAACAAGAATTACAGCAGCTCTCCGCCCGCCTGCTAGAGATCGAAGAGGAAGGCCGACGCAAACTCTCGCGTGAATTGCACGACGAGGTCGGCCAGACCTTAGCTCTGCTCCAGATCGAGATCTCGCACGCCCAGGCGCTGCTGGACGGGCGGTCAGCGGAGCTCCGAGAGCGGCTCGTCCGCGCCCGCGAACTCGCCGAACGCACCGTGCGGAACATCCGCAGTATATCTGGGCTACTTCGCCCGACCCTGCTCGACGACCTCGGGCTGGTCCCCGCACTCCAGTTCCAACTCGAGGATTTTCTTCGCCGCAGCGGTATCGCCTGCGAATTCACCGAGGACGGCGTGGAAGAGCACCTGCCGGATCCGGTCAAGACCTGCGTGTACCGCGTGGTGCAGGAAGCCTTACACAACTGCGAGAAACACTCCGGCGCGAGCAAAATACGGGTCGCCGTGCGCCAGTTCGACGAATGCCTGGTGGCGAAGGTGGAGGACGACGGCCGCGGCTTTAGCTCCACCGCTCAGCGTTCCAGCGGCCTGGGCTTGCTCGGCATGCGCGAACGCTCCGCCGCCGCGGGAGGCTCCGTGATCATCGATTCCGCGCCGGGCCAGGGAACCCGCATCGCTCTTCGCATTCCGCTGGTGCGATCGAAAACCGAGGTGAAGGCATAATGTCCGTTCGCATCCTGCTGGCCGACGATCACACTCTCATGCGACAGGGCCTGCGCCGCATCCTGGAAAGCCACGCCGATTTCGATATCGTGAACGAATCCAGTTCGGGCATAGAGGCCGTGGAAGCGGCTCGCGAGTTGAAACCTGATGTCGCCATCGTCGATGTCGGCATGAAAGAGCTGAACGGCATCGAAGCGACCGCGCAAATTCTCAAGCACTCGCCGCACACCGCCGTGCTCATCCTGAGCATGTATGACGATGAACGCTACGTGCTGCGCGCTGTGAAAGCCGGCGCCCGTGGCTATGTCCTGAAAAACTCGGCGGGCGAGGAGTTGATTCAGGCGATCCACGCCGTGCAGCGCGGCATGGCGTACTTCAGTCCCGCGGTGGCACGCATTTTCCAGGACGGCGGGGCAAGGTTGCAGGATGCCCGTGACATCTCCGACCGCTTCGAATCCCTTACCGACCGCGAACGCCAGGTCTATCAACTTCTGGCGGAAGGCAACAGCAACAAGGATATCGCCAACCGTCTGAATCTGAGCCTTCACACGGTGGAAACCCATCGCTGGCGGATCATGGAGAAGATGGACCTTCACAGCACCGCGGAATTGGTGCTGAGCGCCGTGCGCCGCGGAATGGTGACGTGATCGCTCTTGCGTTTCGGCTTCGCGGGAGACGCCTTACCGCCACGGCACTGATTAAGAAGCCTCTTTCCGAAGAAGCCCTGATGAAGGGAGTACGCGGTCCGCCGGGCCGGCCTGCCCAGACCGGCGGTTCTTGCACGACGTCACATAAGTGAGATGATGGCAAGATCGTGATTGTGCCAAGACCTTGAAATGGTGTCGCTCATCCGGTGGCAGATCGTAGTTGATTTTCTGGTTCTCACCGTCGCCTTATACGCGTTGCTTCGGTGGGCCAGTTCTGCGCGTGCGTTGCGCATCGCTCTAGCTGTGGTGGGTCTGCACGCACTAGCGCTTCTGGCACAGCGACTCGACCTGGTGGTTACGAGTTGGGTACTAGATGGCTCGGCTCTCCTAGCGATCGCGCTACTCCTTTTGATCTTTCAGCCAGAACTCCGGCGTGCATTCATGCAGTTGGACAGCGCACTTCAGCGTTGGCCGAAGGAGCCAGCGGCACTTTCGGAGCGGAACCGCGTCATTGCACGGGCCGCTTTCGATCTGGCACGAAACCGAATCGGCGCTCTGATTGTGATGATCCGCCGCGATTCGATTGTCGAATTGACGGAAGGCGGCGTCGTCATCGACGCGGCGATCGCCCCGGAGTTGCTCATCGCCATATTCCAAGAGGTCTCACCGCTCCACGACGGCGCGGTGATCGTCGATGGCGACCATCTGTCCAAAGCTGGCGTGGTGTTGCCGCTGACACAGCGCCAGGATGTGCCGGGCCGCTATGGGACTCGGCATCGGGCTGGCATGGGCCTCGCCGAGCGTTGTGACGCCCTCGTAACGGTCGTTTCCGAGGAACGGGGAGAAGTGACTCTGATGCAGGAACGCAACGTTCAGCCCATCGAAAATCCCGAGGAATTGACGGCGGCTCTGAGGGAGTTGCAGGGGCCCTCGCGGAAGAACGCGCTTGCACTCTTCGGCCGGTTCTTCCTAACCGATCTGCGCCTCAAGCTCACCGCGCTAGGCCTGGCTGGGCTGATCTGGAGTATGTCGTTTCTGGCGTCGGGCTCCACCATCCGGAGAGTCACAGTTCCGATCGAATTCAGCAATGTGCCTGCCGGGATGGAGGTCTCCGACCAGTCTGCGGACTCCTTGGAAGTTCAGGTCCGCGGAAGCCCGTGGATTATGGACTCGGTCAGCATGGGCAATCTGATTGCCCGTTTCGATCTGAATAACCTTGGCCCTGGCCACCACGCGCTGGCACTGGCGCCCGGAACGCTTGAGCTTCCGCCGGGAATAGTGGTGGACAAATTGACTCCCGGAACGGTTCGGGTGGTTTTGCTACCTTCCCGGACACAAACCGCCCCATCCAAGTAGGAGGCATCAGATCACATTCCGAAACCCCATGAAAGTAGCCTACCTTATTCAAAATGCGCCCACTAGTGACGTCCTCTGGGCTCCCGACTCAACACCGGCCAACGCACCAGTTTCCTTCTTTGACCCATTCTCGTGCGGTCGGCGCGACACGTTCACCGTCGCCGCAGGGGTAGCTGGCACAATGGTGGAGTGATGACTTCCACTTGGCGTGGACTCGGCAAGGCCTTTGAACCGGTGCACCGAAGGCTGGCACGAGTAGACCTTCGAGACCATGAAGACAAGATTCTGCTGCTGCTGGCGTTGGTCATAAGCGCAGTGGTCGGTCTCATTGTCGTCGCATTCGTGGCCGTTACCGAGCGCATGGGCAGGGTTCTCGTGAACGCGGGAGCCATGCAGCGCGTCCTCAGTCCGCTCCTGGGCTCGCTGGTGGGCGGCTGGCTGCTATTCAAATACTTTCCCGATGCCAGGGGCAGCGGGATCCCCCAGACGCGCGTGGCTCTGATTCTGCAAAAAGGCGTCATCGGAGTGCGTACGGTCATTGGGAAGTTCATCTGCTCTTCCATCTCCCTGGGTAGTGGGGTGGCTCTCGGTCGCGAAGGCCCATCGGTCCATATCGGCGCCGGAATTGCATCGGCGGCCGGCCGCCGTCTAGGCCTGAGTGAAGAGCAGGTTCAATCGTTGATTCCGGTTGGTACGGCGGCCGCCATCGCGGCGGCCTTCAATACCCCGTTAGCGGCTGTTCTGTTCACTCTGGAAGAGATCCTGGCGGATCTGCACGCCCGAGTGGTTGGGTCGGTAGTGATCGGCGCCTGCACATCATGGATTGTCCTCAGGCTGATCTTGGGCGACGAACCTCTGTTTCACGTCCCGGCCTACCAACTGGTGCACCCGCTTGAGTTCTTCATCTATGCCGTTCTCGGATTGCTCGGTGGTCTGGTATCGACGGCCTTCGTGAAACTGCTGCTCTGGCAGCGCGCTCGTTTCCTCCAGGCGCCATCGCGATGGAAGCCGTTCACCCCGGCCGTGGGCGGCCTCGTCGTGGGATTGCTGGCTCTGGCTGCCCCGGGAGTGCTCGGAGTCGGCTACAACCTCGTGAGTGATGCACTGAACGGCCAGATGGCGTTGAAGGTGATGCTGCTGCTTATGGTGTTGAAGCTTGTGGCTACAGCCACTAGCTATAGTTCCGGCAACGCCGGCGGCATCTTTGGCCCCGCGCTGTTCATCGGCGCCATGCTTGGGGGTGCCGTGGGCCACGTTGCCCACTTCCTGCTGCCCGACCACACCGGCAACGCCGGCGCATACGCCCTGGTAGGCATGGGGGCGGCCTTCGCCGGAATTGTGCGGACCCCCATGACCAGCGTCATCATGATTTTCGAGGTTACCCGCGACTACACCATCATCGTTCCGTTGATGATCGCCAACCTGTGCAGTTATGTCCTGGCACAGAAGTTGCAGCGGCTACCGATCTATGAGGCTTTATCCCGCCAGGACGGCATCACGATGCCGTCGGCGGCTCACCTGCCGGAACCCTTGACGGTTGAACCGGCAATGCGCCCGTTGCACCTGTCCGGATCTGCCATCGCCGATCCGACGGACATCCCACATGTCCATCCAGATCACCCATTGGACTTGGCATTGCAACGCATGGGCGAAGCGGGTGTGGAGCAGATCCTGGTAGTCAGCCGGACTGGGGGGACGCCGCTTGGCGTGCTGCACAGCCAGGATGCTCTAAATGCCTACAAAAAGCTCGCCGGTTCTAAAGAACGGGAAACCCTCGCTGCCGCGTCCGCGCAGAACTGGCTCCCTGCAGTGGCGGCCATTACCGTGGCGGCGGTCCTCATCGTATCCGGGCTTGTCTTCTGGCAGCGAACTCGCCGCTCCGATATGGGCATTGAGGCTTACAAGACTGGCGAGAAACTGCTGGCGCAAGGGCAGGTTGAGGAAGCGGTCTCGGCATTTCGCAGCGCCCTGGCGCACGCCCCGCAGGATGTCAAGTCGCGGGCCGCGTTGGGCCTCGCTCTCGTCGAGTCGGGTCACTTTGACGAGGCTTCATCCTATCTATCCGGCGTAGTCAAGCTCGAACCTCAGAACGGCCCTGTCTGGATGGGGCTGGCGGAGATCTCTCTCGCCGGAGGTGATAAGAAACGGGCGCTGCAACTCCTCGGGCAGGCGCTCTCCAAGGAGTGGCCCGCACAAGAAGAGTCCCGGCGGAGGAGCGCTCAACTAAAATACGCCGCGCTGCTGAGCGATGCCGGACGGCAAGGCGAGGCGATCTCCCTTTTGCTGTCGATGATCGAGCAGCATGGAGATGATCCAGCCGTTGGGAAAAACGCCGCGGACACAGTGAAGGCCATCGGTTCACCGGAACAGGTAGAGGCAGCCTATGCGGCGCTGGCCAGCCACTTCCCCGCGGATGCCAGTGTCTGGTTGAGGCTTGGTGATGCGAGATTCGCCGCGGAGCAAGACATACCGGCTTTGGATGCATATCGGTTCGCCGCAAAGGCCGATCCCGAGAATACGGCTGCACGCCTCGCGGTGGCTCGCGTCGAGGAGATTCTGCGTCTGGATCCGACCCGGCGAGGCCTGTCTGTCCGGGAACGCGCGCGGCGGTGGGATGAGATCCTGCAGCGTGTTCTGGTCGGGGTTACTGTCTGTGGACCGTCTCCAGAGATCGAGAAGGCAAAGCCGCTACTGAAAAAGCCTTCAGTCCGTCTCGACGTGTCCGATCAGAAGATGCAGACAGCTCTCAGCATCTGGAAGGCTGCCCCCGCGCCCTGCAAGACGGACGCAGTGTTGACACACATCCTGTCGAAGTTCCCGGAATAGGCAGGGTCCCGAAAAGGCGCCATCTTACTTAGAAACGGCTCTCGTACTGCCGGCGAAAGCGCTGTATAGCCAGCCAAAGAGCAAGCCGGCGGTGCCGCCATCCACGAATCCGTACAGTGCGCCAAGCAACACGCGTCCCAGCCTGGGTGCGGTATCGGCACCCGGGTAGACCGAACTCATGATCTGGAGGAAGTCCCCGCCGTAAGATGGCACAGCCATGTGAATCAGGCCCACGAACAGCATCGCACCTCCCCACAGAATCGCCGAACTCAGAGTGATCGCTTTGAGTGACATTCTCATATCTCTTCTCCTGATCATGATCGACGCAAATGCATTCGGGGAGGAGTACGTTGGACGCGGCATGAATCGGTGCTGCGGCTCACATTTACATCGCGGGATACTGTCTCGACAGGATAATCCGCTCTTCTGGTTGCGGCGTCTATAAACACAGGAGGAGAAAGAAGAGCTGAAAATGAGACTCAGAACGCTGTTCTGGAGTAGTTGCATCTCCGCCGCGATTGCTGTATCTGTGATCCTGTCCGCCGCCGCTACGGTGAGTCAATGCGCAGCGGGACAACCGACTGCCGCGTCCTACACCTGGGACTTTAAGGGCGAAGCCAACACGATCTTCAAGGACGTTCAAGCCGATGCCCAACAGGCTTTGTACCATGCCGACAAGCTGTAGAGCTTTGCCGGAGATCCCAACCTGGATTGGCAAATCCACGCCGACCAATTGGAGTATCTGAAGGGCGAAATCAACGATATCGGGACTAAGCTCTGCCGGCTGGAAACCATACGTCGGGTGGTGGCCCCGTGGCAGCAGCTCGTGATCGATCAAATCGCGACGAACGCCCGCCTGATGGCCGACAACGCACAAGACGCCATCATGTTCGGCGACACCAAACCGAAGGACCTGTGGCTCGCCACGTATCAGAAATACCTGAACAACCTTCGCCCGTCCCGGCTCATGAATTGGAGGCAAAAACACGATGAAAGTCAAATGGTCGAAACTGGCCATCACGGCGTGCGCGCTGATGTTGGCGATTCCACTGACCGCAGCAATCGGGTTCGCGGCAAACACGAGCAAGAAAATGGCGACGACTGCTTCCAGGCGGACCGCCTGGAAGCCCGAGACCCTCTCCGGGAAGATCACCAAGGTAGATCCCGATCAACACCTTGTGGTGGTTGAAACCACGGATGGAGTTCCCTTCGATATGGTCGTCACCACGAAGACCCGGATTAAGTCTGGCGATCAGGGCATCACCCTTAAAGACCTGACACGGGATATGAACAAGACTGTCTGGGTAACATTCACGCCCGAGCGCCGCGGTGACGTGGCGAAGTCGATCCAGATCAACGGATAGGCTCGGTTTCGGCGCCAGGGCATCAAGATGATGATGCCCTGGTGCAAACGCCGAACATCCCAGCCGAGGGCGCTGGAAGAAGCAACAACCGCCTCCGGAGCCGCACCTTCGCCCCCTTGCGGTCCACTGCGTACGTTCGCTCACATGCGAGTCCGTGACTGATGCCCAGACAGGATGTGACCCCGAGCCCCACCGTTCCAGACTGAAATGGTGAGTTGATGCGCTCCCGTGCCCTTGAATGTGTACGCCAAACGCATTTTCAGGCAGCGAAGTTGATTCCAAAGACCGTCCCACGCGGCGATAAAGAGAACCATGATGCCCTCTTTATCCCGTCCTTATTGGCGCTCCTGCAATTGTGACATCGGGATCACTCTCGGTTCTATTAATACGCGATGATCTTCTTACGGACCGCGTATAGGACCAAATCCACCGCACTGTGGAGGTCGAGTTTCTGCATGATGTGCGTGCGGTGTGTCTCCACCGTATACGGGCTCAGGTTCAGGAGGGTGGCGACCTCCTTGTTCGACTTGCCTTCCGCCAGGAGCTGGAAGATCTCCTTCTCCCTGTCGCTAAGCAGACCATAGGAGTCCTTCAGCCCGCGCTGTTTGAGTTGTTGGACGAAGTCGTCCAGCAACATCTTGGCGACTGTGGGACTGAAGAACGACTTCCTTTGGGAGACAGCCTGGACCGCACGAAGCAGGTCCACGTCCGCGCTTTCTTTGAGCAGGTAGCCCTTCGCTCCCGCCGTAAGGGCACGCAGCAGATACTCCTCGTCGGAGTACACGCTCAACATGATCACCCCGATGTTGGGACTGCGTTTCACAATCTGCGCTGTGGCTTCGATCCCGTTGAGATTCGGCATGCCGATGTCCATAATCACCAGATCCGGTTGCAATTCATCAGCCAGTCTCACAGCGTCGCGCCCGTCGGAGGCTTCGCCCACGACTTCGATCCCCTCGTGCTGCTCGAGCTGCAGACGAAGGCCCTTGCGCATCACGCCGTGGTCATCTGCGATGAGAACGCGAATCATTCTGTTGCCACTCCGTTGACGACGGGGAGTTCCACCTCCAAGATAGTCCCTTTCTGGGGTTGGGAGATGACGGTGACCTTGCCTTCGAGTTCGCGCACCCGCTCCTGAATGCCGATCAGCCCCAGTCCCCGGGACGATGCGAGCCGTGGATCGAAGCCGACCCCATCGTCCTGGATCGACAACTGGACCCAGTCGTGCCGGCCATAGATGGAAATCCGGATGTTCTTTGCTTGCGAATGCCTCGCGCAGTTTGTAAGAGCTTCCTGGACAATCCGATAGATGCAGGTGCGATGGGTCTCCGGTAGACCTTCGAGATCTCCGTCGATCTGCACCGTCACCGGTACGCCACTTCTGCGGGAGAACTCCCTCCCCTGCCAGCGGAGTGCCGGCCCCAAACCGAGTTCGTCCAGCATGGCCGGCCGCAAGCCCATCGCCAGATCTCTTACTCCGCGAATCGTTTCTGCATTCAACTGGCGGGCTTCGTCCAGACGCGCACGAAGTTTGTCGGGGGAGGTAATGACCGACTCCAGGTTGCCGAGTTCCATCGTCATGGCGGAGAGCATCTGGCCGACCGCATCGTGGAGTTCCCGCGACAGCGACCGACGCTCCTCCTCCTGCGTCCGGACCAGATTGCGGGAGAGCCGGCGCAGCTCCTCCTCAGCGTTTTCCGCGCGCCCGCGCTGGCGTTCGCTCCGGCGTTCCAGAAGGGCCACTCGCGCCGTACTAATCAGAGCGACGAGCAAACCGAGCGAAAGGGCGAGAAGCACAGTCCTGCGAAGAAAGCTCTGGAATAATTCCTGGCTCCCTTTCAGCCTCTGTTGTTCCTTCCGCAGGTTGGCGGCATTGATTGCGCCGATCTCCCGTGCCAGCGACACGACGGCTTCCCGGCGCGGGATCACCTGCTGGCGAAGAAACACCCGGCTAATCGCCGCCTTCTCCCCCGGGGACCACTTGAGAATTGGATCCATTGATTCCCAATACGCTTGGAGTTCGGTCCGCAATTGCTGCAGTCTCGCCTGTTCGCCCTCCCCAAGCCGCTGAGCAAGAAGGTCGAGCCGTTGTTGAATCGAAGACCGTCTGGCCAAAAGCTCTTCTCGGTAAGCAGGTGCCATGAGGTGAGACGGATCTAAGAGGTAGTCCCGGATGAGGATGCCCCCAAGGTATAGATCAGAAGGAATCTCCCGCAGAGCGACGTCGGTCTGTAGGTAAGCGTCATGGGCGGCCACGGTTGCGTTGTGCAGCGCTTGAGCCCGGCGCATCGCACCGAAGCCGAGGAGGCCGATCAGGAGTATTAGCGTGCCGAATCCAAACGAAAGCACCAGCCAACTGCGTGATTTCATGACGCACCTGCCTCCATACAGCCATTCTGGCCGGAAAATGGTCCCCAGGCGCGATCGAATCTTCCGCTCCAACCGCGGTAACCTGATAGCGGTACAAGATGGATCTCATCTTCACGGATCTCGATGGCACGCTGCTGGACCGAGACACATACAGTTGGGAAGCGGCGAGGCCGGCACTTGACCGGTTGAAGCGGCAAGGCGTTCCCTGGGTGTTCGTGACCAGCAAGACGCGCGCCGAGGTCGAATTCTGGCGCCGGGCCCTCGGGAACGGACACCCGTTCATCGTGGAGAATGGCGGCGCCGCCTTCGTACCTCTCGGATACTTTCCGAACGCCATTCTCAGAGGCAAGCGCCGGGACGTTTACGAAGCCTTCGAGTGGGGACGACCGTACGAGGAACTCGTTGACGATCTTCACCGAGCCTCGCAGAATAGCCAATGTCGCGTTCGCGGTTTTCATGAGATGACACCCGAGGAAGTGTCCAGACTCTGCGATTTGTCGTTGGAACAAGCTGTTCTGGCGAAACAGCGGGAATACGATGAGCCGTTCCTGATCCTCGACCCGGACCGTGCCGGCGCGCTTGCCGCCGCGATCGAAGGCGAGGGGAGGCAGTGGACTAGAGGTGGCCGTTTCTGGCACATTCTGGGAACGAGTGACAAAGCACTGGCGGTCGAGGCACTCTGCGCGCTCTTCGAGCAAGGGAATGCGAGGGTCCGCACGATCGGACTGGGTGACGGACTGAATGATGCGTCCTTTCTGAACGTTGTGGACACTCCAGTGCTCATTCGCTCTCAGCAAACCGCGGAACTGAAGGCCAGGGTGCCCCGCGGTTTGGTCACGGACCTCCCTGGCCCGGCGGGCTGGAACGAGGCCGTCCTGGCGCTGATCGGCGATTGAGAGCTGCCGATCCACCTACGCCTGCTTCACGGCGCATCAGATCACAAGTGGTTCCACAGAGACCTCTCTTCCGGATCGCCAACGTGCTCTTTTCGCTCCTCGAAGAACCGCCGCACCCCTCCCCGCCCAAGGCCAACAGCAAGGCTGGCTGCCAGTACGGCGCCGCCCACAAGAATAACGAAAGCCGCGAGGAACACGCTTCTGGCGAAGTTGAGTTGATCGGCGGCAACCACGACGGCTACGAATACGATGAGAATACGGACGACCACCGCCAAGCGGCGTGGCGAAGGGAAGTTCTCGTTGACGGCCCAAACCAGCATACTACGGCCCAGATATTGGCTGAGCCAAGTCCCTCCCAGAAGGATGAGCCCTGCCACGAAGAGCTTGGGAAGCAGGAATACAAAGCTCTGGACAATCCGGGTGGTGAGATCGGTGCCGAAGACGTTCAACCCCAGCAAAACGCCGCTCAGCAGGATGAGCCAATAAACCGTCTCAGCCACCAGACGAGTGGCGCGAAGGCGGCCTGAAGGATCCACCAGGAAGGCGACGCCGCTCCGGCGAAGGAACTTGTCAATCGCCATACCTTTGAAGATCTTGTAGATGAGCCAGCGTGCCAGCAGCGCACTCAGATAGGCTCCCAAGACCAGCGTGAGGGCGGCCAGTAACGACGGTAGATAGGTCGTTATCTGGTAGTGGAGGCGCTCCAGGGCGCCCTCCAGGACTTTTTTCAATGTCTCAATCATTTGTCATACCTCCAGGTTCGCTTTCTCCATCTCTTGCGGCGCGGCACCGTCCCGTGGCGAGAGACTCTCGTCGTCCTGGGCGGGCTCCCCGTTCCAGCGACTGATCAGGCTGGGCTTGAGGCTTTCAAAGGTCAGGCAGAGTTGTTCAATCTTGTCTTCAACCTCGGCTGCCACCAGATTCTCGGTGTCGCGGACGAACGACGCGACCCTGGCCAGGTATAGCGGCGTCAGGGACCGCAGAATCATGCCGCGGGCAAGTGGGTGTTTCCGGTATGCGCACGCGAACTCCAGGACCACTTCCGCCCAGAGTTCATCGTCGAGGTGGAACGCCTCCCCGCGTTCCCCCGCTCTATTGCCAAGCCTCCGCACGGCCGCGAACGTGCGCTTGTCGAGCGTCGTTTCCCAGACTTCGCCCAGTTCGTCACAGCCGAGCCGAAATGAGTTCACCATTCGGCCGACGTTTACGTGGATCGGGTCGAGCCCCACATCAAACCGAAACCCGAAGAGTTCAGCCGCGGTGCTGCCGGTCCGTTGTTGCCAAACAGGATCATACTCCTGCATCAGAGTGAAGACGCTACCCACAACCTGGTGCAGCATTGCGGACAGATCGGAGCCCGGATCCTTGGCATCGTGCAGCTTGGCTCCCAGAAAGCTCTGACAGACTCGAAATCCTTCGGCGATGGCGATAGTTGTCATCCAGATGTCGATCCCGAATCGTGCGACGTCAGTTTCCCAGTCCTGACGTTCCAGGTATCGCCTGATCAGCCGCGCCGACACTCCGAACTCGCCTCCGATCGGCTGCCGGACCGACACTCCATATAGCATTCTCGTGAGGGGATAGACGATGCTGTTCGTGATGGTCCCGTCGTACTTGTGTCGCTGGTAGTAAGGAGCGACGAAATCAAAACCGGCGAACAGAATAGGGCGGATCAGCAAATCGAACCACTCCGGCGTGATCGAACGGAGGTCGGAATCGACGACAGCACAGGCTTTTGCGTCAAGCTGCTTCGCCATCTGGAACACCAGCCGGAACGCACTTCCCTTGCCGGGCACCCCGTGATATGGGAAGGACAGACGGTGTGCCGCCAACAGAGGAGTCGAGAACAGTATCAGGTGGCTGTCCTCGACGCGCGCGGAAAGGACGGCATCACGCGTGTTGTCTGTTGACCCCCCGTCTGAGTTGATCACCACCGCGGTGAGTTGCGGAAAGTACTTGGCCAGCCCGGCGTAAGCGGCGCGCACGACGTGACCGATGGTCCGCGCGTTGTTGTAGCTCGGGATGCCGATCACGATGTCGGCCCGGTGAATGACCTCTGCTGCTTGGCGTGCCTCGTTCGGTAATGATGGTTCTCCCATGAGGTCTCCTTCAGGCCGTATGAACAGCCATCTGCCGGGCGTCCTTCTCCACCGCATCCTGCAGGAGCTCGAAAAATTCCGGGATGGCCGCCAGAACCCGGTTCCAGTTGGGGATGAGCGGGAGACCTCGCGGATCTTGGATGAATTCGTCCGCGGCCGCGCGCAGGCTCTTTGCAAAGACTGCCACGGCCAGTTCCTCGCCATGACGGTCAAACTTGAGACCGTTCAGCATGGCATCCGCGTAATAGCGGGCGATTGTGTCTTGGGCCATGCGGACGTATCGAACCTCCAGACTACGGAAATGGTCCGCCGAAAACACCACGCCTTCGGCTGCAAGCGTGGAGAAGAGCGACTTCGCGATGTCGGCAGTCATTCGCGCAAGGCCCTTGGAGGGATCGTCTGTCGACAGGGTCTGGTGCTTGTGCTCGTAGTTGTCGGTCAGATCCACCTGGCATGTCCTTGACACCGCACAGTTGCGAAACACCTCCGCCAGCACTCCAACCTCGAGGCCCCAGTCCGCGGGGATGCGGTTTACGCGGGCAAGATCGATGTCCATGGCAAACTCGCCGGCCAGCGCATAACGGAAGCTGTCCAGATATTGCAGGAAGGCGGTTCCGGGCGCCATCCCCTCGAGTGCCCGGATGAGCGGCGTCATGAACAGCCGGGTCACGCGCCCGTGCATTCGATCGGTAACGCGCGCGTAGTAGCCTTTACAGAAGTCGAATGGAAGATGCGGGTGGGCAATGGTGTAGCACAACCGGGCCAACAGTTGCCGGTCGTAGTTGACGATGTCGCAGTCATGCAGCGCGATCATGCCGCAGTCGCGCATCGCCAGGAGGTAACCATATGCCAACCAGCAGGAACGACCCTTGCCATCAGCTCCCGCCGATAGTCCCCGCTCTTCGAGCATCCGAAAAAGCGCTTGAACCCTGTCACTGTCCACCCAGATGACTGTGACCGGAGTGTAGAAGTCCTGAAAGAAGCTCCGTGCCCGGTCGAACTGCTCCTGCGTGGCTCTGGCCAACACGACAACAATGCGTTGCAGGTAGCGCACCTTCCGGAGCTCGGGCACGATGCGCTGCATGGCCAGCGTCTCGAACTCCGAGTAGAGCGCCGGCAAGACCAACCCAATGGGCTTGTTCCGCGAGAACTTCTCAAGATCGGCCTCAAGCCGTTCGATGCTGTTCGGGGTCAGCCGATGCAGGGTGGTTACCACTCCGGTTTGATAAAAGTCGGCCATGGGGTTCGTCTCCAACCCCAGGTTAGGGCAGCAACATGGCGCTGAGAATACCCGGCAAGCTGTATTGGATGCCAAAAGGGGCCGTATTGGCAATAGTTGTAGGATTCTGGGAGCTAGGCTGCCAGCTATCGAATTGTCACCGTCACAACATTGGATGCCGTGCCAGCGATGCTCAAGGTCACATCTATCTGACCTGCCGCGGCCAGCGAACGCGGCAGCGCCACGTTGACCTGGTCGAGCCCGGTGAAATAAGGGTGTGCGCCGGCAAACGAAACCGGAAGTTCGAGCGAGCCAACCCGTGCAGTCACCTCGGCCAGGGCGTGACATAGACGAATGCCTGTGCCGTAGAGCACGAGGTAGACTTGGTCGCCCGTAGCGCCGAAGTCGATAGGCACGGCTACTTGAGGCGGACCCGGCTCGCTAGCCGCCCCGAAACCGTTCCCCGTCAGGCCCCGGCGTCTCGAGGCCGCGATACGCCAACTTGAGAAGTGGCGGGGCGACTAGCGTCGTTGCCACAGACATCAACACGACAACCGCGTACACGTGTTCCCCGATCACACCCAGCGACTGGCCAATCTGGGCTACGACCATTCCGACCTCTCCTCGTGGAATCATGCCAACACCAACCCTGGATGCATCGGCCCGGCCTAAGCGGTACGCGCCCAATCCGCAGCCTATGAACTTTGAAAGTATCGCTGCCAGCAGGACGAGGCCGGCCAGTGTCACGGTCGACCAGTTGGAGAGCGCGGACAGACTAAAGTGAAGGCCAATCCCGGCCAGGAAGAATGGCACCAATAGCTCGGATACGCCCTGCGCGAGATCGTGAACCCGATGGCTAACGCTTTCAGCCAAAACCATTCCCGCCAGGAAAGCGCCGATGATCGCCGCGACACCAGCGTAGACTGCCAGGACGGAGAGGGCGAACAGGAGAATCATCGCCATGGCGAATTGCGCTTCCGCTCCTCGCAGGTTCTCGTGGACGTGGGGGACTACTCTCTTCATGGTCTTCGTGCCCCACTTGACCACAATCAGCGTAAACCCGATGGCCAGCGTGGCAGTAAGCGCCAATTCCAGAAGGTTCACCTTCCCCTTGGCCAGGCTGCTGACCAGAGCGAGAATCAGCAGACCAAGCACGTCGTCGATCACAGCCGCGGCCAGAATGATCTGGCTTGCTCGCTCCTGCAAGAGGCCCTTGGCCGCCAGCACCTGAGCCGTGATCCCAACACTGGTGGCGACCATCGCAGCTCCGACAAAGATCGACTCGATTTGCGGTTCACCCCAGAGCCGCAAAAGGCCCCAGCCGAGAGCGAACGGGAGGGCTACCCCGAGGACCGCCACCCAGGTTGCGATCGGCCCAACCTTGATCAAATCGGAGGCTTTCACCTCCAGCCCGACCCGGAACAGAAGGAACATCACCCCCAGTTCAGCAAGAGCTGTCAGGAAGTCATTGGGCGCCATCCAGCCGAGCACGCTCGGACCGATCACGACGCCCGCGAGAATCTGGCCGACGATCCCCGGCTGATTGAATCGCTCGAACAGTTCGTCGAGGATTTTGGCCGATGCGAAGACAACCAGCATCGCCAGAGGGAGTTTTACAGCCTCAGGGCCAGATGCGAGGAAAAAGGCAAAACACGGAAGAGTCATAAATTCACCGCCTCGCCGCCTTCTGTGAGGCCCTGGGCTTCTTGGCCGGCGGCGCGGGAGGCTCCGGCGGGACCCAGTCCATCTCAACACGCAACTGCTCGACATGAAGGCGGCTTCGGAAGACATTGTCCAGGACAGCCGCCACGGCCTCGTCTAGGGCGACGGGTGCTTGATACCGCAACCGCACGACGACGCCGTTCGGACTGAAGCCCAACTCATAACCGAGTAACGTAGCGGAGCCGGCCGGCCACGACTCGTGAAGGGGTTGCTCAAGCCGGGCGACCAATTCACGCCTCACTCCGTCCAAATCCTCGAGCGGAGTTGGTGGTGTCGGCTTCAATCGCTCGCGCAATAGCGCCAGTTCTTCTTCGCCGGCTACTTTCCGAACAAACAGGTCCACGTCTTTCCCGGTCCTTTTGAGAATGGTCTTTCGAGCCTCTTCTATCTTCGCTGCCGGCACGGCGTCCGTCAGGATTAGCCGAACGCGAATTCGATCCGGCCCGAGGTCAATCATCTCGGAGACTACCGCTTCTCGTGAAGCCAGTTGCCGGACCGCTTCACGGATCGCCCCACGGGCCAGTGTCTCATTTCTCACCTGCATGAGAGCTCGGCTCAGCGGAACGAACAGCACAGCCAGAATGAGAGCGAGCATCAGGATGCGCCACCGGAGCTTCCCGACGTGCGCCAGGGAGCGAGCAAGAAAGGTGCGCTGCAACAACATGAAGAGCTTATCGCCTGACGCCCGATCCCGAATCGATTGCTCGATTTCCTCACGAACGTTAAGAGCATCCATCCTGACCAGTAGGAAGACAAAGAATGCGCTGGCAACAATCGCCGCCAGGTTGGTCAGGAAGAGCAGGCCGGCGCCCGAGATGATAGGTCCAACAAGACCGCTGCCCACCCCGAAGCCTACGGTGCAGAGCGGGGGCATCAACGCCACAGCAATGGCGACACCCGGAAGGGCCGTGACTCCTCCGCCTCCGCCCCCGCGACAGACCACCACCGATCCGGCAAGCCCGGAGAAGACGGCTACGCCCAGATCCAGCAGGTTGGGCTGGGTCCGGCTCAGGATTTCCGCTGTGGGTGCGTGAAATGGCAGGAGCCACACGATGACTGCGGAGAAACCGACCGCTCCTGTCATGCTCGCAAGCACGTTGACCACCGACTTGACGCCGAGATAGAAGTCACCGGCAGCCAGGGCGAGCCCCGCCGCGAGGATTGGACCCATTAAGGGCGAGATCAGCATCGCGCCGATCACGACCGCCGGACTGTCCAGCACCAGGCCGAGGGTCGCAATCCCCGCTGAGAAAACCAGCTCCAACCAATAGTTCAGGCTGGCGATTTCCGCAGATTCATAAACTTGGGCATAGACCCGCGGCTTCGACTTGGGATCGATCCGGAGCGACTGCTCGATACGCACACGGAGGTCGAAAGTGGAGTGGCTGATCATCCCTGCATTGTAGACCTCCACTCCGATGCCCGCATCGAGTCGGGGCATTATCCCAAGGACCGATTTGACAGTAGGATCGGAGCTGCAGGCTTGAGGAGACGGGATGCTCGTAGCCAATCCCGGATCTGGCCCACAAAACTCATCCTGGGCCTGGCGGATCATCTACTCGACCACGATCTCCACCTCTGGGTCAACTATGGTCTCATGGCCATCTTCTTCTCTGTCGTTGGATTGGAGATTAAGCGCGAACTCCTGGTAGGGGAGCTCGCGTCGGCACGACAGGCAGCGCTGCCTATCCAGGGGGCGCTGGGAGGTGTCCTCGTCCCGGCACTCATCTACACGGTTATGAACTTTCCCGGGCCAGGATCCGCGGGATGCCCAATGCAGCGGACATGCCCGGATCCGCGCGATCTCGCCCGCGGAGACCGGCTTCCCCAACAGTTGAAGAGTGATCAAAGCCTCGGACACCACCTTGGCCGACATCACCGTAAGCGTTTCCGTGAGAAAAGCTTGCGCATATGTGCCGCGTGGCGACGCATTGAACAGAGTCACGGTCTTGTCCACAAGTTCGCCGTTGCGGACCACCCAATCGAGGCCGTTTTTCAGGACGCCCAGAACACCGTGGGCGTATTTCGGCACGGAGAACACGACGCCGTCGGAGGCGCGCAGCCTCGACATCCAATCCTTCACTGATGGCGACACCGTCTCGCCATCTAAGTCCGGATTGACGCGCGGGAGATTGCCGAGCCCATCGAAAAGGGATACCTCGACCGAGGCCGCCAAAGCTAAAGCCGCTGCTGCCTGCAGACGCGAGGTATTCTCACGAACGGCCCACACACTGCACACATCTACATTCTCACTATCAGAGCTCCACGTCCGCGGCGTACTCTGACGGCTGACCACCAGTCAGTCTACATCTTCTTGCGCGCGCGTGCTAGATCCTTCGCACGCGGCTGTCGCTAGTATGTGAGTTGTCCGGTCGAGTTCACACGTGAGTTGTCCGCATGGCCGGGGGAGGGGTCATGCTGG
>Ga0209638_1000673_pt1 | contig 22448 bp, 17 predicted proteins | sample BarGraNGADG00211_FD_184490 | JGI IMG/M metagenome (GOLD analysis project Ga0209638, IMG submission 184490) | Arctic peat soil microbial communities from Barrow, Alaska - Barrow Graham LP Ref core NGADG0002-211 (SPAdes) (version 2) | ecosystem: Environmental > Terrestrial > Soil > Wetlands > Peat...
GATCAGTTCACCACCGACAAGGCCACTGACTTCATGGCGATTCTGACCGCGATCAAGGCCAAGAAGCCAGATGCCATCTTCTATGGCGGCATGGATCCGCAAGCTGGCCCGATGTTGCGTCAGATGGAGCAACTCGGTATGGGCAATGTCAAGTTTTTCAGTGGCGACGGCGCCTGCACCGCCGAAATTGCAAAACTGGCTGCTGGCGCCAAGACGCTCAACAACGTGGTTTGTGCCGACGGTGGTGCCTCACTGAAGAAAATGCCGGGTGGTGAAGCCTGGAAGAAGCGTTATGATGCCAAATACCCAGGTCAGTTCCAGGTCTATAGCCCGTACACCTACGATGCAACCTTTGTCCTGGTGGACGCCATGAAGCGTGCCAATTCAACCGATCCCAAGGTGTACATTGCCAAGATGCACGAAACCAACTTCAAGGGTGTTACCGGTACGATTTCGTTCGAACCCAATGGTGAGTTGAAGAACCCGAGCATCACGCTTTCCCATTACGTGGATGGCAAGAAAACAGCGTTGAATTAAGCACTCAGATTCAACGTCAAGATAAGCCGCCTTCGGGCGGCTTTTTTCTTGGCTGCCTATTTCGTAACACGAAAATTTGGATTTGCTAAGTTAAAATGCAACCATGCTGGAGCGGTGGATGAGCGGTTTAAGTCACACGCCTGGAAAGCGTGCGAGGGGTAAAACCCTCCGGGGGTTCGAATCCCCCCTGCTCCGCCAGTGACAGGGTTTTAACGGTCTCAAACCGTGTAAATCAACCCCCTAAAAGCCCTTGTGCCCTAGCGGAGCGGGGGCTTTTTTGTTTTTACTACCCGACTTCGATAATCTCTGTCACTGCCAGGGCAGAGATGTCGCGCAGTTTTTCGTGGCGCGGTGAAGTGAGGTCAACCAGATCGGCGATTCTTGAATAGCTTGCGTTGACGAATACTTCGCGTTGATCATGATCTTGCCGTCTTACCCCGAAGCGGATGTTGTTGCGCTCTTCGGCGGTTAGTTTTCCCATTAGATTCTTGGTTGCCCATAATGAGCCGTGCCGGGCGAAATCCGAAAGTCTGGCGGCGTGGTTGATAGTGTCTCCCAGCACTGTGAATTCGATCTTTGTTTCGATGTGAAATACCCCCAGCCATTCCTGACCTTCGTTGAGGCCGGTATTGAGAAAAAGCTCGTTGAGCCAATTTTTGCGCACTTGCCATTCCTTGCTGATTTTGCGCATCACATCGCGGATTTGGTTGGCGCATTTCAGGGCGTTGTAAATATAGCTGCAGTCCGGTTGTGGGAAGAAGTAATACACCATGCCATCGCCCACATGCTTGCCATGGGTGCCGTAGTAGTGACGAAAAATGGGCTCCATGGTCGCCCATATCTGATTGACTAGTTCAAAATATTCCTCCGGTGGCAGCTCAGAGCAGATGCGCATCGAGTTCTGAAGGTCGGCTACCATGACGGCGACATCAGTGAGTACGGGTAATCGCTTCTTGAGGAGGTTGCGGATCACATCGTCGCGTCGTTCCAGCATTCCAAGCAGTCCACTGTTGCCAGTCGTTTCGTCGGCAAAAATCACCAGAATGCCTTCTCGGAAATAGGATGCGTAAACTTGATAACGCTTACTTCCGCCATCGACCAGACGCAAATTGAGTGGCCATTCCCTGATGGGACTGGTAACGGTCCCGGTATCAGCGAAAGATTTATTGCCATTTGTGCCAGTTAGACGCTCACGCCCCATCTCTTCGTGCAGTTGTCTGAAGGTTTCGCGATTGATCAGGTTTTCTCCGTAGGCTCCCCGCGCAAAGAAATCCAAAACACTGCGTTCCTTGGTATCGGCCGGCAGTTTTTCAAAGGAACCCAGCAGCGAGACGCGGGCTTCCTCGTTGTACCAGGCCAGTTCGAGGTTGTAATTCAACATGTAGGCAGGGTAGGGCAGTTTGTCGATGGTAAGGCGCAACGGGCCTGTTTCGGCTAGCGTGTTCTCAGGCGTTGTAGTTGACGCTGACTGGTTTGCTTCAGCAGGCCAAGTGGGGGCAGAAGTTTGACCGGATTGAGGCGCTTCAACCGTTCGTGGTGGCAGCCCTTCAAACCCTGACTTTGACACTTGGCGAGCGATATTTGCCATGGTCATGCCCTCCTTTTTCATGCGCTTTATGCGTTCTATGCAGGCAATGGCATCCTGCGGGAAGTAGCCGATCTGTCGCGCATTGGTGCGAGTATCGTCACCCGGATTGCGCACTACCGGTTTTGGCAATAGCCCCAGAGTGATGTAATTGTTTAGCGTTGCTCGCGAGATGCCAACTGCTTGAAGTATTTCCAGACTGCTCAACATGATGATTTGGACTGTATTCAAACAAGTCGCTAATTTAGACAGTTCAATGATGCAGTTATCTGAGCAGTCATGTCAATTCGTTTTGTAATCAGACAGATTAAAACTCCAGTACGTTGTAAAAAATAGACACTTTGTTGAGTGGTGCCTGTAGAAACCGTTAGACGAATAATTGGACTGTTTAATCAAATAAGTTCATTACTTGTTTGAACAGTACAAATATTACTGTTTGAGTGGTGCTGAATTAACCGCGCGTTCCTTGCACCATTTTCATGGCTGACGAAATCAGTGTTGAGACCTCAGTCATGTTGCTCGGCACAATCAGGGTGGTGGTGGCATTGGCTGCCACTTTGGAATAAGCCTCTACCGCCTTTTCGGCCACCTTGAGTTGCACCGCGTCAGCACCACCGGGCTGGCGAATGGCAGCAGCGATGCGCTCAATCGCTTGGGCAGTGGCTTCGGCCACGGCCAGGATCGATTGGGCGTCGCCCTGCGCTTTGTTGATCACGGCCTGCTTCTCGCCCTCGGAGCGCGCAATGAAGGCCTCACGTTCGCCAGTCGCGATATTGATCTGCTCCTGGCGGCGGCCTTCCGATGCGGCAATCAGTGCGCGCTTTTCCCGCTCGGCGGTAATTTGCTGCTGCATCGCGTGCAGGATCTCCTTGGGCGGCGTCAGGTCCTTGATCTCATAGCGCAGCACCTTGACGCCCCAGTTCAGGGCGGCCTCGTCAATAGCCTGCACCACCTGGGCGTTGATGATGTCGCGTTCTTCAAAGGTCTTGTCGAGTTCAAGCTTGCCGATGACAGAGCGTAGCGAAGTCTGCGCCAATTGTGAGATCGCCATGATGTAGTTGCTTGAACCATAACTCGCCCGCATCGCGTCGGTCACCTGAAAATACAGGATGCCATCGACCTGCAACTGGGTGTTGTCGCGCGTGATGCAGACCTGGCTGGCAATGTCGAGCGGCACTTCCTTGAGCAGGTGTTTGTAGGCTACCTTGTCAATAAAGGGCATCAGGAAACTCAAGCCTGGCGTCAAGGTGCCGTTGTATTTGCCCAGACGCTCCACCACCCAGGCGTGCTGCTGGGGCACGACCTTGATCGACTGGGTGATGAAAATCGCCGCAATGACGAACAATATGATTGCAACTTCCATTTGATACTCCATAAAAACCAACAAAAAACATTCAGGTTTTCTTGACGAAAAGCCGACTTCCAACGACTTCAGCAACGGTATACCTGCCCACAGAGGCTATTTCTCCTGGCATCAGTGCCACGTCCCACTGAGCACCCCGGTATCTCACCTTGCTGGTACCATCTGCTTCCCAGGCATCGACCTGAAGCGTTTCCCCGACATCCAGGTTGGCATTGCGGTTGGCGTTGGCGGGGGCTTCTGCGGGTTGGCTTTTTTTGTAACTGCGCCAGGCGACCACCGCGCCCCCGCCCACGGCCGAGGCCACCACCCATTGCGCGGTAAGCGTCGCGCCCATATAAGCGGCAATCGCGGCCGCCACCAGACCGACGGAGAGCATCAATAAATAAAATGTACCGGTTGCCAATTCGACGGCGATGACGGTACCCGCCACTGCCCACCACAGTGCTGATTCAGACATGTTGTCCTTTCCATGTGTTGCTACAGCCACATTTTGATGCGAAAACTGCACGTGACAAGGGCACGGACTCAATTAGTCCTTACACTTCGCGCCTATTTCACCTTTTCCGGCGTCCGACAGGAGTTTTAATGAAATTTCGTTTTCCAATTGTCATTATTGATGAAGATTTCCGCTCTGAAAATACCTCGGGTTCGGGCATCCGGGCGCTGGCACAGGCGATTGAGACGGAAGGTTTTGAGATTCTGGGTGTCACCAGCTATGGCGATCTTAGCCAATTTGCGCAGCAGCAAAGCCGCGCCAGCGCGTTTATTTTGTCGATTGACGATGAAGAGTTCACACCGGGTCCGGATCTGGATCCGGCGGTGGTGAACTTGCGTCATTTCATTGAAGAAGTGCGCCGCAAAAATCTTGATGTACCGATTTACATCTATGGCGAGACCAAAACTTCGCGCCACATTCCCAACGACATCCTGCGCGAGCTGCACGGTTTCATTCACATGTTCGAGGATACGCCGGAGTTTGTGGCACGGCACATCATCCGTGAGGCCAAGAGCTACCTCGAAGGCGTGCAGCCGCCTTTCTTCAAGGCCTTGCTCGACTATGCCGAGAATGGCTCCTATTCCTGGCATTGCCCGGGGCACTCCGGCGGCGTCGCCTTTTTGAAAAGCCCGGTCGGGCAGATGTACCACCAGTTCTACGGCGAGAACATGCTGCGTGCCGATGTCTGCAACGCGGTTGAAGAACTCGGCCAACTGCTCGACCATGACGGCGCAATTGGCAAAAGCGAACGCAATGCGGCCCGCATTTTCAATGCTGACCATTGCTTTTTTGTTACCAATGGCACCAGCACCAGCAACAAAATGGTCTGGCACCATACCGTGGCCCCCAACGATGTCGTGGTGGTGGACCGCAATTGCCACGTCTCGATCCTGCACGCCATCATCATGACGGGTGCCATTCCGGTTTTTTTGAAGCCCACACGCAATCACTTTGGCATCATCGGGCCAATCCCCAAAAGCGAGTTCGAACCGGCCACCATCAAAGCCAAGATCAAGGCCAACCCCCTGGTTCAGGAACACTTGCAAGGCGTCGATATCAGCCATGTCAAACCGCGCGTCCTGACGCTGACCCAGTCCACCTATGACGGCGTGCTCTACAACACCGAGACCGTCAAGCACATGCTCGACGGTTATGTTGAAAACATTCATTTTGACGAGGCTTGGCTGCCGCACGCGGCGTTTCACCCGTTTTACGGCACTTACCACGCCATGGGCAAAAACCGCTCACGTCCCAAGCACGCCATGGTCTATGCAACGCAGTCGATTCATAAGCTGTTGGCTGGCATCAGCCAGGCCAGCCAAGTACTGGTGCAGAATTCGCAAACTGTCAAGCTCGATAAACACCTTTTTAACGATGCTTATTTGATGCACACCAGCACCAGCCCGCAGTACAGCATCATTGCCAGTTGCGATGTGGCGGCGGCCATGATGGAGCCTCCCGGCGGCACCGCTTTGGTCGAAGAAAGCATTGCCGAAGCACTGGACTTTCGGCGTGCCATGCGCAAGGTTGATGAAGAGTATGGCGCTGATTGGTGGTTCAAGGTTTGGGGTCCGGACAAACTGGTGGACGAGGGTATTGGTCGCGCCGATGACTGGGTCATTAAAGGTGAATCACCCCATGCCAAAGCCGGCATCAACTGGCATGGCTTTGGCAAGATGGCAGCCGGCTTCAATATGCTCGATCCGATCAAATCAACGGTGGTCACGCCGGGCATGGATCTGAACGGCAAGTTTGCCAAAACCGGCATTCCGGCCAGTATCGTCACGAAATTTTTAGCCGAGCATGGCGTCGTGGTCGAGAAAACCGGGCTCTATAGTTTTTTCATCATGTTCACTATCGGCATTACCAAAGGCCGCTGGAACAGCATGCTGACTGCTCTGCAGCAGTTCAAGGACGACTATGCCAAGAATCAGCCGATGTGGCGCATCCTGCCCGAGTTTTGCCAGAAGTATCCACTCTACGAAGACATGGGCCTGGCCGATTTATGCCAGTTGATCCACCAGCTTTACGCCAAGTACGACATTGCGCGCCTGACCACCGACATGTATTTGAGTGACTTGCTGCCAGCCATGAAACCCAGTGATGCCTATGCGCACATTGCCTTGCGTAAAACCGAGCGGGTCGAGATTGATGAACTGGAAGGGCGCATTACGGTTGGACTGGTGACGCCTTACCCGCCCGGCATTCCTTTGTTGATACCAGGCGAGGTATTCAATAAAAAAATTGTGGATTACCTCAAATTTGCCCGTCAATTCAACGCCAAGTGCCCAGGTTTTGAGACCGATATTCATGGACTGGTTGAAGAGCTTGGCAGCGATGGCCAAACTCATTACTACGCCGATTGCGTCAAGAATTGATGCCGTTGCCATTGCCGTTGCCGTTGCCGTTGCAGGTTTCCACCACCGCCACAGCTGTCTGGCTGACGCCACAATCGACATAAGTAATCTGGCCCGTCATTCCCGAGGCCAGGTCACTCAGCAGGAACGCGGCCACGTTGCCCACCTCTTCAATCGTGACATTGCGTTTAAGAGGCGATGCGCTGGCTGAAATAGCCAGCAGCCGGCCAAAATCCTTGATACCGCTGGCAGCCAGGGTTTTGACCGCTCCCGCGCTCAGACCGTTGACCCGGATGCCTTTGGGACCGACGGCATCTGCCAGGTAACGCACTGAAGATTCAAGCGATGCTTTGGCCAGCCCCATCGTGTTGTAACTCGGCACCACCCGCACGCCGCCCAGGTAGGTCAGTGTCAGCAAAGAGGATTTGTCGTTAAGGTAGGGCAGGGCGGCCTTGGCCAGTGCCGGAAAACTGTAAGCGCTGATGTCATGCGCAATGCGGAAATTTTCACGGCTCAAGCCATCCAAAAAATTACCCGCAATCGCTTCGCGCGGTGCGTAGCCTATGCTGTGCACCAGGCCGTCGAAGCGGGGCCAGTGAACCGATAGATCGGTGAATAATTTTTCAATCTGTGCGTCGTCGCCGACGTCGCAGTCAAAGGTCAGGTTGGAGTCAAAATCGGCCGCGAACTCGGTGATCCGCTCTTTGAAACGTTCGCCGACGTAACTAAAAGCCAATTCGGCCCCTTGTGCGTGACAGGCTTGCGCGATGCCATAAGCGATTGAGCGCTTTGACAAAACACCGGTAATGAGCAGTTTTTTTCCTGACAGAAATCCCATATCGTCTTTCTTGTTAAAGCAGGTGAATCAGCGTCGCATCGGCGCCGACATTGAATGTGGAATTGTCGCATGCGAAGTCGGTTATTTTTTGCCGAATCAGGTCGGCCAGGTCGAACCGTGTTCTGGCACCGCAGCGCGCCAGCCCAACTCATGCTCGATGCGCTTGCGAAGTTCGTCCGAGGCACTCAATTCGCCATGGACCACATAAACCTGGTCGGGGGCCTTGGGCATGCTGCGCAACCATGCCAACAGTTGGTTGGCATCGGCGTGCGCGGAGGCCGATTGCAATTGGACCACTTCGGCATGGAGTTCGACATCATGGCCGTGCATGCGCACCGTCTTTGCGCCACTGGCCAGCGCGGCACCCCGAGTGCCGGGTGCTTGGTAGCCGGTCAGGATAATCATGTTGCGACGCTCACCTGCGTAAAGTTCAAGGTGATGCAATACGCGTCCACCGGTGGCCATCCCACTGGCCGACAAAATCACCATCGGGCCATGCCGTCCGGCCAGGGCGCGTGATTCATCGGTGCTGTTGACCATGGTGGCCGAGTGCGTCAGCGCGCGCGTATCGTCCCTGCTCAGGCGATGGTCCGGGCGGTGCTGGTCAAACAAATAAGTAGTGTGAACCGCCATTGGGCTGTCCAGGAAAACCGGCAGCGAGGTGGGCAAATCGCCGCGAATTTTAAGCAGATGAATAGCCTGCAACAAGGCCTGCGCGCGTCCAACCGCAAACACCGGGATGACAGCCACGCCGCCACGTTGGGACAGCTTTTGCAAGGCTGGCCCGAGCTCTGCCAACACGTCTTCTTTGGGATGTTCGCGGTCGCCATAAGTCGATTCGATCAACACCGTGTCGGCCGCCGGTGCCAGGGCAGGCGGATTCATGATGAGGTCGTCCGGCCGCCCCAGATCGCCCGAGAACAAAATGCGCCGCCCGCCCACTTCGAGCAGGACACTGGCCGCGCCCAGGATGTGGCCGGCGGGTGAAAAAGTGGCGTGCCATCCGGGAATGGGTTCGAAGGTCTTGCCAAAGTCAACTGCTTTTATCAAAGGCAGACAATCGAGCGCATCCTGGCGCGTGTACAGGGGCAGAGCCGGGGTGTGCTTGGAGAAACCATGGCGGTTGGCAAACTCGGCGTCTTCTTCCTGGATGTGACCGCTGTCGGGCAGCAGGATGCTGCACAGATCGCGCGTGCCGCCAGTGGCATAGACGTGGCCGACAAAACCTTGTTTGACCAGCAGCGGAAGATAGCCGCTGTGATCCAGATGGGCGTGCGTCAGCAGCACCGCGCTAATCTGGTCAGACGCCAACGGCAAGGGTGTCCAGTTGCGTAGCCGCAGCAGTTTGTAGCCTTGGAACAGACCGCAATCGACCAGCAGGCATTTGTCTTCGTGGCGCACCAGATACTTGGAGCCGGTGACGGTGCCGGTGCCACCCAGAAAAGTGATACTGACGCCCACGGGAATGGCTCCTAATTGGTTAATGCGAAAGAACGTCGTCAGACGTTACTCTTTCAGGTGTGCCGTGTGTCAACTAAAAAAATTCTTCAGCCGGTCAGTCCAGCTATCGCCGCTGGGCGAATGCTTGTTGCCGTCTTTTTTCATGGACTCGTCGAGCTGTTGCAATAGTTTGCGCTGATGTTCAGTTAGTTTGACCGGAGTCTCGACCGAAATATGGCAGTACAGATCACCGGGGTAGCTGGATCGCACACCCTTGATGCCTTTGCCACGCAGGCGGAATTGCTTGCCGGTTTGTGTACCTTCGGGAATGTCGATGGCGGCTTTGCCGACCAAGGTTGGCACATCAATTTCACCACCCAGGGCGGCCGTGACGATGCTGATCGGTACGGCGCAATGAATGTCATCGCCCTCGCGCTCAAAAATATCGTGTTTCTTGAGACGAATTTCGATGTACAAGTCGCCCGCAGGACCGCCGTTGGTGCCGGGTTCGCCGTTGCCGGAACTGCGGATGCGCATGCCGCCATCAATGCCGGCTGGAATTTTGATTTCGAGTGTTTTTTGTTTTTTGATTTTGCCTTGTCCGTGACAAGACGTGCAGGGCTCGGGGATGACTTTGCCGGTGCCGCGACAGGTCGGGCAAGTCTGCTGCACGCTGAAAAACCCCTGCCGCATCTGAACAGCGCCCGATCCATTGCAGGTGCCACAGGTCTTGACTTGGGTGCCGGGTTTGGCCCCGCTGCCATGACAAACCTCGCACGCCTCCCAACTGGGGATGCGAATCTGGGCATCCTTGCCTGTGGCGGCTTCTTCCAGCGTGACTTCCATTGCATAGCTGAGGTCGCTGCCTCGAAATACCTGGCGACCAGCACCAGCGCGGCCACGCTGTTGGCCAAACATGTCACCAAAAATATCGCCAAAGGCCTCGGCAAAGCCGCCATAGCCTTCGCCGCCGGGCCCGCCGCGCATGTTGGGGTCAACCCCGGCAAAGCCGTGCTGGTCGTAGGACGCACGTTTTTGCGGATTGGACAGCATTTCGTAGGCTTCTTTGGACTCCTTGAATTTTTCCTCTGCCACTTTGGAAGCATCGCCCTGATTTCGGTCTGGATGATGCTTCATCGCGTGTTTGCGATAGGCCTTTTTAATTTCTTCGTTGGAGGCGTTTTTTGGAACGCCAAGAACCTCGTAGTAGTCTCTTTTTGGCATGGTCTTAGTGTCTGGGTTCAACGCAAACGCCGCGTTGAACATTTGAGGTGTTCAACGCGGCGCTCGATTATGGTGTTCAACAGCGGTGTTCTGCGCAAGCGCTTAACCCTTTTTGACTTCTTTCACCTCGGCATCGACCACGTTGTCGTCAGCAGGGTGGCTGGAAGCGCCTGGCCCACCCGCGGCTTCGGCCCCGCCCGCAGCGCCGCCAGCTTCAGAGGCTTGTTTGGCTTGCATGTCGGCGTACATCTTTTCACCCAACTTCTGGCTGACGGTCATCAAGGCAGTGCTCTTTTCGTCAATGGATGCCTTGTCGTCGCTCTTGAGGGCCTCTTCAAGGTCTTTCATTGCGGCTTCGATTTTTTCTTTTTCACCGGCGTCAAGTTTGTCGCCATATTCAGTCAAGCTCTTTTTGACGCTGTGCAGGCTGGCATCGGCCTGGTTTCTCGATTGCACCAGTTCAAGTTTCTTCTTGTCGTCAGCGGCGTTGAGTTCGGCATCTTTGACCATTTGCTGAATTTCGGCCTCAGACAAACCCGAGTTGGCTTTGATGGTGATTTTATTTTCCTTGCCGGTCCCTTTGTCTTTGGCGCCGACGTGCAAGATACCGTTGGCGTCGATGTCAAACGAGACTTCAATTTGTGGTGTGCCACGGGCAGAAGGTGGAATGCCTTCGAGGTTGAACTCGCCCAGCATCTTGTTGCCTGCGGCGATCTCGCGCTCACCCTGAAACACCTTGATGGTCACGGCCGGCTGGTTGTCATCGGCAGTAGAAAAAGTCTGCGCAAACTTGGTCGGAATGGTCGTGTTTTTGGTGATCATCTTGGTCATGACACCACCCAGTGTTTCAATCCCCAGTGACAGCGGCGTCACATCGAGCAAAAGCACGTCCTTGCGGTCGCCCGAGAGCACCTGGCCTTGAATGGCGGCACCGACGGCCACCGCTTCGTCCGGGTTCACGTCCTTGCGTGGCTCGCGCCCGAACAGTTCCTTGACCTTTTCCTGGACCTTGGGCATGCGGCTCATGCCACCGACCAGGATCACGTCATTGATATCAGCCACGTTCACGCCTGCGTCCTTGATGGCGGTGCGACACGGCGCGATGGTGCGCTCGATCAGATCTTCAACCAGGGATTCAAGTTTGGCCCGGGTGAGTTTGATGCTCAGGTGTTTCGGGCCTGATGCGTCAGCGGTGACGTAAGGCAGGTTGATGTCGGTTTGCGCGCTGCTGGAGAGTTCAATCTTGGCTTTTTCGGCAGCTTCTTTCAGGCGTTGCAAGGCGAGCACGTCTTTGCCCAGATCAACGCCTTGCTCTTTCTTGAATTCAGCAATGATGAAGTCGATGATACGTTGGTCAAAATCTTCGCCGCCGAGAAAAGTGTCGCCATTGGTGGAGAGAACTTCAAACTGCTTTTCACCATCAACATCGGCGATTTCGATAATGGAGATATCAAAAGTGCCGCCGCCCAGGTCAAAAACGGCAATCTTGCGGTCGCCTTTTTCGTTTTTGTCCAGGCCGAACGCCAACGCCGCAGCGGTCGGCTCATTGATGATGCGCTTGACATCCAGACCCGCAATGCGCCCGGCATCCTTGGTGGCCTGGCGCTGGGCGTCATTGAAATAGGCAGGTACCGTGATGACGGCGTCAGTGACAGCCTCACCCAGATAGTCTTCGGCCGTCTTCTTCATCTTGCGCAGCACGTCGGCGCTCACTTGCTGCGGTGCCATCCGGTTGCCGCGCACTTCGACCCAGGCGTCGCCGTTGTCAGCCGCAGCAATCTTGAAAGGCATCAGATTGATGTCTTTCTGCACTTCTTTTTCAGTGAACTTGCGGCCAATCAGACGCTTGACGGCATACAGCGTATTTTTGGGGTTGGTGACGGCTTGACGCTTGGCCGATGCGCCAACCAGTACTTCACCATCTTCCTGGTAGGCAATGATGGAGGGTGTGGTGCGCGCGCCCTCGGCGTTTTCGATCACCTTGGGTGTGTTGCCTTCCATGATCGCCACGCAACTGTTGGTGGTGCCCAGATCGATACCGATGATTCTTCCCATGATTCTTCCTTAAATGGTTGGGGATTTCAAAATTCAGATGGCTTTAACTTAGGGACAAGGCAAGCTATTTCAAGTTGCAACGACGCTTATTTGGGTGCAGCAACAACGACCAGCGCCGGCCTCAATACGCGCTCGGCAATTGAATAGCCCTTTTGCAGCACCGTGACGACCGTATTGGCTTCCTGCTCCGAGGGCACCACGGTGATGGCTTGCTGTTGATGGGGGTCAAATTTACTGCCTATTGCCGGGTCGATGGCAATCACTTTGTTGCGCTCCAGCGCAGCCAGCAACTGACGCAGCGTGGCCTTCGCGCCTTCACGAATTTGATCTGGGCTGGCGTCCTTCAGGAGCAGGCCTGCTTCCAGGCTGTCGACTACTGGCAGCAGGCTCTCGGCAAAAGCCTCGACGGCGAACTTGCGAGCTTTTGAGATTTCTTCTTCAGCGCGGCGTCGGGCGTTATCTGACTCGGCTTTGGCGCGGAGAAACTGGTCAGCGAGCTCGGCGCTTTTGGCCTGTAATTGAGCCAGTTCGGTTTGGGCCAATGCCAGGGCGTCGAACCCGTGGGGTGACGGATTGGCCAGCATATCCTCGACGCTGGGGTAGTCAGTGGCTGATGGTTGGGTTGGGTTTGGATTGATTTCAGACATGCTTGTGAGACAAATTTCAAGTGCTAGATTGCTGAACTGGGGGCGTATGCAGACAATTCAAGAGTTTCATCAGGGTACGAATAGCGTGTTGGAGAACGGCCAGATGTGCCGTCACGGAGCACCGGGGGTGCTGGTGCTCATTCAGCCTGACACGCCCAACAGTTCGACATCGAACTTCAGGGTGGCATTGGGTGCAATGACACCGCCGGCACCGCGCGCGCCATAGCCCAGTGCGGGTGGGATGATAAGGCTGCGTGTGCCGCCGACCCGCATGCCTGCCACGCCTTCATCCCAGCCGCGGATGACCATGCCGGCCCCGAGCTCAAAAACAAACGGATCGTTGCGGTCTTTGCTGGAGTCAAACTTGGCACCTTGAACGCCATTGTTGTAGAGCCAGCCGGTATAGTGCACGGAGACGCTTTGGCCTTTGATGGCCAGTTCGCCAGAGCCAAGTATCGTGTCTTCGTATTGCAGGCCGGAGGGTGTCGTAGTCATAAGGTGATTCTCGTTGGTTGTTGATTAGGTCGCCGGGTCAAACAGCTTTCTTGGCCTGGCTGGTCACCCATTTGGTGGCAAATGCCGGTAGCTCGGCCATGCGTTTGAGGAGGTCGGCCCCCAAAGGCGTCACGACGTAGCCATGGCTGGCGTGATCGAGCAAGCCGGCTTGGCGCAATTCCTTGATGCGGGTGTTCATGGTGTTGGGGGTAATGCCGCCAACGCTGTCTTGCAACAGCCGAAAAGTTTGCGGGTGGCCATCTTTCAAAGCCCATAGCACCCGGATCGCGTAGCGGGATTCCAGCAGACTCAGCAATTGACCGATGGCGGTATTTTCTTTGGAACTCATTTAACGGATCTCCTCAATGCGCTCGTTATTTTCTGGTGCGTTTTGCCTTGCACCTGGTACCTGCTTACAGTCACATTCGACCCCTGCAATCGCCCGGCCATATGGCAGACTATAGCTCAGTTTGCGAACTGCTACAGGTTTTATAGCTGACAGCGACCCTGGCCAGGATGGTTCTTATTGGTTATTCTTGCCATGGACCTTTGGAACTGACAAGGTTATCCGCCAAGCAAGGCGGCATAGGTTTTTTTTCAGGAATTTTATGGTTGTCAATTTCAATTCGATGGAGCAAATGCCAAACCGCCGTCGCTTGCTTGAGCTTGCCTGTGCCAATGCCGCCGCCTTGTGGCTGCCGAGTTGCGCCTGGAATCAACCGCGCTGGAACAGCAATCCTTTCGCGTTGGGTGTAGCCAGCGGTTCGCCAACGTTTGATTCAGTGGTGTTGTGGACACGCTTGCATGTGTCGGGTTCGCTTGGCTCCAGTCTGGAGTTGGAGCGCGTGTCGGTGAATGTGCGTTGGGAGGTGGCGCATGACGATCAATTCAAGCGCCTGGTGCAAAGCGGGCAGGCGCTGGCACAGGCAGAACTGGCACATTCGGTGCACATCGAGGTGGTCGGCCTGGAGGCGGATCGTTGGTACTTTTATCGTTTCATGGTGGGAGAGGCCATCAGCCCCGTCGGGCGCACCCGTACCTTTCCAAAACCAGATGCCGTGGTGTCGCGGTTGCGGCTGGCTTACGCATCGTGCCAGAAGTGGGAGGACGGCTACTTCAGCGCCTGGCGGCATATGCGCGAAGAAAACCTGGATGCCGTGATGTTTCTGGGTGACTACATCTATGAGTACCCTGGCATCAGCAGCAAATTGCGCCACCCCACCGGTGGCTGGGTGCTCGGTCTGGCGGACTACCGCCAGCGCTACGCGCTGTACAAGGGGGACGCCGATCTACAGGCCATGCACGCCGCCTGCCCGTGGCTCATCACCTGGGACGATCACGAAGTGCAAAACGACTATGCCGGGGTGCAGGCGGGCAACAGCGGCTTTGCCGACCCGTCATCAGCAGCCAACTTTTTGGTTCGCCGCGCTGGCGCTTACCAAGCCTGGTACGAGCATATGCCGGTGCGTGCCTCGGTTTTGACGCAAGGCCTGGCCGGACTCGCCACAGGCGCTGAAATGCGTATTTACAACCGTTTGCAGTACGGCCAACTGGCGTCTTTGTACCTGCTTGATGGCCGGCAATACAAGGATCCGCAGGTCTGTAACAAACGCGGTGCCAGCGGCTCCAGCCGGGTTAATCCGGCTGCCTGTCCCGAGTGGCGAGAGCCCCGGCGCAGCTTGTTGGGCCGACAGCAGGAGGGATGGCTGCTTGATGAATTTTCCAGGACCTGGTCGCGCGAAACACACTGGAATGTGCTGGGCCAGCAGACCTTGTTGGGGCAGCGCGACTTTAAAGCAGGCGTTGGTCAGACATTCTGGAACGACGGCTGGGACGGCTACCCGGGCGCGCGCAGTCGCTTGACCGATGCATTGCGCCAGCACCAGGTCGCCAATCCGGTGGTGCTCGGCGGTGATGTGCATGAAAACTGGGTGGGTCACGTCAAGGCCGACTACGCCGACCCAAACAGCGCTAGCGTGGGGGTGGAATTCTGTGGTACCAGCATCACGTCGCGCTCGGGCGGCAACGCCAAAACCGCCGAGCGACTGGCCCAGAACCCGCATTTCATATTTGCCGAGGCACAGCGCAAAGGCTATGGCGTGGCGGAGTTCACGCCAACCCGGCTCAGCACCACCTTGCGCGTGGTGGATGACGTGACGCGCCAAGACAGCCAGATTGAAACTCTGGCGCGCTTTGTGGTGCAGGCCGGGCGGCCAGTGGTGGAGCAGGTTTAGGGGATCAAACCGCTGCCAACGCCTGATCCAGGTCTTCCAGCAGATCGTCGATGTGCTCGATGCCGATGGACAGTCGAACCATGTCGGGTTTGACGCCTGCTTTGGCCAATTCTTCGGCGTTGAGTTGCCGGTGCGTCGTGGAGGCCGGGTGGCAGGCCAGCGATTTGGCGTCGCCAATGTTGACCAACCGGGTGAACAGCTTGAGAGCGTCCTGAAAACGCGCACCCGCAGCCAGACTGTCGCTGGCCTTGAGGCCGAAAGTGATAATGCCCGAAGCGCGACCGCCCAGGTACTTTTGCACCAGGGCGTGGTCAGCGTGACCGGCCAAGGCGGCGTAGTTGACCCAGCCCACTTTGGCGTGCGCTTGCAGGTGCCCGGCGATGCTCAATGCGTTGTCGCAAATGCGGTCCATGCGCAGGGCCAGCGTTTCAATGCCTTGCAGAATCTGGAACGCGGCCAGTGCGCTCAAGGCCGCACCCAGGTTGCGCAACGGAACCACGCGGGCGCGACCAATGTAGGCGGCTTCCCCCAGCGCCTCGGTATAGACCACGCCGTGGTAGCTCACATCGGGCTCGTTCAGACGTTTGAAGCGCCCTTTGTGCTGCGCCCACGGGAACTTGCCGGAATCGACAATGATGCCGCCAATCGTGGTGCCGTGGCCGCCGAGGTACTTGGTGAGCGAGTGCACCACGATGTCGGCACCGTGCTCAAACGGGCGGCACAGGTACGGACTGGCCACCGTGTTATCGACAATCAGCGGCACGCCGTGGGCATGTGCCACTTTTGCCAGCGCCGCCAGGTCGGTGATGTTGCCCAGCGGGTTGCCAATGGTTTCGCAATAGACTGCCTTGGTGCGCTCATCAATCAGTTTGGCAAACGAAGCCGGGTCGCGGCTGTCGGCAAAGCGCGTTTCAATGCCCATTTGCGGGAAGGTATGGGCAAACAGGTTGTAGGTGCCGCCGTACAAGGTGGAGGTCGACACAATGTTGTCACCGGCCTCGGCGATAGTTTGAATCGCGTAGGTAATGGCCGCCATTCCCGAAGCTACCGCCAGTGCTCCAATGCCTCCTTCCATGGCGGCTACGCGCGCCTCGAGCACGCCGCAGGTCGGGTTCATGATGCGGCTGTAGATGTTGCCCGCTACTTTCAAATCGAACAGATCAGCACCGTGCTGGGTGTCATCAAACGCAAAAGCAACGGTTTGATAAATCGGCACCGCCACCGCTTTGGTGGTCGGTTCAGGTGTGTAACCGCCGTGGACGGCGAGGGTTTCGATTTTCATGAGCGGTGTTCCAGTGCAAAAAGGAAGGCTGATCTTAAAGCGCTGGCGGTTGTTCTTATAGATTGAGTTTTCATATCCATATGCCTGAAAACCGTAGCTCGGGTTGACGACGCACGGCTCAAATCCGCATGCGTTCAGAGTTTGATGACTTCGAGGAGCCGATCCAGGCCGCCCGAATCGATGCAAACATGGGCCCGTTCCCGCACGGCCGGCTTGGCGTGATAAGCCACTGACAGGCCGGCCTCGCTCATCATCGGCAGGTCGTTGGCACCGTCGCCCATGGCGATGGCTTGCCCGGGGCTAATGCCAAGGCTGGCGCAAGTCTCCAGCAGCATCTTGCGCTTTTCGGCACCGTCGCAAATGTCGCCCCAGACCTGGTCAACCAGGCGACCGGTGAGCGCGCCATTTTGCACATCGAGCACATTCGAGCGCGTGTAGTCAATGCCGAGCCGGTCGCGCACCCGGTCGGTAAAGTAGGTGAAGCCGCCCGATACCAGCAGCACTTTGAGCCCGGCTTGCTGGCAGGCCGCCACCAGCTCGGCGGCACCGGGGTTGAGTTGCAGACGCTCACGGTAAATCCGGTCCATCTCGGCCAGGGTGACGCCCTTGAGCAGCGCCACACGCTGGCGCAGGCTGGTTTTGTAGTCGGCAATCTCGCCGCGCATGGCAGCCTCGGTGATGGCGGCGACCTCAGCCTTGCAGCCCACCGCATCGGCAATCTCATCGACACACTCGATGTTGATCAGGGTCGAGTCCATGTCAAAAGCGATCAGCTTGAAGTCGCTCAATTTCAACGGTGGCGTGATGCCCCGTATGACGAGGCCGGGGGCGAATTCTGTTGTGGTGTTCATGGTTTCAATCATGTTTGCATCAGACTGGAATCGAATCTACCAGCGGCGGCCCCAAACTCCGCAGGAGATCGCGCACCATTTGAGCCCGGTCCTTAACTTCCGGCAGGGCGCGCTCAATGCGCAGTTTCTCGTTGCCGACCAGTTTAATGTGCTTGTTTTTTTGGATCATGGCGATGATTTTCATCGAATCAATCGGCGGATTGGGCTTGAAGGTGATGGTGATGACGCTGGGTGACGCATCCACCTTGATCACGCCGTAAGGCTGGCTCAATACCCGCAGCCGGTGCACGTCGATCAGGGTTTGCGCCTGCGCCGGCAGCTTGCCAAAGCGGTCGATAATTTCTTCCATCAAGGCATCGATCTGATCCGCAGTTTTGGCGGTGGCCAACTTTTTGTAGAACGACAGGCGCAAATGCACGTCGCCACAGTAGTCGCTGGGCAGCAGCGTCGGAGCGTGCAGGTTGATGTCGGTACCGACGTTCAAGGGGCTGAGCAAATCGGGTTCAATGCCGGCTTTGAGGCAGCGCACCGCCTCGGCCAGCATTTCGTTGTAGAGCTGAAAGCCGACTTCCATCATGTTGCCGCTCTGGTTTTCGCCCAGCAACTCACCGGCACCGCGAATTTCCAGGTCGTGCATGGCCAGATAAAAGCCGCTGCCCAGCTCTTCCATCTCCTGAATCGCATCGAGCCGCTGCTGCGCCTGCTTGGTCAAGCCTTTCAGATCGGGCACCATCAGGTAAGCGTAGGCCTGGTGGTGGCTGCGGCCGACGCGGCCGCGCAACTGGTGCAATTGCGCCAGCCCGAACTTGTCGGCGCGGCTCATCACAATGGTGTTGGCGGTCGGCACGTCAATGCCGGTCTCGATGATGGTCGAGCACAGCAGCAAGTTGCTGCGTTGAGCCACAAAGTCGCGCATCACTTTTTCCAACTGGCGCTCTGGCATCTGGCCGTGCGCCACGGCAATGCGGGCTTCGGGCAGGAGTTCTTCAAGCAGGGCGCGGCGGTTCTCGATGGTCTCCACCTCGTTGTGCAAAAAATAAACCTGGCCGCCGCGCTTGAGCTCGCGCAGCACCGCTTCGCGGATGACACCGTTGTCTTCGGTGCGGACAAAAGTTTTGATCGCCAGGCGGCGCTGCGGTGCGGTTGCTATGACCGAGAGGTCGCGCAGGCCCTCTAAAGCCATGCCCAGGGTGCGCGGGATCGGCGTCGCGGTGAGCGTCAGCACATCGACTTCGGCGCGCAAGGCTTTCATGGCCTCTTTGTGGCGCACACCAAAGCGGTGTTCCTCGTCGATGATCAACAGGCCCAGGTCTTTGAACTGGGTTGATTGACTGAGCAGCTTGTGCGTGCCGACCACGATGTCTATCGTGCCCTCACGCAAGCCTTTGAGTGTGGCGGTGATTTCCTTGGCCGAGCGAAAGCGGCTCATCTCCGCCACTTTCACTGGCCATTTGGCAAAACGATCCACCAGCGTCTGGTAATGCTGCTCGGCCAGCAAGGTGGTGGGTGCCAGAAAAGCCACTTGTTTGCCGCCGGTGATGGCAATGAAGGCGGCGCGCAGGGCCACTTCAGTCTTGCCAAAGCCGACATCGCCGCAAACCAGCCGGTCCATCGGGCGCGGGCTGACCATGTCCTGGATGACGGCGTGGATGGCGGCGCTTTGATCAGGCGTTTCTTCAAATCCGAAATCGTTGGCAAAGGCTTCATAGTCGGCCGCCGAGTAGCGAAAGGCATGGCCTTCGCGGGCAGCGCGGCGGGCGTAAATGTTGAGCAGTTCGGCAGCGCTGTCGCGCACTTGGCTTGCCGCTTTGCGCTTGGCTTTTTCCCACTGACCCGAGCCCAGTTTGTGCAGCGGTGCCTCGTCTGCGGCCACGCCGGTGTAGCGGCTGATCAGGTGCAACTGGCTGACCGGCACATAGAGCGTGGCGTTGTCGGCGTATTCGAGGTGCAGGAACTCCTGCACCTCGGGCTCACCATTGGGCAGCTTGCCCAGTTCCAGGTTGATCAAACCCCGGTAGCGGCCAATACCGTGCGCTGAATGCACCACCGGGTCGCCGATATTGAGTTCACTCAGGTCTTTGATCAGTGCCTCAACGTCGCTGACCTGCTCCTGTTTTTTGCGGCGGCGAGTGCTGGGGCCAGCGGCAAAAAGTTCAGTCTCCGTGATGAAATCAATGCCCGCTTCCAACCAGCCAAAGCCGGTGTTGAGCATCGAAGTGGCAATGCCGATGGGCTCGGCACTGTGCTCAAATTCAGCGAGAGAGTCGAACACCGGCGGGTTGAACTGACTGCTGCGCAGAAAGTCCAGCAGACTGGCGCGCCGGCCGTCGCTCTCGGCCAGCACCAGAATGCGTTGCCGGGTTGTACGCAGGTAGGCTTTGAGTCGTGACAGTGGCTCCTCGGCACCCCGCACTACCGTCAAGGGCGGTAACGCGTCAAATTCAAGGTAGGTCGTTGATCCACTATCCGTTCGCCCACTATCCGTTCGGGCTGAGCTTGTCGAAGCCGTGACTGACCCTTCGACAGGCTCAGGGCGAACGGGTTGAGGCTCAGGGCGAACGGCGGGCACTTTTATTGCCAACTGCGCATGCTGATTGACCCGCGCATAAAACTGCTCGGCACTCAAGAACAAGGCTTCGGGCGGCAGCGCCGGGCGTTCTGGGTCGGTTTGCACCAAGCGATAGCGTTCCCTGGTGTCTTGCCAGAAATGCTGAAACGCAGGCTCCAGTTCGCCGTGCAGCACCACCGTTGCGTCGGCTCCCAGGTAGTCGAACACAGTCGCAGTTTCTTCAAAAAACAGCGGCAGGTAATACTCAATACCGGCACTGGCGACACCATTGCCCATGTCTTTGTAGATACGACTGCGCGTCGGGTCGCCCTCCAGCAGTTCACGCCAGCGGCTGCGAAAGCGCGTGCGCGCGGCTTCATCCATCGGGAATTCGCGCCCGGGCAACAGGCGCAGTTCGGGCACCGGGGCCAGGCTGCGCTGGCTGTCCGGGTCAAAGCTGCGGATGCTGTCGATTTCATCGTCGAACAAGTCAACGCGGTAAGGCACCGGACTGCCCATCGGGAACAGATCGATCAGTGAGCCGCGCACTGCGTATTCACCCGGACTCACTACCTGCGACACATGGCTGTAGCCGGCCAGCGTCAACTGGGCTTTGAGTTTGGCCTCGTCGAGTTGCTGCTTGACCTTGAAGTGAAAGGTATAGGCGGCCAAAAAACCCGGTGGTGCCAACCGATAGAGCGCGGTTGTAGCTGGAACGATCACCACGTCAGCGCCCGTTTTTTTGTCATGCGAGCGGATGCGCCAAAGCGTGGCCAGGCGTTCGCTGATCAAATCCTGGTGCGGCGAAAAGGTGTCGTAAGGCAGGGTTTCCCAGTCGGGGAACAAGACGCAGCGCAGCGCAGGCGCGAAGAAGGCAATTTCATCGATCAGGCGCTGGGCATCGGTGGCGTCGGCGGTGACAATGGCGGTGACTTTGTTGGCGGCTTTTTCGCGCAGCCCCAATTGGGCCAGCAGCAGCGCGTCGGCGGAGCCCACCGGGCGGGGCAGGGTGTAGCGCTTGCCGGGGTTAAGTTTGGGTAAATCCATGGATGGCTTATTTTAGAATGCCGCATCTGCTCATGAATGACTATCCCGCCAGATTCCCTTGCAAGGTTTTGTCCGACGACCGCTTTTGGGCGCTAATTCCCTGCGCCGGCAGCGGCTCGCGCGCTGGCGCCGACGGTCCCAAACAGTACCAACTGCTGGCCGGGCAGCCGATGGTGCTGCACACGCTGGCGGCCTTTGCCGGGGTCACCCGAATCGCCAACACGGCCATCGTGGTTGCCCCTGGTGAGACCTTCTTTGATACGCATGTTGCGGGGTGTTGTGTCGCTGCCTGTGGCGCTGCAACCAGGGCAGGCAGTGTTTTGAATGGCTTGCAGTTTTTACTGCAGCAGGGTGCAGATACGAGGGATTGGGTCTTGGTCCATGACGCGGCGCGCTGCCTGATTACCACGATACAAATTAACACCTTGATCGATGCCTGCGCGACTGATGAAGTAGGTGGTTTGCTGGCAATTAAATTACCGGACACGCTCAAACTTGAAGTAGCTGGTCGGGTGGCGAGCACGCTTGAACGCAGTGACAAATGGTTGGCGCAGACACCACAGATGTTTCGCCTCGGCATGTTGATCGATGCGCTCAAGCAGGCGGGCAACCAGGTCACCGATGAAGCCAGCGCCATCGAGACCTTGGGCTTGCACCCTTTGCTGGTACTGGGTAGCGCGCAGAATTTCAAGGTGACCTGCCCTGAAGATTTTGCGCTGGCTGAGGCGGTGTTAAAGATGCGTTTTGATGATAGGCAAATAACATGAATTTCAGAATTGGTGAAGGCTGGGATATCCATGCGCTGGTGGCCGGGCGAAGACTTGTCATCGGTAGTGTCGAGATTCCATTTGCGCTGGGCTTGCTCGGTCACTCGGATGCCGATGTGTTGCTGCACGCCATCACCGACGCGCTGCTGGGCGCGGCAGCGCTGGGGGATATTGGCACGCATTTCCCGGATACTGATGAGACATTCAAACGTGCAGACTCGCTGCTGCTGCTCGCTGAGGCGGCACGTCGCGTGCGCGCGAGGGGTTTTGAGATCGGCAACATCGACAGCACCGTGATCGCGCAGGCTCCCAAGCTGATGCCATATATTGACACTATGCGCGAACGCATCGCGCAGGCGCTGACGTTGACGCTGGGCCAGGTCAGCGTGAAAGCCAAGACGGCGGAAAAAATGGGATCGGTCGGGCTGGGGCGGGCGATCGAAGCCAGAGCTATTGTGCTGCTACGCCAAATGGCATAGGGTCAATTCCATAAATTCGTCACTGCGAGGAGCGAAGCGACCTCGGTGGCAGCCACGCGGCTGACAGCGACATGGCAGTCCATGGTGGAGCGCCTCGGGTATGGATTGCCACGCTTCGCTCGCAATGACGAGAAGTACGTCATAAATTTTGAAAAACTCACGACAACACGCCAAAGCGCCGACTACTCGGGTAGGGCGCAAAG
>Ga0209638_1000674_pt1 | contig 22447 bp, 20 predicted proteins | sample BarGraNGADG00211_FD_184490 | JGI IMG/M metagenome (GOLD analysis project Ga0209638, IMG submission 184490) | Arctic peat soil microbial communities from Barrow, Alaska - Barrow Graham LP Ref core NGADG0002-211 (SPAdes) (version 2) | ecosystem: Environmental > Terrestrial > Soil > Wetlands > Peat...
TTGCCTGGCTGAGGATTCTTTTGTGCCTGATCCTGGCCGCGCTATGGCGTGCCCTCGCAACCCATCCCGCACTCAAATTGGCTTGTTAACGGACGACTACCTAGAACAGATAACTCAGCTACGCCCTGTTGCGCTCCCGCACGTATCGCACTTCATGCAAGTGCCGTTGCGCCTACTTCTTCTCAATCGTTATCCCGCTCGGCCCGATGTTGATCTGCGTGCCCTTGGGTTCCTTGCGGTCCTGATAGAGCTGATAGGCGAGCACCGCGACCACGACGATGAGCGCGCCGACGATCAGGAAGAGCATGTTGCGGTTGAGCGGCCCTAGCTGCATCCGGTGGTGCCCCCGCAGGTATCGCACTTGAGGCACGTGCCGTTGCGCACCAGGGTCCAGTGGCCGCACTCGCCGCAAGGATCACCTTCGTAGCCCTTGGCCTTGGCTTCCGCGCGCTTCTCGGCTGCGGCAGCCTTGGCGGACGGCTGCGCGCGCGTCTCCAGCGCCTGCGCCGGCGACAGCTTGGCCTCCGGCTCCGACTTGAGCGCGGTGGCGGCGCCGGAATGCAGCGCAGTCACGTTCGAAGACAACCCCTCACCCCGGCTCTCGCCCACAAGGGGAGAGGGGGAAGAAGAACTCACCACCGACAGCCGGTCGGTGCGCGCGCGCGTCAGCCCCTTGGACACGTATTTGGTCGAGGGCGCGGGCTTGCCTTCCGCTTCGCCCTTGCCGAGCGCGTCAAAGCCGCCGACCTCGCTCGGGTCGACATGGGCGAGGTCGAAGCGCTCGAGATAGCTCACCGCCAGCTCGCGGAACACGTAGTCGAGGATCGAGGTGGCGTATTTGATCGAGTCGTTGCCCTGCACCGGGCCCTGCGGCTCGAAGCGCGTAAACGTGAAGGCGTCGACATATTCCTCCAGCGGCACGCCGTATTGCAGGCCGAGCGAAATCGCGATCGCGAAGTTGTTGAGCAGCGAGCGCAGCGCCGCGCCTTCCTTGTGCATGTCGACGAAGATCTCGCCCAGCCTTCCGTCGTCATATTCGCCGGTATGCAGATAGACCTTGTGGCCGCCGACCACGGCTTTTTGCGTGTAGCCCTTGCGCCGCGTCGGCAGCCGCTCGCGTTCGCGCAGCACGGTGATGCGCTCGACGATCTTCTCCACCACGCGCTCGGCCAAGCCGGTGGCGCGCGCCGCCGCCGGACGCTCGATGAAGGCCTCGATGGTGTCGTCCTCGTCGTCCTCGTCGGCGATGAGCTGCGAATTGAGCGGCTGCGAGAGCTTAGAGCCGTCGCGGTAGAGCGCGTTGGCTTTGAGCGCCAGCCGCCAGGACAGGATATAGGCCGACTTGCAGTCGTCGACCGTGGCGTCGTTCGGCATGTTGATGGTCTTGGAGATGGCGCCGGAGATGAACGGCTGCGCCGCCGCCATCATCTTGATGTGGCTCTCGACCGAGAGGAAGCGCTTGCCGGTGCGGCCGCACGGATTGGCGCAGTCGAACACCGGATAGTGCGCGGGTTTGAGATGCGGCGCGCTTTCCACCGTCATGGCGCCGCAGACGTGGATATTGGCGGCCTCGATCTCGCGCTTGGAGAAGCCGATGCCGGCCAGCAGGTCAAACGTAGGCGAGGCCAGGTCGTCGGCGCTGATGCCGAGCTGGTCGCGGCAGAATTCTTCGCCAATCGTCCACTTGTTGAAGGCGAACTTGATGTCGAACGCGGTCGGCAGCGCCTTGTCGACCTTGGCGATGGCTTCGTCGGTGAAGCCTTTGGCCTTCAAGGTCGTGTGGTTGATGGCGGGCGCCTGGGCGAGCGAGCCGTGGCCGACCGCATAAACCTCGATCTCGGCGATCTCGGCTTCGCTGTAGCCGAGCGTGCGCAAGGCCTCGGGCACCGCGCGGTTGATGATCTTCCAGTAGCCGCCGCCGGCCAGCTTCTTGAACTTGACCAGCGCGAAGTCGGGCTCGATGCCGGTGGTGTCGCAGTCCATCACCAGGCCGATGGTGCCGGTGGGCGCGATCACGGTGGCCTGCGCGTTGCGGTAGCCGTTGCGTTCGCCGAGTTGCAGCGCCTTGTCCCAGGCGGCCTTGGCGTGCTCGATCAGCGCCTTGTCGGTGCAGGCGGCGTGGTCGAGCGGCACCGGGGGCGTCGCCACCTTGTCGTAGCCGGTGCGCTCGTTATAGGCGGCGCGGCGGTGGTTGCGGATCACCCGCAGCATCGCCTCGCGGTTTTTCTTGTAGCCGGGGAAGGGGCCGAGCTTTTCCGCCATTTCGGCGGAGGTGGCGTAGGCGGTGCCCGTCATGATGGCGGTGAGCGCCCCGCCGATGGCGCGGCCTTCATCGGAATCGTACGGGATGCCGGAGGTCATCAAGAGGCCGCCGATGTTGGCGTAACCAAGTCCGAGCGTGCGGAATTCGTAGGAGAGCTGCGCGATCTGCTTGGACGGGAACTGCGCCATCAGCACCGAGATTTCCAGCACCACGGTCCACAGCCGCACCGCGTGCTCGTAGCTCTCGATGTCGAACTTGCCGGTCTTGACGTCGCGGAAGGTCAACAGATTGAGCGAGGCCAGATTGCAGGCGGTGTCGTCCAGGAACATGTATTCCGAGCACGGATTGGACGCGCGGATCGCCCCGGAGGCCGGGCAGGTGTGCCAGTCGTTCACCGTGGTGTGGAATTGCAGGCCGGGATCGGCGCAGGCCCAGGCGGCGTAGCCGATTTTTTCCCACAGCTCCTGCGCCTTCACGGTCTTGGCGATCTTGCCGCCGCGGGTGCGCCAGAACAGGTCCCAGTTGGCGTCGGCATGCACCGCTTTCATGAACTCGTCGGTGACGCGCACCGAATTGTTCGAGTTCTGCCCGGAGACGGTGAGATAGGCTTCCGAGTCCCAATCGGTGTCGTAGATCGGGAAATCGATGTCGGTGTAGCCCTGCTTGGCGAACTGGATCACGCGCTTGATGAAATTGTCCGGCACGTAGGCTTTACGCGCCAGCTTGATCTCGCGCTTGAGCGCGGGATTCTTCTCAGGGCTGAAGCAGTCGTCGCCGCTTCCCTCGCAGTTCACGCAGGCCTTGAGCACGGCCTTGAGGTGCTTCTGGTTGATCTTGGAGCCGGTGACCAGCGCCGCCACCTTCTGCTCTTCCTTCACCTTCCAGTCGATATATTGCTCGATGTCCGGGTGATCGACGTCGACCACCACCATCTTGGCGGCGCGCCGCGTGGTGCCGCCCGACTTGATGGCGCCCGCCGCGCGGTCGCCGATCTTGAGGAAGGACATTAAGCCGGACGACTTGCCGCCGCCCGACAGTTTCTCGCCTTCGCCGCGTAATGAAGAGAAGTTCGAGCCGGTGCCGGAGCCGTATTTGAACAGCCGCGCCTCGCGCACCCACAGGTCCATGATGCCGCCTTCGTTGACCAGGTCGTCGCTGATGCCCTGGATGAAACAGGCGTGCGGCTGCGGATGCTCGTAAGACGATTTCGATTTGGTCAGCTTGCCGGTCTGGAAATCGACGTAGTAGTGGCCCTGGCTCGGGCCGTCGATGCCGTAGGCCCAATGCAGTCCGGTGTTGAACCATTGCGGCGAGTTCGGCGCGCACATCTGCGTCGCCAGCATGTAGCGCAGCTCGTCGAGGAACGCCTGCGCGTCCTCTTCGCTGTCGAAATAGCCGCCCTTCCAGCCCCAATAAGTCCAAGTGCCGGCCAGCCGGTCGAACACTTGCTTGGACGATTGTTCGCCAACCATGCGCTCCTTCTCCGGCAGGAGGCTAAGCGCGTCCTCGTCGGCGACCGAGCGCCACAGGAAGGAGGGGACCGAATTCTCTTCGACTTTCTTCAGGCGGGCCGGCACGCCGGCCTTGCGGAAATATTTCTGCGCCAGCACGTCGGAGGCGACCTGCGACCAGAATTCAGGGACTTCGACATTGTCGAGCTTGAACACCACCGAGCCGTCCGGATTGCGGATCTCGCTGGTGGTGAGCCGGAACGCGATGCCGGCATAAGCGGCGTCCCGGGTGCAATCGGTGCTTTGAGTGCCCTGGGTGTCCTTGGTGTAGCGCCGTTCGATCCGCATGTGTCTCAAGCCCCTAATATGCCGGGCGGCTGGCGACCGCCCAATTATCCCTGACGAACCCTGTCATGTCCGCCTGTTTTTCCGCCTGTTTTGCTCGGCACGCTGTTCGACAATCCGTTACTCACCTTAGTTAGGCCCGGACCCTGGTTCCGGCACCGGCTACTCCCGGCTTTTTGAACCCGGCGCGCAGCAGTCCCCTGTCCCAAAAACACCGTTTCCGGCGTGGGCGCGGCTTGCGACTCGGCGTCGTTTGGAAGCTCGGAGGGAACCGAAAACTCAACTGCACCGAACGCACCAAAGCTAGGAGGACTCGTTACCGTCGTCAACAACAGATAGTGATCAAATCTGAATCAAACACTAAGTCTTGTGGTTAAGCGGCTAACTTCGGGGATAACCCGCCGTAAAACCAGCGTCAGTATTGAGCGATCCGGGGGTCGCGGAAAGCGTTTTTATCGCCCCGGCAGGGTAGGTTTTTATGCCTCCCCGGATGACGGAAAAATGACGCAAAATCACGGCTTGGCGATTATCCGCAGCAAAAAACGGGGTCTGGCGCGGCCGGGGATAAGGCCGGGAAAAACCGTCCGATCGGTTCTCGGGAGTCGGTGATTCTCAGAACCAAGTCAGAGCGTTAGCGCCCACGCGCGGGCACTGAAGGAGGGTGGAGAGGTAACCCACGCCTGTGAATTCAATTTTCGGGCGTCAAACGTCCCGGTTCATTGCCGAGCGATGGTATTTTTCCAACGAAAAAGGCGGACCTCAGAGAGGCCCGCCCTTTTACCGGCACTGTCATCGCTAATTTCAGCTTCGGGCGTCAAACCAAGGCGACTCAAACCGAGGCTGATGAATTCCTAGGCAGCATAGCCGCGCCTCCTGGAAAAACGCAACATGCACTGCAACATAGGCGTGCTCGGAAATCGGCCTTGCAAGGTAAGCGCTGCTCGCGCACGAAGCGGCGGGCGCGCTGGACTTGCGGGCGGCGAGGTGGCAGAACGCCCGCGTCCTCACCCCAAGTAAACGTGCAGCGGCGATGAAAATTTTCCTGGTAAAGCTGTTCACCTGGTGGAATTTGCAAACCGTCGGGACCCAGTTCTGGACCTGGATGTACGGCGAAGCGGTCGGCGAGGATGAATTCGGCAACCGCTACTACCGCACCCGCGAGGGTAAAATCGATCGCGGCCTCGGCTTCGAGCGGCGTTGGGTGATCTATAACGGCTATATGGAAGCCTCGACCATACCGCCATCCTGGCACGGCTGGATGCACCACACGGTCGATACCCCGCCCACGCAAGAGACCTACAAGCCGCAGGCCTGGCAGAAGCCGCACCGGCCCAATATGACCGGCACGGCGGGCGCCTATCGGCCGCCCGGATCGACGCTCGCCGCCAACCGCCGTCCGAAGGCGACCGGCGACTACAAGGCCTGGGTGCCTGGGAGCGAATAGCGAGTGGGGAATAGCCAATAGAGCCAGTCGCGCCCGCCACCTTTCTAACTTTCTATTCGCCACTCACTATTCGCAATTCGCGCCTTTTCACGGCCGTATTCGCCGTGTTAACCGGGCGCTGGCGTGGGCGACGGCTTAACCGCGCCGTTCCCCAAGCGGAAAATCGGCTGATGGCGCGATCCCGTTTCACGATCTGCCTGCTAACGATTGCCGCGCTGTTCATGGCGGCGACGCCGGCTTTCGCGCAATTGGGCTCGATCTTCCGGGACGAGCCGCCGCGGCCGCCGGCCGACGTGCCGAGCGCGCCGCCGTCCAATGCCCCGCAGCCGCCGCCTTACTACCCAAACCAGCGCCCGCCGGGCGCCACCCGCTCCGATCAGCCGCCGGCGCAGCCGCTGCCGGCGCCGATGAGCCTGCCGCCATCGAGCCGCCCCGGCGGCGGTAGCATCCAGTCGCAGCCGCTGGCGCCGCCGCCCGGCGTGCCGGTGGCGCCGCAGCCGTCAGGCGCCGCCGGTCCGGTGCAGGCGCTGCCCGGCCTGCCGCCCGGCGTGCGGCAGCCGCATGGCGCGCCGCCGCAGCCGGTTAATACCGCGCCGCAGCCCGGCGACGAGATCGTGGTCGAGCCGCCACCGCAGCGCATCACCAATCCGACCGCGGTGTTCGCCGGTCTCGACAAAATCACCGGCCGCATCATCTCGTTCGACGTCGCCATCAACGAGACCGTGCAATTCGGCGCGCTGCAGGTGACGCCGCGCGTGTGCTATTCGCGTCCGCCGACCGAGACGCCGAACACCGACGCCTTCGTGGAAGTCGACGAGGTGACGCTGCAGGGCGAGATCAAGCGCATCTTCACCGGCTGGATGTTCGCGGCCAGTCCCGGCCTGCATGCGGTCGAGCATCCGATCTACGACGTGTGGATCACCGACTGCAAAGGCGGGCAGAATCCGAACGTGGCGGAAGCTCCGCCGGCGCCGCAGCCCACGCAGCCGGCGCGCCTGCCGCCGACGCGGCGCGCGCCGCCGCCACCGCAACGCCCGCAGCAGCCGGGATCTTTACCGCCGGTGCGCTAGCGAGTAGCGAGTAGCGAATGGCGAGTAGCAAGCAAGAATTTCCCCATTCGCTACTCGCTATTCGCCCCTAATTATCGCCAGCGCTTCCGCGCCGCTGAGCGGGCGGTCGAGCGCGAGCGCGCCGAAATCGGCCTCGCCGATAAGCGCGTCCTCCAGCAGCCGGTGATAGCGCCGCTTGCCGACCTCGACGGCGCCGAAGGTCTTCAGGTGATCGGTGACGTATTGGGTGTCGAGCAGCCGGTAGCCGCCGGCGCGCAGGCGCGCGATCAGATGCACCAGCGCGATCTTGGAGGCGTCGCGCGCGCGGTGGAACATACTCTCGCCGAAGAAGGCGCGGCCGAGCGAGACGCCGTAAAGCCCGCCCACCAGCGTAGCCCCGTCATAGACCCCGACGGTGTGGCAATGACCGTGCTCGAACAGGCTGCGATAGATTTTTCGGATGCGGCCGTTGATCCAGGTGCGGGCGCGGTCGGGCTTGGCCTCGGCGCAGCCGTCGATCACCGCGTCGAAATCGCGATCCACCCAGACCGTAAACGGGCTCGCGCGCACGGTGCGCGCCAACCGCGCCGGCAGGTGGAAACCTTCGAGCGGGATGATGCCGCGCATGTCCGGCTCGATCCAATAGAGCGCCGGGTCGTCCGCGCTTTCCGCCATCGGGAAGATGCCGCAGGCATAGGCCTTGAGCAGCACCTCCGGCGTGATCTCGATCGTTGAGTTTTCGCGGTTAGCCATGCGGACCGATAGTCAGTGGTGGGTCTTTTATTCTAGACGCCGGCGGGCCGGCTGGGGAGTGCAGATTTTAACCAGTCAATGACCATGACCTGCCTAAATTGGCGAAAGATTGAACACAACTCGCCGCCATGCGTTGGGCCTTGCAGTCTCCGGGCCGATGGGGGAACCGGAATTTGAGGGGGATATGGCGACATGCCGGCGCGGTCTACCAGCGTCCTAGTGGTCGAAGACGAGGTTCTGATCAGCCAGCTGATCGCCGAGGTCTTGTGCGAAAACGGCTTTGCCGTGCACACGGTGGAGGCCGGCGAGGAGGCCCTACGCTATCTCGAGTCGGGGGCGAAGGTGGACGTGCTGTTCACCGACATCAATCTCGCCGGGCGCATGGATGGCTCGATGCTGGCGCGAGAGGTGCGCGCGCAGCGCCCCGAATTGCCGATCGTCTATTGTTCCGGGCGCTATTCGCCCGCCGCGCTGGCGCCGCCGGTGTCGCGCTCGATCTTCCTAAAGAAGCCCTATAACCCGGCCGATTTGTGCCGGCTGTTGGAGCGGCTGACGGCGACCTCGCATTGAGGCTTGCGAATGTCCCTGCAAGTAAATTTATAAAATCGCAATTTGCTTCAAGCGCCAAAGCGCTGCGAACAAAGAAGCGCTGACGACGCTACCGGGTCTGCGCCTTAATAGAGCGATCAAAAGCCATAGAACCACGCACCCACGAACGCCAGGCCAACCACTATGATCAACAATGTCAGTATTCCCGCTACGCTGCCGGTTATGTAGTCGTGCTGTTCGCTAGGCATTGTCATCGGTCATCTCCTTGGGCATTTTTTTACCCGCGAAGACCGACACCACAGATCAGGGGCTGGATCGCCCCGAAAAGGGTCCCAGCATCCGCAGATTCGTTGATATCCGTTTAGTCTAAAGGCGGATAAGCGCATTGCGTTAGATCAATGCGCCAAACAATCGCCCGTTCGCAGCGCAGAACATAACCCCAATGATATGATGATAAGCTGCCGCTATCAGGAACCGGTCGGTACTGCGGGAATGTCCGTGAATGCGGCCCACGGCGCCACAGCCCTGCCTCGTGTCAGCTCTCCATCCCGCCGCGGGCGAGGAATTGCTCGAGCCAGTGGATGTGGTAGTTGCCGTCGATGATGTCCTTCTCGCGCACCAGCGCGCGGAACAGCGGCAGAGTAGTCTCGATGCCGTCCAGCACCACCTCGTCGAGCGCGCGCTTGAGCCGCATCAGCGCCTCGGTGCGGGTCTTGCCATGCACGATCAGCTTGCCGACCAGGGAATCGTAGTAGGGCGGAATCGTGTAGCCCTGGTAGACCGCTGAATCGATGCGCACGCCGAGGCCGCCGGGCGCATGGTAGTGCAAAATCTTGCCGGGCGAGGGGCGGAACGACACCGGGTTCTCGGCATTGATGCGGCACTCGATGGCGTGGCCGTCGAACTTGATGTCGCTCTGCTTGAGCGTGAAGTCGTTGCCGGCGGCGGCGCGGATCTGCTCGAAGATCAGGTCGATGTCGGTGATCATCTCGGTCACCGGATGCTCGACCTGGATGCGCGTATTCATCTCGATGAAATAGAACTTGCCGTCCTCGTACAGGAACTCGACGGTGCCGACGCCGAGATAGCCGATCTCGCGCATGGCCTTGGCCACCGTTTCGCCGATCAAGTCGCGCGCCTGCGTATTGAGCGCGGGCGAGGGGCTTTCCTCCAGCACCTTCTGGTGGCGGCGTTGCAGCGAACAGTCGCGCTCACCGAGATGGATCGCTTTGCCTTTGCCGTCGCCCAGTACTTGGATTTCGATATGGCGCGGCTTCTCCAGATATTTTTCCAGATAGACCGCGTCGTCGCCGAAGGCGGCCTTCGCCTCGGCGCGCGCGGTCGCGAGCGCGACGGAAAGCTCTGCGGCCGAGTGCACGACCTTCATGCCGCGCCCGCCGCCGCCGGCCGCCGCCTTGATCAGCACCGGATAGCCGATGCTGTCCGCGACCTTGCTGGCTTCGACATCGGAAGTAACGCCGCCGTCCGAGCCCGGCACCACCGGAATGCCGAGCTTCTGGGCGGTGCGCTTGGCCTCGATCTTGTCGCCCATCAGGCGGATGTGCTCGGCCTTGGGGCCGATGAATTGCACGTCATGCTCGGCCAGGATTTCGGCAAAGCGGGCGTTCTCCGACAGGAAGCCATAGCCGGGATGCACCGCGTCGGCACCGGTGATCTCGCAAGCGGACAGGATCGCCGGGACGTTGAGATAGCTGTCCTTGGCCGCCGGTGGGCCTATGCACACGCTTTCATCGGCGAAACGCACATGCATGGCGTCGGCGTCGGCGGTGGAATGCACCGCCACGGTCAGAATGCCGAGTTCCTTGCAGGCGCGGATCACCCGCATGGCGATCTCGCCGCGATTGGCGATCAGGATTTTATCGAACATGTCTACCGATCAGAAGAGAGTGGCGAATAGCGAATAGCGAATAGGGATTAGCGAGTAAAAATTGTCGACTATTCGCCATTCGCCATTCACTATTCGCGTCACTCAATAATCACCAGCGGCTCGCCGAACTCGACCGGCTGGCCGTCCTCGAACAGAATCTGGATCACGGTGCCGGCGCGCGGGGCCGGAATCTGGTTCATGGTCTTCATCGCTTCCACCACCAGCAGCGTGTCGCCGGCTTTTACCTGGACGCCGATCTCGATGAACGGCTTGGCGCCGGGCTCGGGCGCGGCATAGGCGGTGCCGACCATGGGCGAGATCACCACGCCCGGATGTTTCGACGGATCAAGCGGCGCCGCGACCGGCTGTGGAGCGGGCGCCGCCGCCGCGCGCGGCGGGGCGGGAGCGGGCGCCGCGGCATTGCGCGCGACGCGCACGCGCTGGCCGTCCTGCTCGATCTCGATTTCGGTTAAGCCCGTTTCGTCCAGGAGCTTGGTCAGCTCGCGGATCAAATCGCGGTCGACGATTGGGGCTTTCGGCGATTTTGCCATCGAGCTTTCCGCTTCACTTTTTTGCTTTTGTGCCGACCATGCCGGCCAATCCGGTGATGGCCAGCGCATAGCCGTCGACGCCGAAACCGCAGATCACTGCCTTGGCCGCCTTGGAGACGTAGGAATTCTGCCGGAATTTTTCGCGCGCGTGGATATTGGTGACGTGGATTTCTACGATCGGCATTTTCAGCGCCAGCAGCGCGTCGAGAATGGCGATCGAGGTGGTGGTGTAGCCGGCCGGATTGATCACCAGGCCGGCGGCTTTCTTGGCTTGCGCTTCCTGGATCCAGTTTACCAGTTCGCCCTCTACATTCGACTGCCGGAACACGATGTCGAAGCCGAAGCGCTTGCCGGTTAAGCGGCACAGCTTCTCGGCGTCGGCCAGCGTGGCGCGGCCGTATTTTTCCGGCTCGCGGGTGCCGAGCAGGTTCATGTTCGGTCCGTTAAGGACGTAGAGGGTCTTGGGCATGGGTTCCCGGCGGCTGACGCTACGTTTTCGCGGTCGATGGGCGTGAAACTTTGCCACTTTATAGGTGGCCCGGGCGGGAAGGGGAAGCCCGGACGGCTTGCGCCTTTACGGGTTTTTGCCGCCGAACGCCTGGGTTTCGCGCGCCGCCCAGTCGATCACGTCCTTGATCGCCGTTAACCGTCTGCGGCCGGCGGCTTTGGCTTTCGTAAACAGGTCGATCTGGCGGTCGGCGCTGGTGCCGTCGACGGTGATCCGGTGCAGGCGCCTGATAGCCGCCGCGCAGCCGAGCGCGTCGATGTCCTCGGCGATGAAATCGAACACCTGATCGAGCCATTGCTTGAGCGTGAGCGGCGAGCGCGAAAACGGATCGACGAAGGTGGCGGCAATGCCGTAGCGCTGGGCGTGCCATTTGTTCTCTTGCGTGATGGCGCGCCCGACGCGGTCGAAGCCGGCATTGAACGCGCGGTCGCGGTCGAGCGCGCGCACCAGGCAGCGGAACAGCGCGGCAATTGCGACGGCATCGTCGAGCCGCGTGCAACTGTCGGCGATGCGCAATTCGACGGTCGGGTTTCCCAGCGACGGCCGCAACGCCCACCAGATGTAACTGGCGTCCGGGATGATCTTCGCCCAGGTGAGCGCGGCGACGAATTGATCGTAGTCTTCTTTGGTCCTGAACAGTTCGGGCAGGCCGGTGCGCGGCAGCTCATCGTAAGCGGCCAGGCGATAGCCGCACAGGCCGGTGAGGTGGCCCTGCCAGAACGGCGAGGAGGTCGAAAGCGCGAGCAGCAGCGGCAGATAGGGCGTCAGCCGCATGATCAGATTGATGCGGGTGTCGAGGTCCGGCACCTCCACGTGCACATGCATGCCGCACAACATGTTGCGGTAGCCGATCATCTGCAGGTCGTCCATGATCGCGCCGTAGCGCGCCTTCGGCGTGACGATCTGCTCGGGCCAGAATGCGAGCGGGAAGGTGCCCATGGCGGCGAGGCCGAGCTTGTGCTCGGCCGCGGCTTGCCCGAGCGTGCGGCGATAGTGCACGAGATGGTCGCGCGCCTCCTTCATAGTGGCGCAGGGCGGCGTCGCCACCTCGATCTGCGATTGCAGCATCTCGGTCATCACGCGGTCGCCGAGTTTTTTGCGGGCGAGGCTGAGGAATTTCTTGTCGAGGCGGCGCACCGCCCGGCGCGTCTTGGCGTCGAACACGAAATATTCTTCTTCCATGCCGACGGTATACATGCGCGCTATAACCCGCCCGGGTGGAACCGAGTTCCAAAATTTCGCAGTGCAAAACGGCTGTCGAAGAATAAAACCGCCGGCGGCCGACTGTTAGCTAGAGATGATGAGCGGCACCGCAGCGCCGTCAGCAGGTCGGCTTGCCGCAGCGTGCGGTGTTGATCTTTTCTTGCAACCCGGGAAGGCCGATGGCGCCCACCACCACGTCGGAGCCTATCACGTAGCTCGGCGTGCCGTTGAGGCCGAGCGCTTCGGCGAGCTTGAAATCCTCCTGCAACGCGGCCTTCACCTCGGGGCTGGCCATGTCCTTTTCCAACCGGCCCATGTCCATGCCGACTTCCTTGGCCACCGCGAGCGCGCGCGCGCGGTCGGCTTGACCGCGGCCGCCGAGCAACTTGGTGTGGAACTCCAGATATTTCTTGCCGGTCTTGTCCTGCATGCGCACGGCGCTGGCGACTTGTGCTGCTTCCACCGAGCCCGGCCCGAGCACCGGGAATTCCTTGAGCACGACCTTAAGCTTGGGATCGTCCTTCAAGAGCGTGAGCATGTCGTCCATGGCGCGCTTGCAGTAGCCGCAATTGTAATCGAAGAACTCCACGAAGGTGACGTTGCCGTTCGGATTGCCAAGCGTGACCTGGTTGGGCGAGGAAAACAACTTCTGAGCATGTTCCTTGACCGCGACCTTATGCTTCTCGGATTCCGCCGCGGTCTGGCGCTTCTCCAGCTCGGACATCGCCTCCTGCAGCACTTCTGGATGCGCGAGCAGATAATCGTGCACGACGCGCTCGATCTCGCCACGCTGGACGGCTGAGAAATCCTGCGCCCGCACGGCTTGCGGTGCGGCGGTGGCCAGCAACGCAGCACAAACGGCGGCGATAGTGCGCGGGCTCGATTTCATCGGTTTTGTCCTTGCTGTGGTCATTTGTTTGCGGCGTTGGCCGGCTTGACGTTGACGATATCGTCGGCGCGCACCCAGGCGGGCGAGCCTATGGGCAGGCGGGTCTTGGCGCGGGTCGCGAGCTGACGCGCCGTCTTGACGTCGCCGCGCATGAACGCAGCCTGCGCGGCGGCGAGGTCGGCCTGAGCGAGATCGCCCTTGCGGCCATAGGCCATGGCGAGCTGGGCATAGGCGTCGGTCGATTCAGGTTCGCGGCTGAGCGCCGCGTTCAGAAGCGGGACGGCTTCCGCGGCGTTCTTGGGATTGCCGGTGGCGATCAGCGCCTGGCCGAGCATGATATCCATCAGCGGGGCGCCATGCGCGAGCGCCACCGCTTGACGCAGCGGCGCAATCGCCTCGGCCGGATGGCCGCCTTCCAGCAGCGCCTGGCCCTTGAGCTCATAAAAATATGGATTGTTCGGCTGCGTCTGGATCAAGCCGTCGATCTGCACGACCGCGTCGCGACCATCGCCGTGACGATAGGTCGAGATCGCGCGGGCATAGCGCGCGGGCAGGCTGTGATCGCCGAGCGGATAGCGGCGCGCGACTGAATCGGGCCGATCCAGGAAGCCGGCCAATTTGGCGCGCATCATGTCGTGGCGTAGCTGCAATTCCGGCGGATCCTTGCGGTCGAAATAGGGGCTCGCCTTGGCCAGCACTTCGAGCGCGGCGACGCGTTCGGGCGGCAGCGGGTGGGACTGCAGATAGGGATCGATATAGCGCGAATTGAACAGCGCCTCGTTACCCAGGCGCTTGAACAGTTCGAGCATGCCGCGGGCCGACTGGCCGGTGGCGTTGAGGAATTTCACGCCGGCATGGTCGGCCTGATCTTCCTGGGTGCGCACATACGCAAGCAGCGAGCGCTGGATCGCCGACTGCGGCGCCATGATCGCCGCGGCGCCGACGTTGCCGCTGCCCGAGCGCGCGGTGGCGACCATGGCGCCGACGCCGGCCAGCAGGGCGATGATCGACGCGGTCTGCGCCGTGGCGAGCTGCTCGCGCAGGCGCTGCAAGTGGCCGCCGGCAAGGTGGCCGGTCTCGTGCGCGAACACGCCGATGATCTCGTTCGGCGTCTTGGCGTCGAACAGCGCGCCGGCATTGATGAAGATGTGGCGGCCGTCCATGACGAAAGCGTTGAAGGCGCGGTCGTTGAGCACCACCACCTTGACGCCCTGCTGGGAGAGGCCGGCCGTGCGTAGGATCGGCGCCGCGTAGTCGCGCAACAACTGCTCGATCTCGGTGTCGCGGATGATCGGCATGCCGCGCGGCAAATCCTGCGCGCGCGCCTGCTCGAGCGCCGGTCCGCCGCCGGCGGCCGCAACCGCAATGGCCGTGGCAAACGCGAGTGCGCGCCCCGCTGGCGCCATGCGCCATGCCCTGATAGGTGTCCCGTTCTCGATCATGCCGATCTTTACTACCGAATGGGCGTGAACCTAGTGACGCGCCCTAGGGCGGTCAACGCAACTTGCGATCACGTCTGAGTCATGAAAAACGCAAGGCGCCATAGCAAGCCGGGGAATACGGCAACAGCGGGGCGGGGGTAGTGCCCAACAGGTCGATTAGTGATGCTTGAGGCGGCAAAATACCTGCTAACGCCCTCCAAACGCAGCAATGTGCCGCCGTTCATGGTCATGGACGTGATGGCGGCGGCCGCGCTTCTGGAGGCCAAGGGCGCCCGCGTCGTGCACATGGAGGTGGGCCAGCCGGCGGCGCCCGCGCCGGCAACAGCGATTGCCGCGGCGCAGGCCGCGCTCGCGCACGGCCGCATCGGCTATACCGAGACGCTCGGGATCCCTAGCTTGCGGGCGCGAATTGCCCGCCATTACGCCGACACCTACGACCTCGCGCTCGACCCGGCGCGCGTGGTGGTCACCACCGGCTCCTCGGGCGGTTTCATCCTGGCGTTTCTGGCGCTGTTTGAGGCGGGCGACCGGGTGGCGCTGGGCAATCCCGGCTATCCGCCCTACCGGCACATCCTCTCCGCGCTCGGCTGCGAGCCGGTGCTGATCGAGACTTCCGCCGAGACGCGCTGGGCGCTGTCGGCCAAGGCGCTGATTGCCGCCCACCGCCAGGCGCCGCTCGCCGGCGTGGTGGTGGCAAGCCCGGCCAATCCGACCGGCACCATGATGGATGCCGATACCTTGTCGCGGCTGATCGCGGTCGCCGAAGCGGAAGGCATCCGCGTGATCTCCGACGAAATCTATCACGGCCTCGACTATGCATTCGCCGCCGAGACCGCGGCGAATTTCTCGGAGCGCGCGCTGGTGATCAATTCGTTCTCAAAATATTTCTGCATGACCGGCTGGCGCGTCGGCTGGATGGTGGTGCCGGACACGCTCGTGCGCGCTGTGGAGCGGTTGCAAGGCAATCTGGCGATCTCGGTGCCGGCATTGTCGCAAGTGGCGGCCGAGGCCGCGTTCGACGGCCGCGCCGAAATGGAGGCGGTCAAGCACGGCTACGAGGAGAACCGGCGCATTCTCACGCAAGGCCTGCCGAAAGCCGGGCTCGACAAGTTTTTGCCGGTGGACGGCGCGTTCTATCTTTATGCGGATATCTCGCGCTTCTCCGACGACAGCCTGGATTTCGCCAAGCGCATGCTGAACGAGGCCCATGTGGCGGCGACGCCCGGCATCGATTTCGATCCGCTGAACGGCAAGCACTTCTTGCGCTTTTGTTATGCGGGCTCGGCCGCCGAGATGTACGAGGCGGTGGAGCGGATCGGGGGCTGGCTCAGCAAAGCGCCGCGCTAGGCCCGTGCACTCACAACGAATGCGATCACGCCACGATCGCTTGGGAACGCCGCCATGACGAAAGCCGAGACCAATCGCAAGAAGCTGCGCGCTTTGCTCGCGTCCGGAAAGACGCTTGTCGTTCCCGGCGCCTATGATCCGATGAGTGCAAAGCTGGTCGAACGCGCGAGTTTTCCGGCCGTCTATATCGGCAGCTATGCGACCGCGGCGGCCGGCTTCGGCATGCCGGATGTCGGCTTGGTCACGATGGACGAAATGGCGGCCCACGCCAAGCGGATTGCCGACGCCGTCGATCTCCCGGTCATCGCCGACGGCGAGAACGGCTGGAACAACGCCGCGAATATTTGGCGCACGGTCCGCTCATTCGAGCAGGCCGGCGTTTGCGGCATTCATATCGAGGATCACGAGTTCGGAAAACATGCGGACGTGCCGCAGGTTCTCCTGTCATGCGACCAGATGGTGCAGAAGATTCGCGCCGCGCTCGATGCGCGCGCGCATTCGGATTTCCTGATCATCGCACGGACCGACGCAGCCTGGGCGTTCGACGACGTCGAGGACGCGATCAAGCGCATGAATGCCTGCACCGATGCCGGCGCCGACCTGGTCATGCCGGTGGGCATCGGGCCCAAGAAGCTGGCCGGCTTGCGCTCGCGCATCAAGGGCAAGATCATGATCACCGATACGCCGGGCCGATCGGTGGCCGACGAAGAAGCCGCCGGCGCCGATGTCGTTCTTTATTACGGCTTTTCGCTTTACGCGGCCTATCACGGCGTGAAAACCGCGCTCGACGCATTCACGCGCACGCGCAATGCCGATGACATACCGCAAGTGCGGGGCGGCATCGCGGAATTCGAGAACTTTATCGGCTATCCCGACTTCAACGCGCGGGCGAAAAAATACGGCCTCGCCTGATCGTTTAGAACTCCACGTCCAATTCGACCACCTCGTCCGGCTCGGCTCCCGAGATGCACGAGGCGGTGGAGCGGATCGGGAAGTGGCTGGCGCGCCGCTGAAGGCGTACGATCGCTTTCGGGGGGAAGTGAAATGGCTTCACAGCAAACGCCAGGGCCGCATTCGAGTTTGGGCGAGGTACTCCGCGTTTTTCTCCGCCTTGGTCTGACTTCGTTCGGCGGGCCGATCGCGCATCTCGGCTATTTTCGCACCGAATTCGTCGAGCGCCGCAAATGGCTCGACGAGAAGACCTACGCCGACCTCATCGCGCTGTCGCAATTCCTGCCCGGTCCAGCCAGCACCAAGGTCGGCATCGCGGTTGGATTTTTTCGCGCCGGCTACGCGGGCGCGTTGACCGCCTGGGCGGGCTTCACCTTGCCCTCGGCGCTCGCGCTGGTGCTGTTCGCCTATGGAGTGGGGCGGTTCGGCGATGCGCTCGGCAGCGGCTGGCTGCACGGCCTGAAGGTCGTGGCGGTCGCGGTGGTGGCGCAAGCCGTGCTCGGTATGATGCGCTCGCTGGCGCCCGACCGCGATCGCGCGACGGTTGCCGTCGCTGCCGCGGTGATTGTTTTGGCGTTTCCAACCGCCTGGGGCCAGATCGGGGCGATCATTCTCGGCTTCGCCGCCGGGGTCACCATGCTTCATGTCAACGTTCCGGCCGATCACGTGTCGCTGCCGTTGAAGGTCGGCCGGACGGCCGGCGCCGTCCTACTTACGGTGTTCTTTGCGATCTTGCTCGGACTGCCGCTGCTGATCGCCGTCGTTCCGAATCACAGCCTTCAATTGTTCGAGGCGTTTTATCGCGCCGGTTCGCTCGTGTTCGGCGGCGGCCATGTGGTGCTGCCGCTGCTACAGGCGTCCGTCGTGCCCCCCGGCTGGGTGAGCAACGATGCCTTCCTCGCCGGCTATGGCGCTGCGCAGGCGGTGCCCGGACCGCTGTTCACCTTCGCCGCCTATCTCGGCGCCGTCATGGGGCCGCAACCGAACGGCTGGCTCGGCGCGACGCTGTGTCTTGTCGCGATGTTCCTGCCCTCGTTCTTCCTCACCATCGGCGCGCTGCCGTTCTGGGACGAGCTCCGCCGCCGGCCCGCAGCGCAATCGGCGCTGCGCGGCGTCAATGCGGCGGTGGTCGGTCTGCTGCTTGCCGCGCTCTACAATCCGGTGTGGACGTCGGGCATTAGCAGCGGCGCCGATTTTGCGCTTGCCGTTGCCGGCTTCCTGCTGCTGTTCATGTGGAAAGTCCCGCCCTGGCTGGTGGTCGTGCTGAGCGCAATCGGCGGGGCGGCGATCGCCAAGCTCTGACGCCGCGCTAAAATTCGACGTCCAATTCCACCACCTCGTCCGGCTCCGTCTTGGCGCCGTCGACCCATTCCTGCATCTGCGGCAGCGCCATCACCGCCTTGCAATAGGCGGCGCAGTCGGAATCAAGCTTCACGTCATAAGTGAGGAAGCGCGTCACCACCGGGGCGAACATGGCGTCGGCCATGCACGGCTTCTCGCCGAACAGGAACGGCCCCTTGCTGGCGGCCAGGCACTCGCGCCAGATGCTGACGATGCGATCGATGTCGGCCTGCGCGCCGGCCCAGACCTTGAAGCCGGGATGATGCGCTTTCAGGTTCATCGGCAGCGCCGAGCGCAGGTTGGAAAAGCCGGAATGCATCTCGCCGCAGATCGAGCGGCAATGGGCGCGGTCGGCGCGCGCCTTCGGCAGCAGGCCGGCTTCGGGCAAAATCTCGTGCAGGTATTCGCCGATCGCCAGCGTGTCCCAGATCTTGATGCCGTCATGGGTCAGGCACGGCACCAGGAACGAGGGCGACAGCAGGAGCAGTTCGGCGCGCGTCGAGGGGTCGTCGCTAGCGACCGCCTGCTCGGCGAAGTCGAGCCCGGCCATCTTGCACAACAGCCAGCCGCGCAGCGACCAGGAGCCGTAATTCTTGCTGGCAATGGTGAGCGTAGTCTTGGTGTGGGCAGCCTTGGCCATGGGGCACAATCATCCCTGTTCGACACGGCCCGGCGTTGCGTAGCTTAGACGAAAGTTATGACGGATCAATACCTTCCCGTGCTGCAAAATGGCCTAGCGGGTGGCTTGTCCCCAGGTCGCGGCGAGTTTTATCTCGCACTGCAACATAAAATGCACTAGCTTTACCCTGCAGTCCGCCGGGACCGCCAGGGATTCGATGCTCTATCAGGCCTATCAGGCGTATTCCGACATCATGGCGCCGGTGCGCGCCCTTGCCGGCATGGCGCTCAAAACCGGGAGCGAAAAGCTCAACGGTTCGGTGCGGCCGTCGGCGCTGAGCAATCTCACGGCCGCCTATGAGCTGATCGCGCGCGCGGGGCTCACCCATGCCCGCCCGCCTTACGGCATCGACAGCGTCATGGTCGGCAACCGCGAGGTGGCGGTGACCGAGGAAGCCGCCGATGTGACGCCGTTCGGCACGCTGCTGCATTTCAAGAAGGACATCGAGCAGGCGCAGCCGCGCGTGCTGCTGATCGCACCGCTGTCCGGCCATTTCGCCACGCTGTTGCGCGCCACCGTGCGCACTATGCTGGCCGAGCACGACGTCTACATCACCGACTGGCACAATGCGCGCGATGTTCCGGTCGCGGACGGACGCTTCGGCTTCGATGAATATACCGCCCACCTGATCCGCTTTCTGGAAGCGATCGGGCCGGGCGCGCATCTGGTGGCGGTGTGCCAGCCCTGTGTGAGCGCGCTGGTGGCGGCGGCCGTGATGGCGCAGGGCGACAATCGGGCCGCACCGCGCTCGATGACGCTGATGGCCGGCCCGATCGACACCCGCGTCAACCCGACCAAGGTCAACGAACTCGCCAAAGGCAAGCCGATCGAGTGGTTCGAGAAGAACCTGATTGCCAGCGTGCCTTACCGCTACGGCGGCGGCGGGCGCAAGGTCTACCCGGGCTTCGTGCAGCTCGCCGCCTTCATGAGCATGAATATCGAGCGCCACCTGAAGGCGCATCGCGAGCTGTACGAGAATCTGGCGAAAGGCGAGCACGTCAAGGCGGCGCAGACCAAGGCGTTCTACGACGAATATTTCGCCGTGCTCGATCTCAGCGCAGAGTTTTACCTGGAGACAGTGCGGCTGGTGTTCCAGGAACACACGCTGCCGCTCGGCGCGCTCACGTATCAGAATCAAAAAGTAGAGCCGGCGGCGATCAAGCGCACCATGCTGTTCACGGTGGAAGGCGAGAAGGACGACATCTGCGCGGTCGGGCAGACGCTGGCCGCGCACGATCTGTGCACGTCGTTGCGGCCCTCCCGCAAGCGCCACCACATGCAGGCCGGCGTCGGGCACTACGGTGTGTTCAGCGGCCGCACCTGGCAGAACCAGATCTACCCGATGGTGAAGAACGTCATCTTGCAGAGCGATTGAGGGCGGACGTTATCGTCCGCCGCTCGCTCGCAGAGTCGTCACCGCGCCCGCAGCAGGCGTTGGAAGATTGTCCCGCCCAGGTACCGCGTGAATAGAATAAAATAAAGAATGATGATGGCAAACACAATGAAGGCCGGCCCGCCCTTGAGATCGAAACCGCTCTCGGTCGTGTTGCCGGTTATGGAGGCGACGACGTAGCCGCTGATCGCAAATATGAAAATGAAATCGAGGATGGCGGCAAACACCTTGCGCCAAGTGGACACCGGCTTGGGGGCGGCGGGCTGAGCAGGGCTGGACATGACTCACCTCTATTGTGTTGCGTTGGCTTGAACGTGACAGGTTTTTATTTCTCATTCGGCGGCTTCACGCGAACGTTCAGCATGATGGGTTTCCACAGGCCTTCGGAAGGGAGGAAATCGAGTTCATAGGTGACGCGGCTCGGCGCGGTATCGAAGTAGCCGCGCAGGAGCAGCGCGCCGCGGTTGTCGATCTTCGCCTCGACGGAGGCGATCGGCGGCTTTGCGGAAATGAGTCCAAAATCGACTTTCTGATCGGCGAAGGGCTTGAAGCCCTTCTTCAAGCCGTCCGGAGTGATTTGGTCGCGAAACACTTTCGCCAGCTTGGCGTGCAGCACCGCGTAATTGCCGGTCAGGTTTGCATCATTGAGCGTGAGCAGCGAGGTCTTGATCAGGATTTCTTGAAACTCCGCGCTCGGTACCGTGTTTTCCGCTCGTGCCGGCCCGGCCAGCAGCAGGGCACCCATGATGGCCCAGCAAAGATATGATCGCATTGTCTTCTCCGTCGCTAATATTAAAAAAACATAGCACGACTTAAAAAGATTGGGGTTGCGCTAGATCAAGTTGGCTGCACTCAATTCGGTGTCCGCGCCACGGCCATGCGACGGGCGCCGTTCCTTCGAGGCCCGGGCCGTCAGGCTTTAACAATATAGATCGACGCGGCGAGCAATCCCAGCAGCGCAAGCGCCAGCAGCATCACGGCCGGGCGGCGCCCGGCCATGCCGCCAAAGCCGATGGCGTAGGCGGCCTTGGCGACATTGTTCGACGCCGCCGCGATCAGTACGGCGGTGCACAGGCTCGCGACCGACATGCCGCCGATTCCGCCTTGCGCGATATTGAGCACAAAGGGATCGATGTCGGTCGCGCCCACCACCGCCGACAGCACGAGAATGCCGCTTTCGCCGAACGCGCCGCGCACCCAGGCCGAGATGACGGAGATCACGACGATGAGCGCGGCGAAAATCAGCGCGGCCGGGATCTGCAGCGGATTCTTCGGCAGGACGACCAGATTTGTCTTGGCACTTCGCGCCCGCGGCCGGCGCCATTCGTAGATCGCCAGCGCGGCGCCGATCGCGGCCAAGACGACAAGCGCCGGCGCCAGCGTCAGCGCAATATGCATATCGAACAAGGCGACCACCACGCCGATCCGGACATACATGATCGCGGTGGCCGCGACGATGCCGGCCGAGATATCCGCCGGCGCCTGCTTGGCCTCACGCAGGCGCTTGGCGAGGACCACGGTGGTGGCGGTGGAGGAATAGGCGCCGCCGAGCACTGCCGGCAGCAGCGCGGCGTTTTTGATCGGCGCGTAGCGCTGCAGCAGATAGCTCAGATAGGACAACGTGCAGACGGTCACCACCGCCAGCCAAATCCCATAGGGCGTGAGCGGCGTCAGGCTGCTGACCCGCTCGTGCGGGACCAGCGGCAGGATGATCCCGACCAGGATCAGGAATTCGCCGACAGTCAACAGCTCGTCGCGCGGCACCACGTGAATGAGCCGGTGCAGCCGTTCGCGCGTGCCGAGCAACAGCACGGCTGCGACCGCGAGCGCGACCGCCACCCACGGCGGCTGCATCAAGGCAATCGCCCCGATCACATAAGCGAGCAGGTTCGACGCCGGGACCATGAAGGTGGGCGCTTCGGGCTTTGCCGGCGCGCTGCGCAGATAGGCGTGCAGCCAGGCGGCCAAGCCCAGCAGCCCCGCGATAAAGGCAAATGCGTGCGCCGGCTCGATCAAATAAAGCGTGGCGCCGCACATGGCGAGCATCGGGAAGGTGCGGATGCCGCCCGGGCGCGACCGCTCCTCGGTCTTGTAAGTCTCCTCGAAGGCCAGCCCCATGAACACGGCCAAGGCGACGGCCATGGCGAGCCGTCCGGCCAATTCCAAGGGGGGCAGTGTCAGCATGGTGCGCCATTTCCCAGCGCCGATAGTTTCGCCTAAATCGGCTTATCGAGCCAGCGTTCCAGCCGGCCAATTAGCGCTTCCAGTTTTTTCTCTTCCGAATGCAAGGCGTGCGCCACGGAATGCGGAGCATCTTTTTTCTCAAGTGCAGGGACGCAAAGCCGGTAGAAATAAGCCAGGAAGCTCAAGTCGTCGGGTTGCGTGACGGTGAACGAGCGGC
>Ga0209638_1000676_pt1 | contig 22428 bp, 19 predicted proteins | sample BarGraNGADG00211_FD_184490 | JGI IMG/M metagenome (GOLD analysis project Ga0209638, IMG submission 184490) | Arctic peat soil microbial communities from Barrow, Alaska - Barrow Graham LP Ref core NGADG0002-211 (SPAdes) (version 2) | ecosystem: Environmental > Terrestrial > Soil > Wetlands > Peat...
GGCAGCGCCGCCGATGGCGCCGCGTCAGGGATTGGAGCGGAGCCGGATAGCGGGTCAGAAGGCTGCCAGCGGGTTGACACCCACCGAGACTAGTCGCGCCCGCTGCCCGTGGGCACCGGCCGAACCTCCTACACGGCCCAGCACCAGAGGTCCCGCCGCGAAGGCCCTAGAGCGTGGTCTCGGCGAGTCTCTGCCAGTAGCGGATGATCGTCCGCAGCCCGCCCTCGAGATTGTCGAGACGCATCGATTCGTTCGGCGCGTGAGCCTGATCGTCGGGCTGGATGAAGCCAAGCAACACGACGGGCAGTCCCAGGACGCTGGCGAACGTGGCGCCGGCGGGGATCGAACCACCTTCATACAGGTAGAAGGGCTTCTCGCCGAAGACCTCTTCGATGCACTCGGCGGCGGCCTGGGTCGCCGGGTGGTTGATCGGCGTCAGTGCCCAGCGGCCATCGTTGAGCTTGGTGACGCTGACCTCGACACCTGGCGGCGCGACCGACAGCACGAAATCGCGCAGCCGCGCGAACGTCTTGTCGACGTCCATGTCGGCCACGAGCCGGCATGACACCTTGGCATGGGCGTGGGCGGGGATGATGGTCTTCGAGCCCTCGCCCTGGAAGCCGGCCCAGATGCCGTTGACGTCAAGCGTGGGCCGCGCACCGCGCCGCTCGAGGACCGAGAAGCCCGGCGCACCGAAAACTGAATGGAGCCCGTAGTCGCGCACGAACTCGGCCTCGTTGAGAGGCAGTCGGGCGAACTCGTCGCGATCGCGCGGCGTCTGCTCACGGACCTCGTCGTAGAAGCCCGGCACGGCAATGGAGCCGTCGTCGTTCTTGAGCCGCGCGATGATCGTCGCCAGCGCGTTGGCCGGGTTCTGGACGTTGCCGCCGAACGATCCCGAGTGCAGGTCGAGTGTCGAGCCGGTGACGTCGATCTGGGTGTAGACAAGGCCGCGCAGACCGACCGTGATGGCCGGGTGGTTGCCCTCGTAGAAGCCGGTGTCGCTGATAACTGTCAGGTCGGCGCTGAGCCGCTCGCGGTGCGCCCGGATCCACGGCTCGAAGTTGTCCGACCCGGACTCCTCCTCGCCCTCCATCACGATCTTGAGGTTGACCGGCAGGTGGCCGCGCGTCTCGAGCCACGCCCGTGCTGCCCATAGATGAAGGTGGACATGGCTCTTGTCGTCGGCCGCGCCACGGGCGAAGACGCGGCCGCCCTCGACGACCGGCTCGAACGGCGGACGCAGCCACAGGTCGAGCGGGTCTACCGGCTGGACGTCGTAATGGGCATAGACGATCACCGTTGGCGCGCCCTCGGCGTGCAGCCAGTCGGCGTAGACGATCGGATTGCCGGGTGTCTCGGAAACCTCGACATGCTCGAAGCCCATGCCCGCGAATCGATCGGCGACGAAGTGCGCCGCAGCGCGCGTGTCGGGATCGTTCTCGCTCAGCGTGCCGATGCTCGGGATGCGCAGCAGGTCGAGGTAGTCCGCCAGCCGGGCGTCGGCCGTGCGCTCGACGAACGCGTCCAGGTCGTCAAACCGCTTGTCCACGTGGCTTCCCTCCGAGATGGCAACCCACGGGCTGCCATCTCACATTGCCTTTTCTTCAATTGGCCGCCGCCGCGAACGGACGCGGCATTGGCTCGGCTAGGCCGGCTGCGGTGACGGCTTGGGAGCCGGAGCGGGGCCGGCCGACGGCTCCTGCGGTTCGGCGCGACGAGCCATCGGGCCGTCGAGCGGCACGGGCGTGATGTGCGTCTCCTTGCGCGGGTCGGGGATGTCGGCAAACATCTTCTCGAACTCTTCCTGTTCGATCGTCTCCTCGGCGACGAGCCGCTCGGCGAGTTGGACGAGGCGCTCCTTGTAGCGGACCAGGACGTCCATCGCCCGCGAATAGCCGCGATCGATGATCGCGCGCACTTCTTCGTCGATCAGCTTGGCGACATCGTCCGAGTAGTTGCGCTGCTCGCCGATCTGGCGCCCCAGGAAGACCAGCTCATCGCGGGTGCCGAAGGAGAGCGGGCCGAGCTTGTCGCTCATGCCAAACTCGGTCACCATCCGGCGCGCCAGCGTGGTCGCCTTCTCGATGTCATTCGAGGAGCCGGTCGTCGTATCACCGAAGATGAGCTTCTCCGAGGCGTTGCCGCCGAGCATGCCGGCGATCTTGTCCTCGAACTCGCTCTTGCTCTGCAGGTAGCGGTCCTCGGTCGGCATGCCCATCGTGTAGCCGAGGGCCATGCCGCGGCTGATGATGCTGACCTTGCTGACCGGGTCGGTCTTGGGCAGCACGCGCTGGACGACGGCGTGGCCGCCCTCGTGATAGGCGATGATCGCCTTCTCCTGGTCGCTGATCACGCGGCTCTTGCGCTCAGGGCCGGCTACGACGCGCTCGAGCGCCTCGAAGAACTCGCCCGTGTTGATGACCTTCTTGTTTCGTCGCGCGGCGAGGATGGCCGCTTCGTTGACGAGGTTGGCCAGGTCGGCGCCACTGAAGCCGGCCGACTGGCGGGCAATGGACTGCAGGTCGACGGTCTTGTCGAGCGGCTTGCCCTTGATATGGACCTTGAGGATCTCGAGCCGGCCCTTCATGTCGGGGCGGTCGAGAATGACCTGGCGGTCGAAGCGACCCGGACGCAGCAGCGCCGGGTCAAGAACATCCGGTCGGTTTGTGGCCGCGACGACGATCACGTTGGTGTTGGTGTCGAAGCCGTCCATCTCGACCAGGATCTGGTTGAGCGTTTGCTCGCGCTCGTCGTGTGAGCCGCCCAGCCCGGCACCGCGCTGGCGGCCGACGGCATCGATTTCGTCGACGAAGACGATGCACGGGGAGTTGCGCTTGGCCTGATCGAACAGGTCGCGCACGCGCGACGCACCGACGCCGACGAACATCTCGACGAATTCCGAGCCGCTGATGCTGAAGAACGGCACGCCGGCCTCGCCCGCGACGGCCCGGGCGAGGAGCGTCTTGCCCGTGCCCGGAGGACCGACCAGCAGCACGCCGCGCGGGATGCGCGCGCCGAGCTGGTTGAACTTCTCGGGGTACTTCAGGAATTCGACGACTTCCTGGAGCTCTGTCTTGGCCTCATCGACGCCGGCCACGTCGTTGAACGTGACGACCGTCTTGTTGCCCAGGAACATGCGTGCCCGACTCTTGCCGAAGGACATCGCCTGGTTGTTGGTGCCCTGTGCCTGGCGGAACATGAAGAAGAGGAGGCCGCCGATGAGCAACATCGGCAGCAGTGCGGTCAAGAGCAGGCTCAGCCACTGGCTGCTGTCCGAAGCGACGCCGCCGAAGACCTGGGGAGGGGCGGTGCAATCGGGTGGCTTACAGAAGTTGTTGACGTCGGTCTGGACGTTCGTGGCCAGCTCACTCGGAACGAGGCTCGTCTCAACCGTCGCCTTACCTGTCGATGGGTCGGTGGCCTTGAGCTCGATGTCGAGCTGCTGACCGCTCTGGGTGATCTTCGCGACCTTGCCCTGCGACACGAGCTGCAGGACGGAGTTGTCGCCGCTGTAGGGGATGGGCTCCTTGGTGCTGCTCGGGAAGATGAACATGTACAGCAGGGCCGCAGTGCCCACGACGAGTACCAGCGTGACGATGCCGTTACGGAGAAAGCGACTGTTCAAAAGGGGTTGGCCTCCGGTGACCGGTGCGCACGTCCACGTGCGAGAGTGGGCTGAATTATAGGTGTGCCCTGCGTTCTACCCGGCCGAGCAGACCTTCCAGAAGTCTCGATTGCCGTCAGGTGATCGTTTCCAATCGGCGATCTGGACTCGCTCATCTTTGTTTTCGGTGGGTGGGGGTGGTAGCGGAGGGCGGATTTGAACCACCGACCAAGGGCTTATGAGTCCCCTGCTCTACCACTGAGCTACTCCGCCGCGACGGCCCGATTCTACCCCGACCACGACAACCAACCGAGCAAGGCGTCAGTTTCCAGGCTCGAGGTGGCCACTGCCGTCAGGCGGCGCCGTCGAGACCGGCAGGTTGTCGTAGCCCTTCCAGCGATAGATCAGCGTCGAGATCAGCCAGCTGCCGAAGAAGACGGCAATGATGGCGATGCCGATGAGCTCGAAGTTGAGTCCTCCGATCAGGTCCCAGATCCCTCCGCTCAGGTTGAATTTGTCGCCGATGATGCTGAGTACTTCGATGCCGCCGATCACGAACGCGATCAGGACTGAGACGAGCGTGATGTTCAGGTTGTAGTACAGCTTGCGTATCGGCTTGACGTAAGCCCAGCCGTAGGCGCCGAGCATCAGCACGCCGTCCGTCGTATCGACGAGCGACATGCCGGCGGCGAACAACACGGGCAGGATCAGGATCAGCGCGACCGGCAGGTGCGACGCGCCGGAGGTTGCGGCGAGCCCGAGCAGGGCCACCTCGCTGGCCGTGTCAAAGCCAAGGCCGAAGAGAATGCCGAGCGGATACATGTGCCAGCTGGTGCGAATGACCCGCAGCATCGGCTTGAAGATGCGCGCCAGGAGACCGCGGTTCTGCAGGTAGTCCTCTAGGCCCTGCTCGTCGTACTCGCCGCCGCGCGAGACCTTTCGGAACATCTTGTAGATGTCGATCAGCACGAGCAGGTTGATGAAGCCGATGACGAGCAGAAACGCGGCCGAGATCGCCGTGCCGATCAGTCCGCCCGCCTCCTGGAAGGCCGGGATGTCGCTCACGATGCCGGCCGAGATGGCGATCAGCACGGACAGGCCGACGACGATGGTCGAGTGGCCAAGCGAGAAGAAGAGACCCACGCCGACGGGCCGCTGACCGTCCTGCATCAGCTTGCGCGTCGTGTTGTCGATGGCCGCGATGTGATCCGCGTCGACCGCGTGGCGCAGGCCGAAGGTGTAGGCGAGGAAGGCGATCGGGAGCAGGATCGGATACGAGGCGGACGCGACGAGCGTGATCAGCCAGGCACCGATGTTGAACACGGCCAGGAACGCGTAGACGCCAACCAGCCGGCGGCGCAGGTTGTTCGAGCTCGAAGCTAGCTGACGAACGGTCGAGAACACTCGGCCTGGTCCTCCATGGGTTGCTTCACGCGCACTAACAGACTACCTTCTATTTGCAAACTGTCGCAACAGGGAGGAGGCGCTGCCGCGTTGCGGCCCTCACGGGTGTCTACGCAGCGCGTGTCGCAACGGATGAACGGACTGCCGAAGATGCCGGCCCCGACCGGCGACTATGTGACGCAGGTGCGCGCCGCGCTGCACGCGAAGGGCATGCGTTGGACTCCGCAGCGGCGGATCATCCTCGACGTACTTCTTCAGTCGGCCGGAGACCACGTGACCGGCGCGGCGCTTGTCGAGCAGGTCCAGGCGCGCGATCCGGATACGCCGCCGTCCACGATCTACAGGACTCTCGACATGCTCGAGTCGATTGGCTATGTGTGCCACTCACACGGCAGGGACGGTCGCGAGGAGTTTCACGTCCTGCCCGGCCAGGAGCACGCCCACCTGCTGTGCTACCGATGCGGCAAGACCTGGGAGATCCCGCCGGCCGAGCTGACGGAGCTCGTCGCGAGCCTCAAGACGCGGCGCAAATTCCGCGTCGACCTGTCGCATCTGACGGTCAGCGGCACGTGCGCAGAGTGCGCCGGGGCCGCCTCGGCCTGAGGCCGTACCGCAGCGCCAGCGCGCACGCCCGTTTTTCTTAATGGTCGGTCGGGACATGTAGGCCTACGATGGCCGAGCCGTGTCAACTGAAGAACGCAAGGCGCGCCGCGCCGACGTGAGTCGGCGCCCCCGTGGCCGCAAGCCGGGACCGATCGTGCTCGTCCTCGTCGACGAGCATCCAGTGCGCCGCGCGGGCGTGCGCACGCTGCTCGAGAACGACGATGTCACGGTGGTCGCCGAGGCGGACAACGTCGCGGCCGCCGTCGACATCGTCCGCAAGAGGCCGGTCGACGTCGTCCTGTTCGACGTGGACGACGCTAACGCTCAAGCGGTCGACGACATGCGCCAGCTGCGGCGCGAGATGCCCGATAGCGCGCTGGTGGTGCTGGCACGGAACGAGGACGACGAGGGCCTCTACCGGGCAGTCGTGGGTGGCGCCGACGGTCACGTCAGCGAGAACGCGCAGCCCGACGAGCTGGTCGACACGATCAAGCGCGCCGCCGAGGGCTCTGAGCCCATCCAGCGCACGCTCGCCCAACGTCCGGCTGTCGGCCGGCGCGTGCTCGAGGCATACGCCGAGATGTCGCAGCACGCTCCATCGGCGCCCGAGTCCGACGTGTCGGAGCGCGAGCGGCGCATCCTGGAGCTGGCGGCAGAAGGCAAGACCAACTACCAGATCGGGCGCGAGATCGGCCTGTCCGAGCACACCGTCAAGGGCGCCATCTCTCACCTGCTGGCCCGACTCAGGCTGCGCCACCGAACGGAGGCGGTCGTCCACGCTCTGCGCCTGGGCTGGATCTCGGCTCCGCGCGCCGAGCCCGAGCGGCCGCCCGACGACGACGAGACCTGACACCAGACCGGTTGCCGCGCGGCTAGGGTGCGTAGGGACGCAAACCGGCTGACGCAGAGTCCATCAGCTCGCGCACGTTGCCCGTAAAGAGCAGCGCCAGGATCAGCGCGCCACCGACGAACAAGGCCAGGATAAGTCCCAGGCGGCGCGGGCTCGCCGCACGCTCCCAGCCCGGGACCCTGGCCGCGCGGTCGCCGCGACGCAGGAACGGGATCGCCGCCAGGGCCACCGTCAGGCCATGTGGCCAGACGATCGGCAGCGCGAGCGTCGCGGCGATCGGCACCGTCCACGGTCGGTCCGTGCGCGCGCCCCAGATCACGAGCACGATCGCGAGCGGGATCCGGATCGGCGCCGGCGGCGGCAGGCTGAAGTACTGCGGCTGGTCCAGGTTGCTGAAAAGTGATCGGAGGAATTGGACCCAGTAGTCGGGCGCGACGATGGCCGTGACGAGCACGATTGCCGCCGTCGTGCCGAGGGCGATCGCGAATGAGCGCCACTCTCGGCGGACGGCGAACCAGAGCAAGCCGACGCCAGGGGTGATCTTGGTCAGGAGCACGAACGACCAAGTCCACGGGTAGCGGAAGCCGAGCACGATCGCTGCCGCGATCAGGAGGTGGACGTTGCCGTGGTACAGCTCTAGTGCGACCGGCGGCAGGGCGAGAACGACGAGCGTCCAGCGGCCGCCGAGCCAGGTGATGATTGCCGCGCTCGTCGCCGTCCACAGCCACAGGAACAGCCACCACGGCACAAGCTGGAACGGAGCGAAGAGGAACGCGATCGGTGGCGTGTAGCGGAAGCCGCCCAGCGTGAAGTTGTTGGTGATCGATCGGCCGTACAGGTCGTGCAGGTTGATCGACCAGTAGGCGAACGCGTCGTAGCCAAAGCTGTGGACCAGGTTGGTCACGACGACGAGCAGGAAGAGCGTCGACAGCCAGCCGGAGATGATCAGCCCATCGCGGGCCGTCCTCAGACGGAGAGCGCGCCTGCCGGCGGGCACCGCCTCGAACGGAGGAGGCGAGTCCATCGGGCCGCAGCGTAACCGGCGGCAGGCTCGCCGAGATGGCCGTCCCGACGTTGCGCCTAAGCGCTGCCTATTTTCCGAAAAGCAGGCTCAGCCAGGCGTCGAGGGGCGTCTGCGCGGTCGTGGCGCTGGGCGCAGCCGCGCTCGAGGCCCCGAGCGGCGTGATTGGCTGCGGCGAAGGCGCGTCCGATGGCAACGAGAAGATCTTCTCGCCCGGCTCGCCCATGCCATACACCCGTGCTTGAAGACGCTGGAACGAGTCTGTCTGGACGATCTCGAGCTCGCGCTTGTCGGCATTGAGGCGCGCCTGGATCGTGTTCACCTCGTTCGTGACCTGCTGCTGCCGAGCGGTCGCACGATCGACGTCGCCGATCGAGCCGGCGAAGACAAAGACGAGCCAGACGGCGATGATCCCGACGACGATCAGCACTACGTGCGTGCGCTGCAGCCTGAGGCCTTTGGACCTGCCCGGGCGCGGGTCAACGGCACGCCCGTTCGTGCTCGCGAGGGCCACGGCTGCTCTCGGCATCCCGGCCAGCGTAAGCGCGCTGATTCGACCGTGTCAAACCAGCCCGCTGTACGTGGTCACTCTCGTGGCTCGACAGGCGTGCTAGGCTTCGCTGCCAAACCGAACGCATGATCTAAATGCAGTGACGGAGCCGGCGATGCGCATCTATCAACCCGCGGGGACAGTCGAGACGCTCGAGCGCCTGCTCGCCGATCCTGAGATCGCACAGGCTGTCGTTGACTACCGCATCCTGCCCGAGCGCGCGGCGCAGACCGCGCCATTCCCGGACTGGCTCGACAAGCGCCTCGTCCGCGCTCTCCATTCCCAGGGCATCGAGATGCTCTACACCCACCAGGCAGAGTCACTCGACGCGCTCAAGCGCGGCGAGGACATCGTCGTCGTGACGCCCACGGCGTCGGGCAAGTCACTGTGCTTCAACCTGCCCGTACTCCAGGCGGTCGCCGACGATCCCGCCGCCCGCGCGCTCTACCTGTTCCCGACCAAGGCGCTCAGCCAGGACCAGCTCGCCGCGTTCCGCGAGCTCGCGACAGCCGCGGACATCGAAGTTGCCGCTGGCGTCTACGACGGCGACACACCCAACCCGATCCGCCACAACATCCGCGCCGCCGGACAGGTCGTGGTGACCAACCCGGACATGCTCCACTCGGCGATCCTGCCCCATCACACGAAGTGGTTCCAGCTCTTCGAGCAGCTGCGCTACATCGTCATCGATGAGACGCACACATACCGGGGCATCTTCGGGAGCCACGTGGCCAACGTCCTGCGTCGCCTTCTTCGGCTGTGCGACCACTACGGCTCGAAGCCGCAGATCATCTGCTGTTCGGCGACGATCGGGAATCCCAGGGAGCTCGCCGAGACGTTGACCGGCCGGCGCATGACAGTCGTTGACCGCAACGGCGCGCCGGCCGGCGAGAAGCACATCGTCATCCTCAATCCGCCGGTCATCGACCAGCGCCAGGGCATCCGCCCGGGGCCGCTCGGCCTGTCGCAGCGCACGGCGCTGGCGTTCCTGCGCGCGGGTCGCCAGACGATCGTCTTCGGCAAAGCCCGCGTCGCGGTCGAGCTGCTGCTGACCAGCCTGCGCGAGGCATTTCGCGAGGGTCGCGGCCCGCTCAAGCGCATTCGTGGCTATCGCGGCGGCTACCTGCCCACCGAGCGACGCGCGATAGAGGCCGGGCTGCGAACGGGCGAGGTGCTCGGCGTGGTGTCGACCAATGCGCTCGAGCTGGGCATCGACATCGGTCGGTTGGACGCGGCGATCCTGGCCGGCTATCCGGGCACGATCGCGGCGACCTGGCAGCAGATGGGCCGCTCCGGTCGCCGCAGGGAAGCGAGCGTGGCGATCCTCGTCGCGGGCGCGGGTGCCGTCGATCAATTCGTCGCCACGCACCCCGAATACCTGTTCGACTCGTCGCCAGAAGAGGCACGCCTCGACCCGACGAACCTGCACGTGCTGTTGGCCCACGTTCGCGCCGCGACCTTCGAGATGCCGTTCAACAGCGGGGACACGCTCACCGGCGTGCCGACGGACGACCTGCTCGCGTTCCTGGCCGAAGAGGGCCATGTCCGCCTGGCCGACGACGACCGGTGGTACTGGGCGAGCGAGAACTTCCCGGCGTCGGAGGTTTCGCTCAGGGTCGGTGCGCCGGAGAACGTCGTGATCATCGACACCACGGGCCATCCGCGGCCGATCGTTATCGGCGAGGTCGACCTGTTCGCCGCGCCGGTGCTCGTGCACGACCAGGCGATCTACATCCATGAGACGCGCCAATACCACGTCGATCACCTCGACTGGGCCGAGCGCAAGGCGTACGTGACCCCGGTCGACGTCGATTACTACACGCAGGCACTGCTCGCGGTCACGCTCAAGCCGCTCGAGACGTTCGCCGCCGCGCCCGTGCCCGTCGCGCAGCGTGCCCACGGCGAGGTGATGGTCTCTTCGATCGCGACGCTGTTCAAGAAGCTGCGCCTGGAGACGCACGAGAACCTGGGTTGGGGAAAGATCCACCTGCCCGAGATCGAGCTGCACACCACCTCTTACTGGGTCGCCCTCGGCCCCGAGTTCGACCCCTGGCGCCGCGACGAGCTGGACATGGCGCTGAACGGCGCCGGTCGGGCGATGCAGACGGTGGCCAGCGTCCTGCTCATGTCTGACCCGCACGACATCGGCATGGTGGCCCAGGTCCGTTCGCCGCACGCCGAGCACCCCGTCGTCTACCTGTACGACTCGGTGCCGGGCGGCGTCGGACTCGCGGAACGACTGTTCGACCGCCACGCGGAGCTGGTCAACGGCGCGCTTGGCCTGGTGGAGGCGTGCCCGTGCGAGGACGGCTGCCCGGCATGTGTCGGGCCGCGCATCGATTCGAACAGCGGCTCGAAACGGCTGGCACGGCGCCTGCTGTCGATGCTCGCCGGTGAGGTGTCTGCTGCCGGCCGGCAGGCGGCGTGACAGGCTAGCTGTCATATCCGGCGCGCAGTCTCGCGCCGCACATGGAAACGACATCAATCGCGCGGCGACTGGACCGGCTCAGATCCGCCCCCTCGCGTGCGCTGGGTCAACCGTCGGGGCCTCGCGTGGATTACGCCTTGGCGGTGGCTGCGGCGATCGGAGGCACGGCCGAACACGGCGTCGCGCTCTTCGAGCACCGGCTGGCACTGCCCGTGAATCGCGCAAGGCTGACGTCCCTCCCCTACGGCGTTCCGGTCGACGCCCGGCTCGTTTGCTTTGACCTCGAGACGACTGGCCTGGCCACGGCCGCCGGAACGCTCGCGTTCCTCGTCGGGCTCGGCTGGTGGGAGTCAGACTCGTTTGTCGTTCGCCAGCTGCTGCTGACCGACCACGCGGACGAGCACGCCCTGCTGGACCTCCTCGCGCGCCACCTTGCTCCCGATGGCTGGCTCGTCACGTACAACGGCCGATCATTCGACTGGCCGCTCATCGTCGCCCGCTACCGGCTCCACGGCCATCCTCCGCCGCCGCTCAGCGGCCACCTGGATTTGCTGCCCATCAGCCGCCAGCTCTGGAAACATCGGACCGGCAGCGCCCGACTGGCAGCCATCGAAGCCGAGATCTGCGGTGTGCAGCGGACGAACGACCTGCCCGGCGCGTTCATCCCCGACCGATATTTCACCTACCTGCGATCACGCCGCGCGAGCCTGCTGCGCGACGTGGTCGACCACAACCGCCAGGACATCGTGTCGCTCGGACAGCTCGTCGCCGTTCTCGCAAACCTGTCGCTCGACGATTTCGAGGCCGGAGACCTGTTGGGCCTCGCCCGGGCGTACGGCCGCCGCGGGAATTCGCCGGGTGCGCTGGAAGTCATCGAGCGCGCACTTCGACCCGATGCCTGGGTCGTGCGCCGGCCGGCAACCGTGGCGCTCCACCGCCGGCTGTCGGCCGAGCGCGCCAGGCTGCTGGCCCGGGTCGGCCGCAGGGAAGAGTCGATCGCCGCCTGGCTCGAGATCGCGACGCGCGGCGGACCTGGCGCGGCCGAGGCGTGGCTGCACGTCGCGCGGTATCGCGAGCACGTCGAGCGCGACGTCCCGGGCGCTTCGGCGGCATGTCACCAGGCGGCCGCAGTTGCCGGCCGTGCCAGGGCGTGGGGAGATCCGATGCTTGCGGTCGAGCGCGACCTCGAGCGCCGCCTGCCGCGCCTGAGCCGCAGGCTGTTCGCCAGGCGCTACCAGCGCCGTGTCAAGCCTGCCGAGTGAGCAACGCCTCGCACAGATCGCGCACACCGGGGACGTCGCGGAGGCTTGAAACGGCAACGTTGAGGCTCGCGGCGGCGGCCGCGATGGCGTCGAGGCGCCAATCGTCGGCCGTGCCGGCGAGCTGTGGCGCGACCAGGCGCGCGGCCAGATACGCGGCGAGGAAGACGTCACCGGCGCCGGTCGTGTCGATCGCGGGCCGCGGCGGCAGTGGCGGCATGAAGCGGACGCGCCGCGCGCCGGCGGCGGGCCGGAAATGGAGAGCGCCCTTGTCACCGTGAGTTACGAAGAGCTCCTGGTCATCGCGGATCAGATCGCTGAGTGGCGGCCCGCCGCCGGCGACATCCTCGGCCGAGACGAAGATCACGTTGGCGCGGCGCACGATCGGCGTTGCTGTGAGCGGCTGCATCTCGACCGGACCGCCCGGGACCAGCTCGCGCAGCAGCCCCTGCCACGCCAGCGCCGCGAAGCAGTCGTTCGGCAGCGCCGTCGCCCACTCGTCGCGCAGCTCGCCGGCAACCGGACCCAGGAGTACGGCGCTGGAGGCCCGCCACTCGACGGGCAGTGCCGCGGCCGGGAGGGCATCGCTGACCGCATGAACGTGCTGGACACGGACTTTGTCCACGTGCCTGTTCTCGAAAACCGGTCCGCTGGCGAGGGGCACGACACAGACGTCGACGCCCGCGGCGCGAAGGTCGTCCAGCTCGTCGGCGGTCGCAGCCTGCTCGTCGGCGCCGATCAGCGCGCGTACCCTCAGGCCGAGACGGGCACACGTCAGTGCCGCGTACGAGACCGTGCCGCCCAGTCGCCAGCCGCGCGCGTCGGTGGCATCGATGTCGCGGCTGGCCGCGCCGACCACGAGCAGCTCGGGTCGTCCCGGCCGGGCCGGAAGCTCGGCCGTGCCTATACTCGAATCACCCATTTGCAGCGGAGAAACCGTGTATTTCTACGAGCTGTCCGAGTCGGACGATGAGATCCTCGCCAATCTCCTGCTCGCTCATGACGCCGAGTATGACGAGGGCGAATTCCTGGAGATGGTGCTCGAGGCGAGAGCTACGATCCTGGCGACCTTCGAGGAAGACTCGCTCATCGAAGCCATCGCCGCCGAGCTCGAGCGCCGTCACGGCTTCGTCGAGGTAGAGGCCAACCTGCGTGCCTCCGTGCGCGTCTCGAGCGAGGAAGGCGACACGATCGCCACGCCGGTTGATGAGCGTGCCGCGTCGATCCCGACCGAAGAAGACAACTACCGCACGATGCTCGTCGAGGTCGACAAGGCGGATCGCCCCTACCGCGACTGACTCGTGCTGGGCACGGCTGGCACGCGTCTAGCGGCTGACGTTAAACAGAATCTCGATCACGTCGCCGTCGACGACCTGGTAATCCTTGCCCTCGGACCGGAGCTTCGCGTGCTTGCGCGCCTCAGCCATCGTTCCGAGCTCGATCAGGTCGCGCCAATCGACGACCTCAGCGCGGATGAAGCCGCGGGCAAGGTCGGTGTGGATGGCGGCCGCGGCATCGACCGAAGTTGAGCCCGCAGGAATCGTCCACGCCCGTGTCTCGTCCGGTCCGGCAGTGAAGAACGAGATCAGGCCGAGCAGGCGGTAGCTGTCGCGGATGACCTTCTCCAGGCTCGATTCGGTCAATCCAAGGTCGGTACGGAAGACGGCCGCCTCTTCCTCGTCGAGCTGGCCGATCTCCATCTCGATCCGCGCCGAGAGCGCCTCGACGCCCGATTGGTGGTGCTGGTAGCGCGCCGCGAAGTCGGCGATGAGCTGATCTCGTCGGGCGACGTCGTCCTCGCCGATGTTGAGCAGCACGAGCACGGGCTTCTCGGTCAGAAAGCGGAAGCCGCGGATGCGTTTCTGGTCGTCGTCGCTCAGCCCGACGTCGCGGATCGGCTTGCCCGCGCGCAGCGCAGGCGCGACCTGCTCGAGCACGGCCAGCTCACGATCGTTCGCCTCGCGTTCGGCGGGCGTGCCGTGGTGGCCCTGGATCTTGAGACGCTCGATGCGCTTCTCGATCACGCCGAGGTCGGCCAGGACGAACTCAAGCTCAAGGTTCTCGACGTCGCGCCACGGATCGACGGATCCATCGGGGTGCGGAACCAATGGGTTCTCGAACGCGCGAACGACGTGGAGCAGCTCGTCTGCGGTACGCAGCCGCGCGAGCTGATCGGCCGGGATCTCGGCCGCCTCGCGGCCGTCAAGCGACAGCGGTGGCGCGGGCAGATCGACGTAGGTCACGTCGGCAGCCACCTCGCGCTTCGGCTTGAAAAGCTCCGTCAGCCTGGTCAGCCGCTCGTCGGGGACCTTGACCACGCCGACGTTGACCGTCATCCCGCCGAAGCCGCCGGTCTCGGCCTCGCCGTGAGTGAGCGTGTTGAAGACTGTTGTCTTGCCCGACCGGGCAAGGCCGACGATCGCGATCTGCACCCGCTGACGTTACCGGCGGACAGCGTTACGCGCTGTCAGTAGCCGGCGCGCGGGTCAACGAGGTTGAGCAGCGGCTCTCCTTTGCGGAAGCGCTCGAGGTTGTCGCAGAAGAGCGAGATGCTGCGATCGAGGACCCGGCCGCTGGACCACGATGTGTGCGGCGTGACGATCACGTTCGGCGCGCTGTACAGGGCAGATTCGGCGGGCAGTGGCTCGTCGCGGAACGCGTCGAGGACGGCGCCGCCGAGATGGCCGTCGGTAACCGCGCGCATCAGCGCTCGGTCGTCGATCAGCGCGCCGCGCGCGACGTTGATCAGCCACGCGCCGGGTTTGACGTGGGCAAGCAGCGGCCCATCGAACATGCCCTCGGTGCCGGAAGTGAGGGGCAGTGCCAGGACGATGAAATCACTCTGGCTCATGAGCTCGGCGAGCTGCTCGGGCGGCAGGATCTCGAGCCGGCCGGCGAGGTCTTCTGGTGCGTCGGGCTGACGGCGCGTCGCGATCACGCGCGAGCCAAAAGTCAGGGCAAGCTCCGCGACGCGCCTGCCAATCGAGCCGAGGCCAACAACGCCGACCGTGATGTCGGCCATCTCGCGGCCTTCGAGCGGCTGCCACGTCCGCTCGCGCTGCAGCTCGAGCAGCATGGGCAGCCGGCGGCTGATGGCGAGGATCATCATCAGCACGTACTCGGCGATCGGATCGCTGAACACGCCGCGCGCGTTGGTGATGGCAATGCCGCGCTCCAGGGCCGCCGGAGTGAGCACGCGCTCAACGCCGGCCGTCGCCGAATGGACCCACATCAGGCGCGGACAGCGGCTCAGAAGCCGGTCGAAGATGCCCTGCGGCATCGGGCCGCGCAGCAGCACCTCCACATCCGAAAGGTCACCGTCGGCGAGGCCCTCGAGCGAGACTGTGACGATGCGCGAGTCCGGCGCGGCGGCGGCAATGCGCGCGAGGTGCGCGGGCTTGTAGCGCGCCGACAGGATGGGTGATAGGCCGATCGCGGCCGGCACGCCGTCAGGGCCACTGCCCGGGCCGCTCGTTCTCGTTGACACCATGGATGCCGTCATCGACGGTTCAATTGTCGTTCGCAGGGCTGGCCATCACGCGGCTCACCCACGCCTGCGGATCGGCGAGCTCCGCCTCGCTGGGCAGCGCCCACGATCCGCTCCACAACTTCTCGATCGCGGCCTTGCCGCCCGCCGCCGCCACGCCCGACACGAAGCGCTCGCCGCGCCGGTACTGCTCCAGCTTCAGGTCGAGGCCCGTGACGCGGGCGACGATGCGGTCCAACGCCCCGCGGCGCTGGCTGCGGCGCGCCTCGAAGCGGTCGCGGATCTGCTGGACGTTGGGCAGCACCTGCGCACCAACCTCGTCCATGACCCAGTCGCTGAAGCCCTCGAGCAGGCTCATCACGCGCTGCGTCTCGTCGAACAGGCGGCGTTGCTCGGGCGTCATCAATGCCGAGAGCGGGTTGTCGCGCGCCTCGCGCATTCTTTCGAGCAGGCCGCCGATGCCGCCCGCCTGGATCTCGCGCGCCTGGTCGAGCACGCCGGCCAGCTGCTGTTCGAGCCGCTCCCGGATGTACGGCCGGACCCAGTCGTTGGCCTCGAACTCGAAGGCATGGGTCGCCTCATGGAGCACGATCCACGTCCGGAAGTCGCTCGGCCGAATGCCCAGGTTGGCCGCGGTGAGGCGGATGTTGTCCTCGACGAAGAGCAGCTTGCCCGGGTTTGCCTCGGCCGAGAGGAGGGCGATGTCGTACTGGCCGAGCACGCGCGTGCCCAGGTAGCCGAGCAGGAAGCCAAGCTGCTGCGTGGTGACGAAACGGTTCGCGGCACGTGCGAGGCCCGCTGTCACGCCCCGTTCACCCGTCGCCGACCGAACTTGAGGTTCCAGCCGGTCGATGAGCTGCTCGAACGTGGCGATGTTCGCCTTGGCCCAGCCCTGCCGGTTGACGACCTCGTGGCGATCCACGACGCCGGGCAGCGGCCGGCCCAGGAACTGCTCGAGAAGCGGGATCGCACCGGCCATGGCGCGCGCGTAGTCGGCCTCCGCGGAGCGCAGCTCGGACGTCGTCAGCGCACCGGGCGACGCGGCCAGCCGGGCAACGGCGATCTCTTCGACGCGCGCCCAGTCGACCAGGCCCTGGCCGGCCGAGCGCTGCGCGCGATGGGCGATGTAGCGCGAGGCGAGCGCGAGACCCGTGCCGAGCGCGAGTCCGACGGCGATCGCTCGCTCGTTGCCGCCCAGCGCGCGCCGTCGCGGCCCCTGCCGGACCGCGGTGGAGCCGCTCGTCACTGGTCCACGCCCGGGATGTTGACCGACTCGACGCAGGCGATGAGCGATCCGAACAGTCTGCCCGCGACAGCCGTGAAGGCATCGACGTCGCCCGTCGTTAGCTGAACGTGCTCGGGCGTGGCATCGAGTGGAGCGTTGAGCGAGTGGATCTCGAGCAGGCCGGCCAGGGCGCTGGCCGTCGCCGACGCGGAGTCGATCACGGCGATGTCGGAGCCGATGATGCTGCGGATGACCGGGGCGAGCAGCGGGTAGTGCGTACAGCCAAGCAGCAGCGTGTCGATGCCGTGCTCAGAATCGAGGATCGGAGCGATCGAATCGCGCACGACCTCTTCGACGAGCGGCCCGTCGAGCTGGCCCGCCTCGACCAGCGGCACCAGCCTGGGCGTCGCGTGCTCGACGACCTGCACGAACGGATCCTCTTCCTTGATCGCCTGGAAGTAGGCGCGCGAGCGGACGGTCGCCTGGGTGGCGATCACGCCGACGCGCTGGTTTCGTGTCGCCAGCGCGGCCGCCGTCGCACCGGGGCGGACGACGCCCAGCAAAGGACGGTCATAGCGCAGGCGCAGCTCGGGCAGCGCGATCGCGCTCGATGTGTTGCACGCGACGACGATCGCCTTGACGTCGCGCGCGGCGAGCTCATCGAGACACTCCATGCTGAAGCGTCGAACCTCATCGTCGGAGCGCGGGCCGTACGGCGCGCGAGCGTTATCGCCGAGGTAGATCGTCGACTCGTTGGGCAGTCTGCGCATCACCTCGCGCAGCACCGTTAGTCCGCCGACGCCGGAATCGAAAAAGCCGATCGGGCGCGGGTCGCTCACTGCACCGTGGCGGAGGCGGCGCGCCGCGGAGTTGGTTCCATCGCTCGCGTCAGCTCGGCCGCGATGCGTGCGACATCACGGCTGATCGGGGCCTCGGGAGCCAGGGCGACGAAGGGCATCGCCCGGTTATTGGCCTCCAGGACGAGTACGCCGTCGCTCACTACGCCGAAGTCGGGCGCCCTTCCGAGAGCCTGCGTAATCGCATCGCGCGGCAAGCCGCCGGTCGAATCGGATCTGTTCACGAGATAGCGGATCTGGTTGTGCGGGTAGTTGATCGCGGCCAGCGTATCGGCCATTGCCCGGGCGCGCTGGAGAGAGGTCCATTCGTAGGTCACGACCTGGACGAGTGCGTCGCTGTTGTCGACATAGGCCAGCAGGGTGTCGTCGACAGTCGTGGCCGTGTCGATGATGACCACGTTGTAGATCTTGCGCATGATCGAGAGCAGCCGTTCGATATCGCGCGGCGTGACCATCTCCGCCATTTCGATGCGCGGTGGTGCAAAGAGCACTTCGACTCCCGAGCGATCACGATGCATGACCTGTTCGAGATCGGCGCGCTGGATGTGCGTCGTCGGCAGTTGGACGATCGAGGGCACGTCCTCCGCTGCGCGCAGTAGGCCGCGTAGGTCGCCGAACTGGAGGCTGCCGTCGATGAGCGCGACGCGGTAATGCAGAGCGACGATGGAGGCCGCGACGTTGTAGGCAAGCGTCGTCGTCCCGACACCGCCCTTCGCGCCGAAGAACAGGTAGACGCGCGAGAGCGACTCGGGAGCACGAGCGCGCTGCGCGTCGTGCATGTCCTGGAGCAGGCGCATGAAGTCGTAGCCCGAGAAGGGCATCGACAGGACCTCGGTCGCGCCCATGCCTTCGCCGATCTTCAGCGGCTTCTGTGGCACCGTGAGGGCAATGATCGGCAGGTCCAGGCCCGCATCGCGCAGTTCCTGGGCCACGGCAAGGCCGTTGATGCGGCCCTGTAGAAGCGCGTCGACGATCAGGATGTCGGGCTGGTGCTCACGGATCTGATCGAGCACCTGTCGACCGTCGCGGACGACCTCGAGCAGCTTGATCTTCGACTGCGTGTCGAGCAGGCTGCGGATGTAGTTCGCGACCTGGGGCATGTCTTCGACCAGCAGCAGACGAATCTGCGCGTCTGTCTGTGTGCTGGCCACCGGGCGACTATATCAACCTGTGAACCGGTGGCAGACCATTACTACCCGGTTACTGTCGGCCGCGAAGTCACCCATTTCATAGTCGCCCGAAAGCTGATCCACGTGCAGCCCGGCCGCTTCGGCGAGTGCCACGAGTTCGTCCGACGACATGAACGTGATCCGGTCGGTGCGCAACGTCCTGCGCGCCGCCTGGCCCTCGCGCCAGGCGTCGAAGAAGCTCGTCACCTCCGCTCGTCGCGCCGCCGGCTGATAGCGTGCCGAGGTCGTCTTGGCGACGTGCTCTCCGTTCGCCTCATCATCGCGGACCCAGTCGAGCACGAGCCTGCCGTCATACAGCACCAGGTCGTCAGGGGTAGGCAACCAGACGTCGAATACGGCACGGCCGCTGCTCTTGAGGTGGCGAGCCACGACCTTCATTAGCTCCAACTGGGCGGCACGGCCGTCGAGCAGCAACAGGCTGTTGAGCGCCACGAACACGAGGCCGAAGCGCTTCCTGAGCCGGAGCGTCGTTGCGTCCGCTTCGACGAGATCCAGGCTGCCTTTGGCCGCACGGCCGCGTGTGGGCGCGCGGTCACTCGTGCTCCGCCAGAGCGCGGCCGCGCGCCCGAGCATCGCTGCGTCGTTGTCGACCGCAACCACCTCGTGACCAGCGGCCGCGAGCGGAACGGCAATTCGGCCCGAGCCGGCCATCAGCTCGAGCGCCGTTCCGTCCGGCGCATCGGCCAGCGCGAGGTACATATCGATGTCGCCCGGGTCGTCTCCGTCCAGGTCGAGGTCGTAGTAGCGAGCTAGCGCGTCGTTGTCAGCCACCGGCCCCCGAAGCATGCACCTTTGCCCCGGACGCGGGCAGCGCGATATCCGCGGGCGCGAAACGGACCGGATGGCCGTCGCGCTTGCGCGCGGCGAGCGAGCTGATCGCCTCCAGTGCGCAGCGGTGCGCGGCGGCCGCGGTGACGTCAGCGTGATCGTATGGCGGCGAGACCTCGACGATGTCCATCGCCGCCAACGGCACTTTGGCCACGATGCGCCGGATCGCCCGGAGCAGCTCGCGTGTCAGCAGGCCGCCAGGCTCTGGCGTGCCCGTGCCGGGCGCCATGCCCGGATCGATGACGTCCACGTCGATGGACAGGTAGATGAGCTCTGGCCCATCGAGTGCCTCGGCGATGGCGTCGTCGACGACGGCCTCGGCGCCACGCTCTTCTATCTCGCGCATCAGGTGCCAGCGCATGCCCTGCTCGCGCATCCAGGCGAAGACATGCGGCGGCGGCCAGTAGCCGCGCAAACCGACCTGGACGAAGTTGCGGCCCTTGATCGCGCCCGATTCGATCAGCCGGCGCATCGGCGTGCCGTGGCCTGCGAGCAGTCCCCAGTCCTGGTTCGCGGTGTCGGCATGAGCATCGAAGTGGACGATGCCGACGCTGCGCGGCCAGCGCGCCTCGGCGACGGCCGTGGCCGAGGGCCAGGTGATCGAGTGGTCGCCGCCGAGGACAATCGGCACGGCGCCCGTTCGGGCAACCTCGAGGACCTTGCGATAGACCATCGCGTGGCCGCGCTCGAGGTTTCCCGGCGCCACGTTCGCGTCGCCCGCATCGACGACATCGAGCACCTCGAACGGCTGCACGCCGACCTGTAACGAGTGGCCGCCCTGCGTGTAGCTCGACTGGCGGATTGCGCGTGGACCGAAGCGAGCGCCCGGCCGGTAGCTGACGGCCTCGTCGATCGGTGCGCCGATGATGGCCACGTCCGGCTCGCGCCGGGCGAGTTCGTCAGCGTCCTCGATCAGCGGCCGTTGGCAGAACGTGAGCGAGACGCCCGTATACGCCGGTGTCTCTGGCGGAACGAAGACTTCGTACGCGCGATCCCAGCCATTGAGCCGGGCGAAGTCAATCGGAGCGTGGTCGTGGGTCAACACACGTCCCCTCTGGCGCGAGTCGCCGCCGGTTCCGGGCTACGGTCCAGCAGGACGCCGTGGGCATCGTACGCGCTGCGTGTCTGAAGGGCCGGGCAAAGGCGTTCTAGCGTCGGGCCGAGAACGTGATCTCGACGAGAACCGGCATGACGATGACGAACAGCGCTATCTGCAAGCTGAGCGCGCCCTGGGCGCGCAGGATCACGAGCAGGACGATGACGAGACCTACCAGGGCAGCGCGCCGCGCTGCGCGAAGCCAGTCGCCTCGATATGCGATGTGTCCGTTGCGCACGAAGCCGAAGATCCATAGCACCGGGGTGACGGTGAGGGCGGCGGCGATGCCGAGCAGGAGGCCGCCCGCGACCACGATCGACGTGTCGTTGCGCGGGTCGAGCGTGGTCAGCACATAGCCGACCGCGGCCCACGCCGTCGCCGCAAGCACGAAGAGCATGGTGTTGGCGAGGCGGTCTGATCGGTTCAGGCATCGGAGATTAAGCGACGCTCGCGGAACAGATCGTGCGGAACGGGCAATAGCCGCATGCAATGGCACTGGGTTTGGGTTCGAACTTCGCGGCCCGTATGTCATCCGCCGCCGCGACGAGCCTGCCCCGGGCCTTGTCGAGCCGGTCCCCGTCAGGCACGGCACTGCCGATGACGCCGCTCTCAACGAAACGAAGCTGGACGTGGCTGGGTAGCTGTCCGCTCTGTGCCTCGTGGGCCAGGGCGTAGACCTGCAGCTGAAGGGAATCGCGCGCTCTGACGTCAGCACGCTTCTGGTCGCGCACGTCAGACGACTTGTAGTCGGTGATGACCACGCCCTGATCCGTGGCGTCAATTCGGTCGATCCGGCCACGGATGATGTCCTGACCGAGACGGAACGAGAACGGCTTCTCAACGGCCGCCGGGACGTGACCGCCGCGTGCCAGCTCCTGCGCCCGGAAGCGATGCAGAGCCTGCGCCCCGGCCGCGAAACGAGCGTCTTCATGCTCGCGGGAGAGGTAACCGTCCGGTTGCCAGCACCGGCGCAGCTCCGCAATGAGCTCCGCGTCGGTCATGGTCTGGCCACGTGCCTGCGCGCCGTGGAATGCGGCGATGGCGCCGTGGATAGCGTTGCCGTAGCTCAAGGCATGGTGCGCCGGAGTCGGGATGCCGATGTCGTAGCGCAGCCGGTAGCGCTCCGGACAGGTCAGGTACTCGTCGAGCTGCGAGAAGCTCAGCGTCAACGGCACGTTGCGCATCTGTTGCGCCGGCTGAGCATCCGGCGCAGGCAGCAACACGCGGGCCAGATCCGCCGTGCCGGACCCACGCCCGACTGGCGGCAACGCCGCCGCGGGCGGCGCGTCGAGTGCCTGGGCGATGAATATCGACGGCCGGCGCCGTCCGCGGCCACCGCGGCCGTTCTCGTGCGAGGTCAGCACCAACTCGTCGCAGGCGCGGGTCACGGCAACGAAGAACAGCCTGCGCTCCTCCGCCAATGCCCGATCCTCGTCCGCATCCGCGTCGCCGATCAGCTCGTCGGGCAGGCTCAGAGTCGCGGGTCGCGCCTTGACCGGAAATCGGCCCTCGACCAACCCCGAAACGTAGACGGTCTTGAACTCCAGGCCCTTGGCGCGGTGGACCGTGAGCACGCGAATGGCGTCACCGTCGTCGATGTCGCCAGCATCCCCGCTGTCGGGCTCCGACAGCTCCAGCGCCGCCGCCAGGAACGCCACGCGGTCCGCGGCCAGCAGCGACGCTCGACCACGGACGAGCTCGCAGAAACGCGCGACCGAGCGCGCCTCGTCAGCGCCATGCGCGTCGTCGCCGCGGGCCATGCGCGCCAGCCGGCCGCTTCTGCGCAGGTAGTCGTACAGAACCTCCCCCGACGTGCTATCGCTCGCCAGTGCGAGCGCGTGGCGGACGTGGCCGACGAGCAGCGCCACCCGGCCTCGCGAGGCCTCGTCGAGACGCTCGTCACCCGTGTCCGAGGCATCCGACAGCGCCTCGAACAGCGGGCGATTGCGGCGACGGGCGCCGTTGAGCAGGGTCGACAGCTGCGCGCCGCCGAGCCGATACGGCTCGGCGGCGGCGAGGATGT
>Ga0209638_1000677_pt1 | contig 22418 bp, 15 predicted proteins | sample BarGraNGADG00211_FD_184490 | JGI IMG/M metagenome (GOLD analysis project Ga0209638, IMG submission 184490) | Arctic peat soil microbial communities from Barrow, Alaska - Barrow Graham LP Ref core NGADG0002-211 (SPAdes) (version 2) | ecosystem: Environmental > Terrestrial > Soil > Wetlands > Peat...
AGGGCGATGAGGAACACCACGACCATTATGACGGAGGCAACGAGGAGGACTCGACTCTCACGCTCGGTGGGTGCGGGGATGGAACCTCGCCACCATGAACGCGAAGGGGACCGGGCAGGCTGGAACATGGACCAGGAGGTCCCCCGGCTCGTCGTCGGCCACGTGTCCCCCGGGGCGGACCGCATTCCCGTCCAGGGACGTTGCCCGCCACGCAGTATGGCGTTTCGGAGACGCACCAGCGCCGGACGTGCACCAGCTGACCACCAGGAGGTCCGCTCCGTCGCACGGGACACAGACGGAGGCGTCTGCGGGGGACTGGGCACCACGCGCTCTATCAGGACTCGTCCGCAGGACGGGCACCGTTCGGACTCCCATGGGATGACGGAATGGCAAAAAGGGCAGGGACGGTATCCGGTGGGCATGTCTCCGCCGGTACCGTTCGTCCGTTGCTGATACTCCTGTCCCTGCGCATGCGATGGGCCCTCATCCATGACGACCTCCTCTGGTGGCAGACAGTATACAACAGTCGCGCTGGACATGAAGGGGCCCCGCGTCCTTGCCGACGCGGGGCCTTGGAGCTATGCGATGTCTTTTCTCGTGGTGCTGTGTGTCAGGTCCTGCCTATACCTTCCAGTACCAGTACTGGATGTTCCAGTTGCTGTAGACGGTGGAGGAGAAGAAGTGGTCGTAGCCCTTGAGGCCCTTGCGGACTTCGTCGGGATACATGCGATCCTCGAGGTAGAAGCATGGAAGGTCTTCAGCAAAGATGTCCTGGATGTGAGAATAGGCTTCCTTGAGGGCAGAAAGCGTCGTGGCCTTCTGCGCTGCTTCGATCCACTTGTCCATCTCGGGGCTGCTGTAGCGGTAGTTGTTCTGGCCCTGCATACCGTTGGCTTCTGTCGGGATCTGGTCCGTCTTGAACTGGTTGATTGAGCCAAAGGCATCGTAGTTGCTGAAGCTGATACCGTGCAGGGTGACGATGAACGTTCCCTTGGTAGCGGAGTCCAGCATGGCGTCGAAGTCCATGGGGTCATGCTCGGCCTTGATACCAAGCTTTGCGAGCATGGGCTCCATCAGAGTGACTTCACGTTCACGGAAGGCGGCGCCAATCGAATACGGGAACTTCAGAACGGCTGCGGTGCCATCGGGAAGAGTACGCTGCGTCTTGGCGGCGTTCCACTTCCAGCCGGCGGCATCCAGGAGTTCGTTGGCCTTGCCGGGGTTATACGCATACTTTGCCAGGACTGGCTTGAAGTAGGCGGAACCGGAGGACAGGGGTGACAGGACGGGATCGGTGCCGACCATGGCCTTCTGGGTGACGAGCGCGCGGTCAATACCGTAGTAGAAGGCTTGGCGGACACGCACGTCCTTGAACCACGCGGTGCTCAGGTTCCACTCAACAATACCGCAGGTCGTTCCCTTGTTGTAGTAGACGTCGAAGGTCTTGCCCATCTTGGCTTCGAACTGCTGGGCAAGGTCAAGGGTCAGCGACTCAGAGGAGGTGTCGATCTGGCCGGTCAGCATGTTGATCAGCAGGGTGTTGGTGTTGTTGATGAACCGCTCGGTGATCGTCTCGATGACGGGGGCACCGCCGAACCAGCCCTTGTTGGAAGAATAGACGATGTACTGGCCCTCGACCTTGGTCTTGATGGTGTACGGTCCACAGTAGACGGGATTGTTGCTGAAGTCCGAAGTGTTGATGCTCGTGGGGTCCTTGTCGAACTGAGGCCCCAGGATGTGCTGCGGATAGATGCTCCAGCCGGTCGGGATGTAGGCATCCCAGTTCTTCCAGGTGATGCGGCATGTGAGGCTGTCGATCTTCTGGATCTTGGTGACGAGGTCCATGGGTGTACGGGACACGACCTGGATGTCGTCGCTCATGTACAGCTTGTGAGAGAAGATGTAGTCGTCGATGGTGACAGGCTGCCCGTCGGACCACTTCATGCCCTTACGGAGCTGGAAGTCGGTGATGACCGTGCCGTCAGCGTTGCGGATGAGGTGCTTGTTCTCGAGAGTAGGAACGTAGGTGCACATCTCGGGATACAGGATGCCGTAGGGGGTCATCGAGATGGGGCCACTGGCCAGGAAGGTCACAGCCTTGGCCGTGTAGGCAGAGTCGGAGATGAGCGCAAACAGGCTCTCGGGAGCGTTCTCCTCGGCCACCGTGACAGTCTTCTTGCCGGTGGACGGAGGAGTGATGGTGTTGTAGATGGCGAACGCACAGTCGCCACGAGTAGCGGACACGGTGGGGTTGATGTTGCGGAACTTGTCCCATGTCAGGAGCTGAACACGTGGACGGACGGCGATGGTGACGGCGCCGATGGCGTAGGTGCCGATCTTGTCCTCATCGTTAGAGAACGCAATGGGCTCCTTGATGGCGTTGGCCGCGCCTTGCTGACCGAGAACACGGACCAGCAGGATAGCCATATCCTGACGCTTGATCTGGGAAGCGGGGGCGAACTTGCCACCACCGATGCCCAGGATGTAGCCGGCCTTAGCAGCGGCCTGGACGTAGCCGTATGACCAGCGGGATGATGCAACATCAGTGAACGTGGCCTTGGCGGGCTTCACCAGGGCGAGACCCTTGGCAACAACGATCATCTTGGCGAACTCTTCGCGGGTGACCTTGCCCTCGGGCTTGAAGGTGCCATCGGGGTAGCCGGCGAGGACTTTCTTCGCGGCCAGGGCGGTAATCTCATCAAATGCCCAGTACGACGCGGCAACGTCTTTGAAGCCGGCGGCGTTCGCGGTCAGCACTGGTGAGCAGACGGCAAGCAGCATAACGACAGCAAGAACGATAGATAGAAATCTCCTCATGTAATTCTCCTTCCTTAGCAGAGTAGGTGCTGAAGACAATTTCAGGTGGAACGGTGGTTGGCAAGCACCTCCTTTCTCGCAGGCAGTCATAGCATTCATTGACCTGAGTTACTCAGGCACGGTTACCAATTGGCAAAGATACGCCAGCAGACTCCAAACATAGTGCACGTTTCTGTTGCACCACGACGCACGGCAAGGCACGTCAACGTCTACTTGAACATTACACGAACGATTACTTTTGTCAAGCAACAGGTGGGGGGTCTGGGCACCGAACGGGTTGTTCCAGCAATCGTTCGGACGCCCTGATGCAGCGGGGCGCGCCTGTGACGAATAGTGAAGGTGACGAGCCCCCTCCGGGGACACGCCCTGGATGCGAAAAGGGGCCTTGGTGCGAAGGCCCCAACAACTGGTTGGGAAGAAAACGGTCGATCAGACCTTGTTCTCCTGTTGTTCTTTGCGCCACTTGAAGAAGTCGAGGGCCACCTGAGGGAAGATGGCATACGACAGGACGTCTTCCTCCTGCTGCGTATACTCCTTGATCTCCTCGCGGAACTTCGCCATCTGAGGTTCAATCAGGTCCGCGGGACGGCAGTCGATGGTCGGTTCGTCGCCGATGATCAGCTGCTTGATCTCGTCGGAGATCGGCACTGACGCGCGGCCATATTCGCCCTTGACGAGAGCCTTGGTCTCCTTGGTGCACTGCACGTACCGACCCATCATCACGTTGAACACTGCCTGCGTCCCGACGATCTGTGACGTAGGGGTAACAAGAGGCGGGTAGCCCAGATCCGCGCGCACCTGCGGTACCTCCTTCAGAACCTCCTGATACCGATCGAGCATGTTGGCCTGCTTGAGCTGGCTGACCATGTTGGAGATCATCCCACCGGGCAGCTGATAGATGAGCGCGTTCACATCGACCCCCATCACTGTTGCGTCCAGCAGACCCGACTCCAGTGCCTTCTCGCGGACGGGAATGAAGAATTGCGCTACAGCGTTCAGGGCTTCGAGGTCGATTCCTGTGTCGTACGGCGTGCCTTTGAGCGCGGCCACCATGGTCTCCGTACATGGCTGCGACGTTGCGTTGGCAAATGGGGAGATAGCACAGTCGACGACGTCGGCCCCCGCCTCGATCCCCTTGAGATACGACTGTCCAGCCAGACCGGTCGTATAGTGGCTGTGGATCTGGATGGGCAGGCTGGTCATCTTCTTGAGCGCGGCCACCAGGTCGTAGGTTGCGTAAGGTGTGAGAAGACCCGCCATGTCCTTTATGGCAAGGCTGTCGACACCCATCTGTTCTAGCTCATGGGCGATACCCACATATTTGTCGATGGTATAGGTTGGAGCAATGGTAAAGACGATGCAACCCTGAGCGTTTCCTCCAAGCTTCTTGGTCGTGCGGATGGCCCGCTCCACGTTACGCATGTCGTTGAGAGCGTCGAAGACACGAATGATGTCAATGCCATTTCCCAGCGACTTCTCGACAAAGGCGTCCACGACGTCGTCGGCATAATTCTTGTATCCGAGGACGTTCTGGCCCCGCAACAGCATCTGCAGCTTCGTATGCTTCATGGCATGGCGGATCGTGCGCAGGCGTTCCCACGGGTCTTCGTGGAGGAAGCGCAGGCAGGAATCGAAGGTCGCCCCACCCCACATCTCGATGGAGTGATATCCGACTGCATCGATCGCCTCGAACGCAGGCTCCATCTCCTTTGTAGTCATGCGGGTGGCAATGAGCGACTGCTGCGCGTCCCGGAGGATCGTCTCCATGATGCCGACCTTGTGAGCCGCAGCCATCCTGGAGGATGTGGATGTCAAGTCTGGCCTGCTTCCTGCACACATTTCCTCAATCTCGACGTCGAACGATTTGCCACCGACGTTCATATTGAACTTATTATTGGACACGTAAACCCCCTCTGCAGCGATTTCGCTTCTGTTGCGGCGTGGACCGGGAGCGTCTTCCGGGAGAGCGCCCGCTTCTTAGACAGTATACGTCATTGTCATCGGAAGTTAGCAACCAGGTCGACCGAGGCTGGCTGGGCCCATGACGGGGAGCGCAGAATAGCATCAAGGCCCCTGCTGACGCAGGGGCCTTGGGCGAACATATGAAAGAGTGGGTTCTACAGACCAGTGGGTGTGGTCGGAGCTGCGTTGCTGCCTGACCATCCACCCATCATACCAGCACGGAAATCGCGGCCGGTACCCTGCCCCTCACCTCGACCGCCAGGCATGCCGCAACCACTACGGAAGCCGCCTGCCGCAATCGCAACCTTCTTGCCGTCAGCACCCGTGAACGAGGTGGCCGTGATCGTGTTCACGTCCATCGGGGTCTTGAAGCCTTCGACCTTGACCACATCGCCAACCTTCACCGTGACGTCAGCGGCGTTGCGTCCGAGAACCACTGTCACAACAGTGTTATCGATCTGCTTGATCTTGATCGTCGCCATTGCCCTGGGAGATGGCTTTGTCGTGTCGCCGGCCGTGGGGGCCGTCGTGGTTGGCACGTTGACTTCAGTAACCATTCCTGCGACGCTCACCGTCTCAATATTGGGCGTTCCGTCGGCCTTGCGCAGCGTAACGGTCTTGCCGTCTGTGCCGGTGAATGTCCAGACTTGCAGCTCCTTGACGCTGTTCCGTGTTTCAGACGTTCCTTCGACGGTGACGATATCACCGACCTTCATCGCGATACTTGCGGACTCCTCACGGCCAAGCTCAAGGGTATAGACGGTCCCATCCGTGTTGTCCTTGATTTGTGCGTAGCCCTCAGGTCCACGGCGGAACATGCCCATGATTCCTCTGCCATTTCCAGTCGTGCCGGCACTCGAAACCTCCGTCACAATGCCTGTCACCGAAAACACGTCGACACTGGTCCCCTGTGGCGTCGTCACGGTCCGTAGTTTAGTTGCTGCTGACGCTATGGCGATACCGCCTGTAAGGAGCCCGGCGATGACGACTGCCAGGACAACCTTTCCCAACGTTTTCCTCATAGTGTTCTCCCTTCTTACGGGGTCACCCCCGGAGTGCGGCACCCATGGATGCTGCCACCTCTAGTACCCCTCCGTCTGGGATTCCGTACACCCCATCCTGTGAAGAGGAGAGAGCGATGGGCAAGGAACAGTGCCGGCATGCAGCAGGAACCCAGTCACGCGGCTGGGCTCTCGGGACTACGCAACGATGCCAGCGAACCTACGGCTTCTGATACGTAATGGTGATCGTCTTCGTGGCCTGCTCCCACTGCACGTCGGCACCAAGTTGCTCGGCGACGAAGCGGATAGGCAGCATCGTGCGACCACTCACGATCAGCGGCACCACCTTGGCATTCTGCGGGTCGATGGCCACGGACTTTCCATTCACATGCGCCTGGCTCTTGCCGATCCACAATTCGAGCACCGTGCTGCCGAGGGAGACAGTGACCTTGCGGTCCGTCGCATCCCAGGAAACATCAGCGCCCAGCGGCTCTGCGACCCACTTGATTGGGAGGAGTGTGCGACCCTCGATGATCTGTGGTGCCATATCGATGGTCACCGCGGTCCCATCGATCGACATCTGCGTGCTTGCCACGTGCAAGACGAGGATCGTCTGACGCGGCAGGACAGCCCGGACACTGAATGACTGAACCGCGGACCATGCAGACGTGAGGGCGGCACCGACTGCCCGGACCCTCCAGTAGGTCGTCCCGGTTCCGGAAACCTCTGAGGCGCCTAGTACGGCGGACGTCCGTGGAATGTCTCGCTTCTCGATGGTCACCTTGCTGAAGTCCGCAGTCGCAGAAGTCTGAACGCCATATGCCACGGCTCCGGAAACGGGCGACCAGACGAGCGTGACCGGTCCCGCGTCAACTGTGGCACCCGCAAGCGGTCGTACTGGCGAAGGGGGTGCCGGCGCGACCAGGTCTGACGTCCACATCATCGTATCACTGCTGCCGACGGTGACGAACCTGCCTCCCCGCGCCGCGCTTCCGTACAGGATCTCCTTGGTGGGAGTAACACTGACGCTCCAACGGACGGCATCCGTCGAGACGGTCACGGTCCCCTTGTCGCCCACAGCAACCAGGACGCCGTTCTGGGAAGCCACACTGAACAGAGATGCTGTCGTCCCTGACTTCTGGGGCATCCACGTCATACCATTGCTCGAGGTCAGGATGGTCCCGCCTCCACCCACCGCGACGAACTTTCCCTCCAGGAAGGCGACGTCGTTGAGGTCGGTGGTCATGCCCGACGAGCCCATGTTCCATATGCGGCCGTCTGTGGAAGTCACCAGCGAGCCGGTCTGTCCGACGCCGACAAAGAGACCCGCTCCAAAGGCAACAGAGCTCACATCGACGGTCAGGCCAGTGCTGGAGGCAGTCCATTGCCGGCCATCGTCAGAGGTTATGACGACACGATTGTCACCAACTGCGACCAGGTGTCCGCCTCCCGCAGCTACGCCCGTCAGCGTTTCGAGCGTCGCAGGTTCCAGGACACTCCAGGTGACGAGGTCAGGTGACGTCATGACCAGACCGGACTCTCCAACAGCCACGACGCCAGACGGCGTCACCGCAACATCCATTATCCATCCTGAGGCGTCCGTCGCAGATCGCTGCCAGACCATGCCATCTCTGGACGTCCGGACACAACCGAGCTCACCGACCACAACCAGCCCATTGGGCGTATCCGCCACCGCTGTTAACGTCGCGTCCTCGTTGGCGATATCCCCTGTCCCCGCCCACCGTTCCCCGGCGTCGTACGATACCGCAACGGAGCTCCAGGACGACGTTACAAGCAGTCGTACGGCGTCTCCATAGGCGCAGATATAGTCTTCATGTACCAGATTCCCGCTGTCGGCGCTCGGGACCGTCCATGACACACCGTCACGAGATATCGCTATCATGCGACCGTACCCGACAGCGACGAACGTCCCTTGGGCAAAGGTGATTGCGTGGATGGGATACGGGAATGCAGGTGCAGCGGACTGCCACTTCACGCCATCTTCAGAGTACCAGCTTGAGCCGTCTGCGTCCGCCACGGCGACAAACCGGTTATTGCCATAGGCCACCTGGGCCAGCCAGGTCTTCCCGGAGGCCTCGCCGATTGGGATGAGCGGACCGGCTGTAATCATGGCAGTTCCACGAAGATCGGAAACGGGAAGCGAAGTAATCACGGTCCTCGAGTTCTTCCCTCCAATGTCCGCCCCCATTATGACAAGCGTGTCACGCCCAACCGTCATGCTCCAGAACAGCAGGTTCGTCTGAACCCGCAGTCGGCTTGTCCATACGTGGCCGTCCGGTGATGTCAGAAGGGTTCCGTTATTGCCGACCACTGCAAACAGGTCGCCGATGCGTGTGATCGCGAGCAAGGAGTCCTTCGTACCGCTTTGTTCGACCGTCCATACATGCCCATCATCGGACCGCAAAATGACGCCATAGCTGCCGACAGCAACGAAGACACCGTTTCCGTACGCAGCGCCGTAGAGGTCGTCCTGCCACTGCTCATAGTTCTCATTGGCTCGCGGGACCTGTGGATTAACCTCGTGCTGCCAGGTCAGGCCTTCGGTCGAACTATACACGGCTCCATTGAATGCGTCCTCGGTACCAACTCCCACGTACGTCCCTGCGCCACTCGCTATACCCACAATGACCGCATTTCCTGCGGACGTGCGATTTGTCCACCGCATGCCGTCCGGCGAGGTCTGAGCCGAGCCGTTGTCACCAAAGGAAACGAGTTGCGAACCAGTCCACAGCATGCCGCGCACCCAGCTGGATCGCTTCCAGACATAGGTCTCCTGCCATGTCATTTTCTGCCAGGACGTTCCGTCTACCGAACGGAAGTAGAAGACCGCCCACCGTGTCGGCACCGTCATGGTCTCCCGCATCGCGTCATGGTTGGCCGCGAGAATAAACGCATCACCCGCATACGCGACAGCGGCAAACGTCAGATCTTCGAAGGCGGCTGTTTGATGTGTCCAGAGTGCGCCGTCGGGAGAGGAGAGGATCACCGATGCCCCGCCCGCAGTAACGTATTTGTCCTTGCCCCAGGCCACGCCGTAGAGGTCGGTTTCGGAGGAGACCGTTCTATCCTCCCACGTCAGACCGTCGACGGATGTGACGATCGCGCCGTCCTGTCCCACAGCAACGAAACGACCGCCACCGAACGTAATGTCGTACAGGTTCTTGTCCACACGTGCCGTCACGGGCGTCCATTCAGCGCCGTCGCTCGACCGTACGATGCCTCCGCCGAGACCAACGGCGACGTAGGCTCCATTCCCGAAGGCAACAGAGGCAAGGCTGAGGTCTCCGGGAACCAGGCGCTCCGTCCACGTGCCTGCGTCGGTCGACGTAAACAGGGTACCTTCATCGCCGACAGCAACGTACATGCCGTTCCCTCGGCAGACGCCATACAGATCCTTGCTCGTGAACTGCTCGATGGGCTCCCAATGCACCAGATCACTGGTCAGCGCTACTGCCCCACGGGTGCCGACATTGACCACGACCTTTCCGTCGGTCGCCGCATCGGTGTAGGAGATGTTGCGTGCCTTCTGGCTCAGCAGGTGCCATACGGAACTCGAGTCTGCAGCGCTTACACTCCCTGAGGGTGCCGCTGCCTGGAATACCAGCATGACAATGAGCAGAACAACAAAACCGATGTCCAAGAACGCTTCATGATGCCTATGAAGAACCATGTATGCCTCCCCTTCAAGGATACAATTACTCGTGCTCCTGCCAGTATATGCAAGAGCGGAGTTAACTCCAGAAAGCGAGTTGATCGCCCGTAATGGCCGGGGCACACAACATGATACAAGGACGGATTCCCGCCTGCGCGGGAATGACAGATCAGAAGAGCGCGGATTCTCCGGTCCATAGGAGTGAGGACAAGAACAGTAGGTCAGCAGCAGCGGAATCAAGGGGGTCAGAAGCGGAACTGGAAACCGAGATCTATGGAGCGGCAAACTCCGCCGTGAAGGTGATCGTCTCCCCAGCACGACCCAGCTGGGAACCCACCGGTGCAACGCTGAGCAGCCTGGCATCGGGAGGTCCGCCGCCAGTCACGGTCAGGGTGTAGACACCTGGGCGCACGAAGACTTCGTAGGGAACCATTGAGCCAGTCCACTGCTGCGCCCCATTCAAGCGGAAGGCGAGGCGCCCCGACCATGCCGTCCCCTTCTGAGTCGCCTGGATGTGGACAACAATCTCACCGTCCGGTGCCATGACGCGCCTGATCTGTCCGAAGAACATCGGCAGAACCATCCCCAGAACAACGCAGAACGCCAGGAAGACCGGCAGGCCACGCTTCACCTTCGACAGTTTCTCCGAGTCGCGCCAGCCCGAGCGTCCCCGTTCCAGTCTGGCCGAAGACGTCGCCTTGTAGTGGGACCGGGCATGATAGCGAGCCTCATCAGCACTTCTGGATGCGCGAGGAGCTGTCGTGTATGAACTGCGTGACTTGTAGAGTTTCATCGTTTCCCGTCAGTAGTGTAACAGGCTTCGATGCGCTGCCAATCCTGGGATAACGACAGACAGGGCCAGGCAGCGCGCCCAACCCTGTCAAGGAGGCCCTTGTCTATCAAATGTCAGGATTCGCCTGACGTGTCACCCGCTCAGAGCGGCCGGCCACAGGAAGCACAGAACTTGGCTCCAGGCTTCACTGGGGCGCCGCAGCCGGGGCAGAACTTCGGGGTCTTCGCGGGCGCCGCATCTGCGGGAACTGTCTTCTCTTGCAATATGGCCCGCGAAGGAGTGCTTTGTTTCGACTTCACAAACGCCCTCGCGGCATCGGCCTGACGGTCGACGACCGTACCGGACAGCAGCAGGTCCCCCATCTTCTGGACGTACTGCTCCAGCGACAAAGACTGATGGTTGACCTGAAGGACACCATCCTTCGTGTCGAAACGGAACCAGTGGTTTGCCAGACCAGTTGAAGCGATGTACCCCCTCTGGAGCGTGTGTGGGCCGTCCGGGCCGACCACATCCAGACTGTACCCGCAGCTGCTTACCCAGCTGCGCAGGAATTCCGATCCCATATGTGCGCCTGCCTCGCCAAACAGGAGCACGGTATCAGTGCCACCGGCACGCTTGGCGCCGATCAGGAATCCCCGTTTCACTGCCTGCTCCAGACCATCGCTCCCCATTGTTCCAATACTTTCGGCAAGGGTGGGACTCAGCACGAGCAACGACGGCAGAAGCCAGCGAATGTCCTGGCTGTGGATGGCAGCCTCCGCGCTGGATCTGAACTCCTCAGGCGTGATCAACGGGTCGACTGTGCGCTTGTATGCCAGCATATCCTGGTACGCCGTTCGGCGGAACGCGTCGATCGTGTGAAAGGCGGCGACAAGAGTTGACAGGGTGCAGGGTGGCGCCAGGTGGTTGGGCTCGCCTGCCCCGGTGTTCGTGCCTGTCTGGCGCGCCAACCATTCGGCATACGAACGCGGCGTATCGAAGAGACGAATGTCCCATTCGCCGTCACCGGGCGCTATTGCAACCATCATGTTTCCTGCGGCTCTGGATGCATAGACGCGGATACTTCCCAAAGGCGCCATGCCGCCACCCACCAGCAGTTCCAGGCGCAGATCGGGCCGTGCCAGTACTCCGGCAGCCGTCACAAATGCCGCATCGGTCGCGAGCTGCTGCGCACCGTCACTCACGGTGCCCGAACCTGCGGTGTAGTCCGCCAATACCTCGGCAAATGGGGAGAATGAGGTCACCCGCAAGTGCAGTTGGTCAACGACAATCGCCCCGAGTTCCGAAGGCTGGACGGTGAAAGTGGTGCTGGTTGTTCCGTTGTCAGGCTGAGTGTTCATCGTTGTCGCCTCCTGCATTGTCATTGGTGGGCATCACAAGGTTCCAAAGTTCATCAGGGACTGGATCGGTGGGCACGGGTTGGCCCAGAGCGGCCTCTATTGCCTCCTGCGCGAACACGTCCGGCTCGTCCTCAGTGCGTATTCCATCAAAGAGCGTGCAGTCCAGACGACTGCCCTTCAAGACAAGGAACGGACACGGCCGCACATCGGAACGCAATGTCATCGACGTGTCGCCGGGTTGTATCCATAAAAGCTTCCCGGCCTCCATCCACGGTTTCAGGTCAGCATCGCGATTCAATGCAGCAGTGTCTCCATCACGGGACCACGTCAGTGCGCCCTGAACATCGACGATTTCGTAGAAGTCGGTGCCCCATATGTTGACACGGTGTGTCACCTGTTCAGGATGTTCGGCGAAGTAGGCGATCGTATATCCCGTGTGCGGGCCGATCTGAACCTGGCTGACAACTGCACGAATACCCGGCAGTGCCAGCAGGCGCGGCACCACATACGGGACCTCGGGGCCGGGTCGGACTTCGAACGGCGTCTTCTCAACAAGGTCTCCCACCTGAAGCGCTCCTGCAAGGCCGACGAAATCCTCTGGCAACTGCTGCAATGGTCGCAGGGGTTGATTGCAGTTCCACCACAGCCCGTCCACCCCGACAGTATCGATGGCATACTCCAGGAGGTCACCGCTCAAGGGACTCCTCGACAATGTGACAATGGGCAGGGCAGCCAGATACTGTTCCCACAGACCGCTGATCTCTTCTCCGAGCGCGTTCAGTTCCTGCAGGACGTCGGCCGGCGCCTGTTCCGGGTCCCTGTTCACCACCGCCAGCAGATCGCTCTGGCGGGCGTGCGCCACTGTGTGGCGTGCGAGTAGTTCAGCGCGCTCTGACACCGTCATCATAGATTGTCTCACGGCACCTCCTATCGAACCGGCGGAACGTAGTAGGCCGAGCCGACTCCCTTGCCTGCACCGACCGTTATGATGGGTTTCCCTCCGACTCCATGGCCTTGAATGATCTTCTCGAAGATCTTGTATTCGTCCGGCGTTGTTGGGACCCAATTCATGTGCGCTCCATGGGTAACTGGCACTCCCTTTGCCTGGCACCACTGAACGAACGCCTTTTCTTCAGTAGCCGTCACCGGCGCCCCTCCTGTCTTCGTCAGACTCCACAGGTCAAGGTCTCTGACGACCGGCTTGCCCGAAGGTGTGTCGATGAGCACGCCTCCCTTCGTCACGGCGAGCTGCTTGTCCCTAATTAGATCATTCACTTTCTCCCCGGTGAATTCCGCCTTCCTGAGAGCGACGCGGTCCTCGATTTCCTTGATCATCTGTGCCTTCCGATCGGGCAGGATCCCAGGGTTACCCTTGATTCCTTCAATAAGGTTCTTGGCCGCCACCTCATCAGGTTTGAAGTGGCCGATCGTCCCTTCCGGCCCCTTGCCGCCAATCAACCCATCGATGAGGCCATCCATGCTCTTGTTCTTAATATCGGGCATCTTGGGTACTCCGTCCTTCACAAAGCCCGAGATGGTCCCCTGCGGACGTATGCCGGCTTCGAGACCAAATTCCTTCGCCCCTTCCTGGATCGACTTCAGGTGGTTGGGATTGATCCCTGTCGAGGGAACACCGCTGCTCGCCGGCATCAGCGTACCACCTTTCAACTTGGCGGCGTCGTCCGCAATCGCTTGTGCAGCCTTGCTTTCCTCCGACGCGAATGCCTTGATGATGCCGTTGATAAGGGATTCGGCTGCTGCTTTCACTTCCCCCTTCCCCAGTTGCTCAGCGGTGACCGCCAGGATCTCCTTTCCTGCCACGGCTGCTGCCCCCGCCTGACCGACGGTAGCAATAGTCACACCAATCTTCGCGGTCCCAATGAGAACGTTGCCGAACCGCTCGAGGACGGGTACATTGGGATCCCAGGATTTCACCCAGTTGTCCCAACCACCTGAGTCCTTGACGGCTTCCCACATCTTCTTGGGATCCGTCAGGGTTGTATAGATACCGTTGGCGACACCCGAGATGATCTTACCCCCAACATCTACGGCTCCGGAAACACCGGTCTTCACATCTTTCCATGTTCCGCTGGCTGTATCCCAGATAAGTTGAGGATTGTTCCATGCATCTTGAGCCGCAGTCGCAACATCCTTCGCGAAGTTCTTGAGTGGTGTCGTGACGATGCTGGGGTCGTTGTAGACCGACTTCGCGCCTTCGTAGATGGAGGTGGCTCCCTTTACCAGCACATCTTTGGCTCCTGTGGCAACGTTTGAAACGGCGTCCCCGATTTGGACCGCCTCCTTTTCCCAGTTCTTCCACGTACCGGCCAGCAGTCCTCCCCAGGTATTGGCCTCGGCTGCCTCTGCCTGTGCCTTGGCTATGTCCTCGGCAGTCTTCTGCGCCCGTGCAGCTCGTTGTTCAGGCGTCGAGGGAACACTATCTGGTGTAACGTTCATGCCCGGAGGAGGGGGGGTGTCCGGCAATCCGAGCTTCGTTGGATCAATGCCGTGTTTCTTCATGTATCCATAGGCCGCTCCAAGGTTCGTCGCCAGAAGGCCTGCCAGGAGCGCCGCCTCAGCGGGCGGGATTCCCAGTTTCTTGGCGATCGGCCAGCCCGCGTTCCTGGTAAGACCCTGGATGGTGCGACCGCTCTCTGCCCATCCGCCATCATCAGCAAGGACCGGTGTCAGGGCGATGACAACTGTGCATACAACAGCAAGGACCAGCAACAATGCTCCTGTAGTCCTTGCCGCCTTACGTCGCCACATCGACCACCCTACGGCAAACAGCACGACGACAAGAGTTCCCCAGAAGGTAAATTGCGCCCAGCGCGCCGGCGTCCGCCGCAGGGCGGAGGCCGCAAACCCAAGTGCCAAGCCCGGGAACAACAAAAACGCATAGTCTGACTCGGCGCCGTAGGGAGCCAGCCGCACCTTGAGAAAACGCCGCAGGTCCGACAGCGCCAGTCGCAGCACCATGTGCTCGAAGCTCATGTCCAGTGCCATCGTTACCAGGAAGAATCCGGCTGCGTATGCCCAGGCCGACATGTAGTTGCGCATGCTCGAACCAATGATGACTGCGACGATCCCGCCCAGCAGGAATGGGATGAGCCCCTTTGCTCTCAGGTGGCGGAATGCCCGGACCAGCCACGACGGCGATAGTACGACACCTTTCGCCGACGCAACGGGCGACGAGAACAGCCTGCCAAAGAAGGAAGCGACAAAATAGGAGGCAACCGCCCAGAACGCCACACCTCCACGGGGATACTCCAACGTATCGAGCATCCAGTAAAAGATCGTTTTTGTTGGGTACAACATGGTATTGTTGGGTCCGACCAGCAACCATGTATGAAGGAACCACGTTGCAGCCGCTGTCACTATGCTCGAGACGATCGTGCTGGGGAGGTTTTCCAGCCAGCTCTTCACCATCAGGATTGCCAATTGCCACAGGGTCTGTGGCGCGGGTTCCTGTTTTGGCGGCGGCCGACGACTGCTCCGTCCACCCTCGGCGGATGTCGTCTGACTGGTCTCCATTTCTGTGTGTTCTCGCACAGATTGGCCGGCTGCGGTGGCTGGAATCCATGTCTGTCCATTCCATGTCAACCACCCCCCGGTTGCGGGATCGATCTGCCACCAGACGCCGTCAGGCGTCATGAACCGCAACTTCGCCAGTTCCTGTTGATAGCGCTCCGGCGTGACGGCACCACTCGCGAGCTGTTGCTGCAGCGCTATGTACGATTGACTCGCTTCGTTGAAGTCCATGACAGCCTCCCATCGTCCCCGACCCTGCGTCCGTTAACGGATACATGGTTGATCACAGTCAATGTCTCCAGTATGCGAAATTTAACTGAACCGTGCAAGACCTTACGGAAAGACAGAGCGCACGACACCGGTCGCCTTGGCAACCTCATACCAGCCGAACGTCGCCGAGTGCCCACCCAGTTCGTCCTGGACGAGCTCATAGGCATGCACCGTGTATGTTGTCGTGTCTTCCGAGTCAACGTCTATGACAATCCGGTTGGCCGGGCTCCTGGTTTGTACCAGTTTGATCCAGGCCGCCACATCGGGAAGGGCTGTCACGCGCGCGACCGCATCGTCCTTTGATGTGACAGGGCTGGAAAGCGACGATGGGCGGTGGCACCCCCCGATACCAAGAAGCAACATGAGAACAACGACTATCGCGGCAATCTTTCGTGCGTATATCATGATGTTCCTCCTTCGACGTTCAGCAGTGTCTGCCGGTTGATGATGGTGAGGCCGTCCCGAGTCGCGCACCAAAGATTGCCATTGGCGTCTTCCACCATCGATTTCACTTCGTCGTTGGACAGTCCGTCCATCGTCGTCAGTACCCTGAATCCGTCAGGCGTCTGGATGGCCATGCCCTGATATTCGGATCCGACGATCAGGGTGCCATCCCCGGTTACATAGATCGAACGAGCCTTGCCGCCTGCCAGCCCTCCAGCTTTGCCCAGCGTCCGCTGCGGTTGCCAACCATCACCCTGGCGTTCAAACTGAACTGCGCCTCCATCGTCGAGGAAACCTGTCCCGACCCAGACGATGCCGTCAGGTGCCTCCAGCAGCGAGACGATATCGTTGTGCGGCAAGCCGCCAGCCGTAGAGAATGTCTGCCACCCGGATGCATTGCGTATTGCCAACCCGCCAGCGGGCGCAACGTATGAACCAAACCACAGACTGCCGCCCTTGTCCTCCAGCATGACACGCACCATGTCGTCGGCGAGACCATCCCGTTTGCCCAGCACCGTCCACCCGCCCGTCGTGCGCATCGCCGCTCCGCTCCATGTCCCTGCCCACAGGTCTCCAGCCCGCGTGACGAGAACACAGTTGACGCGGTTATCCGGCAACCCTTCCTGCTTCGTGAACCATGTTGCCTGACCGTTTTTCCAGCGCACCAGCCCACGTTCGGAAGCAAACCACAAGGCTCCCTCGTGATCAACCGCAATGCCCCTCACATAGGTCATCGGACGCCCGGCATCGACGATTATGGTCACCGTGCGGGTCTGCGTGTCGATGGCACACACACCATCCACGCCGCCGCACCAGAGCGTATTGCCGTCTAGGAGCAGCGCAAACACGTCTCCCGGAGGACGAAGGATGTCGATGCCCTGCACCGGGTGTGATGGTGGTGACAGGACAGCATCCTGTGGAAGCAAACAGCCTGTCATGAGACAGCTCAGTATCACCAGGAGCGCCACAGCACCTTTCCTCATGCCGATCCGCTGGTCACGAGGAGACCGTTTTCGAGACACATCTGCCTTCCCCCCACTGTACGCGCCTCGGTCTCGTCGTGCGTCACGTAGACAAGAGCTGTATCCTGAGAACGAACTATCTCGCACACGAGCTGCAGTAGTTCCGACCTGAGATCAGCGTCCAAGCTGGTGAGTGGTTCGTCCATGAGAAGGTGCCGAGGGTGCGGGGCAATCGCCCTTGCCAGCGCAACGCGACGCTGTTCACCTCCCGAAAGCTGCTGAGGCAAGCGCAGGGCAAGTTCTGCCACCCTGCAGACATCGAGAGCATCCATCATACGCCGTCGAGCTTCGCCGCGCGGAAGGTCCGCCATCCCGTACAGGAGGTTCTGCGCCACTGTCATGTGGGGCCACAGCGCCGCAGCCTGGAAAACGAACCCGATGTCGCGGCGCGAGGGTGCCATCCGGATGCTCCTGGCGACGCTGGCTACTTCGCCGTTGACACGTATGGTCCCCTCTGACGGCACTGCCAATCCTGCCACCAATCGCAGCAGCGTCGTCTTGCCCGCACCGGACCGGCCCATCACGGCGACGCATTCGCCGTCAGCCACCGTCAGTTCCAGATTTGACAGAATCGTCCTGCCTCCCACGGAGAACGCCAGCGCGGAACATTCGATCATCCTGACCTCCATGCCCTGCGCCAGGACAGGAAGCCTGGTATGGTCAGCAGGAGGGCAGCGGCGAAGAGTGCCAGGCACAGCGCTGATACGGTTCCGGAAGCACCGTAGTGCAGGTAGTTGTAGATCGTGATCGACAGAGGTTGCTGCCCGGGTGGCATCACCATCAGCGTCCCTCCCACCTCGCCGACCACAAGGAGGGCGACAAGCAGGAGGGCAGCGGCGAGCACAGGCAGGATCATCGGCAGCCACACATGAAACATCCAGTCCCCGCGCCTTCGCTCAAACACACGTCCAGCCTCCATCGCATCCACATCGGCCCGTGCCAGCCGTGCTCCGATCATCAGGCAGGCGAACGGCGCGAATCTGAACGCCATAAGAAGTGCGGGCGCCACTTGAGCCGTCCATGCGCTGTGCACAACGCTATTGGCGAGCAGAGCCCCGGTGCCTGCAACGGGACCGGGCAGTGCCAGCGGTATGAGGATGAGGACGCACAGTGTCTGCCCAAGCCGGCTACGGTTGCTGATGAGAGGACCTGCAAGAATCGCCAGAATCATGCTGAGAACACATGCGAAAAAGGCCAGCCGCACGCTGACCCAGGCGGACGGTGCCGCATCCACTACCGCAACCCACGTTGCACCGTGCAATCCGCTCATCAGGGAAACGCAGAGGCCTACAACATCCAGCGAAAGCAGGCACACTGCACATACGCACAGACCCCGCGTCCAGCGCGAGGGACGCCACACGGAATGCGTCACTCCTTCCATGGTTGCAGGCGCGGAGACGGCACCGGAAATGCTTCGAATGGCAGGTATGAGCGCCGCCAGGCATACCAGAACTTGTGGAACTGCCAGCAACGTAACGTCCGATATCCGACCCGTAGCGCTGAAATGTGCGTACAGCTCCAGAGCATAGGTATTGACGGAGAACAGGGAGGGAATGGAGAGGTCACCCATGCACAGCACAAACACGAGCAGAGTCCCTGACAGTAGCACCGGACCTCCAAGTGGCAGGACAACCCGCCACAGGGCACGGTCCTGGGATCCCCTCATGAGCGCCGCATCCACGAGCTGTGGGTCGATCATCGACCACGCAGCCAGAGCCACCCCGGTCGCCAACGGCAGGTATACCATCGCCTGCACCCATAGCGCTGCTCCAAACCCCTGAAACGCCGGCAGTCTGATGTCCACCACGGCGACCACGCGGCGAAGCCACTCAGCTGCACGCATCCAGGCCAGCGCGTGAACATAGGGTGGGATGACCATGGGAACGAACAGCGCCATCCTAAGCCAGCCCATCCTGCCCGAGGCCGGCGGCAAAACGAGCGACGCGCCAGTCCCTGCAACCAGGCACAGGACGGCTGTTGCCCCTGCCAGGGCACAACTGCGCACCAGCAACACCAACGTCCGTCCCGACGGGATAGCCAAGTGCCCCAGCGAGGGATTGACCATGAGAGATCGTATCGCGTCCACGCCAAGTGCCACCAGAGGCAGACCGAACACGGCGAGGGCGGCCACGGTCCCTGAGAGGCGCCACCACCGGTTGCTCGTCGCCATCGCTACTGTCCGAAGATTGACGTAAGGTCGGCTTTTGCAGTCGCCATCGATACCTTGATAGAACCCGGGTCCACGGCCATCCCCTTAATGGACGTTCCCGTCAGGGGAGCAATCCCTCCTTCCTGACGTGTCGACAACTGGCAATATCCCTCCTGCATGAGCGTGGTTTCGATCCCTTCGCTCAGAAGATACTGAGCCAGACTGTCGGCCTCCTGTAGGTGAGGACCTCCGCGAATCACCGCGACGCTCGAAGGAATGACCAAGGTCCCCATCCCTTCCTGGTCCGGAACGACTACGGAGACGGGGTCTCCCCTTTTGACCGCCACAAGAGCATCGTCCGAGTCCGTGATCCCCCACGTCAACACTCCCTGCGCAACAAGGTCCCTGACCGTTGCATTGCCGTCGACAATTCGCACGCCGGAGGCACTCACCTGCTGGAAAAAGGAACGCGCCCGAGCTGCCCCAAGTACCGCGTACAGTGCTGCCGCATGCGCTGCTGTCGTGCCGAACAGAGGCATGGCCATGCCGACATTGCCACGGGGATATGCGGAGGAGGCCAGGTCCATGACCGACGACGGGATCGGCCCCTTGAGGACGTTCGTATTGACAAGCAGGACGCGAAAGCGAGCAGCGTGACCGGCCCACAACCCGTCCGGGTCACGGTACCTAGCAAGGATTCCCTGGCCGGCGGCGTCGGGAAGCCGCTGCAGGATGTTGTTCTGCTCCAGCATCGACATCTGTGTCGTTTCGTTGTTCCAGAACACGTCACATACCGGGTGTGCCTGCTCAGCGATAAGGCGGTTGACAAGACCGGTGGTCTTGGCAGCCTCGGTATCGTAGACCGCAAGGACGTGGATGCCGGTCTGGGCCTCGAAGGTTTTGAACATGGGGTCCGCGTATATCTGATCGACCGAAGTGTAGCACACAACTACTCTCGCACTCGCGCCACATCCGCCAAAGAGAACGACCACCAAAACGACTATGAGCCCGACGACCAGCGGACGGGCCCGCATACGGCTCACTGCCGGAACAGTGTTTGGAATGCCTTGGTGAAAGCAACCATGCCCAGCATCATGCCGCCGACCCAGATGATGCCACCGCTCTGAAGCGTCCATGCCGTCGCATCAGCGGGTGTCTGAACCTGCAGCCACAGCACAGTCTGGTACAGCTTCAGGCCGCAGAGGGCAAAGACACCTGCGCTCAGGAGCGCCGCGAGGATGACCGGTAGCCATCCCCGCACCGCGAGCGCAACGACCCCGCTCACCAGGCACAGGAGCCCGAGCCCAACGTTCAACAGGTTCTGCAGGCTCAACGGAGTCGTCTGCTTGCTGATGAACAAGACTTGTGCAGCCAGTATGGCTATTCCGCCGATGATCGCGATAAACCCTCCGCCGAGGCGCTTGGCTGATGGGGCAACACGAGCGCGCTGGAAACCTGGCGCCACGGGCGCCTGGGGATACACAGCCGGAGCAGGGCTGCCATACGGGCTCTTCGGCGCCGCGCCAGGCCCCCCGTAGGGTGCCGCCTGCGCGGGTTGCAGTGAGGATGCAGGTCCTGCACTGTACGGTCCTGCGCCGACAGGCTGAGGGGGAAGTCCCTGGATCGGCGGTGTCGGAGCCGCCTGTTGGACGTCAACCACAGATGCCGGATTCTGTTCAGCGACGTCTGCTCCGCAGTTCGGGCAATGCTTTGCTTCGGGCGGTAGAGGCTTGCCACACTCGATACAGTACTTCACAGATTCCATCGTTGGTCCTCCAGGGCACTCTCGTATTCTCCGTACAGGTTCGACGGTCATGCGTCATCCTTGTTGCGCTCAGTATACGGGGTAGGCGATGCGCTTCAAGGACGACTGCGGCGCCTGATTGGACGCTCACTTGACAGGACGGTCTGCAAGGGCATGATGAAATGATTAGTGGGGAGTGCAGCCCGGACGCGCGAACCATTAGCTCGTCCAACGGCAGATACACCGTATCACCCCAGAAAGGACCAGGATGAACAACGATCTCAACTATCAGGGCTCGGATCTCATGCTCGACCGTCTACCTCTCGCCAGCATCGCGAAGGATTATGGCACACCTGTCTACGCCTACTCGGCCTCCTCGATCCGCAGGCAGGCCACCCGTCTCATGCAGAGTCTGGGAACGATCGGATCACTCCGCTACGCCGTCAAGGCAAACGCGAACCCTGCACTCCTTGCACTCATCTTCAGCATGGGCATCGGGGCCGACACGGTGAGCCGGGGGGAAATCCAGGCGGCCCTGGATGCCAGCTGTCCTGCGGACCGTATCGTCTTCTCCGGCGTCGGAAAAACACAGGAAGAACTGGCATTTGCGCTGGACCTTGGCATCTTCATCAACGCCGAAAGCGAGGAGGAGCTGGCTGCGATTGCCCGCTTGCGAGCGGGTGTCCATGTCGGAATCCGCATCAACCCAGGCGTCGATGCGCACACCCATCGGTACATCACCACTGGGACCGAGGAGACCAAGTTCGGCATCCCGATCGACGCCGCCCCTGACGCGTTCCGGCTGGCCATGGACGCAGGGCTCGTTCCCGACACCATTTCCTGCCATATCGGCAGCCAGATCACGAGCCTTGAGCCCTATCGCAAGTCTCTGGCGCGCCTGCTGGAATTGCGTGACTCCCTGATGGGCGACGGCATCCCTGTGGGCGACTTGGACATGGGAGGTGGATTCGGCATCAACTATGGGGAAGGCGCCGACTTCGCCGTGGAGGACCTGCAGGCTCTCCTGCGCCGCGATGTTCCCCAAGGCATGAAGCTGTGGTTTGAACCAGGCAGGTACATTGTGGGACATGCAGGCACACTGGTGACACGTGTCCTGTACCGCAAACGCTATGCCAGGACGTTTGTGGTCGTGGACGCCGGCATGAACGACCTCATTCGTCCCGCGCTGTACCAAGCGCATCATACGATCCTCGCGGTAACCCGGAGGGATTCGGAGCCAACCCCGTGCGACATCGTCGGCCCCGTCTGCGAGTCCGCAGACTGCTTCGCTCGGGACGTCCCCATACCACTGCCTGAGCAGGGAGATCTTCTTGCCATCTGCGACACGGGAGCGTATGGCTGGTCCATGAGTTCAACCTACAACGGCCGCCCACTGCTACCAGAGGTCCTTATCGAAGACGGAGAACCAGTCCTCATCCGCAAACGCGGCCTCTGAGCGTTCCCTGAAGGGGACACTGAGCGACCGAACCAGTGAACCCCCAGCATCGCTGCCGGGGGTTCGATGTTACTCTGTATCCATCCTACTTTATGCCAAGCTTGCTGTAGAGCTGATTCCGTGTGATGGGAAGGACGTAGACTTTGACCGATTGGCGGCCCCAGCGGCACGCGTCGCCATATGAGTTGAAGAACAGATCAATGCAGTTCCCATTGA